>JACXTT010005037.1_pt1 | contig 19333 bp, 19 predicted proteins | sample 9270951 | NCBI WGS metagenome assembly JACXTT01 (sample SAMN15532306, study PRJNA645909) | rock metagenome | isolation source: weathered quartz diorite | place: Puerto Rico | collected 2017-06-21 | reverse complement strand
TTAAGCGGTGCCGTAAGCTCGAGCCCGAGACGGGCAGCGCTCGCCGAAGTTCCGGCTCTTTTCCACGCCGGATGCAGCGAGGACGGGAGACGACAACGCCACTCACCTCTCCTCCCGTGTGTTTTGGGCTTGCTCCACTCAGGCCACCTACTCGTCCCCGCTTGGCTGCGCTTGCACTGTGGCCCTTTCCGTGCCAGGGGAGTATACTGCTTTTCTCTCTTTTCCCTCTGTCCTCATTTCTTTCCTTACTGGTCCTCCAGCCATGGTGTGAGGGAAGGAAAAGTTGGTGTTTGGTCATCTCTTCTCTTTCCTGGTTCAATTTTCTGTCTACATCCTCAAAAGAGGCTTTCTGTAGGACTTCCAGAATGTCTCAATCATTGATTTACCGTGTCTTTTTGTTCATCTTTCTTGCCGGACCCTATTTGTCACCACTCTGAGCGTTTTCCTGAACGACCGAAATTTCACAGTTCCTCTAGGAACCCTTCAGTTGACAATGCCCGTCGGACTTAGCGCGTACGAGCCGCTGGAATTTTCGTCAGGACTCGGGGGTTAATACTAGTCAGGACAACGTATACACAGAAGACTGCGCTCGGCAAACAAGGAGGGAAGAATGCCAAAACGAGTAACGAGCTGTTTGTTAGTGATCGGCGTCATGCTTCTGGTCTTGTGTAGTTATGTGGGCTGGACACACGCTCAACAAAATCCTACCGCCCACGCAGCCGTGGCGGAGTCAGGGCCAATTCCTGCAGACCGGATCCCCCAGCCCATCCGTGACGCTGTGACTGCCGTGGATCGCCCTGCGACTGACAAGCAACTCGACGTTGGACGACAACCCGAGCAGATGCTCGCCTTTTTCGGCCTCCAGCCGGGCATGAACGTCGCCGATCTCTGGGCTGGGACCGGCTACACTACCGAACTCCTGTCCCGCACTGTGGGGCCACAGGGCAAGGTGTATTCGCAGAATCCTCCTTTTCCCCCCGAATTCCAACAGATTGAGCAGGCGTGGAGGGAAAGACTGAAGAACCTGGTACTGCAAAACACCACCGCCGTCAGTCAAAGCTTTGATGCGGAAGCCCTGCTGCCCGCCCCACCGGGATCGCTCGACCTCGTCGTGATGAACATGAACTATCATGATCTCGCGTTGCGGGGGTTTGACCGTGGTAAGGTGAATGCCGCCGTGTACCGGGCGCTTAAGCCAGGTGGTGCGTACGGCCTAGTGGACCATAGCGCTAAGGACGGCAGTGGGGTGAAGGATATTGCGCTCCATCGGATTGATGTGCAGGTGGTGATCAACGAAATACAGCAGGCTGGCTTTACCCTGGTGGCGAAGTCGAGCGCCCTACGTCACCCGGATGATGACCGGACGTGGGTCGCGTCGCCTCGTATGGCCGGAGAGCGGCGCGGCACGACCGACCGCTTCATGCTCTTATTTAAGAAACCCTGAACTGCTCCACTTGCTGCTGGCCAATGCCGCTCCTAAGAAAGGTTGCAAATTCAACATAATTCTCTTAACAAAAGGGCCACAGCGAGAACACCCTCATTACTTACCCTTCCGCATCATATTCGCCAAGGAAAAAAAGTCAGGGGAGAGCGGGTCATTGTACTTTGCCTCCTCCACCACTGCTAAGGTGGCTCGTTGGAGAGCGAAGTCAATCCAGGACCGCCCAATCAAAATCGGGACTCGCACCTCGTGTGCTCCTGGGTAGAACTGCGGATTGGCATAGCTGAAGAACGCCGTGCGCCAGTGCTTCCCCTCTCGGTCATACATCAACATATAGCACGGCGCGAAGGTCTGCTGATCGAAGAAAAACACCTTGCGGCTATAAGGATGGCGCTCGAACCGGGGTGTGGCCTCAACCACATACACGGTGCGCAGTTCCCAGGGATCGAGCGGATACCCGATGCGCCGACTGCCGAAGAGCGGCTGGTCCCCTTGTACGAAGCCTGGCACCAACGCCACCGTCGAGGCGAGCAGACGCCAGTGATAGGTGTGTATTGGGGCTCCGACAAAATCCTCGTAGAGCAGGGGAAACTTCCAGGCTGAGGCTTCAGGGTCGTACGCCAGGGTGAGGAGGGCTCGATTCCGACGGGGAGGACTCCCCTCAGTGATGTACCACTGCCCCACCGGATGCGTTTCCTGATCATGCCAATAGCGGAGGTGGACGAAGCCCAGGTGCGGGTGGAAGGAGCCGGGGACTGGGAGGAAGACCTGCATGAATTCTTTGTAAAGTACGTCGTTCGCCACCCAGTCGGGAATCTCCTGCTTCACATCGGCGCGATGCATGCCATAGGCTTGGGCGTAGAAAAAGGAAAACCCGAACTGATATTCCCCAGCGCTATTTTTGAGTTGTAGCGACTCCCAGCGTTGCACGGTCTTTCCTTTGTCCGCATAACGGGCATCCCAGGCGGCCTTGAGCCCGGCCTGCGGGTCGGCGGGATCGAGCAGGGGGAACGGCAATCCCGCCCGGTACTGAGTCACATGGCCGGCCTCATCCAGCGAGACGTGTTGGGCATTGGCAATGGTTGCCTCAATGTACTCCGGGCTCACGGGCAGATCGCTAGCCTCCTGGACCAGAATCGTCAATTCCCCGTCTTTCACTGCACGGAGAATCTCGGGAGGCAAGAGGTGCTCGGCCACGCGCCAGTTCTCGAGCGACACAGCCACCCCTGGCCGAATTCCTTCCACTTGAACAGGTCCGTCACGGTATGGAAAAAAGCTCTGTGCTACGGCATCGGCAAAAGATCGACCTGGCGCACCCATTTGTTTGGTGTCCTGCCATTGAAAGCTTTGGAGGGAATAAACTGTCTCTCCCGGTTCAGAGAAAGAGAGAGAGGCCGTCCTGCTGGCCTGGCAGGCCCAACATAACAACCCGCTGCTGAGGAACAGTAGCCACCAGCTGCCTCCTGGGACTTGCATCGCATGCTCCTCCTTCTTCCCTCCTGGCAAAGAGCGCAGGGAGCTCTTTTGCGCAAGGAATGATTTTCTTCTTTTTGACGCCTTGACTGAGTGACGTCTGCACGTCTAATGTCAGTGTAATCTCATCAAGCAAAAATGAAACAGGAGGGCCTGCCATGAAACACGATAGAATGGTATGGACTTCTACCGCTGTCAGCGTTTTCCTTTCGTGCGCTGGTCTGGCGAGCGGGCAACAAGGAACACTCCTCCAGTGGCAAGGCCCGTCGCCTGCTTCCCCTGTCTGGCAATCTTCCGCTCCTGCTCCGGTTTCTCCGCAGCGCATCTCCCAGCCCACCCAGCACGTGCCTTCGTCCCATCCTCAATCTCCGCCAGCTACTCGCGAACAGTCACCTGCGCCGGATGCGGGCAGTCAGTTGCCGCTGCCTGTACAGGGGCAAAGCTCCCTCCATCCGAACGTGCAGGAGATTCCGGCGGTGTGGCAGCCACCCGCGCCTCTCGCACCTCAGTCCTCACCGGCGATGAGTACCCCACCTATTCCCCCGCCTCCGAGCGCTCCAGGGTATGTAGGGCTGCACGGCAGAGACTTCTACCACACGCAGTTCTGTATGCACGCCCTAACGATCCAAGGGGTTGAAGTGCTCAGGATTGAACCCAATAGCCCTGCGGCGCGCGCTGGACTACATCCAGCCCAACTCCTTACAACCCGAGAGATCGCCATTGGCGCAGCTGCTGGCATCCTGACAGTAGCGCAAGCGGAACCCGTGGCGGCGGCGTTTGTCAATGCGGGAGGGGGAATGAATCATGGAGATATCATCCTGGCGGTCGCCGGTCGGCGGGTGAAAACGCTTAACGAATTTCAACGGGAACTCGCTCAGTTCGGTCCTCAAGCCGTGGTCTATTTTACAATCCGACGTGGAGAAAGTGTCCTCCAACTCCCTGTGCGTCTCGCGTACGGACCCAGTGCGAATTCCTTTGAGGCCGCGCAAGAAGCACAAGCGGCCGGAATGCAATAATCCTACAAAAGCTTCTCGAGAAGGGAGCTCTACCAGCGCTTCTTGGCCCCACAACTCCACTACGGTCGGGTTGGGATCTTAATGCGGGCAGGTGATCACGGAGGTTCCTTGCACCAAGACTGTCGCGTCGCAGCTATAGGAGCCAAAAGTCAAGGTCTGGAGATCGACGCGTGCGCCAAAAGTGAGCTGCAGGTCATGCCCGGTGTTATCAGTAAGGATTGAGTGCACGAGGGTGAGGCTACCCCCATTAAGGGTAGAGAATATCATTAATAGTGATATTTCTCTCTCTTGTCGCTTGAGTGCTCCTTCTTCTATAAAGGGGATTGTCAGAAGTAAAAATTAATAAAGGAGTTTTCTCAATTATTTTGATCTGCCAGTTTGGATGCAACGATCTCAGGAGAACGAGTATATTTTTCCTTTAGGGTAATGTTGGGAATCATTATTCTCCCAGCCCTACAACGAGCCCGGTATGCTCGCCGCCACACCGACTCAACAGCCAAGACTCGACAACGACGTCGCTATGGTGCGCTGTTTCCTTCTAGCCTTAGTCTCCACCAAGTACGAAGGAGTGCTATCAACCGCGATGGAGATCGCACGGCTACCTCTCTTTTCCTCCTCCCGATCTCCCGGTAGAAGAAGAAAGAACGACGAGCAGCTGCCGTATGGGGCTGGTGGAGGAAGCCGCCTCAGACTGGTGGGACGGACTGTTCAATAGCAGGACATCACGAGCTATGTTTGGAACACTGCACCATCATCCCAACTTCGCCTCACGCCGCGTGGCCCCGCGTCACGTGGATGTCTGGCTGCCGCCAAGCTACAAGGAAGCAACCAGCGAGGCCTTCCCGGTCATCTATATGCAAGATGGCCAAAACCTCTTCACCCCCCAGACTTCTTTCCTGGGGATAGATTGGGGCATTGACGAAGCCATGGAGCGGCTCAGCGCAGAGCAGCGCGCCCGCGTCGCCATTGTGGTCGGCATCTGGAACACCCCACAGCGGGCCCAGGAGTACATGCCCCAGCGCCCGCTGGAGCTCGTTCGGCATAGGCGCCAAGCACCGCGTCAGTCTGCGCTTGTGTCCACACGGCAGCCGCTCTCCGACCAGTACCTGCAGTTTCTTGTGACCGAGCTGAAGCCCTTCATCGATGCCCACTATCGCACCCTTCCGGACCGTGAGGATACCTTCATGATGGGGTCGAGTATGGGCGGGCTCATTTCCCTCTATGCCGTATGTGAGTACCCACACGTGTTTGCCGGCGCGGGCTGTCTCTCGCCCCATTGGCCGGCCCGCGGGGGTGTCATGGTAGCATACCTCGACCATAGTCTGCCCGCAGCTGGCAGGCACTGGCTGTACTTCGACTATGGGACGCGGACCACTGATGCGTTGTATGGACCCTATCAGGAAGAGGTAGATCAGGTAATGCAGGCCAAAGGCTACACCAAGGGGAAGGACTGGCTGACGCTCAAGTTTGAGGGGGCGGAACATAGCGAGCGCGCGTGGCGCGCGCGAGTACACCTTCCCTTGGAGTTTCTCTTGGGCAAGAAATGAGGCTAGTCGGGGTCAGGTCGTGGGAGGATAGAGGGCAAAAACCAGGTAGTCATCGCACCCTTCCAGCTTTCGACCGTGCGGTTCAAAACGGCGACGATGGATTGCAAGAAGGGATTATCGGGGTTCTCATGCCCACTGCAGCGGCATAAGCAACGGAGATCAGCAGGGTAGAAGCATGACGACGGTGTGCGCCCCAAGCTCGCACCCTCCGCCGATTCATTGGGCAGTGCTGTCAACATGACATGCTCTGTGCCAAAGGTGACAAGCGTTGTCATTTTTGGCACGTCCTCTTTTCGCAGCTGCCGCAAAACTCCTCCTCTATACGCCTTCTTATTGATGGCATGACCTGTGCTCACGAAGTGCGTCGGGCCCGAAAAGAGGCGGAAGGGGAACCATGGCTGTCCTGGATTTTTTACAGCTGCAGTGAAAAGCGTGCTGGGTTATGGTTCCTCTTCTTCTCTTCTGCCTTAGGACGTTGGTGAGCAGAACAGTACTGGAACAGAAACGATTACAAAAGGAAAATACTACGGAGCAGGTCAGTGCGACGGCGCGAAAACGCATGAGCAAAGCCGCCCCGCCAATGCACTGAATGCCGAGTACAATGTCGCGAGTACTCCGCAGCCGCCATTGACTACCACCATTCCAGCTTCACCTGGGCGATTATCAAGAGGTTTTAGTCCTGCTGCGGGGAAGCCAATTCGTCGTATTTCGGTTAATAACGAGAGAAAAGCATGAAACCTGGTTACCTGATGTTCCTCGCCTTCTACCTTGCGTTCACCTTTGGGCTTGTCCTATTCCTGAGTCTGCCGCCTTCTTCTGCTCCGTCCGAGGACAAATCCATTGACCATTCCCCAGCCATGCAAGCCCGGCGCTTAGTGGCGATTCAGCGGCTCCAAAAGGAAGGCCTGATCAAGAAAGTCGAATGTGAGGCGCCTCAACGCCTCTGGATTCTCCCCGCCTTTTATGGCCTGACAATGGATGACAAGAGCGTCGTGGCCAGCCTTAGTTACGCCTATTGCTTCCCCCAGGTGGCCACGCACAATGTGTTGCTTCTGAAGGACAATAAGACAGGGAAAACCGCAGGGCAGTTTTCCCGCCTCGGGCTGGAGATGCAATAGAATAGGCATCCTCGTTCGACAACGAAGCGCACGAGCAACGCCGGGCTACAAATGTCTACTGCCCTTCAGCTGGGATGAATCGGCGCGAGTCATAGCCGTCCGGGACTTCGGGCTGGCCATACAGCTCGACCGCCGGGCTGATCTCCGCTAGAGAACATGCCAGATAGAGAAGATTGCGACCCTCAGGCGTAAGATTTTCGAGCTGAAATTCACTCAAGTAAGCAAGCACCTCCTTGATCTGCGGCATCAGGGCGTCATAGAGTGCGCGCAACTCCGTGATATCGCTGGCTAGGCGCTTAGCGTGGCGTTCCGCTTCCGTAGGCAGAACCCAAACGCTTGCGAATGGTTCGAGATCGCGAAGTTGGTCAGGCAGCCGGGCGTCGGACATGATTCCCTCCTCCGCCGCGCCGCACCCTGACGCGGCCGTTCGTCAGACCTATGTACTCGGCGAGCACCTTATTGTCGTGTCTCAGCAGCAGTTCTTCGTCTTGAAAGTTGAAATGTGTTTTGGCCCCAGAGGCGATAACCGCCTGCGTATTCTCCATTGTGCTCGCGTCTTCCATGATCAGATCGCGATAGGTCACGCGCGCATGCTCCTGGCTGAAGCGTTCCGCGGCGTTACGCGGATGTGGGAAGTATGCGCGGACCTCCCACAGCGTCCGATCCACGGCAATTGGCCAGAAGTTGTAAGTGAAGTAGCCGTTCTCCAGCATGTCGATTGTGTAGTTCGGGAAAACGGCGTTAATGTTGAGGACCCAATTCGGATCTTGAGCGGGATTGACCCCTTTGGGCGGCTCACGCGTGAAATCGCTCTTGAGCACGAACGACGCATAGCGGTACGCGACCGCTTCCAGCGGCGACGGCCGATACTCGGGGTTAGCCGGCAGCGACCACCGCTGATGCAATGGGAACAGTTTGAAATAGAGCGCGTGGCTGAAAGGATTCTTCCGGTCAGTGTACGAGTCGCGTGCAGAACGTCGATGCAGGAACGCCACGTGATAGGCTTCCTTGAACGCGTCGCGGAGCAGGGGCCTGCAACTCCTGTTCCTCTTTCCGGAACGCCAATACAATAGTCCGGCGCTTGAGCCCCATACTACTGCAGGAAAAGTCTCTTACCGCCTCCCTGTCAGAGCACGCAACTGTTTCTGTGCCGCAGTGTTTTTCGAGAAGTAAACGTGTTTGCGCTGGAGGCCTTATGACATTCCGCCTGAAAAACTGTGTCTTTGCCGCCCTTCCCCTCGTGGGGCTCTTTCTGACGACCTCGCCGGTTGTGCTCGCCAAGTCTCACAATCCCTACTGTTGGGAACAGAGAGATTCTAGCCGCTCAGATAACGAGGGTGATCTCTACAGCGACGAAGCGTCCCCTGATCACTCGCGCGCTGGCCAACCATCCCATGAAGAAGACCCGTACGATGGCGGCAGACGATACGATGACCACAGTCCGTATTCCTTGTCTGATGTTCTCAGTTCGAACGCCAATCCGCCGGGCCTCGATACGACCGCGTTGCTGCCGGTGCTCTTCGGGCTGTTACTGTCTGGCCATTAAAAGAACAGGGGAGTGAGGTAAGCGTGCAGTGCACTCATTGCCATCTTGAATGCTCGCTGGTCCCATATCATTGCAACGCCGGCCACGGTCAGCAATCTCTAGCATGATTATTTTATCGATTTGCTTGCGTCCATTTCTCTTTGGCTGGTTTTTTTAAGGTTTGATTATACTCAGAATTGGTTAGTCCACCTTATACAATTATATCCTTTCCTGTCGTTCCGTTTTTAGCTAGGAGGTAGCCGTAGTTGGGGAGAAAATGAAGAAAATGAGTATAGTCTGCCGAGATTTTTAAGCACAATTTGTGAGGTCAACAAGAAGTTGAATGAGAGTCCGTCCTCGCCCAATGAGCCCCAGCGCCAACCTGTGCAACAGTTCGTACTCGCTCGCCAACGCCGTGACTTCCTTAGCCCGCTCTCGGTGGGCCTGCGGCTCACGACAGCAAATAATTTTGTTTATACCATAGAGCGCACCTCCTTTAGGCTTTCATTTCAAGAGATAAATATCACAATATGTTATATCTATAGGAACGGCACAGCCAGGAAAGGATTGTTCTTATGTTTACATTGCATTCTCTTCCGCCGGTGCTCTCTTGCACTTGGGCATTGACTGGGCATGAGGGGGGTGGAATGGTGAGGACCCATCCAGTCATAGTCGCTGAAGATGCAGTTCGGGGCAGGTGTTTCTCACTAACGAAGGAGGAATCGATATGATCTATGAGTGGCGCACATACGAAGCAATGCCGGGGAAGCTCCCGGCTCTCCAGATTCACCTCGAAATTGCGGCGGGTTTATTTCAGAAGCATGGCCTCGGCGTGCTAGGCTTCTGGACCGAGGAGGTAGGCGCCGGCGGCCAAGTCACGTACATGTGGATGTACGCAGACTTTGAGGAACGACAGAAGAAGCTGGCCGCGTTCGCGGCGGATGGGGCCTGGCAACGGCAAGTGGCGGAGGAAACGACCAAGGAAGGCGTCATTGTAGCCCGCATCCACAACACGATGCTGCAACGCACTCCGTACTCACCCGACCCCCACATCACTACGCAAGTCCAGGAGTGGCGCATCTACGACGCGATGCCGGGCAGACTGCCCGACCTCCACAACCGGTTTGCTACCCATACGCTGGGGCTGTTTGCTAAACACGGCATCACCAGTATTGGCTACTGGACGGAAGTTTTTGGCACGAGCAATCGGCTGGTGTATATGCTGGGCTATCCCAACCTAGGTGAGCGCGAAAGGAGCTGGGTAGCGTTCCAAGCCGATCCGGCATGGCAACAGGCGCGGGCGGCGTCGGAGAAGAATGGCCCCTTGGTGGCGAAAGTGTCCAACCGTATCTTACGGCCCACTGCCTACTCACCCAGAGGGTGAAGGTCTCCTTAGCGGCTCTGTCCCAACTGAGGCCAACTGCATGGCTCGTATCACCGCCATGACCCCAGTTGGGAGGGGGTGAAGGGACACAGCGATCAAAAGAGGGTGGTACAGGTCCGCCTGGTTGACAGACTCCCCCATTTCTCGCACCAGAACCATCCCCTTTAGGTTCTTCCTGCCATATATTGCCTGACTCCCACGATAGATTATCTGTGTGCATTGGTTACATGGGCGTGCTCCCTGAGCCGCGCCCGCGAGCACAAAATGAGACAGGTGCTCCAAGGGAAATAACACACACCAAGCGACCCACCAGTCCCAGGGCTGTGAAAACAGCGCAGTTTCTGGGGTAAAGAGAAAACGACCACCTTGGCCTGTTGTTTGCGTCTTTCGGGGCAGAGCGTCGACCGCTCAATCGCTACCGGAGAGGTATTGTTATGTGGGACAGCGTTGCCCAGGCGGGATTTGCCAATGGAGGCGTTGATTATACTGATAATCTCTCTCTGCTGGTTGCAGGTCTGGTGAGTTTGGTGTGGCTGTCGGCGGGGCTGGTTGCGGTCCTAGCCGTGCACCACTACTAGTCTCAACCTCAAACCCAGACGCGGTGGTCTGAGACCACCTCTGACGTGGTGGACCATCAGGAGGCGGCGTAACAAGATGGCGCTCCATAGGCACACCTGAGTAGCAAAGAGACTCGTGTGGCGCGGGTGTGCAACACTTCCACAATCACTGTGGCTGTGACCCTGGTCCTCGCTGACGTCCCGACGGACCATAAGGATTTGAACTCGGGCGTCGGCGCCGTCAGCAAAGAGTTCGGCGGACCGGTGCGGCGGCATAGCGCTCGGGTCTGCCCCACCGGAAGGGTGCATGACACACCCAAGGCCCGGCCAAGATAATAGCGAAAAACAAAACAGAAAGGCTAATTTTTCTACAAAGGAGAAGGACGATGAACAACAACATGCTGCAGGGTCTCCCCTATGTAGAGGCCACGCTGAATTATTTGGCCGAGGGGGCGGAAAGGCCGGTGTCGTATGCCTACACGCCACCGCCTGGGACCCCGCAAACCACTAGGCGAGACTCCCCCCCCACCGTCGCCATCCACGATGCACGGCCCATCCTCAGCCACCTGTCCTTGGACCAGCAAGGGTTCGTGCTCACGCATCAAGCTAGCAAGGTGACGAACTTTTACGACGAGCACGAAGTGCAGGAGGTCTACTATCCTGAGGTTGAGCGGCTCCTGAAAGAGGCTACCAGTGCGGTGAACGTGGTGATCTTTGACCATGTCGTACGCTGTGCGCCTAAGGCGCGTCGGGGTGAGCGCGGTGTGCGGGAGCCCGCCAAAATCGTGCACAACGATTACTCGTTCCGGTCGGCTCCCCGGCGCGTGCGCGATCATCTGCCCGAGGAAGCGGAGAAGTTATTGCAGCATCGCTTTGCCGAAATCAACGTCTGGCGGCCGATTCGCGGACCGATTCAGGAATCTCCACTGGCGCTGTGCGACGCCCAGAGTATTGTCCCCCAGGATGTAGTGGCCAGTGACCTGGTGTACCCGGACAAGGTTGGTGAGACGTACGCGTTCACCTACAACCCCAATCACCGCTGGTATTACTTCCCACACCTAGACCCCAACGAGATCATCCTGCTTAAGTGCTACGACTCAAAGGACGACGGTCGGGCGCGGTTTACTGCTCATACCGCGTTTGCGGATCCGACAAGTCCGCCCGATGCCGCGCCGCGCGAAAGTATCGAGGTCCGCGCGCTCGTCTTCTTCGCGCCGGAGCAGAAAGAGGCTGAGCACGGCGCTACCAGTGCATCCTGACCCGCGTATTCAAGTTGGCCCATGACTTCATAGGAGACTTTCATGAAAACAAGCCCTGAAAATCCGGAATCGGGCAGCGGAAATTTCGCCGAGCTGATGCTCCAAGCGAAACAAGCCCTTCCTGACGCATTCGACGCACAAGGCCGTCTGCTCGCTCCTATTGCAGGGAAGTGGATGGTTCCCTCGCAGTGGTTCGTCGCTGTCTCGCCAGTCGACCTCAAGGACCTAGCAGAGATACCGGCCGCGAAGAGCACGCAGGCCGCCTTTGCAGTCGAAGCGACAGCCATGGAGCACTCTGCATGGGCCGCTCGTTCGTTGACCGAGCGCATAAGCCTGGTGGCTCGCGCCGTCGATCTTCTCCGAGCGCACCGCGACTTGCTCGTCCGAATTCTCGCGTGGGAGATCGGCAAGACCATGCCGGCTGCCTACAACGACGTCGATCGCTGCATCGCTGGTATTGAGTGGTACCTGGAGGAGATCGGCCCCATGCTCGAAGGTCGGCGGCCGCTCGGTCTCGTTTCTAACATTGCCTCATGGAACTATCCCTTCTCGGTTTTGCTGCTTAATGTCCTTGTACAGGCGTTGGTAGGCAACGCCGTGGTTGCGAAGATCCCAACTCAAGGCGGCGGCGTGTCGCTCACGCTCGCGTTCGGCCTTCTCCGACACGCAGACCTTCCGGTCACCCTTGTTGGCGGGCGCGGGAAGGACCTTACAGAGCCGCTCGTCGGACACCCCATCATAGCAGGAGTCGCGTTCGTCGGCGGCCGCGCCAACGGCGCTGCGATCTCCGAGCGGCTGCGGGGCACCGGCAAGCGTTACGCATTGGAGATGGAGGGAGTGAACGCTTACACGATCATAGACTTCACGGACTGGGAGGGGCTCGGCAAGCAGATCCGGGCGGGGTTCGACTTTGGCAAGCAGCGCTGCACCGCCTACACCCGCTGGGTAGTCGAGCGGTCGCTCGTGCCAAGGTTCGTGGAGACGTACGTAGAGGCCGTGTCGACGCTGCGTGTCGGCCATCCGCTCCTAGGTATTCCAGTGGACTTCGGGCCGCTCATCTCGTCCGCTAAAGTTCAGGAGCTGTGCTCTCACATCGCCGAGGCGAAGACGAACGGGGCGGAAGTTCTCTACGAAGGCAAATTCGCCGAGGACGCCTTCACAGCCAAGCAGGACAGGGACGCGTATTTCGCGCCGACTCTGCTGCTCGGCGTAAAGACGCCAAGCGACCTTTACCATCGTGAACCGTTCGGGCCCGTGGACGTGCTAGCGCCGGTGGACTCCGAGGAAGAGATAATCGCAGAAGCGAACGTCTCCAGTGGGGCGCTCGTAGCCTCGGTCGCGACGGACGATCCCGCCGTAAGTGAGCGGATTGCGGGACGCCTGCATGCGTTCAAGGTTGGAGTCAACCGGTTGCGCTCTCGGGGAGATCGGGAGGAGCCGTTCGGGGGAGCCGGCAGATCATGGGAGGGGGCGTTCGTAGGCGGGGCGAACCTGGTGCGCGCCTTCACCGACGGACTACAGCGCCCTCATGGGAACTGGCTGGACTAAGAGGAGCCCTTCTCGCAGTGAGTACTACCCCCCAGACTTGTGGAGTTCGTGAGTGAGTGGGGGACAGAGCCGAGACAGCAAATTGTCCTTTCCTCTTACCATCAAGGCTGCCGTGTTTTCGTTATTCTGCAGACAGTTGTGGCTTTCCCATGGGGTCGACGGCAGCGGACACCCGCTGGACTGAGAGCCTGGGAGAGGCTGCGATGGGCAGCCTTTCCGGGGGCAAGAGAAGAAAATCATCATAGTCTGCAATGGCGACACTCTGCGTGAAACTTGAGCTCGTCATCAGCCCAATACCCATAACTTGCCCTGGCTCGGCGTCAAAGAGCGCCCGGTAATCCTGGTAGAAGTTCACCGTCTCTTGGCGCCATTCGTCCAGGCCCTCCGCTCCACTGCGCAAGACGATAATCTTCGCGCGCCAGTACAACGGGTTCTGCAACTGGGTCCCCACCGGGACCGTCGTACTCCAGACGTACTTGATAATCCTGGGAAAGATGGAGTTATCGAAAATGACATACACACCGGCGGCTGAATCGTGGGTTTCCTTCCGTCCCTCATTTCCCCTTGGGGGTAACTGCAGCACGCGCCACCGCCAGCGCAAACGCGGGAATGTGCGCGGCTGCACGGCGTGAGCGATCCCGATCTGAATTGCCTGGCGATCGGCATGGGCATGGAGAAAATGGTCGCCGTGCTCTTCCGCCACCTGGTAGATGAGGCGGGCTTTGGCTTCATCGCCCCGTACTTTCCACTGGGAAGGAAACGCCAGCAGGGGATACTGTTCAAAACTGTCCAGCAACGTGCCCTGACCGAGGAAGGCTAGAGGGGCAGCACTGCAGAGGAGCGGAGGCAGGCTGAGCAGTGCAAGCAGCACCAGGATTTTCAGGGGCCTCTTCCCGCTCGGTTGGCGGGCGCAGTGAAAAAAAGGGTCTATGCTATGGTGCATGGATTAGGTATGCGCACGATAAAGAGAAAAAGCAAGCATATCTTTACGGTCTCTTACGTTCCCCTGCGCGGGTTTTGGCGACTTTGGGCAGTTGGACGACAAAGGCCCAGTTCGCGGGGAGAGAAGGTAGAGACGGTTCGTAGCTCCTCCATATTATCCAGATGGACGAGCGGTAGCAGGGATTCGTCACGGGAGCGCCTTTACGGCGGCGGGAAAGACGGCTACGGGCCAATAAGGAGATGACGGTCTGTTGCAACACCCCTCGATCGACCATGCTCTTGACGAGATACTCATCACAACCTGCTTGGCGGGCGCGCTGTTCTGCCTGGCCCCCAGCATAGGCTGTCAAGACGATGATGGGCGCCTGCCCCAGCGGAGCAGAGAGGGCGCGGACCCGCCGGATCGCCTCCCAGCCGTCTATCGTCGGTAACCCCAGCTTCATAAAGATCAAGTCTGGCGGTGCGGCGGCTATGCGCGTCAGCGCCTGCTGGCCATCCCCCGCCTCGTCAATGGCAATGGGCCCCATCCGGGCTAACTGATAGGTCAGAATCAACCGATGATCAAGGTTGTCATCGACAATGAGGATACGGGGGAGGGCGAGCATACGCATTCCTAGCCACAGACGCAAGAACGACCGTAACTGTAGAAGAAAGAAGCGGATGCTCAAGGCTTTTCTATAAGAACAGCTTTGACAATCTGTAGAAAAAAAGAGTAGAGAAGAAGACACGGCGACGGGGCAGTCATCGCCGTGCCGATGGTTCCGAAGGAGGGACTAGGGATGAAAGAATTCCCTCTCCAGAACGCAGCTGTGCTGCTCACTGGGCCTGCTTGCTACTGCAAGGAAGTGATAAGCCAATCCTGCAGTGAGGCGTCTAAACAGGCGCTGCAGAAAGCATCCCTATTTCACTGCTCGTGACATGAGGGAGCACTGTACGGAAATCGCACTAACACCGCACTCCTTACCCTTTGCTTCGAAATGCCGCGCTTTTACGTTTGCATGTCGCTATTGTATGACAAAATCAATAAGAAGATTGTCAGGTTCGTCATAGCTCTCTGTCCACGACATAGCAACTTCTTCACGTACACCCAGCTTATTTTGGCGCCGCCAAGTCACCGGCAGTTATCCGCTTTCTGACAGTCTGCCTGCTGTGCTTCGTGCTCGCTCGTGAGTGTCACTAGGAAGTCCCTTTCCTAGAGCGGCCCACACCCATGGGTTAGGCTGCGGCGCGTGCTCGGCGGCGCCACGCCATAGGGTTGGCTACGGCGTCTATTAGTCAATATAGTAGACTAGCAATATATTTGGCTCCAATTTCACCATTTGCTCTCTGTACTGATGGCGCCCAGATGGGGCAATCAGTTCATCACCACACAGCATTGTTTTGTGTGTGTGAGAACGTCTTCTTTCCCAAGTGGAAGTTGACTATGGAGAAGATCAGAAGACGTTCTCGACGCAATGACGTTAAGCGCAAACTTTATGCCAGGGGCAAGACAACCATTTTGCAAGTATTAACGGCGCCAAGCAGGAAAACTTGTCTCTAGTTTGACAAACATGGCAAAAGTTGTGTCATATCTGGCATGACACAAACTGTGTTGACAGCCTTGTGACTCCTCCCTTGTGGATTGTTCCGAGATGCGACTTTTGTTTGCGATCGAACGAAGACGTAGGATTGGACAAATGAAAGTTCAGCACGCTCAGTATTGCAATCAAGAGAAGTGCGAAAATTCCCGAAAGCAAAGGAAAGCGGACGAAATTCTCTTCCCTTAAGTAATCCTGGGATAGGCTCTGTGGGAGGACAGTGTCGGCTTCCTAGCCCAGGTCTATATCGGCATCTTGGTCAGGTTGACGCTGACAGACAGAATCTCCCATATCCTGCTTTATGGCAGTGTCCAGCGCGCATACTGCGTCTGTCAGGGCTAGGACCCCGCTTACTCTTGGCAGGGGCACTGTGCTGGCGGAGACGCCTTCATGTGATCTCGTATGAATTGACGCTTCAGGCGTCAATCCTCGCGATGCGGTAGGGCTGTCCGGGTTGGCAAACGTCTTGCAAGAACGAAGCGGAGCGGATGTGCGACGGTCCTGGGACTGGACCCCGCACCCAACGAGTGTGACGTATCTATGCGGACGGGGCGATGCGGCCGCGAGGGGAATCACTGATTGTTATTTTCTATAATTGATGAAACAGGCTGTTTCGATGCGTCGTCCAATACCGTCGTCATAGGTGGTTAGGGAAGACTACAATTTTTTCGCGGCGGACCCGTCGCAAACCTAGAGGAGACAAAGTGAGAGAAGAAGCAACTGTAGCAGAATTTCGTACAGAAATCCGAGTGAAGACTCCAGAGAGTCTGGGCTCACAACAGGAAGTTGTCGACACCTATTTGCCATTGGTGCGATTCCTTGCAGAACGGATTCACCGTCGTCTCCCGCCTGGCATCGACGTGCTTTCCTTGATTCACTCTGGCATTGTCGGCCTGCTGGAGGCGTTGCAACGTTTTGATCCCGGACGCGGCGTGGCCTTTCATACCTATGCCCCTTGTCGCATCCAGGGTGAGATGATGGACTATCTACGTTCACTGGACTGGGTAAGTCGTTCTGTCCGATCGTGGAAAAAACGCGTGACGACTGTACAAATGCGGCTGCTTTGCAAATTGGGACGGGAAGCGTCTCCGGAGGAGATGGCGAGTGCATTAGGCCTGTCGCTCGAGAAATACTATCAAGTGGATCAGAAAGTCAGTGATGCGACACTTCTCAGTCTTGAGGATCTTGATGTAGCGTCTGAAGAAGATGAGCGATGGACACAAGAAAAGTTTGCCAGCAATCCTTTTCAAGACCCGTTTGTCTGCATCGAAGGGAAAGATCTGGTAGAGAAACTTGTCAATGCTGTCGAGGAGCTGTCGGATCGTGCGCGCATGGTGGTCATGTTGTACTATCATGAGGAACTGACGCTGCGAGAAATCGGGGAAATCCTCGGGTTGACCGAAAGCCGCATTTGCCAGATTCATGCGCAAGCTGTCTCTCGCTTACGACAAGTCTTATGCGTGGCGTGAAAATCAGCAAGCGTATGGGAGCACATGGGTTTCATCCTTCCGTTTATCCTCTGAAACTCGCTGGCGCCATGGCGCCAGCGAATGGGCAGCATATTGCCGGCCCGATCCCCAGCCTGCCAGCGATCCTGACGCTTGCCTGTGTTTGCCCTAATGAGGTAGGCATTAGCTCCTCCCCAGCAGGACCGCTGTCGCTTCCTCCAGCGACGGGAGCTGGTTAGCGTCCTTGTACCGCTCCAAACGGCGATAGAGGTTCGCAGCTGCGCGGTGGAAACCGTCGGGCAGACCAACCGTGAGAAATGCCTGGGAAATTTCTTCCATCTCGCCGACAAACCGCCAGGCCTTGGCGGCGCTCCCGCGCACGGCCTCTTCCGATTGGCTGGGCAAGGCAGGCAGGGTGCGCGCCCACTCCTGCATCAAAGCTGTTTCTACTCCCTCAGCACGCGCGAACGCGCGGATCGCGAGGAGCAGAGCCATACTCCCCTTGGTGTAGGAGGCAAACGCCACCTTAAGCGCCGAAGCAGTTCCGGCCTCACCTTCGAGCACGATAGCTTCGAGAGGCCCAGCCGCGAAGAGCGCCGCGACCTGCGGAGCTGAGGGCCCCGCCAGATACAGCCGCGTGCTGCCCGCTGATCGTGCTGGCGGACCAACGATGCCTCCATCGACGAATGTGGCCCCTCCTCTCTCTACTATTGCTCCGACGCGCCGCGCCGTCTCTGGAGCAACGGCATTCGCATCAACATAGATGCCGGAAAATCTATAGCTGGTGACGGCGTGGGCGACGTCAGCGGCTGCGGCTGGCGGACAGACCGACAGAATGATCCCACACGTCGCAACCAGGTTCTGCAGTGTCTCTACATCCCGCAAGCCCGCGGCAGTGGCGCGCCCCTGCGTAGACACACTCCGGCCCGCGGATACCCACATCACCTCCGCGCCGCCACGGTGGGCGGCCGCTCCGACACTCACCCCCATCTCACCAGGGTGGAGCACTCCCACTACTGCCTGTGACATAGCATACCTCCTCTTATTGTGACCATTTTCGCCTGCTGGACTCCTCTTTATCCCGGAAACGCACGCTTGACAAACGGTTGTGCTCTCCTAGGAAGGCTTGGAGAAAGCGTGCGATATTCCAGACCATGAGCAAAAACGAGGAGAGAAAGAGCAGGAAAATACCCAGACACGCCTATCCGCAGTGTGGATCACCGTGATCTACTTGCAATGGTTATATTCCCCTCGCGCTCTCGGTCTCATGCCCAAGAGACCTGCAGAAATAGATCATGCTTCCCATTGGGTCCAGTGTCCTCTGAACGCGGCGTACGATAGAAGGACAAGACAAGGAGCACGCTATGACTGGAACCTCGCCTCGCCCGCCTGGGATCGTCCTCGCCGAGTTAACCTGGCTGGAAGCCGCCCAAGTGCTCACGCCGCAGACAGTGGTAGTCATTCCTTTGGGCGCCGGGGCCAAAGAGCACGGGCCACATCTCCGTCTCAACAACGACCACGTCTTGGCTGACGCCCTCGCGCAGCGCCTAGCCGCGGCTACCGAGGTCGTGATTGCGCCCACCGTGACTTATTCCTTCTATCCGGCGTTTCTCGCCTACCCCGGCTCGGTCTCCCTCCGCTTGGAGACGGCGCGGGATACCGTGGTTGATATCTGCCGTTCGCTCACGCGCCATGGCCCCCGCCGCTTCTATGTCCTGAATACTGGGATAGCAACCCTGCGCGCATTACAACCCGCCGCTGAGATCCTCGCCAGCGAAGGGGTGCTGCTACATTACACCGATCTTGCGATGCTCTTAGGGCCGATTAGCGCCCGCATTGGCCAGCAAGTCGGCGGCTCCCATGCGGATGAGATCGAGACGTCGCTTATGCTCGCCCTTGCCCCCAATCTGGTTGACATGTCGCGCGCGGTCAATGACTATCACCCAAGCAACGGCGCTTTGACCCGCGACCCGCAGGGACCCGGGATTTATTCTCCGACCGGAGTGTATGGGGACGCCACGCTAGCGACCCATGACAAAGGGCTCGAAATCCTCGCGGCGCTACTCTCGGGGATCATCCATGACATTGACCAGCTCCGAGCAACGCCGACGGAAGCGTGAGCAAACACCTCCATGAGGATGTCCTGCAGTGATTGGCCTCCCACTTTCATGTTTTTACGGATGGGGTGTAATTGCAAGGAGAGTGATCCGCTGCTTCCCTGGTCCATAGCACCAGAAAATGCGATATGCCCCAGGGATGTTGTTTTGTGCGTAGGCTTCTAAGACCTTCTGATTCTTTTCGTATGAATTCGGGATATTGTCGTATGCGTGTGTGTTTAGTCCCGGATGACGAGGGTTTTGTTCCAACTTCTTAATGGCCTCATACACCTGCTTGAAGAGCCCTTCTTGCTTCGACGATTTAGACTGCTTCCTTCTCTGACGACTTGCTCTGGCCGCTAAGGCCGCTTCTTGGAGTTCCTGGAAACTCTGAGCTGCCTC
>JACXTT010005036.1_pt1 | contig 19333 bp, 10 predicted proteins | sample 9270951 | NCBI WGS metagenome assembly JACXTT01 (sample SAMN15532306, study PRJNA645909) | rock metagenome | isolation source: weathered quartz diorite | place: Puerto Rico | collected 2017-06-21 | reverse complement strand
GAGGTTCACGCCGTACTCCTCGCACAAAGCGGTCAGGGTCCGCTTGCCCTTGCGGTACCGGTCGACCTGCTTGTTCATGACGTAGGGTTCAAGCACGGGGAAACGGCTGAGTTGCGGCACGCCGTAGCGGGCGGATTCGGCCGCCAGGACCGTGAAGTCATAGCTGGCGTTGAACGCAATGACCGGCACGCCGTCGTCGAAAAGTTCCTGGAGCGCTGCCGCGAGTTCGCGCGTCACTTCTGCCGCCGGTCGGCCTTCGGCCCTCGCCTTTTCAGTGGTGATGCCGTGGATCTCGCTGGCCTCCAGGGGGATCTCCACTCCAGGGTCCGCCAACCATTCGAGTTCCTTGACGATGCCGCCGTCGTCGTCCACTACCGTGACGGAAGCGGTGACGATCCTCGCGGAACGGGAATTCCGTCCCGTGGTCTCAAGGTCGAACGCGGCGCGGGGGAGGGTGTTCCAGGAACTCATGCTTCAACGCTACCGGCGCCCTCCGACAAGAACCGGAGCGACACTCCTTCTGCGCCGATCCGGCGGCGCGTGCCGATAGGCTGGTGGCATGCGGATGGAGTTTGTGACGGCGGTACTGGCCGTCGTGGATCTCATGCCGCCCGGCGTTGCCGTGTCGTATGGGGATGTTGCCGAGCTTCTGGGCTCGGGTGGTCCCCGGCAGATCGGATCGGTCATGAGCCACCACGGGAGCACAGTGGCTTGGTGGCGGGTACTGCGTGCAAGTGGCGAGGCGCCCCCAGGCCTTGAGTCGGAAGCGCTGCATCACTACCTCGATGAGGGAACTCCGCTGCACGGCGCCTACGCGGAGTATCTGCGGACCGGCGAGGGCCGCTGGCGGGTTGACCTGGTCCTGGCCCGGTGGGCTCCGACTGACCGCGACTTCGACAGTATCGACGCGATCTCTGAACAACTCGAGCGTCAGCTCCATAAATTGTCGGTACCCGATGATGAAATGACCGTGTGAGTCCAACACCGACACCTCAAGCAACAACAACGCAGGAAGCAACACCCGCACCGCGACACGAACAGCAGCCACAAGCACCATCGCGGCAGGCGCCCGCCCGCTTGCGCCTGCTTCCCCCGCGCGAGGTCCACTACGCAGCACCGGAGTTGTCCGCCGACCAGGCCGCCGTCGTCGGGCTTCCGCACGGATCCGGGCCGGTCCTGGTACCGGGGGCGCCGGGCACCGGAAAATCCACCGTGCTGGTGGAAACCGCCGTCCGCCGGGTCCAGCGCGACGGCGTGGATCCGGAACGGATCCTGATTCTCGCACCCGGCCGGCATGCGGCGTCGGCGTTGCGGGACACCTTTACAGGGCGGCTGGATCGCAGCTTGAGTACGACGCCGGCGCGCACCTGGGCGTCGTACGCTTTCGATCTGATCCGGCGAGCCAAGGCCGAGGGCGTGCTGCCGCTGCAGCGGCCGCCCAAGTTGCTCTCGGGGCCGGAACAGGACCTCATCATCAAGGAACTGCTGGAGGGGCACTCCCGGCCGGGCTTCGAACTTCCCTGGCCGCAGGACTTGACGGCCGCGTTGCCAACTCGGGGTTTCCGGCAGGAGATCCGGCAACTCTTCGACCGGATCATCGAATCCGGCCGCACTGCGGACGATCTCACGTCGCTTGCCTATGAATGCGGCAGACCGGACTGGATCGCTGCCGCAGACCTCTATTCGGAGTACCGGGATGTCCTGGACCTGCGCATGCCGGAGGCCTTTGACCCGGCAGGAATCATTACCGCTGCGCGCCAAATCTTCCAGGACTCGCCCGGATTCCTGGCGGCGGAGCGCGAGCGGCTGCAGTTGATCCTGGTGGATGACGTCCAGGAGGCAAACCCCGCCGTGTTTGAACTGCTCGCGGACATCGCCGAAGGAAAAGACGTTTTGGTGGCGTCCTCCCCGGACACCGTGGTCCAAGGGTTCCGCGGTGCCCGGCCGGACCTTGTCGCCGAACTGCCGCGGCTTCTCGGAGGCCTTGCGGGTGCCGTTCGGGAGCTTCCCCTGTGGCACACCCACCGGCACCTCCCCGACGTCGCAAAAGCGTGGACAGGCGTGGCTGCCCGTATCTCGCAGCGTGCGGGAGGCCAATTGGCCCGGCGACTGGACCCGCTTCCCGCATCGGCGGACGAGTCTCCTTCCGCAGGGAGCCGGGCACCGGGCCGGGTGGAAGCACATGTCCTGCCCTCCACAGTCCACGAATTGCGCTACGTGGCACAACGCATCCTGGAAGCACAGCTGCGCGAGAACCACGAGTTCGGCGACATCGCAGTGATTGTGCGCAACGGTGGGCAATTGGCGCAACTCCAGCGCTATCTGAGCGGTCAGGGAATCCCGGTCCGCGTCCCCGTCGCGGACTCGGCTGTCCGCGACGAAGTGGCCGTCCGTCCCCTGCTTGAGGTGTACGGCGTGGTGCTGGATGCTGCCAAGCTGACGCCTGAGTCTGCCGTCTCGCTTCTCACGTCGAGGATCGGCGGGGCTACCGCCATCGAGTTGCGCCGCCTGCGGCAATCGCTGCGCCGGGAGGAACTGTTGGGCGGTGGTGGACGGTCCAGCGATGCGTTGTTGGTTGAAGCGTTGCTGGAGCCTGGGGCACTGGGTTCTTTGGGCATCGAGGGTAGCTCGGCCCGCCGTTTGGCCCGCATGATCGCGGCGGGACGTTCGGCGGCCGCCGAACCCGGAGCCAATGCGGAGACGGTGTTGTGGGCGTTGTGGCAAGCCACCGGGCTTGCTTCGCGCTGGACGGAAAAGGCGCTCGACGGCGGCGCGGCCGGCGCCCGGGCGGACCGGGATCTTGACGCAATGATGGCACTGTTCCACACTGCTGAGCGCTATGTCGACCAACTCCCCGGTTCCGGCCCCGAACAGTTCCTCGAGTATCTGCTCAGCCAGGAACTCCCCATGGACACCCTTGCCGCCAGGGCACAGTTGGAGGAAGCAGTGGAGCTCATGACGCCGGCCAGCGCGGCCGGGCGCGAGTGGGCCGTGGTCATCGTGGCGGGACTGCAGGAAGGCGTCTGGCCCAATACGAGGCTCCGTGGTGAACTCCTCGGGAGCACTTTGTTCGCCGATGCCGTGGAGCACGGAGTCGAACATGCCTTGCAACGCGGGCCCCTCAGCAGGCTGCGGGATATCCGCTACGACGAACTGCGCAGCTTCTCCACAGCCGTTTCGCGGGCCCGGGAAGTCCTCATCTGCACCGCGGTTTCTTCCGAAGACGAGCAGCAGTCGGCCTTTCTCGACTATGTGGCCCCTTTGGAACCGGGACAGTACCAACGTGAGTACACGCCGGTTGGCCGACCCATGACGCTGCGTGCCTTGGTGGCCGAGCTGAGGCAGCGCGTTCAGCCGGACGACGCCGCGCTTGCCCGCCCGGGCGTGGCAGAGGACGCCGCGGAAGCTGCGCGCGTGCTGGCACACCTTGCCACCGCGGAGCCTGCAGTGCCGGGCGCGCATCCGGATTCCTGGTGGGGATTGGCACCGCTCAGCAGCGAGGCGCCGGTAGTGCCGGGGGAAGGCACGGTGTTCGTTTCTCCCTCGAAGGTGGAAACCGTGCACAAATCGCCGTTGGATTGGTTTGTCCAGGCAGCCGGGGGCGAAGCCGCTACCGACTTTGCCCGCAGCCTGGGCACCTTGGTCCATGCGATTGCCCAGGAGTTGCCCGATGCTTCCGGCGCCGAATATGTCGCGGAGCTCGTGCGTCGCTGGCCGACCCTGGGCATGAAGGACAACTGGGAGGGCAGGCTCGACTTCCAACGGGCAGAGCAAATGGTCCGGAAACTCGCCCAATACGTCCTTGTCATGCGGAGCGAAGGCCGAAGCCTGGCCGGGGTCGAAGTGGACTTCGAGGTTCCCCTGCCAGAGGTACGCCTGGACAACGCCGCCGAGGATTCCGATGTTGTCCGGAACGCCGTGCTTCGGGGACAAGTGGATCGTTTGGAAATAGACGCAGAGGGCAGGCTGGTGATTGTTGACCTTAAGACGGGCAAACGCCAGCCCGGCAAAGCCGAACTCGCCCGTCACCCCCAGCTCGGTGCGTATCAGGCGGCGGTACTGCACGGGGCGTTCCAGGACCTGCCCGTTCCGGCGCTTGTTCCCGGCGGTGCCGTACTGGCACAGCTGGGGACCAAGACAAAGACGCCTGCGGTCCAAGCGCAGGAGCCCCTGGACCCGGGAGATAACTGGGCACAGGACCTTGTCAGCGAGGCCGCCGTGCTCATGGCCGGAGCAAGCTTCGAAGCCCGTCACGATCCCTCAAAAGGCAGCCATGGAGGCCACGGCTGCCGATTGCCCGATATTTGCCCGTTGTGCGCCAGGGGAAAGCAGGTCACGGAATGACCGTCCAGACACTCACCGGAGTCGGGGCCGGCGACGCGGCAGAAGATGCCGCGGTATTGCCGGAAGCTCGATTCTCGCCCGGCGAATTGGCCGATATCCTCGGCGAGCGAAACCGCCCCACGGACGAACAATCCGCCATTATTGCGTCACCGTTGACCCCCCGGCTGGTCATCGCCGGCGCCGGATCGGGGAAAACCGCAACCATGGCGGACCGTGTGGTGTGGCTCGTCGCGAACGGATGGGTTCGCCCCGAAGAGGTGCTTGGCGTCACCTTTACCCGCAAAGCCGCAGGGGAGCTGGCCAGCCGTATCCGCGCGAAATTGGCCACCCTGCAGCGCATCGCGTCCTCGGACAACGGGCAGTACGGCTTCCCGGACGGGGTTGCAGGCTCCGACGAGCTTGAACCCAAAGTGTCTACCTACCATTCCTACGCCAGCGGGATCGTGTCCGACTACGGCCTGCGGCTGGGCATCGAGCGCGATGTGGTGCTGCTCGGCGGCGCCCAGGCCTGGCAGCTCGCGAGTGAAGTGGTCGAAGCGTACGACGGCGACTATGAGCACTTCACCGCAGCCAAGTCCACGTTGGTCAACGCCGTGATGCAACTGGCCGGCGAGTGCGCCGAACACTTGCGAGAGCCAGCCGAGGTTCAGCGCTGGTTGATGGACCGGTTGTCCGAATTCGCGCAATTGCCCTATGTGTCCGCGGCGAAAAAGAACCCAAGCCAGGCTGCCGGTGATCTCGGCGCCATGTTGCGGACCAGGGCCAGCGTCGCGGACATGGTGGGGCGCTACCAGGAGGCCAAGAGGAATCGCGGCGTCCTCGACTTCGGCGACCTCGTTGCGCTCGCCGCGAAGATTGCCCAGGACATACCCTTGGCGGCTGCCACCGAACGGGCCCGTTACAAGGTGGTGCTGTTGGATGAATTCCAGGACACCTCCCACGCGCAACTAGTCCTGTTCTCCCGCCTATTCGGGGGAGGGCACGCTGTGACGGCGGTGGGGGATCCGAACCAGTCCATTTACGGGTTCAGGGGTGCTTCGGCCGGCCAACTGTTCCATTTTGTCCAGGAATTTCCCGTCCGGGTGGAAGACGGTTTTGGAACGGCATCCCTTACAACTGCACCTACCTCCTACCTGACCACTGCGTGGCGGAACGGCCGCAACATCCTGGCCGCCGCCAACGTCATTTCCGCCCCTCTTAACAAGGCCGCCGCGAATGACGGAGCCCCGGGCTCGAGGGCTGACGACAGTTCCGTCGCAGTGCCTCCGCTACAGCCGAGCCCGGCAGCCGTGGACGGCAACGTCGTTCTCGGACGATTTGCCACCGACGAAGACGAAGCCGCAGCGATTGGGCGGGACGTCCGGCGCTACCGGCGCACAGTCTTTGAAACCGCGGCCGACGGTACGCCGGTTCCTCCCACCATGGCGGTGCTCTGCCGGCGGCGGGCACAGATGGAGTGCTTGCGGCGGGAATTCGAGGTCCAGGGGATTCCCTACGAAATAGTCGGCCTCGGCGGGCTCCTCGACACCCCTGAAGTAGTGGACCTCGTTGCAGCGCTCCGGGTCCTCGCCGATCCCGGCCGTTCCGATGCCCTGATGCGGTTGCTGGCAGGCGCCCGGTGGAGGATCGGAACTGCTGATCTGATGGCATTCCGCGACTGGTCCCAATTCCTCGCCAGGCGGCGATCCCACGGCGGTGCGGGGGCCCGCGGCGCCGCAGACGATGCGCCAATCGCGGACGAAAGCCCGATGGAGACGGTCGTGGAGAGCGACATCACTGATGCGGCCAGCCTTGTGGAAGCGCTGGACTTCCTGCCACGCCCGGGGTGGACTTCCGGCCACGGGCGCTCCCTCAGCACGACGGCCCTGAACCGTCTGGCCCGGCTGTCGGCCGAGCTTCGGAACCTGCGGGGGTTCATCGGAGACGATCTGACCACGCTGATCGGCGAGGTGGAACGTGCCATGCTGCTGGACATTGAGGTCGCCGCCAAGCCCGGGACGAGCATCCACCAGGCCCGCCGGAACCTGGACGCGTTCCATGACGCCGCGGCGGGCTTCCTGCAGACTTCGCAGCGCGTGGACCTATTGGCTTTCCTAGGCTGGCTTGAAGCGGCCGCATCGGAGGAAGGCGGACTGGACATGGCCGACGCCGAGGTGAACCACGAGGCCGTGCAATTGCTGACGGTCCACGCTTCCAAAGGCTTGGAATGGGACGTCGTTTTCGTCCCCGGTCTCAACGCCGGGGCCTTCCCGCGCAACCGGACCGCCCGCTGGAGCAGCGCGACCGCTGCCCTGCCAGGGCCGCTGCGCGGCGACCGGGCGGATCTCCCTCAATGGGATCGGGACCAGCCGGACCAAAAAGGCTGGCTGGATGCCGAAAAGGACTTCAAATCCGAAGTCCAGCACCACGGCGAGGCCGAAGAGCGGCGACTCGCCTACGTTGCCTATACCCGCGCAAAGTTCGTCCTGTGGGCATCGAGCGCCGCGTGGAATGGTTCCCGGGCGGGCATTGCCGAGACGTCACCTTTCCTTGCCGAGCTGGCAGGCCTTGCCGGTGAGGCAGGAGACAACGAGGGCGGAGCAGCGGCTGCCATTCACCCGCAGTCCCTCAGCGAAGACGCGCTGCCCACTGAGAGCCCCCTGACCGTCGGCACGGAGGTGGCCACCTTCCCCTATGATCCGCTCGAAGGTCCCAGCGACCCTCGTACGGGGGAACGGCTCCGCTTGGTACCGGGGCGGCGGGCCGCCATGGAGGCGGCAGCAAACCGGGTCAGGGAGGCCGTCGAGGGACTGCGGACGGATTCGCCGCTGGTCGCCGATGCCTCCCGGACCTCCCTCCGCGGTGCCGCAGCGGGCTGGGCCGCCGAAGCGCAGTTGTTGTTGGAACGCCAGTCGCGGCGGAAACCCGTCCAGGACGTCCATTTGCCCGGACACATCTCGGCATCGATGTTCGTTGACCTGGGAGACGACCCCACCGCGGTCCTGGCCCAGCTCCGGCGCCCGGTGCCCCGGCAACCCGGTATCTCGGCACGCAAAGGCACCGCTTTCCATTCCTGGGTGGAGGAATACTACGGATCCACGGGCATGCTGGATCTCGACGAAGCGCCCGGCTCTGACTCCCACATCGACGAAGCCTATGGACTTGACGACATGGTGGCGACGTTCAGCAATTCAGAATGGGCACACCGGTCCCCGGCCTTCGTCGAAGTTCCCGTGGAAACAAGGATCGGGGACGTCGTGGTGCGCGGACGGATTGACGCAGTTTTCCGCGGCGCGGACGGCACCTGGGAACTGGTGGACTGGAAAACAGGCAAGCGCCCGGCCGGCAGGCAACTCAAGACGCGTGCGGTGCAACTGGCCGTCTACCGGCTGGCATGGGCGCGCCTCAAGGGTGTGCCGTTGGATCACGTCAGTGCAGCGTTCTACTACGTTGCCGATGACGCTGTCGTGAGGCCGCATGACCTGGGCACGGCCGAAGAACTGGAGAAGATCATCGCTTCCGCCCTGGGCGGCCGAAGCCGATAGGCATCCGAAACCACCGCAGCCAAGCCGGGAAGGACTAGTGGTCCTTGGCGTCCTGGAGGGGCGCGGGCTCCACTATCTGGAGGGCCGTCGTCGAGGTGTCGTCGGCTTCGGACGGCGCCTCCGGCGTCGGGTCGGTCCCGTCTGCTGAATCTCCCGAAGGCTCCGGGATAGCTGTAACGCTCACCGTGGGCTTCGCGGAGTCGCCCTCCGGGGCCTTCTCTTCCGAAGCCATAACCGCTGCCGATGCTGCGAGCCCTTCCGCGGCGGCAAGCTCCGCAGCTGCGGCTTCGGCCTCCTCGGCTGCCAACGCGTTCTGCTCCTCGATGTCGTCGGCGAGGGATTTGAGCATCGCCTCGGCCTCTGCCGTCATCTCGCTGTGACCGGCCGCCAAGGCCTTGACGAGATACTGGGCCAGGGCGAATTCGGCGAGAAGTGCCGAGCGTCGCAGCAGGTGGCCATCGGGCGTGTCCCGCCGGGCTTCCGTGTAGTGCCGCAATACGGACTCCACGAAGCGCTGTTCGTTTGACGCCACGAGCCAGGCGAAGTCATCGGCGGGATCGCCGATGCGCAGATCGGTCCACCCCGTCACGGCCGTCACGCTGTCGCCTTCGACCAGCAGATTGTCTTCATGGAGATCGCCGTGGACCACGCACGGGTTGAAGCGCCACAACGCCACGTCCTCGAGTGCGTGCTCCCAGCGACGCAACAGCGCGGGCGGAATCTTGCCGGTGGTGGCGGCCTGGTCCAGCTCGTTCAACTTGCGCTGGCGGAATTCGTTGGCCGTGTAGCTAGGAAGATCGGCATTGTTGACGAGCGATTGGGGGAGATCGTGGACTGCGGCCAGTGCCACACCGATCTCCTTGGCCAAGGCATCACTGCAGGTCGACAACTCTTCGATGCTGCGCGTGGCGCCAGCCAAGTGGGCGTACACAAATGTGCTCAGCGCACCTTGGCGAACGGTTCCGGCCACAGTGGGCATCAGAAAAGGCAGCTCGGCCCGGATCGCCGGAGCGAAAGCCCGCAGAATCATGAATTCGGTTTCCAGCCGAGTGCTGGCTTCCGGATGGCGCGGCGAACGGACACGCCACCGTTTGCCCTCGGAGTCCAGCAGAAGCGCCGAATCGAAATCGGCAACATCATCCGGGGCGGAGGCGGCAGCCATGGGCGTCAGGCCGGGCACCGCCGCAGTAGCTACAGCGGCCAGTTCGAACGGTGTTCTTCTCACGTCTTCCACGGTAGATTGACAAGCGCTTCTGGCAGCGATGCAGTGCGGCGAGTCTTGAGATCCGCTGGAAAACAGCATCCAGGGGCGTGGATCGCTGAAAGATCCAAATGTCAATTGTCTGTGGGAGTCAGTACGGTAGGTACATGAGTTTCACCGAGTTCCAGGCGCCGGCAAACCACCTTATCGATACCGTTCTTCCAGTGCGCCCTGCCATGGTTGACCGCGGATCTGCCGAGCGCCTGAAGCCAGGCATGCTTGGCGAAGTGATCTCCTCAGGATCGGCCAAGGCCATGGTGTTGTCGCAGCGCCAGGCCCTCGTGGTGGGTGACAAGCTGTGGCTGGGCGACGCCGCGCCGCTCTTCGAAAACCTTCAAGCCGCCGGCGGACCGCTCACTGTGATTTATCTCGGCCGGACCCTTGTTGCTTCCTCGGTCCCGGAGCAAACACCGATCGTCCTCTTCGTTCCGACTGAGCCGGTTTCGCCTGGAGCCGCGGGCCTTCCTGCCGCCGGCTCCTGGGCGGGATTCCGGGAGGTCGCCGCCCGCCTCGGTGCCATGGACACAGCCTTGTTTGTCGAGGCCAGTGCCATTTCCAATTGGCATGCCACCCATACCCATTGCCCGCAGTGTGGGACTCCCACGGAAATCGAAGCCGGCGGCTGGGTCCGGCGGTGCCCGCGGGATAAATCGGAGCACTATCCGCGGACCGATCCGGCCATCATCGTCACCGTGGTCGGTTCCGACGGCAGGCTGCTCCTGGGTGGAGGAGGACCGCTTGACGCCAAGAACTACTCCACGCTGGCCGGCTTCGTTGAGCCCGGGGAATCGCTTGAACAGGCAGTGGTTCGCGAAATCGGGGAAGAAGTGGGTGTGCGGGTCACCGCTTGCCAGTACCTTGGCTCGCAGTCGTGGCCGTTTCCGGCCTCGCTGATGCTCGGGTTCACTGCAACGACGGACGACGTCGAGGCCCGGCCCGACGGCGTAGAGGTCACCCGGGCGCGCTGGTTCAGCCGTGCGGAACTCCAGGCAGCCGTGCTCAGCGGCGAGATCACGATCTCCACGAGGCTTTCGATTGCCCGCTCCCTGATCGAGCACTGGTACGGCGGCGTCATCGAGGATCTCCAGCAGTGACAGAGGGCATTTTCAGCGACACCGTTTCACTCGAGGACCGGATTCTCGGCGGCCTTGACGCCGAGCAACGGGAAGTCGCCAGCAATCTTACTGGTCCCATGTGCGTCCTCGCGGGAGCGGGTACGGGAAAAACCCGGGCCATTACGCACCGCATCGCCTACGGTGTGCACTCCGGCGTTTACAGCCCTCAGCGCCTCCTGGCTGTCACCTTCACTTCCCGGGCCGCCGCCGAGATGCGCAGCCGGCTGCGGGATCTCGGCGTCGGCAACGTCCAAGCCCGCACCTTCCACGCTGCTGCGCTCAGGCAACTGCAGTTCTTCTGGCCGCAGGCGGTGGGTGGCGTACTGCCAAACTTGCTGGACCACAAGGCGAACATGATCGCCGAAGCCGCGCGGCGGCTCCGGCTGAGTACCGACCGCGCTTCAATCCGCGACCTTGCGGCGGAGATCGAGTGGGCCAAGGTTTCCATGCTGACGCCGGCCAACTACCTTGAGAACGCGCACGGCCGCGGCACTCCAGGAGGTTTCGACCTCACCGCCGTCGCGCGGGTTTTCCAGTCTTACGAGGATGTGAAGACGGACCGCAACGTGATCGACTTCGAGGACGTCTTGTTGATCACGGTGGGCATCCTTCAGGAGGACCCGAAAGTGGCAGCCACGGTCCGCGAGCAGTACCGGCACTTTGTGGTGGACGAGTACCAGGACGTTTCCCCGCTGCAGCAGAGGCTTCTTGAGCTGTGGCTTGGCGGCCGCGACGAACTCTGCGTGGTGGGCGACTCCAGCCAGACCATCTACTCCTTCACGGGAGCCTCTCCCAAGCACCTCCTTGGATTCAAGGGTCATTATCCTTCGGCGACGGTCGTCAAACTCGTTCGCGACTACCGTTCCACGCCCCAAGTGGTGAAGCTCGCCAACGACCTCCTCGGATCCCGACGCAGTGGTGGAACTGTTGCCGACGCAGCCTGGGCCAAACCCCTGCAGTTGGTCGCCCAGCGCCCGGCCGGACCGGAGCCGCGGTTCATGGAATGCCCCGACGACGAGGCCGAGGCGGCGGTGGTCGCAGGCAGGATCCGGGAATTGATCGACGCCGGCACCAAGGCGAGCGAGATTGCCGTGCTGTTCCGCACCAATGGCCAATCGGAAGCGTACGAACAAGCCCTTGCTTCGGCGGGTATCGGCTACCAGTTGCGCGGCGGTGAGCGGTTCTTCGCGCGCAAGGAAGTCCGTGACGCCATCCTGCAGTTGCGCGCCGCCACGCGTGCTGTAGCCGAAGACTCCGCCAAGGAGCCGCTGGGCCAACTTGTCCGGGACATCGTGGCTTCGCTCGGTTATACGGATGCCGCCCCGCATAGCGGCGGCGCCCTCCGCGAACGCTGGGAGTCGCTGGCCGCACTGGTGGCCCTAGCGGACGAACTCGTCGTCAGCCGAGGGCCCGAATTCACGTTGATGGAATTCGTCAACGAACTCCAGGAGCGTTCGGTGGCCCAGCACGCCCCGACCGTCCAGGGCGTGACGCTCGCATCGTTGCACGCCGCGAAGGGCCTGGAGTGGGATGCCGTATTCCTGGTGGGCTTGAGCGAGGGACTTATGCCTATTTCCTTCGCCGACACTCCCGAGAGCGTCGACGAGGAACGCCGCCTGCTTTATGTCGGGATCACGCGGGCACGCGAGCACTTGAACCTGTCCTGGTCCACGGCCCGCACGCCTGGTGGCCGTGCCAACCGCAAGCCTTCGCGCTTCCTCGACGGCCTCCGTCCCGACTCTGTGCTCGGAGCCAGCGCGCGCAGCCGCCCCACGCCACGGCGCAAGGCGGCAGCACCGGCGTCGTGCAGGGTCTGCGGCACCATGCTCGCCACTGGGGCTGAACGCAAAGTCGACCGCTGCAGCCAGTGCCCGCCCACGTACGAGGACCAGACCTTTGAGGCTTTGCGGCAATGGCGGAAGGAAGAGGCCCTGAGCAACGAAGTTCCCGCCTACGTGGTTTTCACTGACGCGACATTGACGGCCATCGCCGAGGCGCGGCCGGAGTCCCTTGAGGAACTGGCGAAACTCGCCGGTGTCGGGCCTTCCAAACTGGAAAAGTACGGCGAAGCCGTGCTGGCAGTTCTGGTCGAGAACGGGTCGGCCTAGTGCCCCGGGTAGCAGGCCAGCCCGATCTGCCGCTGACCACCGATGACGGCATTCCCGTCGTCGTCCGCCGCTCTGCCCGCCGGCGTCGTACCGTGGCGGCTTTCTGGGAGGACGGGAACGCCGTTGTGGCGATCCCTGCCCACTTCACGAAAGCGCAAGAAGGCGAATGGGTCCGGCGGATGCTGGACAAGCTCAAGCGCCAAGGGGAGAGGGGTGCCCAGGGCGCCGGCAGGCGGAGACCTGCGAGCGATGCAGCCCTTGCCGGACATGCCGCGGAACTTTCCTCAAGGTATCTGGGCGGGCGAGCCATCCCGACGTCGGTCCGCTGGGTCAGCAACCAGAAGTCACGGTGGGGCTCGGCAACTCCGGCGGACGGGACCATCCGGCTTTCCGACAAGCTTCAGTCGATGCCGCAATGGGTGATCGACTACGTGTTGCTCCACGAACTCGCGCATTTGCTGGTGGCCGGCCACAACGCCGCGTTCTGGCGCTTGCTCGAGGCGTACCCCGAAACACAGCGGGCGAAGGCCTTCCTGGAGGGCGTCGCCTTTGCGACGTCCCGTGGGCTGGGACCGGATGAAGAAGGCGCCGGCGCTCCAACCGGAGGCTGGGACGCCGACGCCGACTAGGCGCTCAAGGAGTGGCTAAGCCTTCGGCTCGCCGGGCTCCGTGTTGTCAGGGGAGTCTCCGTCTTCAGGCTTCGGAGCCTCCTCGTTGCCCTCTGTGTTCCCCTCATCCTTCGGAGCGTCGTAGCCGCCTTCAAGGAGCTTCTGCAGCGCATCGTCTACCTCGGTGTCGCTCGCTTCAGCCAGGCGGCGCCGTTCGGTGAAGCCCGCCGGGTCGTCGAGGTCCTGCGCCGTGGGGAGCAAATCGGGGTGCTGCCAGATGGCATCGCGGCCGGCGATTCCACGTTCGTCCTTCAGCGACGCCCACAACGTTGCGGCTTCGCGCAGGCGTCGCGGACGCAGCTCGAGTCCCACCAGGGACGAGAACGCGTGTTCAGCGGGTCCGCCCGTGGCGCGGCGCCTCCGCACCGTCTCACGGAGTGCGACCGCGGATGGCAGCACATTCTCGGTGGCGGCGGCCGTGAGTTCGTCCACCCAGCCCTCAACCAGCGCCAGTGCCGTTTCGAGCTTCTCCAGGGCAGCTGATTGTTCGGGAGTGCGCTCGGGCGTGAACACCCCTTGGGAAAGGGCTTCTTGAATGCCCTCGGGGTTGCCGGGATCCAGGTCCCGGGCGAGGTCCTCGACGCGGGACAAGTCGATGTGGATGCCCCGGGCGTAAGCTTCGATCGCTCCAAGAAGATGGCCGCGCAGCCATGGAACCTGCACGAAGAGGCGGGCATGCGCGGCTTCGCGGACGGCGAGGAACAACCGGACGTCGTTCTCAGGGACGCTCAGGCCTTCGCCGAATTTCGCCACATTGGCCGGTAGCAATGCCATCTCGAGATCAGCCAGTGGAACGCCGATGTCGGTAGAGCTGACCACCTCGGCTGACAGGGCGCCGATCGCCTGGCCCAGCTGCATGCCGAAGATGGCTCCGCCCATGTTCTGCAACATGGACGAGGTGCCACCCATCATGGCCTTCATTTCTTCCGGCATTTGCTGGGTCAGGGCGTCAGACAGGGCATTGGCGATGCTGTTGGCCACCGGCTCCGTGAGCCGTTTCCACGTAGCGAGGGTGGCTTCCACCCATTCAGCGCGGGACCACGCGCGGCCGATGAGGCCCGTTGCCTGAAGGTCGGTGACCGGATCCAACCAGGGTTCCGCGAGCCGGAGCGCCTCGTCGACTTCGCGGGCCTGCACGGCATTCACGGAAGGATCCGTGCCGGCAGCGGCAACACGGCGTGCATTTTCGTGGGCGAGCTGCCAATTGACGGGACCCTCTGAAGTGGAGCTCATCATGGCCTGCACTTGGGCGAACATTTGCTGCAGCATGTTGGGGTCGTTCGGCAGCCCTGCGGCCTTTGCCAATTCGGCGGGGTCGATATTGCCCATGCCTTGCCCGCCCATCAGGTTCTTCAGCATTTCTGCCAAGGGATCCACGGGTGAATCGTCTCCGTTGGGAGGGGTATTGGGGTTGGAAGTCATGGTGCCGCCGATCGTCGGTGTGACTGGTGATCACTTTCAAGGTACCGCGATGCCCCGGGGCTGTCTGCCTCAGGAACGCGTCGTTCGCTCTAGGCAAAGCACCTCAGGCGGGCACAGCAAAGTAGGGTGGATCGTTGGTATGTTTACTGGCCTCCGCCATGAGGGGGTCGAAACGGTAGCGCCGGGCACACGGTTCCCGGCGCGGAGAGGTCTTTCATTGACTAGTTTGCCGAGCCCCGGAGCTGCCGGGGAACCCGGACAGCCTCTCGACCCCTCCAACTCCCCGGACGTGCCAACGTCGCAAGGCCATTCCCCGGAGCACGACACCGCACCGTCGCAGGGGCCAGGCCAGGACGCGGGGGAGGAACCGCCCCACGCACCCCAACCGGCACGGCGCCATGACGGCCGGTACGTCGCGATGCTTGTCTCCGGCGCCCTGACCATTGTGTTGGGAATCGCCGCGGCGGTCCTCCCTGTTCCTTACGTCGTGGAATCTCCCGGACCGACGTTCAACACCTTGGGCACGGACCACGACAAGCCGGTCATTAGCATTACCGGGCACGCGACGTATCCTGCCAAAGGAAATCTGGACCTGACCACCGTCTACATCAACGGCGGCCCCAACGGACCTGTCAACATTTTCGAGGCCTTCCAAGCCTGGCTGGATGGTTCCAAGGCCGTATACCCCGAAGAACTTCTCTATCCCAAGGGCGTCACCAAGCAGCAATCCGAACAGGAAAGCGCGCTTGCCATGACTACCTCCCAGGAGAACGCAGTTGCATCGGCCCTCAAGGAAGAGAACATTCCGTACGGGCAGAAGCTTGCAGTCGCAGGGTTGTCCGATGGCTCGGCCTCGGCAGGCAAACTCCAAACAGGGGACGTCTTCACGTCGATCAACGGCAAGGCGGTCACGTCCCTGAACGTCGTCCAAACCGCACTGGCCGACGGCGCGGGCGCGCCTGCCGCCGTCGTCGTCGATCGGAACGGCAAGCCCGTGACGGTGAGCATCACTCCGGGCAAGGGCTCGAACGGCAAGTACATCCTGGGCGTACTGCTTCAGTACAAGTTCACTTTCCCGTTCGACGTCAAGATCTCACTGGACCAGGTGGGCGGACCGAGCGCCGGAATGATGTTCGCACTGGGCATCATCGACAGCATCACCCCCGGCGACCTCACGGGGGGCAAGCATGTGGCCGGCACCGGCACCATTTCACCGGACGGCACCGTGGGACCCATTGGTGGAATCGCCCAGAAAATGCGCGGAGCCCGCAACGGCGGGGCCACGCTTTTCCTCGCGCCTGCCGCCAATTGCGACGAGGTCGTTGGACACGTTCCGGACGGGCTCCAGGTAGTCAAAGTGGACACTTTGGCGGACGCAAAATCAGCCGTCGAGCGACTCGCCTCGGGCCAGAATGTGTCCCGCCTCCCGACATGCTCCAACAACTAGACTGATGATGGAACTTAGCTCCACTGCCACTCGTGGCACTAATGACGGCCTCCGCCATTAGCACCCGGCACCGGGGCCGACGAACACACGCACTGATGACCGTTAACTGACGACCAGCGATGAGGTATCGAGTTTGTCCCGTCCAGCCAGCACCAGCCCGCCCGGAAGACCGCAGCGGAGACGGGGTGCACTTACTCCAACTCTGATCATCGTCGCCGTCGCCGTGGTGGGATTCATTTTCTTCGCCAATGTGTGGACAGACGTCCTCTGGTACCAGCAGCTAGGTTTCTTCGAAGTCTATTTCAGGGAGAACCTTGCCCGGATCCTGATCTTCCTCGCCGGATTCGTCCTGATGTTCGTACCGGTCTTCTACGCAATCCGCGTTGCCTACCATGCACGGCCCGTCTACGCTCCGGACTCCGAGGTCAGGGACAACCTTAACCGGTACCAGGCCCAGCTCGAACCCGTGCGACGCGTGGTCATGATCGGCATCCCCGCGCTGTTCGGCCTCTTTGCCGGGAGCGCGGCCGCGAGCCAGTGGCAAGCGGTGCTTTTGTTCTTCAACCAGGTGCCCTTCGGCCAGGCCGATCCCCAGTTTGGCCTGGACATCAGCTTCTATCTCATGACCTTGCCGTTCCTTGGTTTTGTCACGGGCTTCCTCATGAGCGTTGTGGTGATTGCCGGAATCGCGGGAATCCTCACCCACTACCTCTATGGCAGCATCCGGCTTATGGAACGTGGTATCTTCACCAGCCGGGCGGCCCAAATCCACCTGGCCGTGACCGGTGCCGTTTTCCTGCTGCTGCTAGGAGCCAACTTCTGGCTTGACGTCTACAGCACCGTCCAGAACAACGGCGGACACTGGGCAGGAGCCCTTTACACCGACGTCAACGCCGTGATCCCGACGAAGACCATCCTGGCCGTTGCCGCGGGTCTGGTGGCCATTCTCTTCATCGTGGCCGCGGTGATTGGCCGTTGGCGCTTGCCCGTGATCGGCACGGCCATGCTGATCATCACGTCCATCCTCGCGGGCGGCGTCTACCCCTGGGTCATCCAGCAATTCCAAGTCCGCCCCTCGGAGCAGACGCTGGAAAACAAGTACATTGACCGCAACATTGCCATGACCCGGTCCGCCTATGGTTTGGACAAGATCAAGGTTTCTCCCTACAACGCCACCACCGACGCCAAGACCGGGGCGCTTGCCAAGGATGCCCAGACTGCCGCTAACATCCGGCTGCTGGACCCGAACCTGGTTTCCTCGGCGTTCTCCCAACTGGAGCAATACCGCCCGTACTACCAGTTCCCCAAGGCTCTGAACGTCGACCGCTACACCGTGAACGGCAAGACCCAGGACACGGTGATCGCTGTCCGGGAGTTGAACCAGGACGGGCTGAACGCCAGCCAGCAGACCTGGGTCAACCGGCATATCGTCTACACCCACGGTTACGGCGTCGTAGCCGCCAAGGGCAATACCTTCACGGTCGATGGCAAGCCGGACTTCCTTCTGTCCGGAATTCCATCCATGGGTACCCTTGGCAGCGATGCGAGCTACCAACCCCGCATCTACTTCGGTGAAGATTCGCCCGACTACTCGGTGGTCGGCGCCCCGGACGGCGCCCCGCACCGCGAACAGGACCGACCGGCCGGCAAGGACACGTCCACCGAAACGCAGTACACCTTTACGGGCAACGGTGGCCCCAACGTGGGCAACTGGTTCAACCGCCTCTTGTACTCGATCAAGTTCCAGTCCTCGGACCTGCTGCTGTCCGACGGCGTCAACGAGAAGTCCCAGATCCTTTACGACCGCACTCCGCGTGAGCGCGTGCAAAAGGTTGCTCCCTACCTGACGGTGGACGGAAGCGCCTATCCCGCAGTGGTAGACGGCCGGGTGAAGTGGATCGTGGACGGTTACACCACCAGCCAGTACTTCCCCTACTCCCAGCAGCAGCAACTGGGAAACGCTACGGCAGATTCGCAGACGACCTCCGGGCGCACAGTGGCCTTGCCGAACAGCGCGGTCAACTACATCAGGAACTCGGTCAAGGCCACTGTTGACGCCTATGACGGCTCGGTCACGCTGTACGCCTGGGATGACCAGGACCCCATCCTGAAAGCGTGGGAGAAGATTTTCCCGACCACGGTCAAGCCGTACTCGGAGATGTCGGGACAGCTGATGAGCCACGTCCGCTACCCGGAGGACCTTTTCAAGGTCCAGCGTGAGTTGCTTGGGCGTTACCACGTGACCAACGCGGACAGCTTCTACCAGAACAACGACGCGTGGAGCGTTCCGAACGACCCCACGGTCACGGATCCCGTCCGGCAGCCTCCGTTCTACATGTCCCTGCAGATGCCCGACCAGACCAAGCCGGCTTTCCAGCTGACGTCTTCCTTCATTCCACAGGTGGTCAACGGCGCCGCCCGGAACATCCTGTACGGCTTCCTCGCAGCCGATTCCGACGCCGGTAGCCAGAAGGGCGTGAAGGCGGACACGTACGGCCAGTTGCGATTACTCCAATTGCCAACGGACACCCAGGTTCCAGGGCCCGGACAGGCCCAGAACAAGTTCAACTCCGATCCTGAAGTGTCGCGGGAACTCAACCTGCTCAGGCAAGGAGCATCCGATGTGCTCAACGGCAACCTATTGACATTGCCAGTGGGCGGCGGCCTGCTCTATGTCCAACCGGTCTATTTGAAGTCCACTGGTGAGACGTCCTATCCGACGCTTCAGCGCGTGCTCGTGGCCTTCGGCGACAAGGTCGGCTTTGCCCCCACGCTTGACGGCGCATTGAAGATCCTCTTCGGGGGTGACTCCGGGGCCTCGGCGGGAGACTCGGCCAATAACGGCCAGACCCCCACCACTCCGCCGGGGACTACTACGCCGCCCGCCGCAGCGGATGCACAGGCCCAGCTGAAGGCCGCGCTGGATCAGGCCAACAAGGCCATCCAGGATGGCCAGGCTGCGCTGGCCAAGGGCGACTTCGCCGGATACGGGGCCCAGCAGAGCCTCCTGTCCGCGGCAATACAGAAAGCGCTCGACGCCGAGTCCCGGCTTGGTGCCACCCCGGCCCCGTCGGCAAGTGCCAGCCCTTCGGCGAGCCCGTCGCCGTCGCCCTCGCCAAGCAAATAGCTGACTCCAGCGGGCTGATTTCGGCTTAGCTGGGGCCTTTGAAAGACCGGGCCAGCCCTGACAAGGGCTGGCCCGGTCTTCCTTTTGATTTGGCGGCATCTGCAGCTTGGCCGCAGGGCCGGGGAGACGGAGGTCACGTCGTTTCGATTTGGCCTGACATTCACCTGCAGGTAAAGTAGATCTTGCGACGCGGGGTGGAGCAGTTCGGTAGCTCGCTGGGCTCATAACCCAGAGGTCACAGGTTCAAATCCTGTCCCCGCAACTGGAGAAAAAGATCCGGCACAGTGGAAACACTGTGCCGGATCTTTTTGTTTTCC
>JACXTT010005035.1_pt1 | contig 19337 bp, 17 predicted proteins | sample 9270951 | NCBI WGS metagenome assembly JACXTT01 (sample SAMN15532306, study PRJNA645909) | rock metagenome | isolation source: weathered quartz diorite | place: Puerto Rico | collected 2017-06-21 | reverse complement strand
GAGTCGTCGGCTAGATGACTTCCTTGGCCTTGAGATCTTCGAGGGCGCGGGCGTCCAGGCCCAGCCACTCGGAGTAGATCGCCGCATTGTGCTCGCCGAGCAGCGGTGAGCGGTCGACGGCGACGTGCGAATCGGACATCTTCACCGGCCAGCCGGGCAAGGTGAACTTGCCGCGCTTGGGATGGTCGACGGTCACGATCATCTCGCGCTTCTGCAGCGCGGGATCCTGCGTGATCTCCATCGTGTCGTAGACGGCCCCGGCCGGCACGCCGGCGTCGCCGAGGATCTGCATGACCTCGGCTTTCGTCTTACTCTGAGTGAACTCGTTCAGGATGCGATCGACCTCGTCGTGGTGCTTCCAGCGGTTCTCCGGGGTGTTGAAGCGCTCGTCGCCGATCAGCTCGGCATGGCCGATGGCCTTCAGCAGCCGGTCCCAGTGCCGGTTGCCCGCGCGCGTGGTGTAGATGAAGCAGTAGTCGTTGAGGCCTCCGCCCTTGCACTTGTAGAGGCCGCTCGGCGCGGTCGTGCCGAGCGCGCTGCGATTGCCCGAGCGCACCGCGGCCTTGCCGCTGGCGGCCTGGCGCGCGAACGCGATGCGGCTGAAGTTGATCACGGCGTCCTGCATGGCCACCTTGATGTGCTGGCCCCGGCCGGTGCGCTCCCGCTGGTGCAGGGCGGCCAGGATGCCGATGGCGCAGTGAAGCCCGGTGCCCGTGTCGCCGATGGTCGGACCGGGCTTGAGGGGCTCGGTCTCCGTCGTGCCGGTCAGGGACAGGGCGCCGCCCACGGACTGCGCGATCATGTCGAAGCTCACGTAGCTCTCGTAGGGGCCGTCGCCGAAGCCCTTGACCTGCGCGTAGATGATCCGCGGATTGATCTTCTTCACGACGTCGTAGCCGAAGCCCAGCCGCTCGATGGCGCCCGGGGCGAAGTTCTCGATCATGACGTCGGCCTTCTTGAGCAGGTCCGTGAAGATCTCGCGGCCGCGTGGCGTGCCGAGGTTCAGGGTGACGCTGCGCTTGTTGGCGTTGAGCAGCATGAAGTAGTGCGAGTCCACGCCCTTCGTGTCGGTGGACGCGCCGCGCCCCTGGTCGCCGCCCTTGGGATTCTCGACCTTGATGACGTCGGCCCCGAGCCATGCGAGCGCCTCGGTGCACGAGGTTCCGGCCTCGAACTGGGTCAGATCAAGAACCTTCACGTCCTCGAGCGCGGTCTTCTGTGCCATGGCTTCTCCTCACGCTGGCGCCTGGCGAATCGGTGCGCCGCCATTGGCGCTCCACGATGGATTCGTGACGCGCGCCGATCGTATCACGACGGAACTCTTTGCGGGTGGGCGCGCGCGCCGCGGGCGACCTGAGAGGCCTCCGGGATTCCCCTGACGGGCGCCGTCGCCCGCCCGCGGCCGGGGGGTCGCGCCGATTTTCATTTCGGGCTCATCGGTGTCTCACGTTCGCCGTCTAGGCTGTCGGTGAGCAAGGAAGGCAGGATTCGAAGACTCGCGCCTCACCCTCGTCTACCTGCGAGCCTCGCAGGTCAATGGGTGCGCCTACTGCATCGATATGGCGCCTCTCGACCCCCGAAGACGAGGAAGACCGGGTGATTCAGTCGCTCACCGGGACGCGCCGGCGGCGAGGGGCCCGCGGAGCACGCGCCCGGGATGCGCGCCGGTATGCTCTCCGTCGCGCAGCACGACCTGGCCGTTCACGATCGAGGCGTCGAAGCCGGTGGCCTTCTGCCGCAGCCGTCGGGCGCCCGCGGGCAGGTCGTTCACCACCTCGGGCATCGCGGGCGCCACGCGGTCGGGGTCGAAGACGATCACGTCGGCGGCCAGCCCTTCGCGGAGCAGGCCGCGCTCGTGGAGGCAGAAGGCCGACGCGGGCTCGAAGGAGAGCATGCGCACGCCCTCCTCGAGGCTGAGCGCCTGGCGGCGGCGCACCCAGTAGGCGAGCACCTGGGTCTGCAGCGACGAGTCCATGATCTGCGAGACGTGCGCGCCGGAATCCGAGAACGTCACCACCGAGCGCGGGTGCTTCATCATCTCCAGCACGTGGTCGAGATTCTCGTTGAACAGCGGCTGGACGAAGAACGCCTTGAGCTCGCGCTCGAGCGCCACCAGGATCAGCGCCTCGACCGGGTCGAGGCCGCGCTCGCGCGCGATCTCGGCGATGGAGCGGTGCGGCCCGCACGGATCCTCCATGAGCATCGTCCACTCGTAGTCGGGCTTGCGGGCCTCGGCGCCGACGACGCGTCCGTACTCCGCCTCGGCGGCCGCCTTCACGAGCCGGCGGCGCACGTCGGCGTCGCGCAGGAGCGCCTTCTGCTCGTCGAGCGACCGCCGGCGCACCTCGCGCCACTCGGGCAGGCGATCGAACGGTAGCCGCGTCTCGAACGAGAACACCACCGAGAGGGCGCGGCTGTGCACCTGGGCGAACATGCGCCCGCCGGCGCGCGCCGTCTCCTCCAGGGTCGCGAAGTAGGCGCGCCAGGCGTCCGGCATGAACCGCGAGCTGAACATGCCCCACGTGACCGGCACGCCGGTCTCCACGGCGAGGTCGCGCAGGCGGCCGAGATAGTCGCGCTGGCGGTCGAGGTCGCGCCCCGTGTCCTCGCCGGCGATCTCGAAGATGCCGGCGCCGAGGTCGCCCATCACCTGCACCAGCTCGCGCACCTCGCTCCACTCGGCGACGCGGCTGGCCACGGGCCGCCGATCGGCCGTCTCGTGGTTGCGCGTGCGCGACGTGGTGAACCCCATCGCCCCCGCGCCGAGCGCGTCGGCCAGCTCGCGCTTCATCATCGCCAGATCCGCGGGGGTGGCCGGCTCGGAGAACGCGCGCTCGCCCATGGCGTAGGTGCGCAGCGCCGAGTGGCCGACGTAGCCCGCGTAGTTGATGCCCTTCGGCCAGCGGGCCACGGCGTCGAGATACTGGGCATAGGTCTCCCACGTCCACTCGATACCCGCCTGCATCGCCTCGGCCGGGATGTCCTCGGCGCGCTCGAGGTTTTTCACGACCAGGTGCTTCTCGTGGGGCCGGCAGGGCGCCAGGGTGAAGCCGCAATTGCCCATGACGACGCTGGTCACGCCGTGCCAGCACGAGCACGTGCCGAGGGGATCCCACGCCACCTGCGCGTCCATGTGGGTGTGGCCGTCGATGAAGCCGGGCGCGACGACCCGATGGCGCGCGTCGACTTCCTCGCGGCCGCGCGCGTGGATCGTCCCGATGCGCGCGATGCGGTCGCCGCGGATGCCGATGTCGGCGCGGTAGCGCGGCAGGCCCGAGCCGTCCACCACCGTGCCGCCGCGGATCACCAGGTCGTAGGCCATCTCAGCCCCGCGGCGCCGGCGCGGCGTCGAGCCCGTAGAGCTCGGCCACGTTGTCATGGAGCACGAGGTCGCGCTCCGCATCGGTCAGGTGGGCGGCCTGCTTGGCGAGCACGGCCTGCGAGTGGGGCCACGTCGAATCGCTGTGCGGGAAGTCGTTCGCCCACATGAGCCGGCGAACGTTGCACAGGTCCTTCACCTGGAAGGCCACCCAGTCGTCCTGGAAGGTGGTGTAGACGTGCTCGCGGAAGTACTCGCTCGGCATCCGCGTGATCGCGCTGCCGGTGAGCCAGTAGCGGTGCCGCTCGTACGCGTGGTCCATGCGGTACATGAAGTGGGGCACCCAGCCCGCGTCGGCCTCGACGCAGACGAGCTTGAGCTTGGGGTGGCGCTCGAACACCCCGCCGAAGATGAACAGTCCGATGATGTCCTGGCAGCCCCGGATGATCGACATGAACGCGTTGAGCTTGGGCCCGCGCGTCTTGAATGTATCGCTGCTGCTGGTCAGGATATGGAACGACAGTGGAAGCTTCAGGTCGACGGCGGCCTCCCAGAAGGGGTCGTACATCCGATCGTCATAGTCGGCGAGCGCGGGATTGCCCGGCATCATCACGCCGAGAAGCCCGAGCGCCCTGATGCGCTCGATGTCGCGGATGCCGTCCTCGACCGAGCGCATCGCGGTCTGCCCGATGCCGAGCAGGCGGCTGGGATGCGCCGAGGCGTACTCGCCGATCCACTGGTTGTACGCCGCGAAGCACGCGTGCTTGAAGTCGAAGTCGGGATGGTTACAGAGCATCATGCCGACGCTCGGATAGAGGATCTCCGCGGCCACGCCGTCGCGATCCTGGTCGGCCAGGCGCGCGTCGGGATCCCAGCCGCCGCGATGGAGGTCGTCGAACCTGGCGCCGAACACGGTCAGCTCCTCGGCGCGCTTGCCGGCCGCGGCCACGAGCCCCATCGGGATGGGCTTGTCCAGCCCCTCGATGACGAAGAGGTCTCCGCGCTTGGGATCGTGGACGACGTGCGGCGCGCGATCGCGGAACTTCGCGTCGATCCGGTCGACGTACGTGTGGGGCGGCTCGGTGATGTGCGAGTCGGCAGAGATGATGGGCTTCGCCATGCTGGCTCCCGTTCGTTAGACCACGCGTTCGATTGATCGACGGTAGCCCACCGACCGGACCCCTGTCAAAGGAACGGGGCTCACGCGTGGTGGCTCGCCAGCTCGAGGATACCGGCGACGTCCCGGGCCGCCCCGAGGCCACGGAGCGCGGCCGTCAGCTCGGCGACGCGCGGCGCGGGCAGCACGGTCGCCGCGAGCCGCCGGAACTTCGCCTCGAGGTCGTCGCGCGTGCCCGGGTTGTCCGGAGTCCCACGCGCCGCGCTGATCCGCTCTTCGAGGACCCGGCCGTCGCGGAGCCGCACCGTCATGTGCGCGGCCGGGATCCCGAGCGAGTCATCGCCCTCGGGCGTCACGCGCGCCATCAGGCTGGCGACGGCCGGATCGGCGAGGCTCGCCTCGCTGAACTCGGCCTCGCCGGCGTCCCCTCGCAAGAGGGCCATCGCCGCGCAGAACCGGACGCTGAACTTCGCCTCGAGCGGCGTCTTCGGCTCGCGCTGGTCGGCGGCCTTGAGCGTGAGCGGGATCACCCGGCAGCGCACGCTCTCGATCGCGTCCGCGGCCAGCGGCGTGCGCGCGCGGATCGCGCGGCCGGCGTCGATCGTCGCGTGCGTCAGGTGGCACGCCGCGTAGTACTTCGTGCTGTTCTGGGTGAGCTCCCAGCGCTTGCCGAAGTCCTCGGCGGCGCGGCCGAGATCGGTCACGCCGACGAACGTGCCGGCCAGACCCTCGGGCGCGTCGAGCATGGCGGTGGCGCCGGTGAAGCCCTGGCGCGCGAGCAGCGCCGCCAGGAGACCGTTCATTGCGGCCTTGCCCGGATGGAGCGGCTTGGCAATGGTGCGGAACGACTGGGTCGGCCCCGGGGCCTGTGTGCCCGCCAGTCCGAGCGCGTGCGCGAGCTGGCGCGTGTCGAGGCCGAGCATCCGCCCGGCGGCGGCCGCCGCGCCGAACGTGCCGACCGTGGCCGTGACGTGCCAGCCCCGCTCCGTCAGCCGCTTGCCGATCACGCGACCGATGCGCGTCTCGAGCTCGAAGCCGGCGATGAAGGCCGCGAGCGCGTCGGCGCCCGAGGTATGCCGCCACTCCCCGAGCGCCCACACCACCGGGGCGACGGCGGCGGAGCCGTGGAGCACGGCCGGCAGGTGCGTGTCGTCGAAGTCGAGCGCGTGGCACTGGGCGCCGTTGGCGAGCGCTGCGAGCAAGGCGCTCGTGCGCCGGCCGCGGCCGACGATCGTCGCCTGCGGCTCGCCGCCGGTGGCCGCGATCACCGCCGCGATGGCGTCGGCCAGCGGCTCGATCGACCCGCGGATCGCGGTGCCGAGCCAGTCGGTCATCGAGCGATTCGCGGCTTCGACCACCGCCGGCGGCACCGCCTCGAGCTCGAGCCCGAGCACGAAGTCGACGAGCGCGTCCATCACCGGGGTGTTGCTGGTCGCCATGGTGAGCTCCTCCTCGAAGCCTCGCGAGCCTGCCGAGACGCTAGCACGTTTGCCGTGCCGGGCGGCGATGGACTACAGTGAGCGACCGTGACGCGATGACGACCCTTCCCCTGTCCGGATACCGCGTGCTCGAGCTCGCCCATCTCATCGCCGGGCCCGTCTGCGGGATGTACCTGGCCGACATGGGGGCCGACGTCGTGAAGATCGAGCACCCTGACGCCGGTGACGCCTCGCGCACCGCTTACGGGACCCAGCTGGGCGGGGAAAGCGCGGTCTTCGTCACGGTCAACCGGAACAAGCGCAGCGTGGCGCTCGACCTCGCGCGGCCCGAGGGTCGCGCGGCGTTCGACCGCCTCGCGGCGCGCGCCGACGTCGTCCTCGAGGCCTACCGAGGCGGCGTCGCCGAGCGACTGGGCATCGACTGGCCGCGCCTGTCCAGGCTCAATCCCCGCCTCGTGTACTGCTCGCTCTCCGCGTTCGGGCCGGACGGCCCATGGCGGGACAAACCGGGCGTGGACATGCTGGTGCAGGCGATGGGCGGGCTCATGGCGGTCATCGGTGAGCCCGACGGCCCGCCCATGCTCTGCGGCGCCCCGGTGCTCGACACGATCGGCGCCCTCATGGCCGGCCAGGGGATCCTCACCGCGCTCCTGCATCGCGAGCGCAGCGGCGAGGGGCAGCGCGTCGACGTCTCGCTGCTCGCGGGGACGGTGCTGGCGCACGCGGCCCGGCTTTCGATCTTCCTCGCGACCGGAGAGGAGCCCGGCCGGTGGGGCAGCGGCCATCCCTACATCGTGCCGTTCCAGGCGTTCGAGGCGTCGGACGGCTGGGTGTACGTCGCGGTCTGGATCGACCGGCTGTGGGCGCCGTTCTGCGACGCCATCGAGAATCCCGCGCTCGTTCGCGACCCGCGCTTCGCCACGCGCGCCGATCGGCGGGAGCGGCGGGCCGACTTGACCGCGCTGCTGGCCCCCGTCTTCCGCACCCGCACCGTTGCGGACTGGATGGCGCGCCTCGAGGCCCACGACGTCCTCTGCGCGCCGGTCAACCGCTACGCCGACATCCCGAGCGATCCGCAGATCGCCGCGAGCGGCCTGCTCGTCGAGCAGGAGCACCCGCGCGCCGGACGTTTCCGCACGCTCGACACGCCGATTCGCTTCGGCCGGACGCCGGGCGGGATCCGCACACCGGCGCCCGGCCTCGGCGAGCACACCGACGCCGTCCTGACCGAGGCCGGGCTGACGCCGGCCGACCTCGCCGGCCTGAGGAAGTCTGGGACGATCGGGTAGCCTGGGCGATGAGGTCTCTCGAGGCGCCATGACGGCGGACGACGTCAAATCCTGGAGGAAGGCCGAGCGCGAGCGGCTGATCGCGGCGCGTGAGCGTCTCGACGCCGCGACGCGCGCGCGCTTCCGTGAGCGCATCGACCGTCATCTCTGGCGCGCGTTCCCGGGCCTCGCGACCGCGAAGCTCGCGTTCTGCTGGCCGATCCAGGGTGAATACGACGCGCGAGGACTCGCTCAGAAGCTGCGCGAGCGCGGCGCGGTGACCGCGCTGCCGGTGATCGTCGCGCCCAAACAGCCCCTGGTCTTCCGCGAGTGGCATCCCGGCGTCCCACTGGGCTCAGGCCCGCTCGGCATTCCGTATCCGGTGGGCTCCGATCTCGTCACCCCCACGGCGGCGCTGTTGCCGATGATCGGCTGGGACGAAGCGGGCCACCGCCTCGGCTACGGGGGCGGGTTCTTCGACCGCACTCTCGCGAGCCTGACGCCCAGGCCAGTCGTCATCGGCGTCAGCTACGAGCTGGCCAAAATCGAGAGCATCCGCCCGCAAGGCTGGGACATTCCGATGGACTGGGTCGTGACCGAGCGCGGCATCTATCGCCGCGACCCGGAGGGCCTGGCGCTTCTCGGCGAGCCCGTCTCAGGCGAGCCCGGCGCGCTCGCCTCCCCCGTCTGCTACGCCGCCGAGCTCGAGCCCGGCCCCGACACGGAGAAGGCATAGCCCGGGCCCGGCCCGGTGTCGAATTCGCGGATCCTCGTTCGACTCACAGTTGAGGCGAATTCAACGAAGGGAGCAAGTATCCATGCCGACCAATACCGTGCGGCCTCACCGGGTGCTCCGCACGACGCCGGAAAAGGTCTATCGAGCCTTCCTCGACGCTGACGCGATGGCCAAGTGGCTCCCGCCGAACGGGTTCACCGGCAAGGTCCACCACGTCGACGCCCGAGTCGGCGGGACGTACACGATGTCCTTCACGAACTTCACGACGGGCCACCGCCACTCGTTCGGCGGAGCCTATCTCGAGCTGGTGCCGAACGAGCGCATCCGCCACACCGACAAGTTCGACGACCCGCAGCTGCCCGGCGAGATGCAGACGACGATCACGCTGAAACGGGTGTCGTGCGGCACCGAGCTCCACATCGTCCAGGAAGGGATCCCCGAGGCCATTCCCGCCGAGGCGTGCTATCTCGGCTGGCAGGAGTCGCTCACGCTCCTGGCGCAGCTCGTCGAAGCGGAGATCCCAGGCTGACGCGATCGGGCGGCGGCAAGCGCCGTCCGGGGTTCACGCGGTCCAGCGACGGGCGGATGTCGCGCTCCAGGAAGTCGATGACGGCCTGGGAGAAGACGTCGTTCTGGTCACCCGCCACCATGTGGGCAGCGGAGCCGACGTCCACCATCCTGGCCCCGGGAATCTTCTGCAGGAAGTCCCGCACGCCTTCCTCGGTCACGACGTCGCTCAGCGTGCCGCGTACCAGCAAGGTGGGGACGGCGATGTTTCGGATGGCCGCCTCCAGCAGCGGCTCGAATTCCCGACGGGGGACCTCGGTGCGCTCGTGGTCGAGAAACCGCGGATCCCAGTGCCAGTACCAGCGGCCGTCCGCCTTCTGGCGCAGCACCTTCATAAGCCCCGCCGGGTTCACGCGCCGGGGACGCTGCGGCGTGTACGCCGCGATCGCGGCCGCCGCCTCGTCGAGCGTGGCGAACCCGCCCATGCCGGAGCGCATGAAATCGCGAATTCGCTGCACCCCGGCGGGATTGGAGCGATGCGTGACGTCGACGATCACCAGGCCGCTCGAGACGACGCGGTCGGAGCCTCCCTCGGCGAGCATCGCCGTGATGCCGCCGAGCGAGGCGCCGACCAGCACGGGCGGGCGGCCGAGCTGATCGACGACGGCGATGCAGTCCGCCCCGTGGGCCGTGAACGAGTAGTCGCCGTTGAGCGCCCATTCGCTGTCGCCGTGCCCGCGCAGATCGAGCGAGACCGCGCGCCATCCGCGCCGCGCGAGGGTGAGCGCCGCGCTCCCCCACGCGTGACGCGTCTGCCCTCCCCCGTGCATGAGCAGGACGGGCCAATCCGCGTCGTCGCCCCACACGTCGGCCACGAGGTGGATGCCCCCGAAGCCCTCGAAGCGCACGAGCCGTGGGTCCACGCGATCAGAATCCCTCGATGGCGCTCGCGTCGGCGACGATGATCTTGGTCCCGTCGCCCTTCTCGCAGTAGACCGTGACGTCGGCGCGCGTGCGCCCGCCCCCCGCGCGGCGGCCGGTGATGATCCCCCGCGTCGTGAAGGGCTCGTTCGGCCACAGCACGTTGGTGAACTTCACGTCCAGGCGGCCGCCCATGTAGAAGCCGCGGCCGAAATGCCGCGTCAGCAATTCGCTCACGCACGAGATCGTCATGCGGCCGCCGATCACGGTGTCCCGGAAGCCGAGCTCCTTCGAGGCGTCCCTGTCGTTGTGATAGTTCCGGCTGCGGTAGAAGAACTCGTCGCACATCTCCGGGGTGAACGTCTTGTGCAGCTCGACCGACAGCGGCTCGCCGGCGGGCTCCCCCGCCTGCCGGGCCCCCTCCTTGCTCGCGGGATCGCGCAGGGCGACCTCGCCCTGGGTCTGCTCCGCCATGAAGCTCTGGTGATGCACGCTGCGCGCGATCAGGTTGCCCGCCTCGTCGCGCACCCACATCTCCTGCGCGACGACGTCGCGGTCGCGCCGGCGGTAGCGATCGGCCACGCGCGCGCGGCATGTCAGGGTTTGTCCGACGCGGGTCGGCGCGTAGATCTCCCATTCCTGGCGCCGCCAGAGGTTGCCGAACAGGTTGTCGAGATACCAGCCCTTGAACTCGCTGTCGGCCTGCTGATAGACGATGACCGGCGCCACCGGCCCGCCGAACGGCGAGGCGGCCGTGTACCAGGGGTTCGGGGCGTCGAGCCCCTTGATGTAGTGCTGCACCATCTCGTCGGTGATCCTGAGCTCGAGCGTGCCCAGCTCCTTGCCCGGATAGACGTCCGTCGTCGCCATGCGCGCGATCCTCCTGTCGGGGAAGCCGTGATGGCGAATTCTAGCTCCGCGCCCCCGCGTTCGCCATCCACTCCGATGAGCGAGATGCTACTCTCCTTCCCTGTGCGTCCGCGCGCGATCCTCGCCCTCGCCGTCGTGCTGCTGGGACTCGCGCCCGGCAGGTCCGGCGCGGTCTCGCCGCTCGTCGTCGAAGAGTCGTCGCTCACCGTGAGCATCCGCGGCCGGGATCATGCGCTGGCCGCGCTGATCGTCAAGCCGAGCGGCGCCACCGACCGCTTGCCGATCGCCCTGATCACCCACGGGTCGCCGCGCGATAGCGCGCAGCGGCCGGCGTACCGGGTGGCCGCCCTGCTGCCCCGCGCGCGCGACCTGGCGCACCGTGGCTGGCTCGCGGTGGCGTTCCTGCGACGGGGCTTCGGTGAATCCGAGGGCCCGTTCGCGGAAGGCTTCGCCTGTGCGACCCCGGACTTCCAGCGGGCGCTCGCGACCGCCGCCGAGGACATCGAGGCGGTCCGCGCGGTCGTCGCGCGGCGACCCGATGCGGATGCGGCGCGCGTGCTGGGCCTGGGCGTGTCCGTCGGCGGCGCGGCCATGGTGGCGTGGGCCGCGACTCGACCTCACGGCCTCATCGGCATCGTCAACGTGTCGGGCGGGACCGGAGCCTTGATCCCGGGACGAAACTGCGACGAGGACACGCTGGTGTCGGCCTTCGCATCCTATGGCGCCCGCACGCGCATGCCGACCCTCTGGCTCTACGCCGAGAACGATAGCTACTTCGGGCCAGCGCTCGTGCGCCGGATGCACGCGGCTTTCACGCAAGGCGGCGGCGACGCGATCCTGCGCCTGTTCGGCCCCGTCGGAGAGGACGGGCACACGATCTGGAGCCGATTCGATGGCCTCCTGCTGTGGCTTCCCGAGATGGATCGATTCCTTCGCGCCCACGGTGCCCCGACCTGGGACCCCCGGCCGATCGAGGCGGCCGCGAGCCGCCTCACGCCGGCGGCGCGCCAGGTCTTGCAGACCTATCTGAGCGCGCCGACCGAGAAGGCATTTGCGGTCTCGCGCCGGAAGGGGCTCGGGCGGTTCTGGTCCGCCGTCGCCGACCTGGAGACGGCGCGCCAGAAGAGCCGCGAGCAGTGCGAGCAAGATTCGGGCGAGCGCTGCGACGTCGTCCTCGAGGATTTCACACCGGCCGCGCCCCCGATCCAGTAGTGCATCGGCGATCGTTCATCACGGCACTGGGCGGGGGCATCGGGGCGGCGCCGCTCGCCGCCCGGGCGCAGCCGACGTCGAGACCCGATCGGATCGGCATCCTCGAGCCGGCAGGGCCGCCCGGGTTGACGTCCGAATTCCGGGCCCGGCTCGCGGATCTCGGCTGGACGGTCCGGTACGAACCGCGGTACGCGGAGGGAAGACCCGAGCGCTTTGCCGACCTGGCGGCCGACCTCGCCCGAGTCAAGGTAAGCCTGATCCTCACCCTGGGAACCCACGCGACGAAAGCGGCAAAAGACGCGACCGGCACGATCCCCATCGTGTTCGTCGGTGTCGCGTCGCCGATCAACGCCAGACTCGTGGCGAGCCTCGCGCGACCGGGAGGCAATGTCACCGGCGCGACCGATCAGCTCGCCGACCTCGCCACCAAGGTGCTCCAGCTCATCTCGGAGATCGCGCCCACGCGCACGAGGATCGGCGTGCTGGAGGACTTCACCAACCCGAGCGAGTCCGATCGCGGCCGCGGGCAGTTCGATCGGCTCGCGCGAGAGCGCGGGCTGACGATCGCGCGGGCAGACGTGCGAGCGCCGGAGGACGTCGACGCCGCATTCCGCACTCTGGCGCGCGAGCGGACCGAAGCCCTGATCGTGGGCACGACGCCGGCCCTCGTCTTCGCGCGCGAGCGGGTCGCCAGGCTCGCGGCGCAGAACCGCCTGCCGACCATCGGCTATGGCCGCGGCTGGATCGAGGCCGGACTGCTGATGTCCTACTATCCGAGCTTCTCGGGCCTGCTGCGACAGGCCGCCGACTACGCCGACCGGATTTTCAGAGGCGCCGCGCCTGCCGATCTCCCGGTCGTGCAGCCCACCCGGTTCGAGCTGCTCTTCAATCTGAAGACTGCCAAGGCCATCGGCTTGAAGATTCCGCCGTCGCTGTTGGCGCGCGCGGATCAGCTCGTCGAGTAGCGGCGCCGGCGCCGGCCGATGCCTGAATCGGCCTTCAGATGCTCGGCCCCGAACGCTCCTCCGAACCGCGCTAGAATGACGGCCGATGCGGTCCGCGGTATCGAGCCTGGCGCTTGTGCTGTGCGCGATCGGATCGACTTGGGGCGCCGATTCGGCGACCCTCGAGGAGCTCGCCGCCGGTATCGAGAAGGTGAGGAGCGGGCGGGATGGCGAGCGCGTCGTGGTCGGTCACATCTCGCGAAAGCTCGAGATGTCCGTTGACGTGCTCCGGGCCCAGCAGGCTCGGACCACGCTGGGCTGGGGCGATCTGCTCATTGCCAATCTGCTGAGCAAGAGCACCAAGGTGACCGTCGACGCGCTCGCCACCGAGCTCAAGAGCGGCGCGAAGTGGGAAGACATCGCGCGTCGCCACAACGCGCGCCTCGACGAGCTGATCGCTGACGTGCGCCAGTCGCAACAGGCGATGGAGCAGCGCGCCGAGGACCGGGCGCCGCCTCGCACCGAATCGCCGGCCGGGCACGGGGCGAGTGGAACGGCCCCGAGCTCCGTCGTGCCCCTGCCGAACACCGGGAGCTCGGGTCGACGGTACTAGGCGAGGCGAATCACGTAGAGCATGCTTCCGCTGTCCTTGCCCGACAGGAACCCGTCGGGGCTCGTCACCGTGTCCGCCAGCGGCTCGGCGCTCCGGGGTACGGTCCGCCGGGCCCGGAACGGAGCGAAGTGGACACGCGCGGCCCCGAGCGCCTCGCACGCCGCCCCCGTCCACGGATTGGTCGCCTCGATCATCATGTAGGCGTGGCCGAGCGTCTGGTAGCGCGACGCGGTCGCGGCCACCAGCTCGAAGGCGTCGGACTTCGGCAGCGCGTCGGACCGGGCCACCATGAAGTGGTGGCCGACCTTGCCCGCGGCATGGGCGTCCCGGAAGTCCGGGTACGCGACGGACAGCGCCTTCAGCGCCTCCGCGTCCTGGGCGCCGAGCAGGGCCAAGACCGGCTCCACGAAGGCGAGCACGGCGTCGAGGAACGGGTCGCCCCGGCGGAAGCTCGGCGGGCCGGCGTGGAGCGGCATCGTCTCGTTGAGCGCGCCGCCGACGACGTCGCCGGCGTCGTCGAGGACGGCGAGCGACTGGGCGAGCGTGTCGGTGTTCACCTCGACGGCCGACCGCGAGCTGGTCGCGTCCGTGAGCACGAGCAGGCGAATGAACCAGTACATCAGGCGCTCCGTGCTCCACGGGCCAAACGCGGATTCGCCGAGCGGATCGGCGTGCAGCGCCTCGCGCAGCTCGGCCGGCGGATTGGTCGCGGGCCGCAGATGCCGGCACTGCGGCTCGCGGCGCGCGAACGACGTTCCGACGACTTCCGCGAGTCGCAAGACCTCGAGCGGCGTCAGGTATGACGCGGGCATCGCGGCGTACCGAAGGCTCCGGTGCGGCCGGGCGCGCTCGAAGTCGACGAGCGGCAGGCTCGCCGGGAGTAGCTGCAGTCCATGCTGCGCGACGTCCGAGGCGCTGGGATAGGAGCAGTAGGGCAACGGGCGCGGCTCGCTCATATCGTCTCCTTCCGCCTCATCCCTGGGGCTCTGCGGCCTCATCCCCCGGCTCTGCAGCCTCACCCTCTGGCTGGGCGCACGGAGTAGCATCCCAAGTGCCAACGCGCCGATGGTCGCGAACGGCAAAATATTTCGCTGGTTTCGCTGAACAGGCCGGGCAAGACGAATCGATGCGTCGGGCAAGGCTCCGCGACGTCGGGCGGCCTGCCTGATCGAGCCGCTACTTCGCGCGCCCTCGAAGACAGTTGCCCAGGAAGTCTCGAACGATCGGAGCCGATCGGTCGTCGACGTCGACGGCGTAGTCGAACGAGGGCGAGCGGAGGCCGATCCGCCGCGCGAGTCGCGCGCGACGCACCAGATCGGGCGGCAAGACGAACGTCGGCCGGAGGCCGCCCTCGTCGGATCCGCCCGGCGCCCCCAGCGGAGCTTCATCGTTTCCGTCGATCGTCAGCCGGTGGCTCGACCCCCGCTGGTCGACGCCCGCGCTGGTGCCGGCGGCTTCGTAGGCCGAGCCGAGGACGGTCTGCTGGCCGTCGCACGAGAAGAACACCGTCCCGGTTCCGGCGACGGTGACCTGCCGGCCTTGCAGCCGCGCGCCGCCGCCGGATGCCGCAACGCTCCACTCCGGCGGCTTTCTCCCGTTGTTCACGACGCCGAGATCCTCGGCTTCCTTCCGGGACAGCACGTACATCTGGTCGGGCCGCGCCTTCGTCCACAAGTCGAGCAGACGTACATCGACACCCATCTCTCGAATGTAGCTGCCGACCGCCGCGGAGAGGTCCGGCACCCGGTCGGCATCTTCGGCGGCGGGGCCGAGCGAGGCGCGGTGAACTCCGTAGCGGGCGCCGTTGTCGTTGAAGCGATAGACCCCGCCCAGGAAGGCCAGCGAGCACGCGCTGTAGCATTCGCCCGGCAAGAGAGTGCGCGCGTCGATGATGTGAGTCGACGCGCCGTGCCGGCGGATGATCCGGCCGAGCTGCATCCCGGCAAACAGGTTGCCTCCGGCGGAGTTCAGCCAGATCGCCGTCTGGCCCTTGATCCCATCGAGCGCCCCGGCAAGTCGATCCGGTGCGCCGGCGTCGATCCGCCCGTCCAGGTAGACGAGCGCGGTATCCCGGAACGCGCCCGACTCCGATCGAGGCAGGACGGTGACGGTCAGCGTCGCCTCGCGCTCGGCCGTGGGGGCGGGCGCCTGCGCCGCGGCGGGCGCCGCGCGCGCGGCGAACGTGAGCGCCAGAAGGCCGACGGCGAGACATGAGGATAAGCGTTGACGAGCGGGCGCTCTCGATTTAAGTATGAGCCCGGGCCATCGAGCCAGGAGGAGGAGAGAGCGATGATCGGCACTGTGACGCTTCGTCCGATCGAGGGCACGTTTGCGGCTGAAGCGCTCGGCATCGAGCTGGCGAGGCCGCTCGATGCGGAAAACTTGGCCTGGATCGAGCGCGCCTTCGCGAGCCACCCCGTGCTGGTCTTCCGCGACCAGGATCTGGGGGCCCGCGAGCTGGCGGCCTTCGGGCGCTGCTTCGGCAAGCCGAAGCGTCACTCGCTGGTCGACTATCGCCACGCCGAGCATCCCGAAGTGTCGTGGCTGACCAACGTCGACAAGGACGGCAACATCGACTGGTTCGGGGTCAAGCGCGCGACCGACTGGCACACCGACTCACCGTACGAGGACGAGCTCCCGCGTCTGGCGATCCTGCACGCCAAGGAAGTGCCGTCGTCGAAGGGCGGAACGATGTTCGCCGACATGCGCGCCGCCTACGACGCGCTGTCCGGCGAGCTGAAGCAGCGGCTCGCCGGCATGATCGGGCTGCATGGCCGCCACGACGGGCCCGCCGGCGTCCGGCTCTACGAGGGCGATCCCGATCAGCGGATCGATCGCGCCTACCCCGAAAAGGCCCGCCCGGCCGTCGTCATCCACCCCGTGAGCGGACGGCCGATCCTCTTCGTCAACCCGCTGCACACCCACGGCTTTCGGGGCATGGCCCGCGACGAGGCGTGGGCGCTGATCGACGAGCTCGCCGGCCACTCGACCCGGGACGAGTTCGTCTACTACCACCAGTGGCGCGTCGGCGACCTGCTCATGTGGGACGAGCTCGCGACGATGCATCGCGGCGCCGGCGACTATCGGCCCGACGAGCGGCGCGTCCTGTTGCGGACCATCGTCTACTCGAGCTAGGACCACGGCGCGGGCCTAGCCCGCCACGGCTCGAACGCAGCGCTCCACCTCGGCCTCGTCGTTGTAGTAGTGCAGGCTGGCGCGGACGAGCGCGTCGGCCCCGCCCGCGGGCAGATCGAGCCGCGACAAGCTGGCTGCGTGCACGTTGACGCTCACGGCGCGCAGCCGGTCGCGCGTCCGGGCCGGCGGCTCGCCGTCTTTGAGAAAGCTGACGATCCCGCACTGCTCCACGCCGCGATCGTGCACGCGCACGCCGGGCCGCTTCGCCAGCTCGCGCCGCAGCAAGGTCGCGAGCGCCTTCACCCGAGTCTCGATCGCGTCGATCCCCACCCGCAGCGCGTACCGGGCGGCGACGCCCAGGCCGATCTGGCGGGCGACGTAGCGCTCCCAGTTCTCGAACCGGCGCGCGTCGTCCCGGACGACGTAGGTGTCGGCTTCGGTCCACGACGCGGCGTGCAGATCGACGAACGGTGGCTCGAGCCGCGCGATGGTGTCGCGCCGCACGTAGAGGAAGCCGGTGCCGCGCGGGCCCCGCAGAAACTTGCGGCCGGCGGCCGAGAGCATGTGGCAGCCGATCTGCCGCACGTCGACCGCGATTGCCCGACCGACTGGCAGGCATCGAGCAGATAGAGGACGCCGTGGCGCGCGGCGATGCGGCCGACGTCGGCCGCCGGATTGACGAGCCCGCCGCGTCCGGGTACGTGGGTGATCGCGATCAGCCTCGTGCGCGGCCCGATGGCGCGCTCGAGCGCGCCCAGGTCGATCTGCCCCGACGCGTCGCTGTCGACCACGTCGATCTCGATCCCGGCGCGCGCCTTCATCTGCAGGAACGCCAGGTAGTTGGACAGGTACTCGGCCCGCGCGGTGACGACGCGGTCGCCCGCCCGGAACGGGATCGCGTAGAACGCCATGTCCCAGGCGCGCGTGGCGTTTTCCACCACCGCGATCTCGTCCCGGCGCGCCCCGATCAAGGTGGCCACGGCGTCGTAGACGTCCGCGAGGCGATCGGCCGCCTCGGCCGCCGCCTCGTAGCCGCCGATGGCGGCCTCGCGCGCCAGATGGCTCGTCACCGCCTCGAGAACCGGGCGCGGCGGCAGGGCCGCGCCCGCGTTGTTGAAGTGGACGACGTTGGCCACGCCGGGGGTGTCGGACCGGAGCGATGGAATATCGAGGGTCATGCGCGATCGCTCAATCCTTCACCTTCAAGTCTTCCCACGGATAGGCGTAGCCGGTCGTGATGGTCGGGAAGACGTCCTGCCACTTCTGGGCGGCGACCCGAGGGCCGATCGCGTTGATGAACGCGTGGCGGAACACGGGGACCACGTAGTAGTTCTCGAGGATCCCGCGCTGGATCTCCTCGGCCAGCCGCTTGCGCTCCGCCGGATTGATCGACCGCTCGTACTGGTCGAACTTCCCGTCGAGGTCCGCCACGCAGATGCGGTCACGAGAATTGAAGCCGCCGCACTTGAAGAAGGCCTCGTACCAGAATGACCAGCTCCCGGCGATGCGGGTGGCCTGAAAGATGATCTGGGTCCCGGGCCAGTCCTTGAGCCCTCCCTGCAGCCGCTGCAGGAAGATGCCGCGCTCCATCGTCTGCAATCGGGCTCGGATGCCGATCTCGCGAAGCTGCGCAACGACCCGCTCGCCGCGGGAGTAGAACGGGGGCACGGGCGTGACCCAGTCGACGTCGAAACCGTTCGGAAATCCCGCCTCGCGCATCAGCTGCTTCGCGCGCTCGACGTTCTTCTCGAACTCGGGCCACTCGATCGCGTACTGGACGTCGTTGTTGATCCAGTTGCCCGTCGTCTTGCCCAGCCCGCCGGCCTCCGCTTGGTTGATGGCCCGCCGGTCGATGGCCAGGCTCACCGCTTCGCGCACGCGCTTGTCGCGGAACGGGCTCTTGGGATCCTGGAACCCGGGAAACTCCAGCCACCAGGATCCGGAGAGCACCGGCGCCAGCTTGACGCCCGGCAGCTTGGCGGTCTTGTTGATCAGCTCGCCTGGCACGAAGTAGATGATGTCCGCCTCGCCCCGCTCGAGCATGGCGACGCGAGTGGCCGCCTCGGGCACCGAGATCATCACCAGCTGCTTCACGTTCACCGGCCGGTAGTAGCCGTCGAAGGCCTCCATCTCGATCTGCACGCCCGGCTCCTGGCGGACGAGTCGGTAGGGCCCGGCTCCGATGGGCTTTTGCTTGAAGGCGTCCGCGCCGACCTGCTTGTAGTACTTCTCGGGCACGACCCAGCCCGCCCCGGCGACGTTCGCGGTGCCGAAGAGGATGGCGAAGTCCAGGAAGGGCTCCTTGAACACGAACCGGATCGTGCGGTCGTCCACGATCTCGACCCGCTCTGTCTTTTTCTTGAAGACGTCGGCCTTGGCGCCTCGATAGTTCTCGTAGCTCCACTTGACGTCCTGCGGAGTGACGGGCTCACCGTTGTGGAACTTGAGCCCCTTCCGCAAGGTGAACGTGGCGCTCTTCGAATCCGCGGCGACCGCGAAGTGCTCGGCCAGCGCCGGATGGTTGTAGAGCGCCGTGCCCTGATTCTTGATCAGGGCGTCGTGGATCGCCGTGATGAAGTTGTCGGGCGTGGCAGTACCGTCGTGCTCCTGGGGGTCCAGCCAGCGCGACGCGAGGCCGGCATGCCAGGCGAGGACGAGCTTGCCCTTGCCCGCCGCCCCGGCCGGCAACGAGAAGGACGTGGCCGCGGCCAGCGTCAGGACAACGGCCAGCAGATCGATCAGTGGACGTGCCGTGGATCTGGAACGTCGCATGTCTTGCCCCTTCACTCGGTCGGGACGTTGTCGGTCGCTTCAGTCTTCGCTGAGCCACACATCCTGGAGCTTCTGGTTCGAGTAGTGGTTCGGCGGCGCCACGTAGTTCTTCACCTTCGCCCAGTGCACGACGGTCCGCGCCCACCAGATCCCCGGGATGTAGTAGACGTGGCCGAGCACGATCTTCTCGATCTCGAAGATGAGCTTCTTGCGCTCCGCCGGGTCGAGCGTCCGCGCCTGGCGCGTGAAAAGGTCGTCGATCCTCGGATCGGAGAATCGCCCCCAGTTGTTGCTGTCGCCCGTCGTGTACCGCTCGAGGAACTGGTCGGGGTCGTCCATGAAGTTGAACGACGGGCTCACGATCAGCTCGAAGGTGCCGCTGTCCCGGCCGTCGGCGAACCACGAGGCCGACTCGAGCGGCCGGTGCTCGGCCTCGACGCCGATCTTGCGCCACTCCTGGATCACGAACGTGCCGAAGTCGACG
>JACXTT010005034.1_pt1 | contig 19337 bp, 16 predicted proteins | sample 9270951 | NCBI WGS metagenome assembly JACXTT01 (sample SAMN15532306, study PRJNA645909) | rock metagenome | isolation source: weathered quartz diorite | place: Puerto Rico | collected 2017-06-21 | reverse complement strand
CCACTTCGGCCCGTCGCGGCTGGAGATAACGGGGCGGTGCCGCGTCTCGGGCTTCTTCACGTATGGCGCCTTGGGATAGATGGGCAGGCGCACGTGCTTCTGCTTCACGGTGCCGAACAGCGGATGGATGGAGGAGAGTGATTCGATCTCGTCGCCCCACAGCTCGATGCGGTAGGCCACGTCCTCGTAGGTGGGATAGACCTCGATGACGTCTCCTCGTACGCGAAACGTCCCGCGGCGGAAGTCGTTGTCATTGCGCTCAAAAAGAATTTCTACCAGCTTGGCCAGGATCTCTTCGCGCCTGACCTTCTGTCCTTTTTCGAGGAAAAGCAGAAGCCCGTAGTAGGCCTCCGGCGAACCCAGCCCATAAATGCAGCTGACCGACGCGACGATGATGCAATCGCGCCGCTCGAAAAGCGATCGCGTGGCCGACATGCGCAGCTTGTCGAGCTCGTCGTTGATGGTGGATTCCTTCTCGATGTAGAGGTCGGCCGCCGGGATATACGCTTCCGGCTGAAAATAATCGTAGTAGGAGACGAAGTATTCGACGGCGTTCTGCGGGAAGAAGGCCTTGAACTCATGAAACAGTTGCGCGGCGAGGGTTTTGTTGTGGGCCAGCACCAGAGCGGGGCGGCCGAGGTTCTCGATGATGCGGGCCATGGTGTAGGTCTTGCCCGAGCCGGTGACGCCGAGCAGGACCTGGTGTTTTTCGCCGTCGCGCAGGCCACGGGTGAGCTGCTCGATGGCGCGGCCCTGGTCGCCGCGGGGCTGGTAGTCGCTGGTGAGGCGGAAATCCATCGGGAGGCCTCCCAGAGCGCGGTTTTGCCCTCCGGGTATCTCTTGATTATAACGTGGAGGGAAAAAATGCAGATCCCTTGCTCCGTCCGTGATGTAACCAGAACCACACAGCCGGGGGCGGCTATGCCAGACGTTCTTGCAAGGTCCTACTGTGGCGGGTCGGGGACGGGGGTGATCCTGGTTTCGGCGCGGAAGCGTTTGTAGTCCTGGAAGAGGGAATCCACATCCATGCGGAGGGTCTTGAAGAGGGCGAGGCGGGCGTCGAGCCTGGCGGATTCGTGGGTGGGCAGCCAGATCTCGTCGTTCAGACGGACCTGTTCGAGGTCCAGAGTCGAGCCTTTGTGCAGGCGCGCGAGGAAGAGGCCCCAGGAGACGGTATCTATCACCTCGGCGTGAAGGCGGGCGAGCTGGGATTCCTGCTTGTCGATCCAGGCGCGGAAGCGGAACTTGGGGAGATACTTCGCATCTTTGCTCTGGGGCTGAAAGCCGGGACGGGGAACGGCGTCAATGATCCAGGCCTCGCGGCCGTTGACCGGCTCGGCGCCGACGAAGGTGAAATCGTAAGCGTCGGCGACCTCGCGCACGAACTTGCGGTCCTCCTCCAGGTCTTTTTGCTTTTTCTCGCGGCGCTGGTTGCGCTCGTCGTCGCTCTCGTTCCTGCGCTGGTCCATGAGCTTCTGGATCCTGGCTTCCTCTTTGGCAGCGTCTTCCGGGGAGAGCGGCTTACCGTCGCGCTCGATGAGGCGGCCGACGGTGTCGCCGTAGAGGACGATGTATTCGCGCTTGCGGGACTCGGTCTTCTCGACCTTGCCATCGCCGTTCAGATGGCGCTGCTCGGTGCGCACGGTGTAGGTGTAGTTCACCGACTTCAGGTCGTTCTGGATGTCGTTTTCGGCGGTCCTGGTGACCAGCTCCTTGATCTGGCTTGGGGAGAGGGCCGGCTGGGCCAGGAGCGGCGCGGCGAGCAGGAGGATGAGGAGCAGGCGGCGCATGTGGGTTAGATGCTGATTGAACACCTTTTATAGCACGGCTGAAGCCGTGCCCTTCCACCAAACCCAAAGTCCCTCGCCTGCGTGCTCGGGGGCACGCGCTCTTCGCGCTCCGCTCGGGATGACAAGTTCAGATTTTGTGCGAATTCCCTGCGATGGCATGGAGGGGGAATCAGTTTCGGGGTCCTTCGACTCGGGCTGCGCCCTCGCTCAGGATGACATCCGTAAAGAGTTTGGTCACGATAGGGCTGCTTCCCTTCGACTCATTCAGGGTCGGGAAGTGGGGAAGAGATCAGCACAGCCGAGGGCGGCTGTGCCACACGTTTTCTGGTGCTGCGCGGAAACACCCCGCCAAGCGGAGCTTGGGTGGGGCACCCCGCAGCCTGTTCACAATAGGGACCCTTCGCTTCGCTCAGGATGACAAATCAAGAGAATGTTCTCCTACGTTCTTAACAGCTTTTGGGCGAGGGAGGCGTAGAGTTCGGCGGCGATGGCGAGATCGTTTTTCGCAACGAATTCTTTTTCGGTATGGGCGACGTGGATGGAGCCGGGGCCGAGCAGCACGGGCTCGCCCCAGTCTTGGAGAGCGGGAACGTCAGTGGTGAAGGCGGCGACCATAGTGGGGATGCCTTCGACGGCGCGCAGGCGGAGGAAGGGGACCTCGAGGGTGAAGTCCACGCCGGCATGATTGCCCGCGGCGGCGACGATCTGGCGGCGGAGGTCGCCGGTGGGGCCGATGAGGCGGTAGAGGAGCTGGGCGCGGGCGCAGTCGGAGATGACGTTGGGGGCGCGACCGCCTTCGATGACGCCGATGTTCATGGTACAGGGACCGGCATCGGGATCCACCAGCAGCGGGATCTTCCGGATGCGCTGCAGGGCGAGCAGGAGCTTATCTATGGCGGAGTCGCCGAGGTGCGGGTAGGCGGAGTGGGCCATCTTGCCGCGGGCGGTCACCTCGACGCGCAGCGAGCCTTTGGAGGCGATGGCCTGGCGGTTACCAGTGGGCTCGCCGTTGATGAGGAAGCGGCACTTGCCCTGATGAAGCTCGCGGGCGTGCTGGTTGGCGACCCGGGCGCCGAGGCTGTCTTTTTCCTCGCCGACGAGAAACAGAAGTCCGACGGCGACGCCTTTTTCGCGCAGCAGGCCGGCGGCGGCGACCTGGGCGGCGATGATGCCCTTGGCGTCGCAGGCGCCGCGGCCGTAGACCTTCTCGCTGTCCTCAGAGGAGGCGATGAAGGGCGGGACGGTGTCCATGTGGGTGGAGAGGACGATCTCGGGGGCGCCGCGGGCGGTGGCGAAGACATTGAAGCGGGTGTCTTCAACCGGCTGTTTGACGGCGCTGTAGCCGAGAGCGGTGAGTTCGCGCAGCAGCAGCTCGCCGACCGCGCCCTCCTGGCCGGTGGTGGAGTCCACGTCCACCAGTTTTCGGGTGAATGCCGCCAGATCCACGGCGAAAGCATAGCACCCGCAGGGGGAAGTTCCCTCCCACACAAAATCAAAAAGAACCACAACGAAGGCCACAAAGGAAAGGCCACGAAGGACACGAAGAACAAACTAGTTCCTTTCGTAAGGCCCGAAAAGGACCTGCTCGCGCTCAATGTCCACCGCCGAGGGCGGCTGTGCCACGCCGTCATGGCGTGCCCTGATCCAAAGCATGCATCCCACTCAGGCCAGGACAGGGCTTGAGTGGGCCACCCAGTCCAAGGGAAAAGCTATAAACTAGGCGTCTGTGGCGGCCCGCACACAAAAGCTCACACGCTCGCCATCGTTCAGCCTGGGTTGGATCGCGGTGAGCGTGCCGGTGACCATCGCGCTGGTGAACTGGTGGCAATGGTTCCTGCAGCATGGACATCAACTGCTGTGGTGGACGCTGTGGGTGGGGCTGCAGGCGGCGCAGTTCGTCTTCCTCATCGTGCCCATCCGCGACCTTACCTGCATCCGGCGGCTGACGCGCGCGGGCGTACTGTGGACGGCGGCCTCCGAGGTGCTGGTGCTGGGGTTCGTGTTCATCGTGGGCGTGGGACACAACCAGCACTTCGAGCGAACGCACCCGCGGCTGCAGGCGGGCATCGGACTGGCGGTCTTCTTCCTGCTGCTGCTTTCGGTGTGGAAGGTGAGCCGCAACTGGGTGGCGGAGCGGCTGCGCTCCATCGTGGCGGCCCCGGGCGGAGGTTTCCTGCTGCGTCACGACGGCAACCCCGAGGTCGCAGCCGAGGTGAGCAGCCTGCCGGGGGCGCAGCCGATCGAAGGCTCGCAGGAGTGGAGGATCCCGGCCGATCCCGAGGCGGCGGCCGCGCTGCTGCGCTTCGCCAAGAAGCACGGCTTCGATTTCGTGCCGGCGCGTCCCTCCCGCACACCGCGGACGGCCAGCTAGGGCATGGCCGAGCTGAAGTCACTCTTCCTGGACGGCCCTGCGGGCAGGCTGGAAGCCCTGCTCAATTCCGGCGAGGCAAACGCGACACACGCCGCAGTGGTGGCGCATCCGCATCCGCTGCACGGCGGGACGATGCACAACAAAGTCGTCTTCCACGCCATGAAGGCGCTGAACGGGCTGGGATTCCCCGTGCTGCGCTTCAACTTCCGCGGCACAGGCCGCAGCGAAGGCGCGCACGATCGCGGACGCGGCGAGGTGGAGGACGTCCGCGCGGCGCTGGATTGGCTGGATGGCGAGTTTCCTCTGCCACTGATCTTCGCGGGATTCTCTTTTGGAGCGGCGACGGGGCTGCGAGCGGCGTGTCCGGATGCGCGGGTGGCGGGCATCATCGCGCTGGGCACGCCGGTGGAGGTGGAGGAGCGCGCGTACTCCTACCAATATCTCGGCGAGTGCCGCAAGCCCAAGCTCTTCCTCAGCGGCGACCACGATGAGTTCGCACCGGCGCCGGCGCTGAAGCTGGTGGCGGCCGGGGCGGCGGAGCCGAAGAAGCTGGTACTCATCCCCAACGCCGACCACTTCTTCAAGGGCGGACTGGAGCTGATGCAAGCGGCCATCATCGAGTGGGTGAGGGAAGTGATCGCGCGGTAGCAATACAACAAAAGCGCAAGGTCCTTCGCACGCGCTTAGCCGCATGCTCTCCGGCGCGCGGCCCAGGATGGCGAGGGGAGAGCCGTCGTGACGGCGCGGCTGAAGCCGCGCCCCTCCGAAAGGCGGCCCTCAAAGGCTAAAGCCCGTTGTGTTGTTTCATCGCTAAATGCAGGCCTAAAGGCCTGCTCCACCCCTTTTATTCCTACACAGCCGAGGGCGGCTGTGCCACACGGTCCAGTAGAGAAGCGCGTTTGTATAATGCCATCCTGTGTCAGCTGAACCCTTGAACCACCTGGCCGAGCGGCGCGCGGAGGCGCGGCAGATCTTCCTGGAGGCGCTGCAGGCGGCGAGCATCGCAAAGGCCTTCGCGCGCAACGTGGAGTACACGCGCGGCGTGCTGCGGGTGGGCGACGTGCTCTACGCGCTCGACCAGTTCTCGCGTCTTCAGGTGATCGCGATGGGGAAGGCGGCGCACCCGATGGTGGAGGCGCTGGCGGGGCAGCTGGGGACTCTGGCGACGGGCATCGTGGTCTCACCGGTGGAGCCGGCGAACCAGGTCACGGGCTACCGCTACTATCACGGCGGGCATCCGCTGCCCAACGCGGAGTCGGTGCGCGCGGCCAACGCGATCCTGCAGTCGCTGGGCACAGCGAGCCCTCGTCCGCTGGTGATCTACCTGATCTCGGGGGGCGCCTCGGCGGCGGTGGAGAAGCCGGTGGATGAGGCCATCACGCTGGACGACCTGGTGACCACCTATCACGCGCTGGTGCTTTCGGGCGCGCCCATCGCGGAGATCAACGCCATCCGCAAGCACCTCTCGGGGGTGAAGGGAGGGCGCATGGCGGTGGCGGCGGCCTCGGCGGGCAAGGCGCAGCAGGTCTCGATCATGGTGAGCGACGTGCCCGACGGCGCGCCTGATTCGCTGGGCTCGGGGCCGACCACGCCGGACTCGACGACCGCGGGCGATTGCTACGCCATCGAGCAGCGGCACCGGCTGCGCGAGCAGTTCCCGGCGGCGGTGCGTGAGCTGTTCGAGAAACGCGCGCTGGCGGAGACGCCGAAGTCGGATGATCCGGCATTCATCCAGGCGCACTGGTGGACCATCCTTTCGAACGCGACGGCGGTGAAGGCGGCGGCCCACTCCGCCGCCAGGTTGGGCTACTTCGTGGGCGAGGACAACTCGTGCGACGACTGGGACTACGCGCGCGCAGCCGACTATCTGCTGGAGCGGGTGCGGGCGCTGCGGCGTCCGGGGAAGCCGGTGTGCCTGGTCTCGGGCGGTGAGGTGACGGTGAAGGTGGCGAGCGGAGCGGGCACGGGCGGGCGCAACCAGCAGTTCGCGCTCTACTGCGCCGAGCGCATCGCGGGCGAGGAGATCACGGTGCTGAGCTGCGGTACCGACGGCATTGACGGCAACAGTGCAGCGGCGGGGGCGGTGGCCGACGGGACCACGATGGCGCGGGCAAAGGAGAAAGGCTTCGATGTGACGGGGTCGCTGGCGCGATTCGATGCCTTTCCGCTGTTCAGCGCGCTGGGCGACAGCATTGTGACCGGGCCGACGGGCAACAACATCCGTGATTTGCGGATTCTGCTGGCGCGGTGAACACTGAGTTCTGGCTCCCACGTTAGCGCCAAAACCGGGCGCGAACGTGGGGCACAGAGGTGAGGGCGGAATGAAAGTAGCGTTTCTGGGACTGGGCATCATGGGACGGCCGATGGCCGCGAACCTGACGAAAGCCGGGCACGAAGTCACGGTGTGGAACCGGACGCCGGGAAAAACCGTGCCGGGAGCGCGCAGGGCGGCGACGCCGCGCGAGGCGTCGGCAGGGGCCGATGTGGTCTGGATGTGCGTAGCCGACACGGCGGCGGTGGAGCAGGTGCTCTTCGGAGAAGAGGGCGTGGAACCATCGCTGCGAGCGGGGATGATCGTGGCCGATTCCAGCACCATCGCGCCGGCGGCGACACTGCGCAACGCGGAGCGGGTGCGGGCACGGGGAGCGGATTACGCCGATGCGCCGGTGACGGGTTCGAAGATCGGGGCGGAGAACGGCCAGCTCATCTTCATCGCGGGAGGCAGGGAAGAAACGCTCGAGAAGCTGGGGCCGCTGTTCCGCGCCATGGGCAAGAGCGTGATGCGCATGGGCGAGGTCTCGAAGGGGCAGTCGGCCAAGCTGGCCATGAACCTGATGATCGCGCTCATCTATGAAGGCTTCGCCGAGGCGCTGGTGTTGGCGGGGAAGCTGGGAGTGAAGGCGGAGACACTGCTGGGGCTGATCAACGCTTCGATGGTGCGCTCGGGCGTAGTGGAATACAAAGCGCCGTTCGTGCTGCGGCGCGACTTCTCGCCGAACTTTCCCATGCGGCTCATGCACAAGGACATCCACCTGATGCTCGATGCGGCGCGCGAGCAAGGGGTGAAGCTGCCGGGGCTGGAGACGGTGGACACGATCTATGAGGCGGCGCGCGCGGACCGCGACCTGGATTACGCGGCGACGCTGAAGGTGCTCGAAGAGTGGGCGGGGAAGCGGAGCTGAGCCGAGCTCCTTGGGATTGTTTGATCGAGACCGGGGCTAAGGCCCATTCCAACGCCGCGCTTTACGCGGGGCTGAAGCCCCGCTCTTCCACCGAGAACCTAAAGATGCTTCGCTACGCTCAGAATGACAAAAGCCGACACAACCGGCTGTGCCACACGTTCCTTGGAGAATGCCGCACGACCGTTTTCGGTTCCACGGCTGCGCCTCTTCATGTATAGTCAAACTTCAGGCTTTGGCATTCCAAAACACTTCTGAGGGCCCATTGGCGACACTAGCTCAACTTGCGTTTGCCCCACCGGATGCGACCGAGCGGGACAAGTTCTCCATCTTCCGTGTGGTCTTTTTCTTGATCGTGCACGGCGGGGTGATCGCGGTGTTCTGGCACACGCGCTGGTGGGCCATCGCGCTGTGCGCGGTGCTGCACTCGGTGTTCGGCGGCATCGGCATCTGCGTGGGCTACCATCGGCTGCTGACCCACCGTTCGTTCAAGTGTCCGAAGTACGTGGAGTACATCCTTGCTTTTCTTGGCATCCTCTCGGTGCAGGGCGATCCCATCGAGTGGGTGGCGCTGCACCGCAAGCACCACCAGCACTCGGACGCCGAGGGGGATCCGCACAGCGCGCGCGAGGGCTTCTGGTGGAGCCACATGATCTGGGTGCTGTGGATCCCCTCGCGCAAGAAATGGGACCAGATCTCCAAGCGCTATGCTCCGGACCTGTTGAAGGACCCCTTCTACCGCTTCCTGGCGCGCACCAACTATCTCTGGACGGGCCTGGCGGCGCTGGTGATGTTCACCTTCGGCGGATGGCCGCTGCTCATCTGGGGCATGTGCGTGCGCCTGGTGCTCAGTTACCACATCACCTGGCTGGTGAACTCGGCGTCGCACACCTTCGGTTACAAGAACTTCGACAGCAAAGACCTCTCCACCAACTGCTGGTGGGTGGCGCTGCTGGCCTATGGCGAGGGATGGCACAACAACCACCACGCGTTTCCCACGTCAGCGCGGCATGGCATGAAGCCGTGGGAGATCGATTTCTCGTACTACTTCATCAAGCTGCTGAAAGCCGTCGGTCTGGCATGGGACCTCTATGTGCCCTCGGCGGAGAAGATGGCTGCTGCGCTGCTGCCGCCCGAGCCACAAGAGGCTGAAGAGACGGCGTAAGCTGAGCTTTGTTTCAAGAGATGCCGCAGGGATGCGGCATTTTCTTTTTCGGCACGATAGGGATCCTTCGCTTCGCTCAGGATGACAATCTTGTTTGTTCTCTCCTGCAGGCCTGCTCCACCCTCAATCCCACACAGCCGAGGGCGGCTGTGCCACACGCGTTCTGCTGCTGCCAGCAGAAACCCCCACCCAAGCGGAGCTTAGGTGCGCTCAGCATGACAACCAAGAACCTCTAAATCCTGATCCAGCACCACTCTTTGGTGAGCGGGGTTTGGTTCATCTGCTCGCCGCCGGTGGGGGTTACGCGGACGAAGTTCGAATGGTTGTAGCCGAAGCCGTCTTCGGCGGAGTAGAGGCCGGGCTCGTTGGAGAAGGTCATGTTTTCTTCAAGAATGGTCTCGTCTCCCAAGGCAAGATAGGGCGCCTGATGTCCTTCGCTGCCCTCGCCGTGCGCGGGGCGATGGAAGACGTACTTCTCGAGGCCCGCGTCTTTGGCCAGCTTGAGCACGCCTGCCCCGACCTGGTTGCAGGGCGTTCCGGCTTTCATCAGCTTCTGCTGCTCGAGGGTCATGGCGGTGTGCACGTCCCACATCTTGTGATGCAGAGGAGTCACGCGCGGGCCGGCGATCTGCATGGCCCGGTAGCCCTCGCCGCCGTAGCCGCCGATGCGCACGCCGGCGGAGATCTGAATGGCGTCGCCGCGCTGGATGCGGGCGTGGAAGAACTGGTTGGGATGGGGATAGGCGGTGGCGACGCCGGTGCGGCACTCGAAGTTCACGTTCACGCCAACCCCGGTGTGGGGCCTGCCATCCAGCGGCAGATAGCGCGCCAGTTCGTTGCCGCCGAAGGACGACGTGGCCTGGCTGACCTCGAAGTCGGTGGCGTTGGCGCCGTGGGTGAGGATGAAGTCGCGGGCGAAGTCCAGCATGCGGTCGTGCAGGGCGAGCGCGACGCGGGCAAGCGCGAGTTCTTCCGCGGTCGTCCCCATGCGCATGTGCAGCAGGGCCGTCTCGGTGAATCCCCAGTCGGGAGTCACTTTCACCGGGAGCTTGCTGACTTCGGTGATGTCAGGGCTGCCTCCGCGGATGAAGCCGACCTTGAGCGCGCCGCGGCGTCCCTGCATGAACCAGCGCATGGCTTCGGCGAAGAGGTCGGCGCGGGCGCCGGCGGTCCAGGTGAGCTGGTTGAGCGGGCCGTGATGCGGATAGTCGAAGTACCAGGAGCGGTCCTTGACCCACCAGGAGCCCCAGAGCTCGCGGTCGAGGCCGGGATGGAAGAGCATGGGGTCGCCCTCGGCCCAGATCATGAGCCACACCGGGCGCTCGGTGGTGATGGCGAACGAGCCGGTGAGGTAGTTGATGTTGTCGGCGCCGGTGACCACGGCGGCGTCGAGCTTCTGCGCGCGCAGCTTCTCCTGGAAGCGCGCCATGGTGCGCTGGTACCACTCGGGCGGGAGGCGGAAGGGCCCGGTGAGCGGCGGGTACGACTTTGACGGCATGGCAGCGGCTTTTTCTTCGGCGGCGAGCGCGGTGCGCGCCAGCGCAGGCGTGGAGAGTGCGGCGACGGCCATCGAGGTGGACTTCAGGAAGTTTCTGCGGTGCATGATGCCTCCATTCACAATCCTTTGTAGATCCCGCCATCCACGAGGATGGTCTGTCCGGTGATGTAGCTGGCGCGGTCGGAGGCGAGCCAGACGATGGCGTCGGCGATCTCCTCCGGGCGGCCGATGCGGCGCACGGGGGTGTCGGCGGCCCAGCGGTCATAAATATCTTTTTGCGAGACGCCGGCGGCCAGGGCGCGGGTGGCGGCGAGTTCAGTAAGACGCTCGGTCGAGGTATAACCGGGAGCGACGTTGTTCACCAGGATGCCGTCCTTGCCGAACTCGTTGGCCAGGCTCTTGACCAGGCCGACGACGGCGGCGCGCACCGCGTTGGAGAGGACGAGGTCGGGGATGGGCTGCTTGACCGAGACCGAGGTGATGGTGATGATGCGTCCCCAGCGGCGACGCTGCATGTGCGGCACCACGGCGCGAGCGAGATGCACGACGCTGAGAAAATTCATCTCCAGCGCCTGCTGCCACTCTTCCGCGGTGATAGAGAGAAAGTTCTTGGCGGGCGGGCCGGCGGCGTTGGCCACGCAAACCTCGATCTGGCCGTAGTGCTCGGCCACCTGCGCGGCGAGGCGGGCGACGTCCCCGGCGCGGCTGACGTCACAGGGCGTGGCAAGGACCTCCGCCTTGTGGCGCTTGCGGATCTCCTCGGCGGCCTCGTCGAGCGTCTTCTTGTTGCGGGCGCAGATGGCCAAGCGCGCGCCCTCGGCGGCAAAGGCGTGCGCAGTGGCGAGTCCCATACCCTGGCTGGCGCCGGTGATGAGGACAACGCGACCTCGCAGTCCGCTTTCCATGGTCACTCCACTTGCTCGGTTTTCGCGGCAGTGCTCAGGTAGACCTGCATGGGTCCGGCGGAGCGCACCCGGTTATTCACAAGGTTCTCCTTGATGCGGCGACGCAGCTCGCGGGCGACGGCGTGGCGCTTCCCGGTGACAGTACGGACGACGACGAGATACACGGCCTCACCTGCGCCCATGCGCTCGATGCCCGGCACTTCAGGATCGGCGAGGAAGGCGCTGCGCCAGGCTTCGTCGTTGCGCAGGGCCGTGGCGGTCTCGCGCAGGAGCTTGAGCACGCGCTCGCTGGGTTCGTCGAAGGCGACGGAGATCTGCAGCGAAATCTGCGCCCAGTCGCGTGTGAGGTTGGTGACGACGCGCACCTCGCCGTTGGGGACCTCGTGTAGCGCGCCTGAGTCGTCGCGCAGCAGGGTGCGGCGCAGGGTGACGTCCTCGACCGTGCCCTGCACGCCGGCGAGGCGGACCGAGTCGCCGATGTCGTACTGGTTCTCCAGCAGGATGAAGCAGCCGTTGAGGAAGTCCTTGACCAGGGTCTGGGCCCCGAAGCCGATGGCGAGTCCGGCGATGCCGGCGCTGGCGAGCAGCGGCTTCATGTCCACACCGAAGACCGGCAGCACCTCGAGCGCGGTCAGGAACACGATGACCAGCATGCCCACGCTGTTCATCACGCTGGCCAGAGTGCGCAGCTGCTGGCCGCGGACGCCGCCGGGGAGGGCGTCGCGATGGCTGGCCTCCACAAGACGATGGGTCACGACCCGCAGCATGCGGATGAGCACCACCGCCAGCAGCAGGATGATGGCGACCTTCAGGGCGCTGTGGTGGAGAAAGTCGAGGGCGTCGTTACGGACCACGCTCCAGAACTGTTGAAGGCTTTCCGTCATGAAGCCGCGATTATATGAGTGGCGAGTGGGTGGTGACTAGGGGCTGGTGGACCGCTGCAATCTTTTTTCGGGTCTGCCGGTGAGCGCAGCAGTACGAGAACAATCGGGATGCTTCGCTCAGCATGACAATCTGAGGAGGGCGAACCGAAAGTAGCTGCAATCAGGACAGAATGAATATCGCTATAATCTGTGTATCTCAGGCACTTCGAGGTGTACCGTGAGCCGCTCCTTCATCGCATTCCTCCTCATGTTCGCTCTATGCACCGGGCTGCAGGCAGGCGGCAAGAAGCCCCAGCCGGTCTCTGATTCCAGCCGTACCCTTACAGCGCAGCAGGAAGGGGATGGGCGTCCGCCGCGCGATCCGATCGAAGTGCAGCAAGAAAAGGAACGGCAGAAGAGCGCCAACATGGCCCGCCAGACGTCTCTGCAGAAGGACACCGACAAACTGCTGCAGCTGGCGCAGGAGCTGAAGGCGTCGGTGGACAAATCCAACGAGAACACGCTCTCGCTGCAGGTGATCAAGAAGGCCGAAGAGATCGAGAAGCTGGCGCACAACGTGAAGGAAAAGATGCGCGCGACGGGCTATGAGCCGGGGCCCGGACTGTTGCACTGAGTCCTGATCAAGAAGCAAGACGCCACCCGGTCCGTCAAGATGGACTGAGCGGCGTTCCTGTTTGCATGCGGATCAGGCTGCGGCTTCGCGCTCGATGCGCATCTTGTAGAACGAGCGGTAGACAAAGGTCATCGAGATAGCGAAGAAGATGGCGGCAAGCAGGTGCGCGGTCGCGGGGCCGGCATCGCTGGTGAGCTTCACCGCCAGCTCGACGGCCAGCAATCCGAAGAGCGTGGTGAACTTGATGATGGGGTTCATGGCCACCGAGGAGGTGTCCTTGAAGGGGTCGCCCACCGTATCGCCCACCACGGTGGCATCGTGCAGCGGCGTCCCCTTCTGCTTCAGCTCCACCTCGACGATCTTCTTGGCGTTGTCCCAGGCACCGCCCGCGTTGGCCATGAAGATGGCCTGGTAGAGGCCGAAGACGGCGATGGAGATCAGGTAGCCGATGAAGAAGAATGGCTCCACGAAGGCGAACGAGAGGGTGGCGAAGAAGACGGTGAGGAAGATGTTGAACATGCCCTTCTGCGCGTAGCGGGTGCAGATCTCCACGACCTTCTTGCTGTCCGTGACCGAGGCCTTCTCCACGCCTTCCAGCTTGATGTTCGCCTTGATGAACTCAACGGCGCGGTAGGCGCCGGTGGTGACGGCCTGGGTGGAGGCGCCGGTGAACCAGTAGATGATGGCGCCGCCGGTGATGAGCCCGAGCAGGAAAGGCGCGTGCAGGATGGAGAGCGACTCCAGGTTCTTGGTGAGCCCGTTGGTGAGCGCCATGATGATGGAGAAGGTCATGGTGGTCGCGCCTACGACCGCCGTTCCGATGAGCACCGGCTTGGCGGTAGCCTTAAAGGTGTTGCCGGCGCCGTCGTTCTCCTCGAGCATGTGCTTGGCGCGCTCGAAGTTCACGTCGAATCCGTAATCCTTCTTGAGCTCGGCCGCCGCGTTGGGCACCTGCTCGATGAGCGAGAGCTCGTAGATGGATTGGGCGTTGTCGGTGACCGGGCCGTAGGAGTCCACGGCGATGGTCACCGGACCCATGCCGAGGAAGCCGAAGGCCACCAGTCCGAAGGCGAAGACCGGCGAGGCCACCATGAGCGCGCTCAATCCCTGGGTGCTCACCACGTAGGCGATGCTCATCAGGGTGACGATGCTGATGCCCAACCAGTAGGCGGAATAATTGCCCGCCACCAGGCCGGAGAGGATATTGAGCGAAGCGCCGCCCTCTTGCGACGAGGTGAGGATCTCGCGCGTGTGACGTGATTCGGTGGAGGTGAAAACCTTCACCAGCTCAGGGATGATGGCCCCTGCGAGGGTGCCGCAGGAGATGATGGTGGAAAGCTTCCACCACAGCGAAGTATCGCCGCCGAGCACCGGAATGATGGCGCGTGAGACGATGTAGGTGGCGACGATGGAGACGATGGAGGTGATCCAGACCAGCCGGGTAAGCGGGACCTCGAAGTTCATCTTCTCGGCCTTGCCATAGGTGGCGCGGGTGAGCGCCTCGTTGATGAAGTAAGAGAGGCCGGAGGCCACCACCATCATCACGCGCATCACGAAAATCCACACCAGCAACTGCACCTGCACGGCCTGGTAGGCCGCGCCGGCGGACTTCTCGTTCACGGCCAGGAGGATGAAGGAAATCAGCGCTACGCCGGTGACGCCGTAGGTCTCAAAGCCGTCGGCCGAAGGCCCCACCGAGTCGCCGGCGTTGTCGCCGGTGCAATCGGCGATGACGCCGGGGTTGCGGGCGTCGTCTTCCTTGATCTTGAAGACGATCTTCATCAGGTCGGAGCCGATGTCGGCGATCTTGGTGAAGATGCCGCCGGCGATACGCAGCGCGGCCGCGCCCAAGGACTCGCCGATGGCGAAGCCGATGAAGCAGGGCCCGGCGTAGTCACCCGGAACGAAGAGCAGGATGATGAGCATGATGAGCAGCTCGACGCTGATCAGCATCATGCCGATGCTCATGCCGGCCTTCAGTGGAATGCTGTAGATGGGATACGGTTTGCCTTCGAGGCTGGCAAAGGCGGTGCGCGAGTTGGCGAAGGTGTTCACGCGGATGCCGAACCAGGCCACGCCGTAGCTGCCAGCGATGCCCACCACGCTGAACAGCAGGATGATGGGGACGGTGAGCGAAACCGGGTGCCCTTCGATGGGATGGAGGAAGCCGAAGTAGGCGACGATGATGGCGGCGATGAAGGCCCACAGCAGCACCAGGAACTTGCCCTGGGTGATGAGGTAGGTCTTGCAGGTCTCATAGATGAGCTCGCTCATCTCGCGCATGGCCTTGTGCACCGGCAGATTGCGGAGGTGCAAGTAGATGGTGAGGCCGAAGAGCATGCCCAGGGCGCTGAACAGGATGCCCCAGAGCAGCAGGGTATGGCCGTTGAGGCCGAGGAAGGGGACGCTGGAGAGGTCGGGCAGGCGCAGAGTGGCTTCGCCGCCTCCCGCGTGTTCGCCTTGCAGCAGGACCAGGGTCGCTGCCAGCCAGTTGTGCATACAGATCCTCCGAAAGTGTGATTCTAGAGCCGCCCCGTCCGAAGTTAGCCGCCAGACGCACACTGGTCATGGCCGCCGAACTCCGAAAGGGATTTCGGAAGCGCGCTTCCACTTCAAGAATCAGTGAATGAGGTTTGGCCGCGCCCGGAACGCCGCCTGCGCGCCGGCGCAGACAGCTTGAAATAACTTTTATAACACGCCGGATTTTCGCGGGTCAAACCCGGGGCCTGGAAACCTGCCTAGAAGAAGACCTCAGGCGAAATCCTGAACCGCTCGCTAAGCCGCCGTATGTGCTTCTTGTTCAACTCGCGTTTCCCATGGAGCACTTCGGAGACGATGCTCTCGGTGCCGAAGATGGGCGCCAGATCCTTTTGCTTCAGGCGGTTGACCTGCATGAGCTCTCTGAGCACTTCACGGGGCGTGGCCGCCTTGAGCCTGTAGTTGCGCTCCTCAAAGTCTTCGATCAGCAGCGTCAGCAACTCGGCGAAGTCCTTTTCCGCCTTGGTCCAGGAATCGCTGCGGTGCTCCAGCTCTTCGAGCGTCTGGATATACTGCTCATTCTGCTTTTCGGAACGGATGACCCGGGGCAGGGTCCGGGCGAGCAACCCGATGTAATCAGCCGTCAGAGCATTCATCTTTCCAACTCCCCCTGGTATATTCCGCGTGCGTCAAGACCCTGCGTATGAAGATCTTGCCGGTCCGGTAGTTGATCCAAACAATCAGGCGGTACTTGTTGCTTTTGATGTTGAACATGGTGCAGGCCCTGTAAAGATCCGCCGACGAGAACGTCCGTCGAACGTCCGCCAGACTTCTCCATTCTGCCCTCTTGGCAATCCTGTACCAGACGTCCAGCGGGGGCCCGGCATCGGGATATCGAGCGGCCGCCACCGCCAGCGCTTTTCGACTAATGACCCGCATCCCAACGTTCTTCGCGCAATGCGAAGTCGCACCATCTTCGCATTTTGCGAAGACGGTGTCAAGGCAAACAGAAGCGGGCACGGCGTGGACCGTGCCCGCTGGAGGTGAGGAGAAGAGGTTACTGCAGGATGACTTTGTCTTTCTCCTTGAGGCCGGCGAGGATCTCAGCCTTGGAGCCGTTGGCGATTCCGACTTTCACGTCCACCTTGCGCTTGCCGTCTTTGGCCTTGGCGTCGACCACCTCGACCGAGGCCTTCTTGTCCTTGTCGTAGAGCAGGGCGCTTTCCGGGATGACCAGGGCGTTAGCGTGCTCATCGAGGACGATCTCGGCGTTGGCGGTCATGCCGGCTTTCAGCTTGCCGCTGGCGTTGTCGATGGAGACCTGCACCTCGAAGGTGGTGACGTTGTCCTTCTCGGCGCCCATGGGCGAGATCTTGGTGACCTTGCCGTTGAAGGTCTCGTCCTTGAACGACTCCACCTTGATGCGCGCGGGCTGGCCGAGCGAGACCTTGCCGATGTCACTCTCATCCACCTTGCCCTTCACGTAGACCTGGTGGACGTCGCCCACGGTCATGACCAGCGTGGCCGAAGAACCCTGCACCAGGATGGAGCTTACGGCGTCGCCGTTCTCCACGTTGCGCGATAGCACCACGCCGTCCATAGGGGAGACGATGGTGGAGTTGCGCAACTGCTCTTCGTAGCGGCTGAGCGAGGCCTGGTTCTGGGCGAGCAGCGCCTTGGCCTGCGCGACTTTGGACTTGGCCACACCCAGGCTGGCGCGCGCCATGTTCTGCTTGTTCAGCGCCAGTTCATAATTCTTTTGCGCGTCATCCAGGTTGGACTGCGAGACCACACCCTCTTTGGCCATGCTCTGGGCGCGGTCGTAGGCGCGCTTGAGCAGAGGGACCTCGGGGCTCTCGGCGTCGGCCTTGGCGCGCTCGTAATCGGCCTCGGAGGCCTTCAGGTTGGCCTGCGAGCCTTCCACCTGGGCGCGCGCTTCCTGCACCTGCGCCGTGATCTCCTGCTTGTCCAGATCCACCAGCACGGTGCCGGTCTTGACGGTGGCGCCGGCGTCCACGTACCACTTCTGCACGATGCCGCTGGCCTTGGACTTGATGTCGGTCTGGGTGATGGGCTGGACCTTGCCGGTGGCGACCACACTCTTGGCGATGGTCTCGCGCGTGACTTCCTTGACCTTGGAATCGTCAATCTTCTTGCCGCCGCCGGTGGCAGCGACCAACACTACGACCAGGATGATGACGGCCAGGATGATTCCGCCGATGATGATGTAGCGCTTTTTCTTGCTGCGTTTGCCGTTTCCGTTTGCCACGCCTGCCTCCACGCCAGTTGCGTCGAAATCGTGCTACAGGGTTGTACGAAGGCCGAAGGGAAATTGTTTCAAGAAAACCTGCTGCCGGCGGCAGCCTAGCGAGCGGGCCGCGACCCGCCTCTCATGCCATGGTTAGACACCCCGTCCTGCCAAACGTAAGCTGAAAAAGGCATCCGGGAAGCCGGGCTTGGCCCTCGGGAAGGGGCGATTCCGGCAATGGTAAAATCCCTCATCCATGATATCGCTCCTGCTGCGGATTCTGGGCGTATTTCTGCTCATCGGGGCCAACGCCTTCTTCGTGGCCGCCGAGTTCGCCCTGGTCAGCGTGCGCGATACCCGCGTCCAGCAACTGGTGGACGCCCGCCGCGTGGGCGCCCGCACGGTGCAGCGACTGCACCGCAACTTCGAGCAGCTCCTGCTGGCGGTGCAGTTCGGCGTCACCCTCTCCAGCCTCGCGCTGGGCTGGGTGGGCGAACCCACCCTGGCGCGCATGATCGGCGTCTCCCTGGCCGGCCTGCCGCGCGCCGAGGTCTATTCGCACGTTGCGGCGGTGGCCCTGGCTTTCACCCTGATCACCTATATGCACGTCATCCTGGGCGAGGTGGTGCCGAAATCGCTGGCCCTGCAACGGGTGGAACGGGTCGCCCTGGCGGTAGCGCCGCCCATGGAGGTCTTCATCACCCTGGCCCGGCCCTTTCTCTTCCTCATGCGGCAGGGCTCAGGGCTGGTCCTGAGCTTGTTCGGCCTCAAGACGGCGCGCGAGGGCGGCGTACATTCTCCCGAAGAACTGAAGCTCATCGTGACCAGCAGCCGGCGGGTGGGCCTGCTGCCCTCGGACCAGGAGGAGATGATCCACCGCGCCCTCGAACTGGGCAACGTGACGGTGCGCGAGGTGATGGTGCCGCGGCCGGACATCTTCTCGCTGCCGGCCGACATGTCGCTGGATGCCGCCGCCGGACGGGTGGTGGACGACCAGCACTCGCGCATCCCCATCTACGACCCGCAGCGCGGGCCGGAGCACATCATCGGCGTGCTGTACTCCAAGGACCTGGCGCGGCTGATGTACATGCGCTTCGTGAACCTGCGGCGCAGCGCCAGCCCCGCGGTGAGCCAGTCGGCGGTGCAGGTGCGCCACATCATGCGCGACGTGCTGGTGGTGCCCGAGACCAAGCCCCTCACCGACCTGCTCAGCGATTTCAAGGAGCGGCGACGGCACCTGGCGGTGGTGGTGGATGAGCACGGCTCGACCGTGGGCATGGTCACGGTGGAGGACGTGCTGGAGCAGGTCGTGGGCGCGATGGAGGACGAGTTCGACGTGGACGAGCCGCCGCCGCTGCCCCTGGCCCCGGTGATGGTGCTCGACGGCGCCGAGACCATCCGCGATCTGGAGCTGCAGTACCGCTTCTCGTTTCCGCGGGACCACGGCTTTGAGACCCTCGCCGGCTTCGCCCTGTGGCGCTTCCAGCGCGTCCCCAAAGTGGGCAACTCGTTCGAGTACGACGGCCGGCTGTTCACCGTGCTGGAGATGGACGGCCACCGCATCGCGCAGATGCGGGTGGAGACCCTCAAGCCGGAAGCGGTGGAGAGCGTGGAGTCCAAGGAGTGACGCGCTTCCGCGTGTTCTACATGCTGCCGGTGGTGTGGCTGGTGGTATCGGTGGTGTTCCTGCTCATTCACCTTGTGCCCGGAGACCCCATCCAGCAGATGCTGGGCGAGGGCGCGGCCAGCGCGGACATCGAGGCGGCGCGGCATGCCTACGGGCTGGATGTCCCGCTGGGGCAGCAGTACGTGAACTACTGGAAGGGCGTGCTGCACGGCGACCTCGGCCGCTCGCTGCGCCTCGACCAGCCGGTGAGCACGCTCATCGGCGCGCGCTACCCGCAGACCATCGCGCTGACGCTGGCAGCTCTGGCCGTGGCCCTGGTGCTGGCGCTGCCGGCCGGGATCCGCAGCGCCCGGCGGCGGAACCGCTGGGACGACCGGCTGATCAGCGTCATGAGCCTGCTGGGGCTTTCCGTTCCCAATTTCGCGCTGGGACCGGTGCTCATCCTGATCTTTTCCATCGGGTTGGGCGTGCTGCCGGTTTCCGGCTCAGGCTGGTGGCGGGCCCTGGTGCGTCCCGCGGTCACGGTGGGAGGCCAGCTGACCCCCCTCCTGGCCACCGAGTGGTCCACGGCGCGTGCTC
>JACXTT010005033.1_pt1 | contig 19339 bp, 19 predicted proteins | sample 9270951 | NCBI WGS metagenome assembly JACXTT01 (sample SAMN15532306, study PRJNA645909) | rock metagenome | isolation source: weathered quartz diorite | place: Puerto Rico | collected 2017-06-21 | reverse complement strand
ACAGGCGATGAAGCTGCCGTGCCGGCCCCAGCGGATCACCATCGGACGGCCGCACTTGTCGCAGACCAGATCGGTCGGCTTCTCCATGCGCTTGATGTCGGTCATGTTGCGCTCGGCGTATTCCAGGTCTTTCTGGAACCGCTCGTAAAACTCCGCCATCGCCGCGCGCCAATCCATCTTGCCTTCTTCGATCTCGTCCAACTCCTCTTCCATGCGCGCCGTGTATTTCACGTCAAAAAGGTTTTGGAAGCTTTCCAGCAGCAGGTCCGTGACTACCATCCCTAGCTCGGTCGGCACGAACTTGCCGCCTTCCTTTTTCACGTATTCACGTTCTTGGATAGTCGATAGAATCGAGGCATACGTCGACGGGCGTCCCACGCCGTCCGCTTCCAGTTCCTTGACCAGGGTCGCCTCGTTGAAGCGCGGGGGCGGCTCGGTGAAATGCTGCTCAGGCGCGATGGATTTGAACTTCAGCTCCTCGCCTTCCTGAACCGCCGGCAACCGATGCTTCAACTCTTCGTCGTCCTCGTCCTTCTGATCCTTCCCTTCCTCGTACACTTCGAGGAAGCCTTTGAACTTCGGGACGCTGCCGGTGGCGCGGAATACATAGGTCGCGCCATCCTTACCCTTGGCCGCCACGTCGATCGTGGTCTGGTCGAACACGGCCGGCATCATCTGCGATCCTACGAAGCGCATCCAGATCAACCGGTAGAGTTTCAGCTCGTCTTCCTGAAGATAGGAAGCCATCTCCTCGGGAGTACGCAGCGCGGAAGTCGGCCGAATGGCTTCGTGCGCGTCCTGCGCATCCTTCTTGCTCTTGTAGACGTTCGGCGATTCCGGGCAGAACGGCACCCCGAACCGGTCTTTGATCAACGTACGAACTTCGTCGAGCGCATCGTTGGAAACGCGCGTCGAATCGGTTCGCATGTACGTGATGAGCCCGACCGATCCTTCCGAGCCAAGCTCGACACCTTCATACAGCCGCTGCGCCAGCATCATCGTTCTCTTCACGCTGAACCGAAGCTTGCGCGAGGATTCCTGCTGCAGCGTGGAGGTGATGAACGGCGCTACCGGATTGCGCTTCTTCTCGCGCGTAGTTAGGGAACGAACCAGGTACTTGGCGCCGTGGATCTGATCGACGATCGACCTGGCTGAGGCTTCGTCCCCAATCTCCAGCGCCTGATCGTCTTTCTTGGTGAAGCGCGCAGTCAATACTGGCGGCTTCTTGGCGCTGAGCTGGACGTCAATAGTCCAGTACTCACGCTTCAGAAATGCCCGGATCTCGCGCTCGCGGTCGACGATCAGCCGCAACGCAACGGTCTGGACGCGTCCCGCCGAAAGCCCACGGCGCACTTTATCCCAAAGCAGAGGCGATATCTTGTAGCCCACCAGGCGATCCAGAATCCGGCGCGCTTGCTGCGCGTCTACCAGATTCAGATTCACCGATCCCGGCTTCTCGAAGGCTTTGCGAATGGCGTTGGCTGTGATTTCGTTGAACATCACCCGGAAGATTTTGGGCCCCTTCTTCGAGCCGTTCAGTTCTTCCTGCAAATGGAAACAGATCGCTTCGCCCTCGCGATCCGGGTCGGCAGCCAGGTAGATCGAATCCATACCCTTGGCGGCCTGCTTCAACTCCGCGATGAGCTTCTTCTTTCCTTCGATCACCTCGTAATGGGGCTCAAAGCCCTTCTCCACGTCCACTGCGAGGTCTTTCTTCGGAAGATCTTTCACGTGCCCAAGCGAAGCCTTAACGACGTAGTGCTTGCCCAGATACTTTCCGATTGTTTTCGCCTTCGTCGGCGATTCGACGATGACGAGAGATTTTGCCATGATTGAATCCGTAAGAATGCTTACATTTAGATCGCGGGCTGACGCCACACACTATATGACGGCCACAAGCCTACCACACTTTAACAAAGTTCTTGCCGGGGAGTTGCCTTACCAGACCGAGCATCTCGAGCTCGAACAGTGCGGCAATTATCTCTGATGATGTAAGAGTATCAAAAGTTTCGAGCAGTTGGTCGATGTGGGTCGCCAGGTCGGCTTTTAGCTCCCTCAGGAGGCTCCTGCTGACAGGCGAAATCTCGGGCTGAGCGCGTGTCGGTTCGTCCTGTTTTTCCAATGAGATCTGGCCACTCCGGGCCAGGGCTTTGGCGATCAGTGACCGCCGGGTCTCGGCTGGCAATTCCACCAGAACATCGTTCCATTCCTGCACCAGCTTGGCACCCTGTTTGATGAGCAAATTCGGCCCCCAGCTCATCTTCGAAGTGATATTGCCGGGCACCGCGAAAACTTCCCGTTCGTGCTCCAACGCCATGCGGGCTGTGATTGACGAGCCGCTATACTGCGCGCCTTCTATCACCAGGATGCCGGCGCTCATGCCGCTGATGATCCGGTTTCGGATCGGAAAATTCTGTGGATAGGCTGGCGAACCCATCGGAAATTCCGATAGAATCAGACCTTTTTCTGCGATCTCCACCGCCATCTTTCGATTCTCGGCCGGGTAGACCAAGTCGACGCCGCAGCCGAAAACAGCGATCGTGTCGCCGCCCACAGCAAGCGTGCTGCGATGGGCCGCGGTGTCGATTCCACGCGCCATCCCGCTGACTATCGTGAGTCCGGCCTGCGCCAGATCCGGCGAAAGCCGTTCAGCCACCGCGATTCCGTAAGCCGTCGGCCGACGCGTCCCAACCACTCCCAGCATCACGGATTGGAGCAAATCGAGGCGCCCCCGGGCGAACAGCGCAATTGGCGGATCGAAAATCTCCTTGAGCCGAGGCGGATAGCGCGGATCCGAAAACGGCACCAGTACGGCGCCAGTTTCGAGCATCTTCTGCTGCTGATCCACGGCGTCTTCGAAAGTGCAGCCGCTGGCGATGGTCTGCGCGACGCTGCCCGATAGCCCGGCCGCCTCGAGCTCCGATCGCGATGCTCGAAAAATAGAGAGCGGTGATCGAAGTTGCTCCAGCAACTGGCAAGCTTTGCGTGTGCCCAACCCTGGAACCAGCCGCAAGGCGAGCCAGTGCAGTTCTTCTTCCTTTGTGAGCGCGTGGAGGGCCAACGGCATTGTTATAAGGATGTGCGCGAACGGCTTCCCTTTTCTCCACCATTCGCTGGAACCGGATCGTACACTAGGACCATATGGACAATCAGGCTACTTACGATGATGTGAATCTGATTCTGAAATTGTACGAGCTGCGGCGCGAAGATCGGCTCCGCGAGGCACGCAAATGGTTTGGCGGGCTCAAAGTGAAGACGCTCGCCGAGTTACAAGCCGCCTGCCCGCCCCGCTCCGAGCAGGACGCTTCGTTCCGAATGGTCACCAGTTATTGGGAAATGGTCGCGTCGTTTATCACGTCCGGCGTTCTCAACCGGGAATTGTTCCAGCAGAGCGGCAACGAGCTGCTGTTCGTATGGACCAAAATCAGTGACATCGTTCCCGAATTGAGGAAAGCATTCAACATTCCGAAGTACCTGGCGAACATGGAGACGGTCAGCAAGGCGATGATCGACAACATGAATCGCGCCGATTCCAAAGCCTACGAGGCGTTCCAGGCCCGCGTGCGCGGAATCTAGCGGCCATTTCTCATCGCTTCGCCTTTCGACCGATCAAGGTTCGGATCAGCCCGGCCTCTTCCTCACGATATGGCGTCCCATCAGTACGGAAAACCTCGTGGTGCCAAACCGCCGGCTGGCGATCGGTGTAAGGCTTGGCCCAGGAATCCCATGGCAGGTAGGTTTGCGTCTTGCCTGCAACCAGTCCCCAGTTGATGGCCGCAACCTTGTGTTGCTTCGCGATCGGCAGGATGCCCTCGAACGTGCTTTTGTTTCCGCGGGCCAGGTACTCGGTGCACAGAATCGGACGGTTGTACGCCTCCAACCACTGCACGTGTTTCTCGAAATCTTCGGGTTGGCTGTAGTTGTGGAAGGAAATGATGTCCGACAATTCCAGCTGCGCTTTTTCCATCGGCGTCAGTTTTTCCGTCGACGACCAGTCGCCTTTCCACACTCCGCTAGTTAGAGGTTGCTTCGGGTGCACGGATCGCGCCCATTCGAACGCATTCGGCAACAGTGCCAATACGAGAACCACCTTGTTGGCCGGCTCCAGCTTTCCATAACTGTTCGAATTCAGATTGTCCGGCTCGTTCCAGATATCCCATCCAAGGATTCGCTTATCATTCGCGAACGCGCCCACTACGCCCTTGACATACGCCTCCAGCCGTCCGTACTGCGCGCGATCTTCGAGTGCCTTCGCTCCCGGACTCTGCACCCAGCCGGAATTATGCACTCCGGGCGTAGGCGCGTGTTGCTTTCCTAATTGAGGAAACGGGTCCCAGCACGAATCGAACAACACCAGCATCGGCCGGATTTTGTGCTTGGCCGCGATCTTGAGGAATGTGTCGATGCGCTGCCGGAATCCTGGTGCGTCCTGCTGCCACAACAAGTCGTGGAGAAAGACGCGCATCGTGTTCATACCGAGGCGTTCCGCCCAGCCGAGCTCGAGATCAATCCGCTGCGTATCGAGTGTCTCCGCCTGCCACATTTCCAGCTCATTGATCGCCGTCGCTGGAATGTAGTTGCTGCCGACCAGCCAGGGCTGTTCCGAATACCAGTCGCGCGCGGCCGCAGGCGTCCAACGCGGCGTCTGTGCCAGGGCTAAAGTCGTCCACATCACCACCAGGACCAGTGTGAGTCGCATCCGTCTCAACATAACAAACACGATAAGATTGAAGCGAAATGCGACGCGACGCCCACTTCTTCGAGGACCGGGAGATGGATCTGATCTACATCGCCAAGAATCTGAAGGAGGCCCTGCGCCTGGAGTCGGTACTCACCGAGTCGGGCGTTGAGTATGCGGTCGAGCCCGACAAATATACTGGCGGCGTGATCTTTCGCACCGAGCGAATGGGCGCTTTTTTCTACGTGTTGCCGGAGACCGTCGAGCAGGCGCGCGAAGTCATGCACCGGCATGGCTACCGCGTCCTCGATCTGGAGCATCATTAGCTTGATCGCCGCTCAAAACCAGCAGAGCCGTCTGCGGCAGCTCGAAATCCTTGTTTTGATGGGCTCGCTGCAGTCGTTCGCGCCGTTGTCCATCGACATGTACCTCCCTTCCCTGCCGACGCTTGAGCGCGTGTTTGGAGCATCGACGGCCCAGGTCCAGCTCACGCTCGCGACGTTCTTCGTCGGATACGCCCTCGGCCAGTCTTTGTACGGCCCAATCACGGATCGCTTTGGCCGCAAGCCGCCGCTGTACTTCAGCCTCTTGCTATTCGTCTTGTCTTCGATCGCCTGCGCAGTGTCGCGATCCATTGGTGCACTGGCGGCTTTCAGGCTGCTTCAGGCGATTGGAGCTTGCGGCGGAGCAGTCATTTCGCGCGCGATGGTGCGAGACTTGTTTCCTCCCGAACAAATGCGCCGCGTGTTCTCCATGCTAATGCTGGTGCTGGGCGTGTCGCCCGTGCTGGCTCCTTTGATCGGCGGATACATCCTGCTGGTGTTCGACTGGAAGGCGATCTTTTGGACCCAGGCGTTGCTGGGGGCCTTGTGCCTCTGGGGCATTCATGTGCGTCTGCCCGAATCGCTCAGCCCCGCCGATGCCCGGCCGTTGCATCCCAGTCACATCATTTCGAGCTACAGGCGACTTTTCCGCGACCGCACCTTTCTTGGCGCATCGCTCGTCTCCGGATTCAGCTCCGCCGGGATGTTTGCGTACATTGCGAGCGCGCCCTTCGTGTTCATCAACATATACAAAGTCCCGACGCAACGGTTTGGATGGCTTTTCGGTGCCATCGCGGCCGGAGTAATCACGGCATCACAAGTAAACGGGCGCATGTTGCATGGCGTGCCGCTTTGGCGCATTCTGCGTGTCGCCAACCTGGTTCAACTCGCGGCCGGTTGTATTCTATTGACGGTGGCGCTGACCGGGAAAGGCGGATTGTGGGGAGTTTTCGTCCCTGTTTTCATTTATGTATCGAGCGCTGGCTTCGTTTTTCCAAATGGCTCTGCAATCGCCATGATGCGGCACGGCAAGATCGCCGGAATGGCGTCGGCGCTGCTCGGGACCAATCAGTTCACGCTCGCCGCGATAGCAACCGTAATCTTGGGCACAATGGAGATCACTACGGCTCTCCCAATGGCTATTGTGATCGCGGGCTGTGGCGCCGCGGCGACTTTGCTGAATTTCCTGACGCTGGGTTCCCGGCTTGAGACTATGCCGGCATGAAGCTGTTTGGACAGCTTCTGATCCTATGATGGAATGAGAAATCGATGGAAACGATCACTGGAGAGTCGATTCCGATCGTCGTCGGACGAGAGGAAGATGGTCGTTGGTGGGCGGATATCGAATCGATGCCTGGAGTGATGGCATATGGCTCTACCCGTGAGTCGGCGATTGCAGCCGTGCGCGCCCTGGCCCTGCGGGTTGCCGCCGATTGCATCGACCACGGCGAGGCGATTCCCGAGCCGTTCTCGAAAGTCTTCACCATTGCGTGAGCAAGTGGCGATCAGTCAAGGCGAGCGCCTTGCAACGAATCGGATGGGAGATCGCTTGGCAGAGGGGTTCTCTCCGGCGGCTGAAGCGGCCGGGCTGGGCAAACTGTACGTTTGCCTTCCAGGACGGCGAAGAAATCGGTCCGGGGCTTTTCGCGCAGATCGCCAAGAAGACCGGCCTGTAGCCCGAAGACTTATAGCCGGCAGAGTTGCTCCCGATAGCAGATGAAAATCTTCTGGATGCAAGCGCCTAATAAAGACGAGACATCGTCGAGCCCGCGTGATGCCACGCTAGAATGAAAAAATGCCCGGCGACGAAAAGCCAGCCGCGAGTTTCGAGAACGGCCTGCTGGAACTCGAGAAGATCGTTAAGGAAATGGAAGGCGCTGATCTGCCGCTGGAGCGCGCCCTCGAACTCTTCGAAAAGGGTATGAAGCTGAGCGAGTCCTGCCGCAAACAGTTGGAAGAAGCGGAAACCCGAATCGAGATGCTCGTACGCAAGGGCAACAAGATGCAGGCCGAGCCCTTTCAGCCCGACAAAGCATGACGCTCGCCGAATACGTCGCACGGCAGCAAGCTCGCGTGGATGACGCGCTCCGCCGCTGGGTACCGCGGGAATCTCAACCTCCAGAATCAATTCACAAGGCGATGCGCTACAGCTTGTTCGCGGGAGGGAAACGGATCCGGCCGATCCTATGCATCGCGGCAGCCGAGGCGGTCTCGGACTCTCCGGACGGAATCGAGTCGGCTGCTTGCACGCTGGAACTGATTCACACCTATTCGCTGATTCACGATGATTTGCCTGCGCTCGACAACGACGACCTGCGGCGCGGCTTGCCAACGTGCCATAAAGTGTTCGGCGAAGCGATCGCTATCCTGGCGGGCGATGCTTTGCTCACGCTCTCCTTCCAAGTTCTCGCGCAGCTCGAGTGCAACCCGGCGCGCAAGACGCGGCTCATCGAAGAGCTGGCCATCGCTTCTGGCACTGTGGGCGGCATGATTGGTGGGCAGGTACACGATCTCCAGGGCGAAGGCCAGCATCCTGACGCGGCTTTGCTCGAAGCCATTCATCGCGCCAAGACCGGAGCACTGCTCAAGGCCAGCCTTCGCATCGGTGGCATTTACGCCGGAGCAGACGATCGTCAACTCGACGCGCTGTCCTGCTATGGCGACCACATCGGTCTTGCATTTCAGATAGTCGACGACGTGCTCGACGTCGAGCAGTCTTCAGAAGCTCTCGGCAAAACGGCGGGGAAAGACGCGCAGCAGCAAAAGATCACGTTTCCGGCAGTCTATGGCCTGGAGCAGTCGCGGCAAATGGCAGAAGAAGAGCGCAAGGCGGCACACCTCGCGCTACGTCCTCTCGGCGAGAGGGCGGTGCGCCTTGGCGAGCTCGCCGACCTGATCGTTCGCCGCACGGCCTGATCCGGCCATGAAAGAACGCAGGCGGCTGGATTTGCTTTTGGTCGAGCGAGGACTGGCCGCATCGCGCGAAAAGAGTCAGGCGCTGATTTTAGCCGGCCAAGTCTTAGTCGACGGCCAGAAGATAGATAAAGCCGGCCGCCTTGTCGATGCGGACGGCAAGATCGAAGTCCTGGAGCAACCGCGCTATGTCGGACGGGGCGGCCTGAAGCTGGAAGCAGCGCTCGATTTTTTCGCAGTTATAGTTGAGGGCAGGATTTGCTTGGACATCGGCTCGTCCACGGGCGGATTCACCGATTGTCTCTTGCAGCGCGGCGCCGCGCGCGTTTACGCGATTGACGTGGGCACAGGGCAACTGGATTGGAGGTTGCGAAACGACCCGCGCGTCGTGGTGCGCGAGCAAGTGAACGCTCGCCGTTTGAGCCGGAACGAGGTCCCGGAGCCGATCGAGCTTGTGGTTTGCGATGTCAGCTTCATCTCAATCACAATGATTTTACCGGTGCTGCCGAATCTGCTTGCCAAAGATGCAGAAATGGTTATTCTGGTAAAGCCCCAGTTCGAGCTGGAACGGCACCAGGTGGGTAGAGGAGGAATTATTCGCGATCCCGCGTTGCACCGGCAGGCCTGTCTGCGCGTCGAAGATGCCATGCGAGGGCTGGGTTACCGCTCGAAGATCATCCCCAGTCCCGTGCTGGGCGCCGAGGGCAACCAGGAGTTCCTTTTGTATGCCCGACGTTAGAGTCGCCGGGATCATGACGAAGCCGGGAATTCCAGAGGCGTCAACTCTGGTACCGGCACTCGTGAGATGGCTCGAAACACGAGGCGTCGAAGTACGCGTAGACAAAGAAACCGCGGTATACCTCAGCAAGACCCACGGCCTTTCTCGCGACGAGGTTCCCGAGGGCACGCAACTGGTGATCGTTCTGGGAGGCGACGGCACGCTGCTGTCAGCGGCGCGGGCTGTCGCCGGGCGGGTGATTCCGATCTTTCCGGTGAACCTCGGCGGATTGGGATTTCTGACCGCGATCACGCTCGATCAACTCTATCCCGAGCTCGAACGGGCACTGCGTGGTGAACAGCGTGTCGTGCCGCGGCGGATGTTGCATGGCGACCTGGTTCGCGGCGGCAAAACAGTGGCTTCGTACGAAGCACTGAACGACATAGTCATCGCAAAGACGCAGATCGCGCGCATGATCGACCTGGAGACACATGTCGACCAGCAGTTCATCAGCACCTTCAAAGCGGATGGCCTCATTATCTCCACGCCGACCGGCTCCACAGCGTATTCACTCTCGGCCGGTGGACCGATTGTTTATCCCGCTGTCGCTGCAGTCTGCATTACCCCGGTATGCCCGCACATGCTCACCAACCGGCCCGTCCTGGTCCCCGACAACATGGTGGTCCGGATCATTTGCAAGGCCGCTGACAAAGAAGCTTTTCTCACAGTCGACGGACAAGTGGGTGAGCCTCTGCTCCATGAAGATCAGATCGTTTGCAGAAGCTCGGAGGATTGCGTTCACCTGGTTCGGCCTCCGAAAATGTATTTCTTCGATGTACTGCGGCAAAAACTCAAATGGGGAGAGCGATGAAACGACTGTCTCTCACAGCGTGGATTTTCATAGCGATGATTTTGGGCGTCGTGCTGGGCGCAGCTTTTCCGGATGTCGGAAAAGCGGACTGGGTGTCTGCCCTCGCCAATGTGTTTCTGCGGCTGATCAAATCGATCATCGCGCCGCTGATATTCGGGACGCTGGTCTATGGGATCGCAGGTACCGGCAGCGTGAAAACAATGGGCCGCATCGGGCTCAAAGCGATCATTTATTTCGAAGTCTTGACCACGATCGCATTGTTTTTGGGCTTAGGCGCGGTTAATCTCGTCCGGCCGGGTGAAGGGATGACGCTCGAAAAGACGGCCACCGAGACTGGTATCTCCCAGACCACTCCCACGCTATCGGGAACACTGGAGCACACCTTTCCCGCCAGCGTGATCGACGCCATGGCGCGAGGCGATGTGCTGCAGATCGTAGTGTTCGCGTTTCTGTTCGGAGCCGCGTGCGCTGCAATCGGCTCTAAGGCCGGAGCAGTGGTTGATTTCTGCAAGTCGCTTTCCGAGGTAATGTTCCGCTATACCAAATACGTCATGTATCTCGCTCCCATCGGAGTGGGCGCGGCCATGGCGCACACCATCGGGAGCAAAGGCATCGGCGTGCTGTTGGGATTGGGCAAGCTGGTGCTGACCTTGTACGGCGCGTTGCTCATCTTTGTGTTTGTGGTTCTCGGCGCCGTCGCGATCATCGCGCGGATTCCCGGGCGGCCGTTTTTCCGAGCCGTTCGCGAGCCGTTCGTGATCGCCTTCTCTACCGCATCGAGCGAAGCAGCTCTGCCGCTCGCCCTTGAAAACCTGGAGCTGATGGGCGTTCCCAAGCACATCGTGGCGTTCGTGCTTCCGACCGGCTACAGTTTCAACCTGGACGGCAGCACGTTGTATCTTTCACTCGCTTCTATATTCGTCGCGCAGGCCGCCGGGATCCACATGCCGATCAGCCAGCAATTGCTGATGATGCTGACGCTGATGCTGACCAGCAAGGGTGTTGCAGCTGTACCTCGCGCTTCCCTGGTGATTCTGGCTGGAACGCTAGCTTCATTCGGCCTTCCGATTTCAGGCGTCGCGCTGATTCTCGGTGCGGATGCATTGATGGACATGGCGCGCACTTCGGTCAACCTGCTGGGCAACTGCATGGCGACCGTCGTGGTGGCGCGCTGGGAAGGCGTGAAGTTCAAGAAAGCGCCGATTACTCTTGACGAAGTGCCAGCAACGGATCGATCCTAGATGCCCGTCGAGCCGGGACGTAGCAGGCCAACAGGCTCACGCCTGCTAACAGAAATGAAACGCCAATGTAGACCACTGGGTCGCGCGCGCTCACGCCGACCAATTGCGTAGCGACGGCTGTTGAAGCCAGCGCGGCGAGCAGCATTCCGATAACGACACCGGAGAGTGTCATAAGCATTCCTTGCCGCAAAACCATGCGCCCGACATCACCCGCATCTGCTCCCACGGCCATCCGAATACCGATTTCGCGCGCCCGCAGGCTTACCGAGTAGGACATTACGCCGTATTGGCCGGCAATTGCGAGAAGTAAGCCGAGCAGTCCGATCGCAGTAACGAGCCGGGTTATGAGCCGGTTGCCAAACAACGCACCCTCTTCGAAGAAATGCTGGAGCGTCTGCACTTCCTGGACGGGTTGGTCCGGATCGAGCCGCCGGATCTCAGCCATCACTGGCGCTGCCATCAAGGCAGGTTCACCGGAGGTCTCAATATGCAGAGTCATCCGCGAACGGTATTGTTGTGAGAAGGGCAAATAAATAAATGGCACGGGCTGCTCGGCCACATCCCGGTATTTGATGTCCTTGGCTATCCCAACCACTTCCAGTGTCTGCTCGCCGATTCGTACCCGGCCTCCAATCGCGCTTCGCCGCGGCCAATATTGATTCGCCATGGTTTCGTTGATGATCACGACGGGAGCGGACGAAGGCGTATCGCGGCGGTCGAAGACACGTCCGCCCGCGAGCGGAATCTGCATGGTCGCGAAGTACTGCTCGTCCACCGTATTGGTTCCGATCGAAATATTTCGCTGGTTGGCGGGCATCTGGTATCCCTCGACTTCGACGTTGGAATTGGAGCTGGTAAAGCCGAGTGGAACATTTTGCCCTAACGCGACCGAACGAACTCCAGGAATCGCCTTCACGCGATCGACCAGTTGCCGGAAGAAGACACGCGTTTGAGGCTCCTGGTAGCGCACCAGGGCAGGGTCGAGCAGCATTACGAGGACGTGGTCGGTGCGGAAGCCGGCGTTGAAATGCGTGAGCTTCGTAAAATCTTTCACGAGCAATCCTGAAATCACCAACAGCATGAGCGACACGGCGACTTGTCCGACTACCAGAACGTTTCGTATCTGAAAGCGGCGACGTTTTCCGGAAATAGCCGCCTCGCCCGCTTTCAATGTTGTGTTCAGGTCGGACCGCAGGCTATGGACAGCCGGCGCCAATCCGAAGATCAGACCGCTGAGGATCGATGCGGCCGCGCAGAAAAGCAAAACCCGGATGTCCAATCGAGCCACCAGCCAGGCTGGAAGATCGGTTGGAAGGCGGAGGGATGAAAAAAAATCGATGCTGGTCAGCGCCAGCACCAAACCGGCGCCGCCGCCGAGCAAGGCCAGCAACAAACTCTCGGTGAGCCACTGGCGTAGCAGGCGGCCGTGTCCGGCGCCGATCGCAAGTCGGATCGCGATCTCACGCGACCGTGCACGCGCGCGCGACAACAGAAGGCTCGCGACGTTGGCGCACGCGATCAGAAGCACCAGCCCAGAGAGCGTCAATACAATCGCCGTCTGGATCGCGTCTGTGGGGTCGGTCTGGATGCGTGCTTGGACTTCCGGCATCACCAGTACGCTGCGGCTCCGATTAGTAGCCGGATAGCTGCGCTCAAGATTTCGAGCAATACCCTGCAGCTCAGCTTGTGCTTCCGCGACGCCTCGCCCCGGCTCCAGGCGTCCATAAACCGCCAGGCTGATGCGGTCGCGTGCTTGAAGCGGATTCTTACCATCCGGCGATAGCCGTGGAACAATGCCAAGCGGCACATACATTGACTCGTGGATGTAACGCTCCAGACCGGGAAACGATTGCGGCGCTACTCCGATCACGATGAAATCGATCTTGCTCAGGCGAACCGTTCGTCCGATCACCGAAGCATCTTGCCCAAATTGAGACTCCCAAAGTGAGTGGCTCAGAACTACTACCGGCTGACGATCCTCATCCGGCCGGAACGTCCGGCCGAGCGATAGCCGGATACCGAGCACATCGAAATAGTTCGTTGTTACTGCCAGCCCGAGCCGGAGCTGCGCCGGCGAGCGGGGATCTGTATTGAGGCCGATCGGGATCTGGTTGCTGGCCACCAGGCCTCGGAAGGTCTTGGATTGGTCGCGAAAATCAATATAGTCTGGATAAGAGATTCCGCCTGCGCGAACCGATGCCGAGGTGCTCAACACATGGACCACGCCGGCTGGGTGCTCAACCGGCAACGGTCGCAGCAGCATCGCGTCGGCGAGGCTGAACATAGAAGTTGTGGCGCCAATGCCGATCGCGAGAGAGAGTATGGCTACAGCTGTGAAACCCGGATTGGCAGCGAGCATTCGCAGGCCGTAGCGGAGGTCATTCCAGAGAGTACGCATTTAGCGCGACTCCTCCGGCGGGCGTCGTGATGAAGATTGCTCAAGCGAGCGCGGGTTGAGGAACTCCGGCCTTGGCGTACCAGGGTTTCGCGGTCGTGATGGCGGCATTGACAGCATTGATGTTCTTCACGCCTTCGGTCGAGAGCCAATCCTCGAGCGCCTTGGCGCCCTGCTTGGCGTAGATCGGAACAGCGTCTTTCCACGTGGCCCGTCCGCACAGCACGCCCGAGTAATCAGTGCCGGCTTCGGCGGCCATCGACAATTCCTCGACAAATTGCGGATTGCTGACGCCGGCGCTCAGATAGATGAACGGTTTCTTCGCCACCTCAGCGGCGCGGCGGAAGTAGTCGAGCGCCTCCTTTCGCGTATACGCTTTCTGACCCTTGTATACGCTGCTGCCTTCGACGAAGTTCGCATTAATCGGGACCTCCACTTTGAGAACGTCAACACCGTACTGCGGCTTGGAAAACTCTTCCATGCTGCCCATCACGGACTTGGGTTTGATCTTGGCGAACTCGAGGCCCTTTTCGTCGCCGCCCTTGGGATCGTAGCCCACGAATTCCAGGAAAAACGGAATCTGGTGCGTCTCGCACTCAGCGCCGATGCGTTCGATGAAGGCATGCTTGATGTCGTTGACTTGCTTGTCATCGAAGGGCGAGTAGTAAATCAGAATCTTGACGGCGTTCGCGCCCCAGTCTTTGATGCGCTTCGCTGAAACGTGCGGAAGCAGATCAGGCAAGCGGCCGGGCTTGGTATTGTCGTAACCGCTTTCCTCGTAGGCCAGTAGCAGACCGGCGTTGGAGGCGCGGGCCTTGGCGGCGGGCAAGCCGTATTCCGGATCAAGAAGAATGGCGCTAGCGTGCGGCGTTAGGACCTTCGAGACCACGACCTTAAACTCGCTCATCATTTGCTCGGTCACCTGGTCTTGTGGGACGCCTTTGGCAGAAGCGATCGACTTCTGCAGGCTCCCTCGCTGATCCATAGCTGCAGCAGCGATGACGCCCTTCTTGTTGGACAGCGCCTGCATGTGGCGCACTTTGCCTTCAGATAGACTCATGACTCTCCCTTTCCTCATTGATTCTCGCTCATTCCGGGTCAGCGCGCCGGTGCGGTCATTTCTTCCAGGCGCCGGAAATAGGCGTGAGCTCTTCCTACATCGCGGAAAATCTGGGCCTTCAATGCTTCGGCGCTTTCGAATTTACGTTCTTCACGAACCCAGCGGAGAAAATCAATCGAGATTTCTTCTGGCGGACTTCCAACCAGGTTCGAGAGCAAATAAGTTTCGACGGTGAGCCGGTGGCCATTGAAGGTGGGCCGATAGCCGACGTTTGTAATGGAGCGCCACTGCCCGGAGCTCTTCCGGTCGTGCGTACGAGTGACATACACACCCACCTTCGGCAGCAATTCGGCCATGGTATCGAGATTCAGTGTGGGCACGGTTTGCTTCGCTCCCCGGCCCTCTCCCGGAACGACACTACCGGCGAGCGAATAAGGCCGGCCGAGCAGCCGGCAAGCGAGAGCGACGTTGCCGGCTTCGATCAAGCGCCGGATTTCGCTGCTCGAGATGATCCGTCCGCGCCACTTGATCGCGCTGACGATCTCGGTGCGGAAGCCGTAATTGCGGCCCAGCTCCTGCATGGTTCGCGCGTCGCCGGCGGCCCGGTTTCCGAAGCGAAAGTTGTCACCGACGAGTACGGCTCTCGCCTTCAGCTTGTTGGCCAAAATCTCGCGGACGAATTCTTCCGGCGACAGTTTGGCCACGTCGGCGGTGAACGGGAGGATCACGACCTCGTCGATTCCCTGCTCCAGAATCAAGCGCGCGCGCGCTTCGGGAGTTGTGAGCAGGCGTGGAGCGCGATCGGGTGCAACCAGCTTGCTCGGATGGGGATCGAACGTTAGAGCGGCCGCCTTCCAGCCGTGCTCACGCGCTGCGGCCGCTACGCGGTGCATGATCTCAACGTGGCCCTTATGAACACCGTCGAAGTTTCCGATCGTGATCGCGCAGGGACCGAAGTCGATGGGCACGTCCACCAGGCTGCGGCAGATCATTGTGTACGCTCTCCGATCGAGATCTCCAGGCCGTCGTAAGCCAGACGCACATGATCGGGCAACAACCGCTCCGTGGGAGCGTGGCCGAGGTCGTGACAAATGTGCGTGAAGTATGCCCGGCGGGGAGCGAGTTTTTCGACTGATTGGAGCGAGCGCTCGACAGTGGAGTGGGTCGGATGCGGCCGGTGACGGAGCGCGTCGAGAAAAAGAACATCGAGGCCAGACAGTAAATCCATTGACTCTTCTGGAATGTCGCTGTGATCGGTCAGGTACGCGGCTGATCCGAAGCGAAAACCATACACGGTGCCCTTGCCGTGGCACAAGCGGATAGGTGTGAATTCGAGGCCGAAGAGCTCGAAAGGCTCGGTATCGAAAGTGTGGATTGTCAGCCTGGGCCGGGAGGATTCCGATTTGTGATTGTCGAAGATGTAGTGAAAACAGCGGCGGATGTTGTCCAGTGTTTCGACAGAACCATAGATCGGAATGACGCCGCCTTGTTTGAAGTTGAAGGGGCGAACATCGTCCAGTCCCATGATGTGGTCGGCGTGGGAGTGCGTGAACAAAATCGCGTCGACGCGCTCAATTTTCGCGCGGAGCGCTTGCTGCCGGAAGTCGGGCGTAGTATCGATTAAGACGCCGCGATCGCCGATTTTGACAAAGATCGAAGGGCGAAGCCGCTGGTCGCGCGGGTCGGAGGAGCTGCAAACTTCGCAGCGGCATCCGATGGTAGGCACTCCTACGCTGGTGCCCGAACCGAGCACCGTGATGCTGAACGGTTCCACAGGCATCTAGGCGCTGGCCTGGCCTTCCGTCTTTGGCTGAGCGGATTCCGTGCCCGTGCCGGCCTGCTCAGCCGAACGTTTCTGATGCTGCTCCATGGCCTGCACAAAACGAAAGCGCAGCTCGGTGACGGCGTTTTCGATTAGCCGCTGTTCTTCAACAGTGGTGTTGCCGCGCGTCTTGTCCTGCAGCATGGCCAACATGTCGATGCTGTGACGAGCCAGCCGGAAGTCAGGTTCGGGCCGTTCTTTTTCCTCGCCGAAATGCAGCAAGCCGAGGTGAACCTCGGTCTGCGTTTTTATCGAGAGGACCAGGAAATCGAAAGTAGCAGGCGGCAGGGGATATTCATTCTCGCTCATTCCAATCACTATTTTAGCTGTTGGAGCCCGCGACCCGCGAGTTGAGGCGAATCCCTGATATTGGAGGGATAGAAAAGTTTGATTGGCGCCGAAGCCCGGCTTGGTTTATGTTGGACATATAGCCTGGCAGCGAAGGCTTGCTGCTGTGGTCTCTGCGGTCCTCGAAGACATACATCCTTTCCCCGGTGAAATCTTTGGTGTGCGCCCACTGGCCGTTGGCCAGTGTGAGTGGCTCACGCCTGACAACCGAGAAACAAAATCTAAAGGAGTTTCCAAATGACTATCCGATTTCTGAAAGTAATGTGGCTGCTCGGCAGCCTGATGGCGTTCACGCTTGTCGTGAACGCGCAAACCGAAGTGTTGACCGTTCACGTTCCGTTCGCCTTTGAGGCCGGTGGTAAGTTACTGCCCGCGGGTGACTATCGCGTCAACAAGGAGGAAGGGTCAAACATTCTGCTGATGCAAAATGGCACCGGCAGTTCAACCATGTTTCTTACGATGACTGCTGATACATTCGCATCGGCGGAAACTGCGAGCCTGGTGTTTGAGCGCCAAGGCGCGACTCTGGTACTTTCCTCGATCCGATTGCCTGGGCGTCAAACCCGCGTGCTCCCGTCCCACTTTGCAGTGAGAGCCGGAGTGTTAAGCTCGGTGTCCACAGGATCGGTATCTTCCCGCTGATTCTTCCACTCGCGCGGCCGGCGTTCCGGCGGTCTTTGATAAACTGGGGAATTCATCCCACGGAATGCCGGCTGATCCAAAAACCACAGGCGAAAAGTTCGAGCGCCTGGTCGAAATCATGGCCCGATTGCGCGGGCCGGGTGGCTGTCCTTGGGATCGTGAGCAGACCTTTGACACGATCAAACCTTATCTGCTCGAAGAGACATACGAGGTCCTGGAAGCGATCGACCAGCGCGATTGGCCGGGACTCGCCGACGAGCTCGGCGATCTGCTGCTGCAGGCAGTTTTCTTCGCGCAGATGGCGTCAGAGGAAAACAAGTTTCGCATCGACGATTCGATCAACGCGATTGTTGAAAAACTAATCCGCCGTCACCCGCACGTCTTCGCCGACGCAACCGCGAACACGGCCGACGATGTCAAGCGGCGTTGGGACGAGATCAAAGCGGACGAGAAGAAATCCAGGGGCGAACCCGCGTGTGGCTTGCTGCAATCGGTGCCGCGTAGTCTGCCGGCGCTTGTTGAGGCGCAACAGATCAGCTCCAAGGCCGCGGCTGTCGGATTCGACTGGGAAAACGCTGACCAGGTGCTCGCCAAACTCGACGAAGAGCTGCGCGAAGTAGCGCGGGCCCGTGAAGGCGGATCGCGCGACGAACTCGAAGGCGAAATTGGCGATTTGCTGTTCGTAGTCGTCAACCTGGCGCGTTTCTTCAAAGTGGATCCCGAGCAGGCCTTACGTAAGACCAACGCGAAGTTCCGGAAACGTTTCGCGCACGTAGAGGCAGGCGCGAAGCTGCCCGGGGCAACCATCGACGAGCTGGAGGCGCTTTGGCAGGAGGCCAAGAAATCCGATGATTGAGCTTCGTGCGCTCACAACGCACGCCGAGTTTAATGACGCCGTGCGTCTGCAGCAGGAGATCTGGGGGTTCGAGGAGATCGAGTTGCTGCCGCTGCGCCTGTTCGTAGTCGCGACCAAAATCGGCGGGCAGGCGTTCGGCGCCTACGACGGCAAGCGAATGGTTGGTTTCTGCCTCTCGATCCCAGGATTGAAGCCCGGAGGCAAGAGCTATCTGCACAGCCACATGCTGGGCGTCCTGCCGGGCTATCGCGATTCCGGTGTCGGCAGGCGGCTGAAGTTAGCGCAGCGCGAGGAAGGGATAGGCCGCGGGATTGAATTGATCGAGTGGACTTTCGATCCGCTCGAAATCAAGAACGCATATTTCAACATTGAACGCCTCGGCGCTGTTGTGCGCCGATACGTTTTGAACCAATACGGAACAACCACGAGCCATCTGCACGGCGGCCTGCCGACGGACCGCTGCGTCGCTGAGTGGTGGCTGAGCACTCCCCGCGCCAAAGCGATTGTGGCCGGCGAGAAGTTCGCGCGCAATCCTGCCGAAGTGCGTATCGTCATTCCGGCCGATATCGGCGAAACGCGAGCACAAGATCCGGCGAAGGCACGAGTGATTCAACAGAAGGCGAGTGATGAATTCCGCGCCGCCTTCGATCGCGGGCTTGCGGTGATCGGCTTTGAAAAGTCAGAGCAGGCAGGGACGTACCTGTTAGGAAAATGGGAATGCAATTAGAGAAGATTACTTTGCGCCAAATAAAGATGCCACTGGTTCATTTCTTTGAGACCAGCTTCGGCCGTACCACCGAGCGTCACATGGTCCTGGTGGAAGTCACTTCGGGAGGAATTTCCGGTTGGGGCGAAGTGACGGCCGGCGAGAATCCTTTTTACAACGAGGAGTGGACTGACTCGGCTTGGCTCATCTTGCGCGATTATGTTGCGCCGCGCGTTCTGGGTCACGCCTTTGAGAGTGCCGCGAGCGTGGGGAGACTCACGGCCCACATTCGCGGGCACAACATGGCTCGGGGCGGACTCGAGGTCGCGGTGTGGGATCTGGAAGCGCGGATGAACGATGTTCCGTTGTTCAAGCAAATCGGCGGTGGGGCGCGGCGCGAGATTCCGTGCGGAGTGTCGATCGGTATTCAGGAGTCGGTTCCACAGCTTTTGCAGAAGATCGAGACGGAACTGGCCGCCGGCTACCAGCGGATCAAAATGAAGATCAGCCCGAATTGGGATGTGGATGTTGTGCGCGAGGTACGACGGAGATTTCCACACACGTTGCTGATGGCGGACGCGAACTCGGCCTATACGCTGGCGGACGCGCCGCGGCTCAAGTGCCTGGACGAATTTGGACTGATGATGATCGAGCAGCCGCTGGCGCATGACGAGATCATCGATCACGCCAAGCTACAAGCACAACTGAAGACGCCCATTTGCCTGGATGAGTGCATTCGTTCGGCGCATAAAGCCGAGCAGGCGCG
>JACXTT010005032.1_pt1 | contig 19339 bp, 17 predicted proteins | sample 9270951 | NCBI WGS metagenome assembly JACXTT01 (sample SAMN15532306, study PRJNA645909) | rock metagenome | isolation source: weathered quartz diorite | place: Puerto Rico | collected 2017-06-21 | reverse complement strand
AGAATTACAGCTAAAAACATTGATAATTTAAACCTACCTTTTCAGCAGTAACGTTCTTTTAGTAACTGCATCATAAATACATTTACATCCCACTGATTAGCAATAGGTGTGTTTGTTCCGGGCAAATGAACCATGTATGGATGCGGCCCAAATTCCGGCGAAATCGTAACCAGGTTATCATCTTTCCGGCCACTAATTCTATAAACAACCCTATCCCACCATTGCAAATGATTGCCCAGCGCTTCTTGCCATTCAGGCGAGCGCGGATCAGGGATTTGCGGACCTTCCGGATATCCCACACGGGCATGTAAATGCCCTGTTCTTTCCAATGCCACATCAACCGCTTCGGGTTGATTTTCAAGAAAAGATTCAGCCACATTTACCCAATGCGATATATCGAGGGTCAACTTTAAACCGGGCAGTTTTTGCAGGTATTCTTTGGTTATGTGGGCAGCAAAACTGAATTTCCCCCTATGTGTTTCATGATAAACGGGGGTGCCGGTTCTGTCAGCGTAGGCAGTTGCCACATCGATCATTCTTTTATTTTGTTCGAAGGAAAAAAAATCTTTGCTTGTCTGTGAGTTGACCTTTATCCAATCAAACGGTTCTATTTTTCTAAACCAGGCGGCAAAATTATCAACATGAAGATCGATATCAAGATCGCTGGTCTCATAATGCTGAGCAATTACCAATAAACCCATTTGTTCGGCTTTTCTGCACACCATTTCAAGCTCACTTGCAGGCGTGCTATTGGCGATTCCGTATTCTACGCCGTCGTAGCCGGCACCTTTTACTTTCGAGAGAAAATCATCCCATGATAATCCGGTGCTTCCCCAGCGCGGACAAAAGAATTTTATGTTCATCAGGCTTTATAGATTGATGGAGCGCAAGTTTACTATAAATAACGAAATAAGCTAAATCGCATTCATATTAAATGGGAGCTTCCTGATACGTTTGCCTGTCAGGTCAAAAATTGCATCAGTCAGGGCAGGAGTAAATGGTGGTAAGCCAGGCTCGCCAACGCCACCTGCATCTGCGTCATTATCCATCACATATACATCTACCACAGGCACATCACTCATTCGGGGCATCTGGTAATTATAAAAGTTCTTCTGCTCGGTTAAGCCATCTTTAAAGGTAATCTCATGCGCAGTAGCAGCGCCCAGTGCCATTACCACTGAGCCTTCTACCTGTGCTTTAATAATGTCGGGGTTAACATACCAGCCGCAATCCATCACAGCCCATACGTGATCGATCTTGATCCCTCCGTTGCTTTTTCTCGAAACCTTTACCACCTGGCCCACGGTACTGCTAAAGCATTCTGTTATAGCCACTCCATAACCTTCATTTTTACCACGTTTTTTCCAGCCGGATACCTCTTCCATCTTATCAATCAGGCGTTGGCAACGTTCATCTTTTAAATATTCGCGACGAAAATCAAGCTGATCTTTCCCAGCCAGGGCCGCCATTTCATTCATAAAGCTTTCGTAGGCAAATCCATTGGTAGAAGCGTAAACCGAGCGCCACCACATGTTAGGAAGCGGCATTTCATAGGGAACGTCAGAAAAACTGATGTTTTTTATGCTATCATAATAAGGCGCCAGAAACCCTTCTGAAATGCTGTCGTTTGCTTTGTCCTTCTTACCTCCCTGCCAATGCCCGATATTTTGCCCGGCCGCTTTAAATTTCAATGCACTGATCTCACCATTTTCAATAGCACCCTGGCACCGGTAAGACATGCCTGCGCGATAAGGCCCCTGGGTCATGTCATCTTCACGCGTCCAAACAACTTGCACGGGAGCTCCAATTTCTTTTGAGATGACGACTGCCTCATGTGGATAATCCATAAAAGCTTTTCTGCCGAAACCGCCACCGAGGAAAGTCATATTGACGATCACCTTGTCCTGGGGAATCTTGAATCGGCTGCTAATATCTGCCTGAATCCAGTCGGGTGCCTGTATCGGCCCCCATATCTCCACTTTATCTCCCTGGTAATGGGCAACACAATTGAGCGGCTCCATTGCGGCATGTGTCTGATAAGGTGTTTGATAAATGACGTCAAGCGTTTTTGAACTCTGTTTCAAAGCCGCATCAGGGTCGCCCTGTTTTTTGAGGGACAGACCCTCACTTGCTTTCAGCAGTTCTTCGTGCTTTTTAAAAATATCGGGAGTGTTCACATGTTCAAAACCGCTGTCATCCCACTCTATGCGCAATGCTTTTTTACCTTCTATGGCAGCCCAAGTAGAATTTGCTACTACGGCAACACCTTCGCGACTGGTATTAAAAACCGCCATCTGCACTTTAAACACCTTTTGCACACCGGGGATCTTTTTTGCATCCGTATCATCAAAGTTCTTTATTTTGCCACGTTGCCTAGGGCTCCGCTCTACCGCGGCATAAAGCATTCCTGGGAGTTTTTTATCTAAACCAAAAATGGCTTCGCCATTAGTTTTTAATGGTGTATCCTTACGATTTAACGGCTTGCGGATCAGCTTATATTCAGAAGGCTTTTTAAGCTGAACATTTTTAGGCGCTTCCAGTTTCGAAGCGTCTGTAACTAATTCGCCATAATGAAATTTCTTACCTGATGGCTTATGGCTCACGCTTCCTGATTCAGCATAGCAATCTGATGCAGGAACACTCCATTTAGCTGCGGCAGCAGCAATAAGCATTTCGCGTGCTGATGCACTTAACTGCAACAACTTTTTGTAAGAGCCCCGTATTGTTGAGCTTCCGCCAGTGATTTGGCTTCCGTATTTTTTATTATCGCCCTGGGCGAAAATGACGTTGATATCCTTCAAATCCACTTCCAATTCCTCGGCAATGATCTGGGGTACTGACTGATAAGACCCCTGCCCCATTTCGGCACGGTGATCCGTAAGGGTGACTTTGCCATCTGTGCCAATATTAATCCAGGCGTTCATCTGGATACCCGACTTTTCTGCATCCGCCGCATGGATAAGCTGATCTTCTTTAGCATTTGCCGAAGAATAAAAACCTAAACAAAGCGCTGTCCCGGCCAGACCGGAAACCCTGAGAAAATTTCTCCTTGATATTGCGTTAGTTTCCATTTTCGGAAATATTTTGGAGTAATTAATACCCTATTTTCAAACAATATTGTTTTATATCCTATTTCGCCTTTGCTGCTGGCACATATGCGCCTTTTGCAATCCATAACCGAACCTGTGCAGCAAATGCGTTTCTTGTCATTGGCGGCAGAGTGCGCCCCTCGCCGGGGTGCCATGCCCATCCAACCAGGCCATCGTTAACCATATGATCAATAATCTGTGCTTTGGTACGGCCGCCGTTCTGTTTTGGGTCAAGTAATTGTACAGCCAACTCACGCGGGGTACGCCCCTGGAACACCATACGCATTTTGGCTGGCGGCAATCCCCAATTGGGATTTCCGGGAGGTAAATGTACTCCGGGATCATTTTCAGCCTGATGGCAATTACTGCAGCGCATGGAGTAAACACCATGTCCATCTACTCCCCTTTTAACGTTCATGGTATGAATGTGATTATCGTCACCCTGTAGAGGTTGATCGCCCGCGGGATGGCAATTCATGCATCGCGGACTCATCAATACTTTATAAACCGACATGAATGCCTTAACAGAGCCTATACTGTCTTTCACTACCGCCGGATTGTTCTTTTTCCTCGCAGGTTCTGTTTTGAAAGATAATGCTATAATACTTGTGATCATCAACATTATACTCAAAAAGATCAGCTTCTTCATAATTTGGCACCCTCCTTTGCCAACTCCGCTGCTCTATGTATAGCTGCCCGGATGCGTTGATAAGTACCGCAGCGGCAGATATTGCCGGACATTGCATCGTCAATATCCTGATCGGTTGGGTTAGGGTTTTCACGCAACAACACGGCTGCCGACATTAATTGCCCGGATTGGCAGTAACCGCATTGCGGCACATTCATCTCATTCCATGCCAGTTGTAAAGGATGGTTATTGTTAGCAGACAGTCCCTCAATCGTAACGATCTGCTGTCCGGCCGCGCGACTTAACTTGGTGCAGCAAGAACGTATAGATTCTCCGTTGAGGTGTACGGTGCAGGCACCGCACTGGGCCGCCCCACAACCATACTTTGTACCTGTAAGGCCAAGAATATCCCTGATGGCCCATAACAAGGGCATGTTGGGGTCTGCATCTATGTCGTGCCGCTGCCCGTTGACTGTGACCGTAATCATAAGCTTTTTGTATTGGTTTGAACTACAATTATGCTAATATAAAGTTGAGAAAAATTATACGCTTATACCTAATAAAAATCAAACAAAAAATTAAGGATTTCAAACATTTTGATTGGGCAGTTAATTACCTAACCGATGCAAATCAAAAGGCATTTTGCGTAGCCGTTTTCCGGTCGCTGCAAAAATGGCATTAGCTAAAGCTGGCGCAAAAGGCGGTATTCCAGGCTCACCAACGCCTTTTATCCGACCCCCGTCTGCCAATACGTGCACTTCTACAGGCGGAACCTCGTTAATGCGTGGCACCGGATTGTCATAGAAATTATTTTGCTCTACGATCCCGTTCTTAAAAGTAATGCCTGGGCTTGTAGCCGCCGATAGCGCCATGACCACGGCACCTTCAACCTGGTTTTTTATGTTATCGGGGTTTACCGCTACGCCAACATCAATAAGGGCTATTACTTTATCGATTTTAATTGACTTCCGGACCGGGTCATAACTTACTTCAACTACATAACCGCACTGGCATCCAAAAAACTTCCATTGCGCTACACCCCGGCCTTTGTGTTTAGGCAGGGGTTGATTCCAGTTCGACACTTCTTTCAACTTTTGTAATAACTTCTTAGTATCCGATGTATCTGCAACCATATTTAAACGGAAATCCATCGGGTCTTTTCCAGCCTTATACGCCATTTCATCAATAAAACACTCGTGGGGAAAGCAAATGGTGGAACTGACTACAGAACGAAAAGCCGCTCCGGGAATATGTGATTCTGTTTTAACATAGGAGGTCTTGAGATTTGGTATCTCATAATCCTGTGAGCCGATACCTTCTACCATACTCGGGTCGAGCCGGGTTTTATCGAATGTTTTAAAAAGCGATTCGTGGAAGTTTGGGCCAATCACCTTATGCTGAAAGGCAAGCAGGTTTCCACCATCGCTGATAGCTCCGCTCATTTTAGAAAAAGTCATCATCCTCCATGGCCCTTTTTTAACACAATCTTCACGCGTCCAGAGTGTTTTAACCGGCTTGTCAATGAGTTTAGCTACGTTAACCGCTTCAACAATGTAGTCATAATATAACCGCCTGCCGAAACCGCCGCCAATAAACATATTGTGGTATTTCACATTTTCGGGCTTAAAGCCAGTAAGGGCCGGAAGATCATTTGCCCCCGAACCTGTCAGTAAATTAGGGACCTGGTTAGATGACCATATCTCAACCTTGTCGCCGGTAACCTGCGCCACGCACACCATCGGCTCAAGTGTATGATGTGCAATGACAGGTGTTTCATAAAACGCCTCGACAGTATTTTGTGGTGATGTCTTTACAGACTTGACATCCCCGATATTTTTATCGATCATGCCCTCTTCACCGGCCTGCTTGCGTAAATACTGATCATAATCGACTGAGTTGTAAGTTTCGTAGCCTTTGGTATCCCATTCAATTTTGAGCTTTTCACGGCCCTGCAATGCTGTCCAGTACGAATTGGCAATAACGGCTACCCCTATGTAACTGTAAATCCCCACAATTCGCTCTACTTCAGCTATCTTGAGAACGCCTGGCACTTTCAGGGCTTCAGCAGGGTCAAAGCTTTTCAGGGTCCCGCCGATGACAGGGCACCTTTCCACGGTGGCATAAACCATGCCGGGTAATTGCACATCTGTACCAAAAATTGCTGTCCCGTTGGTTTTCATGGGCACATCCGGACGATGGGCTTGTTTACCTACAATTTTAAAGTCTTTGGGGTCTTTTAGCCTGGGTTCCTTCGATAGTTCGATCTTAGAGGCCTCTTCCAGCAAGTCGCCATAGGCAGCCGATTTTTTTGTCGGCCGATGGATGATCCTTCCGTTCTCTGCATAACAGTCCGCCTCATCAACCTGCCATTTAGTACTGGCGGCAGTAGTGAATACAGCTTTGGCTGCGGCGCCTACTTTCCTCATCTCATTGTAACTGCCCCGCACTGAAGTACTGCCGCCGGCACGCTGTCCGTTCCCAAATTCTTTCTCGCCGCCGGTGTTTTTGATAATAACCTGTTCGAGCGATACCTCAAATTCTTCCGCTATCAGTGCCGGGATAGATTGATAAGTACCCTGGCCCATTTCAGGCTTGATATTAAAAAGGGTGATATTGCCGTTGGATTCGACGAGTATAAACGGGGTAAAGTTCTTAGCGGCGGTAACATCTGATGTTTTACGAGGGGCCCCTTTCGCAGAAAGCCCCAGCCATAGCGCGATCCCCGCTGTACCTGCACTTTTGATAAAATGACGCCTTGATATCTGATCCATTGCTTCCGGATTAATGTGTTTGTGTCCGCGCGGCTACCATTTTTGATAATACCTCTCTGCCGGCAGCCGCTTCTTTTTTACCTATGGTCGTTTCAATAATCAAAAGCATTTGCCGGATCTGCGGTTCGGTAAAACCTAAACGCATGCTGATGGAAAGATGGCCCTGCAATTGCGATTCAACATCACCGAGGCTGGCAAGAGCTGATATCGTAGTCAATTCCCGTTCCTGATCGGTAAGTACCCCCCGACTGAAAATGTCGGCAAAAAGATGTTCTTTCAAAAACGTATCGATCACTGGAACGAATGCCGCGTATCCTGTTTTTGGCCCAATTTCAGGTCGACCTGTCAGCCTTTCTAAATTCTTCTTTCCTGTTTCGTATTTGTCTCCTGTACTACTCATCGATGTTGGTTCCGTTCCTATCGGGTCGCTAATTCCTTTTGCTTTTCTTTCACTCGCAACTGTACTGAAAGTGTTGATCGCGTTAAGGCTTCGGGGAAAGCCGCAATAAGCAGCAAGCTGTATTAATATTTCTTTGATCTCGTTTATGGTTAAACCAGCATCGAGCCCGTTATTCAGCACATGTTTTAGCCCATCCAATTTGCCTTTGGCGGTCAATGCAGAAACAGCAACGATACTTTTCTGCTTATCATTTAAAACCTGCGCGCTTAATTCGGTGAATCCCATGCACCTGATAATTACAGTTACAAAAATCAGCCTGATAAAGTTTTTCATAGAAGTTTATATAATTCGGTCATCCGGCCTGGTTGGTCGGACGGAATAGTATTTCATTCACATCCATATCATCAGGCTGACTCATCGCAAAAACAACACACCTCGCAAATGAATCAGCGGAAATAGCAAATGCATCATAAAACTGTTTGATGCCCGCGGCTACATCAGGCTCGGTCGCACTATTGGGTAACTCAGTCGCTACCGCACCGGGAGAAATCACCGTCGTGCGGATATTATAAGGTTTCACTTCCTGGCGCAATCCTTCTGATATAGCGCGTACTGCATATTTTGTTGCAGAATACACTGCCCCGCCCGGATTTACCTTATGTCCGGCAACCGACGAAACGTTGATGATATGACCAGATTTTTGCGCCGTCATATGCGGCAATACTGCCGCTATGCCATACAACACGCCTTTAATATTCACGTCGATCATCTGGTTCCAGTCATCGATCTTTAACCTCTCCAGGGGCGAGTGCGGCATCAATCCTGCATTATTGACGATGACGTCAATACATCCGTAGGTTCCTACTGCTGTTTCAACCAGCTTTTTTACCTGCTCTGCATCAGTAACATCCGTAGCTATAGCGATTGCTTTACCCCCATTTTTAACCAGTTCATCCGCTAATGACTGAATGCGGTCTGCACGTCGTGCTCCTAATATTACGATTGCTCCCTCTGCAGAAAGCATGCGCGCAGTAGCTTCTCCGAGTCCGCTGCTGGCTCCTGTTATAACTACAACCTTTCCTTCTATATTTTTCATAATTTCAAACTCAACTTGTCTTGACTTATGCAAAGCTCCCAATGATTTTCTATCTGTTTGGTATACAGATTACAGGAATGTCTACCAAATTCACCGATTAAAAGTATTCAAATAGGGAAAGAGTAAATGATAAGTTAAATTTGAGCAGTCAGGTATTAAAGAAACTACTATGGACAAGGTACTCAAATTCGATACGATAAGAGACTATAATAATTTTAATAACCACGAAACCCTGCATCCGCTGGTAAACGTGGTAGACCTTTCGAAAGCAGACCCGAGACCGTCCCGCCGACTGAGTTATGGTTTTTATACTGTGTTTTTGAAACAAATAAGATGCGGCGATCTGCGGTACGGGCTTAAAAATTATGATTACCAGGAAGGCACGCTGATCTTTCTGGCCCCCGGACAAGCAATAGGCGAAAACAATGAGGAAATGTTCTACCAGCCGCAAGGGCTCGCATTAGTATTTCATCCTGACCTGATTCATGGTACTCATCTTGGACGTCACATTAGTGATTATTCTTTTTTCTCCTATGAAGTACATGAGGCGCTACATATATCGGAGCAGGAGCGGCAGATCGTTTTGGACTGTTTTTCAAAAATTAATTTTGAATTAAAGCACGGAGTAGATAAACATAGTAAGAAGCTGATCACAGCAAACATTGAATTATTCCTGGATTATTGTACTCGCTTTTACGATCGCCAATTCATTACCCGCGATGTTGCCCATAAAGGTATTATCGAGAAATTTGCAGGCTTGCTTAATGCCTATTTCCGGTCTGATAACCCCCAGAAACTGGGCCTTCCAAACGTCGGGTATTGCGCTGAAAAACTGCATTTATCTGCTAACTACTTTGGAGACCTGGTCAAAAAAGAAACCGGAAAAACAGCACTGGAGTTCATCCAGTTAAAAATCATGGAGTTTGCTAAAGAAAAAATATCTGATCCCAATAAAACGGTTAATGAAATTGCATATGAATTAGGATTTAAGTACCCCCAGCATTTTAGCCGGTTGTTTAAGCAACGTATCGGGTTTACACCTAATGAATATCGCGTTATGAACTAATAGCATATTTAATGCCCCGGCTTCGTCATGCTGTTCGATATCTCCCACAATGAATGTTTATATAATCAATAGACACACACGGCGAACATCGGGTTTAACTGCTGAATTATTGCGAACCCACTGATCCTTTAAGCTTAAGGCAATTGCTCTTTAAGGGGTCTGCCTTCAAGCGCCAGCCCAATATTTGTCAGCAGTTCCGGCTCGACATGATGCCCATCAACCACACGCCACACGCCTGACCGGTTTGCAATAAAAAATCGGTTTCCCATAGCATTAATAATATGGAAACCATGGTCGCCCCCCAATCTTTCCGGTCTTGCTTCAAAACGGAACAAGGCACCTGTAGAAGGGTCTTTAACAAAAAGTTCCATAATTAATAGTTTTGATTATTGATATAACCGAGATTTGGTCTGCTGGTTTGCTGAAAAGTCAGATAACGGGCCGAAGGTCCTTTTTTGCAATAATTTTCAAATCATCTTCCAAGGCTTTAAAAACTTTTATCGTTGAGCGATCTGTTTTTATCATTAGGTTAATAAAATGATGCAAAAAAACGGATAACTTTTCGTTATCCGTTTTCGAAGTGTCTGCGCTAGTGACTGATTGATGATAGATTAACTTAATAGGATTTATGAAACAAGTCCTTGCTGTCTGTTTATTTCGGCAAATCGTTGAATATCTTCTTTATTGAATGTTACCAGTTCGATAACATTTGCACAACGTCTTAAAAATGGCGGAACAGTCTGCATGGCTTCTTCCTTACTTTCAAACTCACTGATAAAATACGATTTGTGGACGCCGGACTTGCAGCCCCAGAAAGCATGCGAAAGTAAATGTGAACCGGACTCTACAAACAATTTAACCACATGTTGACACTCAACGGTGTTTTCTGAATGTGGTATCTCGATTAAATAAGTTGTCATTTTTTTAGATTTAATTTGGTGAACAATTAAATTTTATAGTCCAAACCAACGGGCTTTTCTGCTTGAACCAAAGTGTTCCTTGTCGATCGCCAGGGCTTCGGATGCGTCGTAGTGAATTCCAAACGGTTTTGGGCCTGAAAAAAAATCCACATCCACCCGCGCCACTTCCCCTTGACCAAACTCAATGTAACAGGAGCCAGCTCCTGTATAAGAAGCTTCATTTTCCTTTCCCTTATAGATTGCAATAATGGATTCCGCTGCAATTTTTGCCGCTCCCTCAGCGAATACGCCAGCCTTTGGTGTACCCACACTGGTCACATCGCCAATAGCATAAACGTTATCAAATCTTGTCATTAGGTTTTGCCTGCTAACCGGGATCCATCCGTCAACTGTCAGACCGCTTTGCAATACCACATCAGGAGCAACATGTTTTGGAATGCCGAGGAACAGATCGAAAGGCAATTCGGTTCCGTCATCCAGGATGACTGTTTTCTCCTGAAGAAATGCCACTTTACGTTGTGATATAAACCTGATGGCTCTTTCATCAAAAGCCTTAATTAATGCTTTCGATGAATCCGGTGAAGGGGGAATGGGGGAACCGAATGGGATTACAAGACTGATTGTACAAGCATCCCGGATACCGGCACTAACCAAATAGTCATGCAGCATCAAAACGCCTTCGCTGGGTGCCGGTGGGCACTTGAATGGGGCCCCACATACGCCTACCACCGCGTGGCCTTTTTTAAAATTGGGTATTTTCTCCCTCAGTTTTACAGCACCTTCAAAAGTGTAATACTCGTTACCGTATTCGGTAAGACCAGGTGTAGCAGCAATGTCATAGTTAGCTCCCAGCGCTACTACCAGCACATCTGCTTCATAAGTTCCTTTTGGGGTAGTGACAACCTTTGATTCGGGATCGATAGCCAAAATGGTATCTCTTCTAAATTTCACTCCGGGTTTAACAATACTCCTATAGGGTATCTTGACAGCATCTGCCTTCTTGTGTCCGAACATGACATCCAATTTCGAGAATCCGAAGAAGAAAGTATCATTCTGATCTATCAGGGTGAGATCAAGGTTATCGCCAATAGCCTCAGAAAGGAATGAGGTAAGCTCTAATCCGCCAAAACCGGCACCTAATACCACGACGCGCAATTTCATGCTACTCCTTTTTGATTATTTAAGATGACGATAAGTACTGCCAAAGTTGAAAAACACTCACTACTAAATTAATGATAGTCAACTTAAGAGTGAGTGGTATTTTTTCAATACTTAGTTTTGGCCCGGCTGAGGAACGTAACGCAAGTATGGCTTAACGATCTTCAAACCAACCGGATACTTTTCTTTTGCTTCAGCTTCTGACAATGCAGCCGGAATAATCACGTCGTCTCCATTATTCCAGTTTACCGGGGTGGAAACTTTGTGTGCCGCTGTAAGCTGCATGGAATCAAGAACGCGCATAATTTCGTTGAAATTTCGGCCGGTTGACATTGGGTAGGTCAAATGCAGCATCACCTTTTTATCAGGATTGATAATAAAAACAGTACGCACGGTCTGATTCGTCATAGGAGTTCTGCCCTCTGATGTGCCAGGCTCATCAGCCGGAAGCATATCGTATAATTTTGCTATGGCAAGCGTTGGGTCACCTATCATTGGGTATGTTACAGCGGTCCCCTGGGTCTCTTCAATATCTTTCTCCCATCTTAAGTGGCTCTCTACGGGGTCCACGCTGAGGCCGATCACCTTGCAGTTCTTTTTTGCAAACTCCGGGGCCATCTTTGCCATTTAGCCGAGCTCTGTAGTACAAACCGGCTTAAAATCTTTTGGATGCGAAAACAGGAAAGCCCAACCGGTTACGAACAAAACGTGAAAATTGATGGTACCTTTTGTTGTTTCGGCTTGAAAATCTGGTGCGATGTCGCCTAATCTAATGCTCATGATGTTTAGTTTTTTAATTGTTTGACGATAATGGTGAAGTAGAGTATTTGGTTATAATAAGATATGTTTCTTTTTGCAATTCTCGCATTCGTAAGCTTTTGGCTTTACTCTTCCGAATGAGACCAGCCTTATCGTAGCGCCGACAAATGTTTTTTTTTAAAATCAACCAGGTTGCCCCCGCACGCAGTACAGCGTATCCCGATAACTGTTCTTTTAATAATGATCTTATCTAAATCGAGCAATGCCATAACAAGAATAAAGTTGTGGCTGATTTAAAAAAAACTGAAATAAAAGGGACGAACATCCGTGGTTAGGGATGAATGGATACAAACTTGTGAAGAAGAAGAAGATTGGCTTAAACTTCGTTTATTCCCAAGGCTTTAAATAACTCGTTACGGTATGATTTACCAATGGGAATTTTGGCTCCGTTAACGGAAACCTCGGTAGGAAAAACGTCATCAATGAGGCTAAGATTTACCGAATAACTGCGATGAATACGTATAAACTTTTGCATATCCAACTGCTCGATAAAATCATTGAGTGTTGACCGTACCATTATTTTCTTTTGCGACTTGAGATGGAGGGTGACATAATTGGCGTCGCTCTCAAGGTATAGCAGATCATTAAAAAATATCTTTCTGAAAACATAGCCATCGCGTACAAACATGTATTCTTTTGCAGGATGATTTGCTGATGATTCGGGTTTTGCATTACTACCATTCCCTGTGAAATTGCTGAATGCAATTTCAATAGCCGCAAATAATTCCTCTTTGGTAAATGGCTTAACGATATAAGCATGCGGCCGTACCTTTTTTGCACGGTCAATTGTCTCCCCATCGCTGTTAGCAGTTAAAAAAATAAAAGGGATAGGATGTAGTACATTTAGCTTTTCGGCCACATCAACACCGTCCTTTTTGCCCGATAACTGGATGTCTAATAATAACAGATCGGGTTTATCCTGCTCAAGCATTTCCATTGCTTCGGTATAGTTTATGGCGGGGCCGCAATGCGAGTAACCCAATTCGGTGAGTGTATTTAAAATCGTTCTGGCTATTACCAGTTCATCTTCTACAATGCCTACCTTTAAAATGCTCATAGGGCTTAGTCCTCTTGTTTACGTAAATTTCGGTTGGTAAAATTAATGATAAATGAGGCGCCGTTTTTATACTCATATTTTACCTTACCACCAATTTGCCTGCTAAGATCATGGATTAATTGCATTCCGAGGGTAGATGCGTGATTTAAGTCAAAATTCGCAGGCAATCCCGGGCCGTTGTCGGAATAGATCAATTCATATTTACCTTCCCCGGCAACATGGATTTCAAGAGTTATTTCTCCCTCAAGCGCATCGCTAAATGCATATTTAAAGGAATTAGATAGAAGTTCATTCATAATCAACCCAAGTGGCACAGCCGAATCAATATCGAGGTATAGCACAGGCACATTGGTAGTCAGTATTATTTTACTTTGTTTTTTATAAACGCTTTCCACCTGCCGGCATAGATCATTCACAAAGCGTTTCAACTCAATACTGCTTAGGTTTTCAAACTGGTAAAGGTTCTGGTGTATTAATGCTATGCTGCGCACACGGTTTCGACCTTCCATTAATGCATTCTTTGCTGCATGATCATTTACAGTTTTACTTTGCAATTCCAGCAAACCCGAAATAACCTGCAGATTGTTCTTTACGCGGTGGTGAATTTCCTTCATCAATACATCTTTTTCCGAAAGCAATTCGGCCTGTTCTGATAAAGACCGCTTTAATTGACCTGCCCTCTCGTTTACAGTTTGTTCCAATTTGTTTCTCTCTGCTGCTAATTGTTTCGTTCTCCATTTTATTATCCAATAAACAGCAGCAATAAGTACCAGGACAAGCAGGGCAATAAACCACCATTTAAAGTAGAATGGTTTTAAAACCAGCAATGGGATAGTTAGCACACTCCCGCTCCATGCACCTTCCTTGTTTTGCGCTTTGATATGAAGCATAAACCTGCCATATGGTAAACCACTTATGCGGATTGAGTTTTCATTGATATAGTTCCAGTCTTTATCTACTCCATCAATTTTATAAGCATAGTGATGCACTTCATCTTTGGCAAAATCCAGTAACTGAAATTCAAGCGTAAAGAAACGATCATTTGGGGCCAATGTGATTTTGGACGTCGTCAGCAAGTCATTGATATTATTGACCAGTTTGTTTTGGGACCCGACAAACTGGTTAAATGCAATAATTTGTAACGGCACTTTAAACGAACGTGTATCTGCGATAAAGTCCTTAGGATCAAATTCTATGATGCCGTCCAGTCCACCGAAAAAGAGCCGCCCATCTTTTGCTTTAAAGGAAGATGTTCTGTTAAACTCATTGTTGGTGATACCATCCATAGTGGTGTAAGTATTAACGGAAAAGGTTTTTATATTAAAACGGACCAGGCCATAGTCAGAGCTGATCCAAAGGTTATTATATCCATCAGGCTCAATCCTATACAATACATCGGAGGGGAAACCGCTGGCAATATTGAATTGCTGAAATGTATTTGATTTTCTATCCCATCGATACAAGCCTTCACCATTGGTTGCCAGCCAGAAAATACCATCATTGTCAACATAAGCATCCTGTAAACTTAGCTGAGCTATGAAAGGCGATTGATCATTGGAGACAGACCATCTTCGGTTACCATTACTACTGACCCTGAGTAGTCCGTTCTCCGCAACCGCCCATATAGTTCCTGCCTTATCCTTAAAAAATCGATATACAAATTTTGCCTCCGGTTGCCTTGAGGATTCATAAAGAAGTGAATCAAACTTTTTAGTGTTAGAGTTGAACATAGTAACCCCATTGGTTCGTCCCAACAGCAGCAAGCTATCGTTCACTGAAAACATCGACCATATTTCATCATTTCGCTTATCCGGGTAATTCGTGAGTGTATTTTTATTTACATCATACCTAAATAAATTATAGCCGCCACCATACAATGATCCATGATGCTTGATAAGCGCATATTTATACTGTTCGTCCCTTGCACTTTGTACCTTACCTCCCTGCTGTTGAAAGGTATGATACCATAAATTTGCCACTACCCTTCCGGTTTCATCGGCATATATCCCGCGGGCCTGGTTGTTTGTTTCAACAGATTGTTGTTTGGTGGTAAAGTATGGCTTAAACCGGTTCCTTTCTATCTTCAACTGCAAAACGCCCAGCGAAGTGCAAAGCCACTGGTTTCCAAAATTATCCGGAAAAAGTTTATACAAGAATAAATTTTCGAAAGTCTTTATGTCAGATTTTGCGACTATTTTGAAGAGCGTATTCCCATTCCAGAGGTAAAGCCCCTCAGCGGCAATACTGAGAACACTAGAAGAGCCGTTCGACGAACAAGCCACCTGGTACCAGTATCTTCCTTTAATGCTGTCTAAATCGGATTGTTTTGTATTGAGCGGGAATAAACCGATTCCGTTATGTGTTACTGTTCCTACATTGAAGCCGTTGAGGTTGGCTGCTGTATTGTAGGTAATTAAAAGGTCATTTTGCATAGTGAAGCCGACAGGTAACCACCTTAAAGCATCCCCGGGTTTAAATGTGATGACGGTATCATCAGAAATTAAATATTGGGTGGATTGATTGAACGATCTAACCAATGCCCTGCCTCTTGCAAATAAGCAGAAAGGCCCTGTTCTGTTATAATCATCAGTAGAACTTATATCTGATTTACCGCCCCAGTCATTAATCTGGTACCGTAATTTAAACCCATGTTTTTTTGAGTACTTCCAAAGCCGGAAAGGATGCGCGGTAAGAAAACTTACCTGGTCGGTACCATCATTTGATACCCAGTAAACATCCCTTTCTTTAAAAGGCAGTTGGGGGAACGCAGCGGTAAGCGTTTTAACTTCTTGCGTGGTAGCATTCATTACATCTACCTTGCCGTTTGTAGTGAGCTGAAAACCGGTACTACCATATTCGATAAACAGGTTATTGGCATCATCCTCTGCCAATTGAACAACTTTGTTTTCCTGCAAATGATTTCGCTGGCGGGTAAAAAGCAGGCTGTTTTTCCCATCGTAACGGTTCAGTCCATTGCGGGTGCCAAACCACATAAATCCGGCCTTATCCTGCAAACCGCTAAAAACTTCGTGCGAGGCCAATCCATCTTCAATTGAGATCAATCTTTTGGTGACAGTAAATGCAGAGGCACTCTTATTTCCAGATTTGTTTTGCCCAAAGACGATGTGGCCGATTATTATCAGCACCGGCAAGGAAATTGTGCGAAAAAGGCGTGGGCAATCCATTTTAACCTTGAAGGTACGCTATTTTGTTGATTAGTGCGCCGCTGTTTAAGGTATCAGATTAACAAAGACTCACAGAAAAAAAGAAGCGGGCAAAGGACGGAAATTCGTCTTTGCCCGCTTAGGTGCATGCAACTGTGCGTTTGTCGAACCACTTTATGGATGATTTGATGCGATTAGTGATTCCGAGCGCTTGAAATGAGGTTTTGATAAGCCCCCTGATCAAACGGGGGTGGCATGTAAAAAAAACCTCAAACAGCTGTTAACAATGCCTGCTCTGCTGCGGGCTCTACATATCCAGGGGCCGATCTGGAAAGCGTGGCCACAATTTGGTTATGGTTTTCTCTCAATTGATAAAGCATCAATCCATACATAAAAGCTAAGGAGAGATGTCTTCGTTTGTTTTTATATGTCCATAGCAATAAATCGCGGTAATACTTACCATCCTTATCAAATACAGCCAGTTTTGTAATGGCCGTTATAATATGATATAACTCCAAAAGGCTATATTTTTCTTTCACCCTTACACCCCCATTTTTAGGAAATTCATGGGTTGCTATAAATTTCTTAACCCTTTTATAAGAATGTTCGGGGGGATAGACGCTCGAAACCACCTCTAAAAAACCGTTTTTTAGACGCTCGGCTCCCATTATCGGGATAATATTTGTTTCTCCTTCAGAAAAGGTAAAATGCCGTGAAAGCCTGTTTTCACGTTTCATCCTATCAAATAGCGCGGTACCCGGCGGTGCTTTTAATACATTCACGATCGGAATTGGAATAGCGCTTTCCTGTATAAAATTAATCAGGTTTTTAAAGCTATCTTCCTTATCCGTATCAAAGCCGACTATAAACCCGCCCAAAACCGTAAAGCCTGCCTGATGTAGCTTATGAATATTACCTACTAAGTCCCGCTTCAGGTTTTGATTTTTAAGCGAAAATTTCAGGCTGTCTTCCTGCGGGGTTTCAATACCAATAAATACGTTCCTAAATTTCGCCTCAAGCATCAGCCGCATCATTTCCTCGTCATCCGCTAAGTTGATGGTCAGCTGTGTCATAAAATATAAACCCGGGTTGGTTTTGTTGTGCCATTCGATCAATGCCGGAAGCAGTTCTGATTTTAATACCTTTTTATTGCCAATCAAATTATCGTCAGCAAATAGCACTAACTGAGTTCCGCCAGCTTTACGTATCAACTCCAGTTCCGCGAGGATTCGTTCTGCAGACTTGGTTCGAGGTTTACGCCCGTACAGGGTTGTTACATCGCAAAAATCGCATAGATAAGGACAGCCACGAGAAAATTGTATAATAGCATACAGGTAGTCCTTCATATTGATCAGTTCCATTTGCGGAAGCGGAGTCAGGCTTACATCGGCAAACTCATTTGAGTTATAGAGCGGCTTAGCCTGGCCCGCCCTCAGATCGGCGAGAAATAGAGGAAGCGTAATTTCAGCTTCGTTCAAAACAAAATGATCGATGCCGTCAAAGCGCTCATGCTCGTGTGTGAAAAGCGGGCCGCCGGCAACAATAGTGGCATTTTTTCTTTTACATTGTGCGATAATTTTCCGGACAGATTCTTCCTGCACATTCATAGCTGAAAGAAAAACCAGATCAGCCCATTCAATATCCGAATCGGTTAATGGTTTTACATTCAGATCGATAAGCCTGCGTTCCCAGTTTTGGGGCAACATAGCGGCTACTGTCAGTAAGCCCAGTGGAGGAAAAGCTGCCTTTTTGCCTATTAAGGAAGCAAGATGCCTGAAAGCATAAAACGAATCATACATTTCAGGATATACCAACAGTATTTTCATAAGATCGAAGTGTCTTAAAATTTATCTTAATGCATTAAATAAGGATAACCAATACGAGAACCGTATATTTTGGTTTCTAAGATAACTCTTTGTAGTGATAAGTCATAGTTATACGGCAAGCTATAACTAAAAAAGGCCTTAGCGATATTCTAAGGCCTTTTGCGCGCCCACATAGGCTCGAACCAGGGACCAAAAGATTATGAGTCTTCTATTCAAAAATCATGTAAAATCTAATGTTCTGTAAATTATTTTCAAAAAAGGAAAAAGACCAGACGAGCCTTATTAATTTTGGGCTCTTATGGATTATCTTAATGCTCTGTACCCCAACTCTGCTCCGCCACTAACGGGTAAAATAGTTCCGGTAATGAACCGTGCTTTATCCGAAAGAAGAAAAACACATGCATCTGCAATTACGTCACCTTCGGGGCAATACCCTAAAGCGTGTATATTGTCTAAGTATGTTTCTATAGATGCCGGGTCCGGCTGCTCTTCTTTCCACTTGCGTAACATAGGCGTCCATACACCTGCAGGCAAGACTGCGTTCACGCGTATTTTGTGAGGAGCATAATCCAGGGCCATTGATTTGGTCAGTGCATTCATGGCGCCTTTTGTAGCGGTATAAGCCGCATGGTTTTCCTGTCCGATTTCTCCTACAAGGCTGCTGGTATTCAGAATACATCCACCGGATTTTTTCAATTCTTCAAACCCAAAACGGGTGGTGAGCAGTACGCTTTTTAAATTCACGTCCATCAATCGCTGCCACTCCTCATCACTTGTTTCGTGCAAGGGTTTAGATGGCGTAGCGATGCCAGCGTTGTTATGTATTGCGTCAATTCTTTTGTATTTTTCTAGTGTTTGACGGATAGCACTTTCTACATTTGACCTATTGGATACGTCACATGCAATGCCGAGGTGTTCGGCCCCCAGCTGTTCTACAGCCTCTTCAACCTGTCCGTCGGAAGAAGCTACAATCGCCACCTTTGCACCCTCCGCTGCGTAAGCTTTTGCACATTCAAATCCGATACCTGTTGAACCACCTGTGAGGAAAATAACTTTATCAGTTAATAGTTGCATATTATATTTTTTCTAAACCCTCAGTTTGTATGGAACACTTCTTCCATAGTTGTCCATATTTGTTTTTTAGCAGCGGCTTCAGGTAATGGCTGCTGGCAGGGATCCGTTTCCTTCCACCAGCGTTGCGTGGCCGGATCATTCGCCATTTTTTTCATATCAGCTTTAAAGTCAGATCCCGTATATTCAAAATAGCTGAACAGGTAATATTTGTCTCCGACCTTTTGCAGGTAGATGGAAAAATTTTGAATATTACAATCTTTTATTTTTTTTA
>JACXTT010005031.1_pt1 | contig 19341 bp, 14 predicted proteins | sample 9270951 | NCBI WGS metagenome assembly JACXTT01 (sample SAMN15532306, study PRJNA645909) | rock metagenome | isolation source: weathered quartz diorite | place: Puerto Rico | collected 2017-06-21 | reverse complement strand
CGCGCCAGCGCGGAAGCAGCACAATAACTTTTCACAACCTGCTTGGCCCACAGAAAAGCAGATTCCTCGGCGCAGCGCGCCTCGGTTCACCGACAACGTTCACCGTAAACGGAATGACACGTTCCTGAGTTTTGAGCGATGGAGAGCGTGCGCGCGAAAAACGCCGCCGTCACTTAGGAATTCCTTACGCGGCCATTAAGCGTAATTTAGGCCTTGCGTTGTTCAATCTTTGCATGGACCGGCTGACGCTTTTCGGACTATTTGCAGTGACCGCGATGCTGGTGACCTATGCGCTCGAGAAACGCAACCGCTGGTTCATCTTGGCGTTTGCAGCTTCGTGCGTGCTCGGTTCCGTTTTCGGGTTCCTGCAGGGTGCGTGGCCGTTCGGCTTGATCGAAGCCGTTTGGTCCGCGGTAGCTATTCGCCGCTGGTGGCAATCAAGAATTGTGGACGAACGGGCGAGCCGCGCTTGATCACGCGATTCCTACGCGCTGTAGGAAAGCTATTCCCCTGCCGCGTGGGCCTTCGCGATTTCATTTCTTGGCGAGCTCTTGCCCAATTCCGCGACGCGCTGTTCGAGGATCCGGGTAATCTCCTGAGCGTCTGTTCCTGCTGAAAATTCGAGGGGCTTGCCGATGTGAACGCGAATCCGGCCTGGGCGGTTAAAGATGCTTCCCGCTTCGCGAATTTCGTAAGCGCCGTCGATGCGCATCGGGACAACGGGAAGCCTTAGGCTGCTGGCGAGCAGGCCGACGCCGCCGCGAAAGGGCTGCACGTTGCCGTCCGGCGTCAGATCGCCTTCGGGGAACACGAGCATGCTCCAGCCGCGATCGGCCAAGTCTCCAGCAAAACGAAAACTCTCGCGGAAGCCGGAGCGCTTGGGCATTGGAAACACGTTGAAAAGCGAGACGACCAGAAAATAGTTCATCCGGTGCAGCCAGCGCCGCAAGAAAAACCATTCGCGTGGCGGACGCCACATCTCGGCGAGGCGTTCGCCGCCCATGGCGACCGCTAGCCGGTGCCGCAACCGTGGCGGCAGCGCCGCGAGCACGAACCCAACGTCAAGATAGATCACATGATTTGAGATGATCAGCGCGGGTCCCTTCACGCCGCGAAGATTCTCGCGTCCGAAAACGCGGGGGTGCGCCATCAAATGAGTTGCGGGCCAGGTGAGCAGGTAATAAAAGAACGCGCGAATCCACGTCACCGGCCAGCGCTGCGCCCAGCGGGGAAATATGAACTCCGAACGAACCGTTGACGATGCCCGCACCATGTTCTCCAGCTCGCCAACAGTCCTAGCGGCCGTGAATCGCGTCTCGTTCAGATCGACCTGGTAGCGGTCCTCCAGCGCGTCGAGCAGCTCGACGCGATCGAGCGAAGTGAGATGCAGATCACTCTCCAGGTTCGAGTCCGAGCTGAACACGCCGCTGCGCCCTCGAATTCGCGCGACAATGTCCGCAATGCCTGAGGTCGTCGCGGGCCAGCGCGAACTAGCGCCCCTGCCCATTTGCGCGTCGACTGCGGCGCGAATCTCGGCCAGTTTCGGCTTTCCAGTCGGCGTGCGTGGAAAATCGGCCTCGGGCCAAAGGAACCAGGAGCGCATCCGCTGATACTCGGCGAGGGACTGGTTGACGCGGGCGACAATCCCCGCAGCGTGCCGCGGTTGCTTCACGCTTTTCTCATCGCGCAGAAGCAGGACCGCGCAGGGCTCAGCATTTCCGCCGCGCTCAAGTGCCACGACCACACAGTCTTTTACTTCCGGTTCGCGGCGCAATAAACCCTCAATATCCTCTGGGAAAACGTTCATTCCTGCCGCCGTCACGATGACGTTTTTCTTGCGCCCCTTGAAGTACAGGTTTCCTTCAGGGTCGAGCGCCCCCAGATCGCCAGTCCGAAACCATCCATCATCCACGCCATCCGACGCGACCGGATGAATTTCGCGGCCTTCCCAGTATCCGGCGGCAACATTCTCACCTCGCACAAGGATTTCGCCGCTGGCATCGAGCTTCACCTCCCGGCCTTCGAGCACTTTCCCGATGGAGCCCCGGCCAATTTGAAATGGATGATTCACGCTGACGAGCGAAGTGGTTTCCGTCAGCCCGTAGCCCTGGATGGCGGCGAATCCGATGCGAGTCCAGAACGTTTCGATCTCCGGATCAAGCGTCGCCCCACCCGAAATAATGGCCCAGAACTTCCAGCCGAATTGGCGATGAATTCTGCGAAATCGCCACAGGCGGCGCAGGATTTTTTCGTTCGCCGCAGCGTCAAAGTCGTTGCGGAAAGTCTCTGGCGCGCCTTGCGCCTCGAGATCGCGCTCGATCTTACCTTGCAGCGCCTCGACCAGACGCGGCACGGCGATGAGCACGGAAACCCGCTCTTCCCGGATCGTCCGGACGATTTCCAGCGGGCTGAGCGAATCCTGAAAATAGACGCTAGCGCCAAGCAGCGGCGGCACCCACACGCCCATGAACTGCCCAAAAACGTGGCTCAAAGGGACGAGGCTCAGAAACCGGAGCGGCTGGACGAGGCGCTCCCACCTAAGGTATGGGCGAATCGCCGCTTCGAGCGGCTCAAGATTCGCCAGGATATTGCCGTGTGAGATTACGACGCCCTTCGGTTCGGCGGTTGCCCCTGAAGTAAAGATAATCTGCACGACGGAGCTGCGATCGAGCCGAGGAGCCGCGTACGGCTCGGACGAATGCTGCGCCACCGCTTGCCGGAGCGAATCAAACGCCAGCACGGGCCGCTGCCCGCCTTGCGGGACGTTTTCGCGGTCCGCCAGCAAGAGCTTGGCGTCGACCTGCTGCCCAACGCGGCCGGCGAAATCCGGCGTGGCGCCTTGATCGAGCGGCACAGCGACGGCGCCGCGCAAGACGCAGCTAAAGAATGCAGCCACCCACTCAGGGGAATTTCTTCCACACAGCAGAATCCGATCACCAATACCGATCCCTCGGCGCTCAAGCTCCCGGGCGCATTGCGCGGCCAGCTGCCCGGCTTCGCGGTAGGACGTACGCAGCATCCGATAGCCGGACCGGTGCGCGAAGGCCACGGTTCGGCCGTGTTTCGGATATTCTTGCAGGTATTCGATGAGCGACTGGCGAGGCATCCCGTTGGTTCTCCCCAGGGTGGGGTCGCGTCCAGAGAAGAGTACCTCTAATTCGGGTGTTCTGTGTCGGTTAGCTCGCTCCGGAAAACACGGATCGGGCGAGCGGAAGGTTACTTCAGGGCGCGTGGTTTCAATGTTACAGTGGAGGCACAGTCTCGTAAGCAGATGAAAATACAGTGCGTTAGTGGCGTTAACGATCCGAGGATAACCCTAGTTATCCTGATACGATGCGTCTAGACAAATGATTAACCTTTTTGCTAAACTTAAACTGCGTTTGTTGCTCTTGTGATTCCTTTTGACTCGTTCAACGGGGCTGCAAGTCAATAGCTTGCAGCCGTTTGTTTCTACGGGCTAGAGGCAGTCGAGACCTCCGCTCCCCGCCCCGCGAGGTGCGGTCGGTACGAGAAGCGCAAATAGCTTAAAGCGAGGTAGTAGAAGAAGTGAAAGAACAAGGAACAGTAAAGTGGTTCAATGCCAGCAAGGGTTATGGATTCATCCAGCGCCAGTCGGGCGAGGATGTATTTGTCCATTTTTCAGCAATTCAGATGGACGGATACAAAACTCTGAACGAAGGGCAAGCGGTTGAATTCGAGGTCCGCAAGGGCCCCAAAGGCTTGCAGGCAGAGAACGTCACCGGCCTCTAGTCTGACAAACGTGGACCGTCCCGGCGCGCTGGGACGGTCCCGGCTCCCTCGCAGTGAGCGCTCCGCAGGTGCCAGAAGCGAACAAGGAGGCAGTTGTGCAGGTTCTTTCCGAAGGGCAGTGCATTAAGCACGAGCAGTACGGATACGGGATCGTTTCAGAGTCCGACGCCGAGCGCACCACCATTGACTTCGACAGCGTCGGCCTGAAGAAGTTCGTTACCAGCCTTATGACCATGGAGCTCGTTGGCGAAGCACCCGAACGCCCGACGAAGCCCCGGCGCCGCAGCAAGAAAGCCGGCGCTACGGCCGCCGCCCGAGTCGCGGCTGGCGGCAAGTAAATCGAGCAGTTACAAGGAACTCCCAGCCCTAGCGACGTAGTTGAAACGCCGACCAGGGAGTGGTGTGTGCCCCTGAGGCAGATACCATCAGCCTGTCGACGTTTCCATTCCGCCTGCAAAATCGACGGGCTAAAGGGCGTCCTATCAGAACCTTCTTACTAAGCTCGCGCGGCCCTGCCGCGATAGGCAGGCACGAATACTTCGGCGACAAAGGTCTCGATCGTGGTGGCCGTGGTGTTCTGCGCGGAGCGCGGTTCGAGCGGCTTCATGTGCCCGGAATTTAGCGCTTCGCACATTTCCAGAATCAGATCCACCATGCTTTCAGACATTCCCATCTGCATCATTGCAGACTTCACCTGCGGACCTGGGACCTGCCGGTATGTGAGGTCGGGTTTCCCAATCGCTCCGCCAATGACCTTGGCCGCTTCCGCGTAGCTCACGTTTCGCGCACCCAGCAGTTCGCGCGTCTGCTTGCCTGAAAAATCAAGCTTTGCGAGCAAATCCGCCGCCGCCGCGCCGATGTCTCCCGTGGCGATCATGGGCAGCGCGAGGTCCGCTCGAAGCGGCGTGGCCATCAAGCCGAGCGACGGGATAATCCCGGCCTGCGCGAGCAAGTTCTCCATGAAGTAGCCGGCGCGAAGAGAAATGACATTCAGCCCGCGAATCGACTCGAGCTTCTCTTCGAAGCTGTGCAGGCCTTGAACGGGCCCGGTCCCGCTCGCCTTGTCGGCCCCGGTGCTGCTCAGCAAAACGACGTGCCCAATCCCGCTCTTCTGGATGGCGGCCGTTGTGGCATCGGTCACCTTTTCTTGATATGCGCGAACGTCCGGCGCGCCAATGTTCGGCGGAATCAAGGCATACACAGCGCGCGCGCCAGCAAATGCCTTCTCGAGGGCGGCCGCGTCGGTGGCATCCGCCACAACAGGTTCTGCACCCTTCTGGGAGAACTGCTGCAAGCGCTTCGCGTCGCGCCCGACGACGCGCACTTTCTGTCCGGCAGCGAGCAGCTTTTCAGCGGCGACGCTCCCGGTATGTCCCGTGGCTCCTAAGATGACGTACATAGATCCTCCTCGAGATCGCAGTTTTGGCTGAGCTTGTAATGCCTAAAGTTAGATTCCCGCCGCCAGCACAGTGTTATACTTCTCATTGGCAATCGCAAGCCCGCACCGTATTTTCGGCAGATTTCCCCGCGGAGAGGTGCTGGAGTGGCCGAACAGGGCTGCCTGCTAAGCAGTTTCACCCCAAAAGGGTGACGGGGGTTCGAATCCCCCCCTCTCCGCCAGACTTCTTCGTGCGTTTCCCGGGAAGCAGACCTAATTCTCGCGTTTCTTGTAGCCTGATGTGGTGTGGTTTCTCGCCACGGCACACGACCAGATATTCGCGTTGGCCATACGGTGAAGCTCTAGAGAAACTCACATTGGACAATCCAGAAACTGGGGCCCAATCAAGTTTTAACAATCAGTCGAGCGGCTGGACGCGGACCAAATAACCGTTGTAGTCCACGTACCAGACCGTGACCGGGTGAGTCGACGCATCGATATAAGTTCGCCGGTCATAGGAGTATGGCTCCGGCATTTGATAGGCGAGCCAACGATTGGTCTTGGGATCGAACCGAAGCATCTGCCGGCCGTGCAGCACTCCGGCCCAGACCTCGCCGTTTTTGTCCGGCATGGCCTCGTAAAAGTCGGTGTAGGGATGGGGGGCAATCGGCGGCCAGTATTCGTCAATTCGGGCTGCCTTGGCATTGAGCTCAATCAAAGCGCCATCCGCTCCACCCCACCAAGTGTTTCCGAAGGGATCAAAGCCGCCGCGCTTCGCGGTCATCATGTGAGCGCCGCTGTTCAAATTCAGTATCTTTCCAGTCTCAATGTCCAGCATCTCGACGGTATTGCCCCAATTCGCCGGTCCGCTGCCTCCCCAATACCTGCCGTCGTATGAAATGGCGTTATCGTAGCTGCTGTTGGTCTGAAGCGGCCACTCTTGTAAAACCTTGCCGGTATTGGGATCGAGCTTCGCAATCCTGTCCGCGCGGGCATCCCACACATTGCCCGCCGCGTCCAGGGTGAAATTTCCGAAACTGGGCGCATTAATGGGGGTCTTGCTCTCGATGCGGACTTGCTTCACCTCTCCCGTCCGGGGATCGAGCCGGTTGAGTTGATGCGCCCAGTTTTCTGAAATCCAGGCGATGCCATTTTTGTCGATGACGGCGTGGTGCGTGCCCGGCATGGCGCCGGGGGTCAGGGGAATCGTGTACTCCGTCACAATACCCGTTTTCGGGTCGAGCTTGCCGACGTAGCGCGTCTTGTGACTGGTGAACCAAATGTTGCCCTGGGCGTCAGACGCAGCATCGTGAAGGGCGAGCAATTGCTGCGGCAGCTCGTACTCCGTAACCACGACCCTGGTCGATGGCCCGCGGGGGCGCGGGAAGACACGCAGCGGCGCGTCCGTCGCATCCGGGCCGCGGACCCGCGAAAGGAACTTGGTGAGGAGGGTGTATTCGGGGTCGGGCGCGGACATGGGCTTGTTGCGGACTGCAATCGCCGTACCAGTGAAATGCATCATGCGATCGACGATTAGAGCCCAGCTATGCTCGTCATAGCGATTCCTGAAAATCTGCTGCCAGGAATGGCATCCCGAGCAATTCTTCTGCAACGTGGCTTTTTCTTCGGCCGTGCCCGGCAAGTTCCACAAGAGCTCCGCGCTGCTCAGCTGAGACTCCAGCTCCGGTGAGGCAGGCAGGTTGTCCGAGGCGGCCACCCGCTCCAGCGCGATGTCGTCTAGCTTCGTAGCGCCATCGATTGAGACCGAATCTCGGCGATAGGGTTTGAATGGGACGGGGGTTGGAATGCGCAAGGTGTATGAGCCGGCTTGCATCTTCGGGAATTCGAATTTGCCGTCCGCATTGGTGTAAACCGTGGTTCGGATGCCATTGGGCGCTACGAGCTGGACGCCTATGCCTTCGGGGGAATCTCCGCTGGCGATCCGCACCATTCCTGTGGCGCCGCCCGTAAGGCCATTTTGCACCGGCCATTTCTGCGTCTCGGCGCGATACCAGGGATTCGTCGGCGGATTCTCACCTTCCACGCAGCATTTTCCCGAATGAAAATATGCGAGCAGATCCGCTACGTCCGCAGCGGAAAGACTGGTGCGAAATGCAGGCATTCCGGCGCCGCCCTCTTTGATTTTGGCGGTGATGTTGTCGTCATTCACGGGATCGCCGGAGGTCAGGCTCTCACGCTGAAATAGGTCCTTCAATAACGGGGCGCTCTTGGTGTATTGGTTGTGACACATCCAACACTTATAGAAGTAGATGTTTTCGCCGCGCGCCGCGCCGCTATCGCCCAGAATCTTGTAGGTATCCAGGCGGAGAGACCGCTGGAGATCGTCCGTGGAGACGTCCGCGCTTGCCGCGGTCTTCGGGGTCTTTGGCGCTGGCTTAGCCATGCCCAAGCGGGCCGAGGCGCCCGCGATCAATAGAGCCATCAGGGCAAGCAAGGTTGGAACTGCGTGTGAGCGACGATGCCTGGGCCTTTGTGCTGGCATAGTTCACCTCATGCGTGATGTAGACTTCCCCTCAGTCACCAAAACATACGTCGGCCACGCCATCGCGTCAATTTAAATCATTTTGGCGGCGACGTGCGGCAGAATCGTGCAGGCTGTGTACTTGGCTCGCCACTTTGCGGACGGCGCGTCCCGTGCGGTGTTTTTAAACGAGTTACGCGTTTCGAAAAGCGGCCCCGGACTCTCCCCCTACTTTGTGACCGTCACTTCACCCAGCATTCCGTCGTTCTCGTGCGGCGGGCAGGCGTAGTGGTAGGGCCCGGCGAGCGTGAACTGGTGCTGGAATGATTTCCCACTCGGGATCAAATGTGAATCGAAGGGTTGAGCCCCTTCCGGCATGGAAACATTACTGGGATCATTTGCCACATTCGGATCGGTGGTAACTTCATGCGGCATTTCTTTGTCGTCGTTGACCCATTGCACCGTTTGCCCCACCTTAATCGTTAGCTTCTCGGGAACAAACTTATGTTCTTCTGTCATCTTGACGACGACCGTCTCTGTTTCCTGAGGTGCCGATGGAACTGTGGCCTCGATGCATACTGCACTGCAAAAGGCCAATGCTGCGCTGACGCAAATCGCGGACCTAGGCGACGAGAACATATGTGCCGGAATCTCCTTTTGACTTGTTCAAGAAAATTGCAGGTCGCCGAAAAGCCTGATTCGGCGACCCGCGATGCGGCTCTTTAGTCTTCGGATAGCCTACGGCAGCACCCAAACCGTGTTCCGTGCGGGCACGAAACCGACCGGGATACTAGCGGTTTGTTTCAGAGACTTGATATCCACAACCGACACATTGCTCGTCTGGGAATTCGCTACGTACGCCGTCATGTTGTCAGGCGTGATCGTCACCCATTCCGCGCCTTTGCCGCTCAGAGCGGCGCCTCCCAGCAGCTTCAAGTCCGGAAGCGAATACGCGTACATGGCGCTGTTCAGTCTGCTGTTGACCAACAGCGTTTTTTGATCCGAAGTGACGACCATGCCATGCGATGGAGATGGCGGGAATGCGGCGTTCTGCTGTTCCTTGGGTAATTCCGGATTCGCAACGCGCTTGATTTCCTCGCGCGTTTTAAAATCCACGACTATAAACCCGTTGAGTTTACTATCTTGAGCGAAGATCCACTTGGTAGAGCCGTCGGGATTCGCCGATATCGCCATGGGTGAGGGGGACGGCGTCATTGAGAAGTCCCAAACGATCTCATTCGTTCGCGTATCAATCACGTGCCCCGCGTTCACCGGCGGTACAGCGCTTCGGCTGGACCCGCCAACGGCGTATTTGCCGTCCGGGGTGACGTAGAGGTCGTGTATGCCGCCCCTGATCGGGATAGCCTTGATGTCCTGAAGCGAGGTGGTGTCAATGACGTCGACGCCGCCGCTCGACTCGGCCCGAATCTGCGGAAAATGGGATAAGTCGTCCCAAGGAGGGAGGATGGCCACGTAGATCCTTTTCTCATCAGGTGTCAGTGCGATCAGATTGGGAACCCCGCTCAGAGGAATTCGCTTGGTCACCTCTAAAGTTTTTCCGTCGACAACGTCGAGCGTCCTGGTCGCTTCTTCACTGACGTAGATTCGGCTACCGTCACGGGTTGCTGCAATCCCATGGGGCGCTTCGATCCCCTTGATTTCTCCCACCACTTTATTTGTAGCGGGATCGATAATGTGGATGTTATCCCCGGCAGCGTTCGTTTGGAGTATCCGTAGCTTTGGATTCGGCGCGGCCAATAGAGAAAAGGATACCGCGAACAAAACAATCCCGCACAAAACGATGACACACCCGCGAAACACCTGTTTGTTCGTCATCTTCGTGATCTCCTCTTTTCAACCACAAGCTATGCTCTCAGGCACTTCCCATGGAGACGAACCTGCTAACCGCCTTACTTGGCTGTCTCTCCAAACACCCATGCTTTCAACGTTAACCACTCGGGATTGTTCTGCGATTCAAAGTGCTTGCCTCCGCCGTGAGCAGGGTCACCACCCGCCTGTTGCGCGAGCGGATGCTTGAGTAGTGGGCTCTCCAAGCTGCCGGGCACAACCACGCGCTGGACTAGCTCGAAGTTCTGGCGCGACTGCTCTTCGTTCCACGTTGTGCTCCCAGGAGAGAGAGGCACCAAGTGTAACGGCACGTGATTGGCCGTATGGCAGACAACACATCGGGCATGGCCAGGGCGCTTGTTAAGGAAGATCGGCTCTACCTTGGCCTTGAAAACCTCGTAGTTGAGCTGCGACGATGCAGTCGAGGAAGAAGCTGATTGGCTCCCCTCCGCCTGCCCCTGGGCCTTCAGTGACACGACCACCGCCAAGAACAGACACAGCACCAGCAGCATGTACGGCGACGCTGTCTTTATTCGTTGCATGGGAACCTCCAACGAAGTAATCCGCTTGGGAAAAACGAAGCCGTTCTCTACCTGACGAACGCTCTCGTCAATTGAACGACGCGAACTGCGGAGTGCCGCCACGACGTGTCGCGGCAGCGCGTAAATTAGGCACTTGCGCATGTGCCACGCTCTTTGAGCGACGGGGTTAGCACGAATAGCAGAGTATTGTCAAGAATTCGTTGCGGGCCGCGGTTGACAAGTCCGGGCGCTTCTATTGCACCGTAACGCTGACGGTGGTCGTATGGGAAATGGCCCCTGCTTGCGCCTTTACCATGATCGATGCCGTGCCGCGATTAGTTTGTCCGCCCGTCGTGTATCCACCGCAAGAGGTAAGCGTGAGCGCCAGCGTAACTACAGCGAGCGCGCCGGCTGCCACTCTTAGGACTGCAATATGGGGTCTGCGTGTTCTTTTCTTGACCGAGGCTAGCGTACCGATGAGCCCCAAACTCGCCACAAGCAGACCTGAACCCGTCGCGCCGAAACTGTTTCCGTAACGAAGCACACCGGCTGACGTGGTCACAGTCAGCATGGTTGTGGCCACCTCGCTTGGAGTGACCATGGGCGGATTAAAGTTGCATGTGATTCCCGTCAGAGGCGGGCAGGAAAATGTGACGGGATCGGCGAATCCCCCCGCAGGCGTGACGCTGATGCTAAACACGGCCGACTGGCCCGCCGCCACTGTTGCGGTCGCCGGAACAGCGTCCAACGAGAAGTCTTTGGCAGCGACGGTGGTGATCACCGGCGTGGATGTACTGCCAGCGAAACTCCCGTCTCCTGCATAGGACGCAGTGAGGGTATGCGCGCCGGCGGCCAGGGTGTTGATGGTCAGTGTGGCAACACCGGCGGCGCTCAGCAGAGCGGTTCCTAAACTCGTGTTTCCGTCAAGAAAAGCCACTTGCCCAGTCGGTATCCCTCCCGTGGAGCGAATGGTCGCTGTCAATGTCACCGGTGTGCCGACAGCAGCGTTTGCTGGCGCCGCGAGGGTCAGCATCGTGGCTGGGCCCGTAACCTGCACATCGGTTTGGGCAGAACTCGGCAGGAACGTGTCATCTCCGCTGTACTGAGCTTCAATGGCATGGCTGCCCACACCTCTGAGCACAGCGTTGAACAGGGCGACTCCGTTTGTTAAAGGCACGTCCGCAATCAGAACGCCGCCATCCTGAAGTGTGACCATGCCTTTCGGCATTCCTGAATTGCCAGGCCCCGCCGAGACCGTTACTGTAATGTTTGCCGAAGTACCTGCCCGTGTCGGCGGAACGGATACTCTGGTTGTACTCACCAAGCCGGTGGCGATTGCGCCGAACAGTCCGTCCTGTCCGTTGCCGATTCCTGCCGTGAGATAAAGAGTGTCCGGGTCGCCCAATCCATCCGAGCGGAACGCCAGCGCGTGAAGGCCGGCATTGACGATCAGATTGCCGTCCCCGTCCTTGATCTGGCCGGCAAAGTTCCCAGTCACGGGATCAAACGCGCTGATGGTTCCGTCGCCCACGTTGCCAATCAGGATGTCGTTGCTGAATGGGCCAAAATTCGCGCTGGCCTGCGTGATTCCCCAGGGAGCATTCAGAGTTCCGGCGGTCGCAAACCGCCTGACAAAGTTGCCCGCCAAATCAATGACGCTGACGATTCCGTTTCCAGCTCCGATGACCGGGTTCTGTTTCGCAGCGTCTTGCAGCGCATACGTGACGAAGACTTGGCTCCCGATGACTTGCATGCCGTAGGGTGCATAGCCGGTTGGCAAATTCGGGTCGGTGAACGATCCCGGCGGCGCGAGCGGAACAAAGGTCGCGGTATAGCTTTCGATGAGACCGCTATGGAAATTGGCTACCGCCAGGAATGAGGCGCAACAAGAAGGCGTCAGAATGGCAAGGCCCGTGTAAACCGCGCCCACACGGGAATGGTCCACCACTAAAGTCGCTTGCGGTAGAAAACTCCCATCTGCATTGACTTCCCAAAAGTAAACGCCGCCATCTTCAGTCGCCGTGATGGTCGAAATCATGAACGGCGGCACGGCGCCTCCACCCCTGAAAACCGAGTTCGGGTCAGCAACAATTCCGGTAGGAATGGCGGGACCAGTGCCAGCTGGATTCGGAATTGTGAAACTTCCTGCAACACGCGCACCTGTGGGGTCCAACGAGATCGCGCGGCCCTCAAAGGCGTTGGCTATAAAGAATGACGCATGTGGCACGACTGCAATTCCCCAAGGATTTCGCAGAAATGGGTCTGTTTGCGCTGCGGATCCCGCTAGATCCGACGCCAAGTTTGTCTGCCTGTAGGCTACGCTCTGCGCCGACGCGCTGACTGCGGCCGTCAAGAATCCGACTACAAACAACGAAAAGAACGTTGAAGCAATTTTGCCTTTCACTGTGTCCTCACCTTTCAAATTCGCATTCAGATCAGGAAGTCGCGCACGCCACGCGATGGAGTTCTTTCTGGCGGTGCGTCCCACTACCTGTTTCACGCAGCGACTTGCGCAGCCTCGTTCGAGCCTTGTGCAATTGCGATTTCGAATTGCCGACCGACGAGCCCAGCATCGCGGCGATTTCATTGTGCTGGTAACCTTGAACATCGTGGAGCAGGAAAGCCTGTCTATAGCCGGGCGCCAACTGCGCAAGGGCTCGCTCGAGATCCATCCGATCGATCGATCCCGTCAACACCAGGTCGGGAGCGCCGAATTCCTTTTGTGGTCCGTCCAGTTCTTCACCTTCAACGCCGCTTTCCAAGGGCGTTACGCTTATGGTTTTCTTGCGCAGGCGCATCAGTACAACATTTGCCGACAACCGATGAAGCCAGGTGGAGAATGCAGATTCGCCACGGAACGTATGGATTTTGCGAAACACCTGCAAGAACGCTTCTTGAGTCAGTTCTTCGGCTTCTGCGGCATTTCCTATCATGCGCAGGCAAAGGGAATACACGCGCCGCTTGTGCTGGTGAAAGATCTCCTCGAATGCTTGTTCCTCTCCCCTTTGGGCGCGTGTTATCAGTTCGGCCTTCGATGGAGAGGCGACCGTGGGCTGATTGTCTTGAATCACAGCTTCTTCCCCCCTTTCTCAACTCGAACAGTCTGATCGCGTTTCAGCGAGGGCACGCGAAGCGCACCAACCGGGGCGCGACTTCGCGTGCTCAAGCCGAGGATTCCGCGCGGGAAACTAAGTGCTTATTGATCTGCGCGGAAGAAGAAGTAGTCAGCCGTGTACGGCACGAGGGCCTGCTTTCCCACATCGCCGGCAACTGCGCAGCCGGTCGCCGGAGCAGATCCGCCGTTCGTGTTGAGACGTTGAATAAAAGTGGTCTTGGTCAGCGACTTACCACCGGCAGGCCCTTCTTCTGCGCCAATGACCTGCAGCAAGAGACACGCAATGGAGCTGGCATTCGAGCAACTCGGATCGGAACCAGCAGGGATTGCATGCTGGGTTTGCGCCCACACCTTGCTGCTATCGAACGAACTCTGCCATGTGGCGTTGCCGACGGGCAACGGATTGGGAGCAAACTTGTTGGGGTTCGTATTGGGACTCAGGAAGTGAGTGATGATCTGGACCGGCTCCCCGAAAATAGTCGAAAAAAGGGTAGCTTCAGGACGCGCAGGGTTCACGGTCCAGGAAGCGCCTGTGCCTGAGGGCAAGCAAACATAGCCTTGCGTGCCGAATGCATGGCCCACTAGGAACGCAGAATTCCCCTGTGGCGTTATGGCGACAGGAGTGATCGGGCTCTGTATAGAGTTGTCCTTTTGTTCTTGAGCGGAGGCCACACCGCAGACAGACAGCACTGCGATGGCCGTCAGTAACACACGAGTAGTGCGGCGAGCGACTGAGCCGCCCGAGAACTTCTTATTGAAAGTGGTATTCACGTCTTTTTCTTTCTCCTTATTTTTTGTTTAGATCGTGCAAGCGCACAGATCTTTTTGCAGCTGCGATCCACAATTCCTCTGCTGCAGTCTTGAGCATTGGGCCTTCCCGAATTGGAGAATTGCAAGCGGCGTTCCAGAGGCAGGTGGGTGCGTGATTTTTCTAACGTACTGAAGACACGCTAGTTGCGTGGGAGGCCGCCGGGCCTGGCTCGGGTGAGCCACCATATTTGGTGGCTCGCACACAAAGGATTTGTGGGAACTACGATGCGCGGTAGGTGGCGCGCTTGAGTCCTAACTTCTGCATTCGGTGCCGAAGCGTATTGGGGTGCAACCCCAAAATTTTTGCTGCACCACGCGGTCCCTCGACAACTCCCTGAGTTTGGCTCAGGGTTGCAGCGATATGGCCGCGCTCTATTTCTTCCAGAGTGGCCGGGTTTAGTGCTGAAGAGAGAGGCTCAGCCATCGCTGAAACTCGATCATCGATTGCGGAGGAATCTGAAGGCCTCAGAAGGGGAACCAGATCAGGTTCCAGTTCCAGGACCGAACGCTGCGAAAGGATGGCTGCGCGCTCGATCACGTTTTGCAGTTCCCTGATGTTCCCGGGCCATGAATAACTGACCAGGCGGTCAAGCGTCGCTCGTGGTATGCCCTGTATGTCTTTTCCAAACTTCTTGGAAAAGCGCGCCAGGAAGAACATCGCGAGTTGGGGAATGTCCGAACGACGCTCGCGCAATGGGGGCATGTCAACGGGAAAAACGTTCAGTCGGTAGAAGAGGTCGGACCGGAAGGCGCCCTTCCGAATGGATTCCTCAAGGTCCCGGTTCGTAGCCGCAATAACCCGCACATTCACACGTACGGGCCGGTTGCTGCCCACCGGTTCAAACTCTCTTTCCTGAAGGACCCGCAAAAGTTTGACTTGTGTTTCTAGAGGCAGCTCGCCGATTTCATCGAGGAAGATCGTGCCGCCGTCGGCGAGTTCAAAGCGGCCGATGCGCCGTTCAAGAGCTCCAGTAAAAGCTCCCTTCACATGTCCAAACAATTCGCTTTCGACAAGACCAGCCGAAATGGCGCTGCAGTTGACCTTCAGCAACGGATGGTTCTTGCGGGCGCTGCGGTCATGGATCGCACGAGCAATCAGTTCCTTCCCGGTGCCGGTTTCGCCGCGGATCAGCACGGTGGAGTCTGTCGGAGCGACCTGTTCGACTTTGCGCAATACCGCCAGCAGGGCTGGACTGTTGCCTATGATCTCTTCAAAGTTGTGCTCGGTGCGAATCTCCTCCTGGAGACATACGTTCTCTTCCTCCAGCCTGGCCTTCAAAGCGGCTATCTCCTCGTAGGACTGCATATTTACGACCGCAAGGGCCACCTGATTCGCGGCTTCCTGCAAGCTCTCCATATCTGCTTCGCAATATTGGTCCAGCTTCCTACTCCCGACGCCAAGAGTGCCGATGCATTTACCCCCGACAATCAGCGGAACGATGCAGTCCGAGGCGATCCCTACAGCAACCAGGCGCCTGTCATTTGGATATTGCTGCTCCTTTGCGAGATCGCGGCGAATAACACCCCGCTGATTATCGAAGACCCACGACGCGATGGTTTGTTTGCGATCAAACTCCACCCCAACCCGAAAGTGTTCGACCGGAGTTGGGCTTTCGATGCCAACATACCGGAAGGTCTCCTTTGGGGGATCGTAAAGCGTGACAACCATCCCGTCCAATGGGACGACATGCCGCAAGATTTCTGAGACCGAGTGGACAAGGGCGTCCGGAGTCAAGTGAGTGATGATGGCATTGTTGATCTCAAGAAGCGTGCGATAACGCTGGGCTGTGTACTCCACCTTGGTGTTGAGGGCGGCAATCTCCTCATACCAAGTCATGTTGGAGACTGCGAGCGCTACCTGGCTTCCCAGCTCCACCAGGAATTCCGCATCGCCTTCGGAATACTGGCCAGTTTTTTCGCTGGCGAGGTTCAGCGTGCCGATGCTTTTGCCGCCACAAATCAATGGGACAACGCAATAGGAGTTGAGCCCCTCCGCAATCAGAATGCGATCATTCGGATATTGATGTTCGTTCCTGAGATCGCAGCGCAGCGCGGGACGCTGGTGATCGAACACCCAGGCGGAAACACTTTCGTCTCGACCGAACTCCAGACCGGCATGGAAGTACGACGAGGGAGTTGTACCCTCGATGGTGAGGAAACGGAACTTTTCCTTCCTCTGGTCGTAGACCGTGAAAGCGGCCCGGTCGAACGGGATGACGCGGCGCAGCGCTCCGGAGATGGCGTGAAGGAGAGCCTTCTGGTTCAGGTTCGTGACCAGCGAGTTGTTAATCTCCAACAGCGTGCGATAGCGCTCCGCGGTGCGTTCCACCTGGGTGTTGAGCGCTGCGATTTCCTGGTAAGACTTCATGTTCCGGATCGCCAGCGCGACCTGGTTCGCCACCTCTTGCAGGAACTCCGCATCCTCATTCGAATACTGGCCCTTCTTGTCGCTCCCAATGTTCAGTGTGCCGATGATGCTGCCTCCGAGGATCAACGGAACGATGCAATAGGACCGGATGCCCTCATCCAAAAGCCGGCGCTCGACAGGGAAATGCCGGTTCGTCTCGGTGTCGTGGCAAAGAAGTGGCCGCCGCTCCTCCAGCACCCTGCCCGAGGCGGTGTCCTTGCGGTTGATGTCAACTCCAGTCTGGAAGTAGCCCGAATTCCAATGGGTTGACAGCGCGAGGATGCGTATCGTGTCTTTCTCGGGGTCGTAGAAGGTGAGCGCGGCCCGATAGACCGGCAAAACACGCTGGAGGGCATCGCAGATCGCGTGAAGCAGGCTTTCTTGGGTTAGGTTTGTGATGATGGCGTTGTTGATCTCAAGAAGCGTGCGGTAACGCTCCGCGCTTTCCAGGACCTTCGGACTCAATTGAGGACTCTGCATGTCGGTTTCTATCGGCCTAACCGTGTCAATAAGCAACTGTGCGTGGCACACGACTACCGTTAGGGTGTCCAGCTCGATGTCCCATATCTTAGCGCAAGATCAGAGCTAAGTCCCCTTTCCTGACGCAGTCCGCCTGAAGCCGCGCATCGTTCTTTGGGGCGCTGACGTGCGCAACGCAGAACGAATACAATTAGATAGAGTCTCTGAAACTCGCGGCTAACAAATCGAGGAGCATGATGGAACACAATTTGGAGCACACAATAGCGCTTCTCACCCGCACCCCCGCTGCTCTCAATGCGCTGCTGCGCGATCTGCCGGAAGCGTGGACGTTGCGAAACGAAGGTGAAAACACCATGAACACGTTCGATGTCGTCGGCCACTTGATCCATGGCGAACGCACTAATTGGATGCCGCGGGTGCGAATGATTCTGCAATTTGGCGAGACCCAAGCATTCGAGCCTTTTGATCGTTGGGGGCACGTGCAGGAGAGCCAAGGGAAGTCGTTGAGACAATTGTTGGATGAATTTGCTGGCGTGAGGACAGAAAGCCTGGACGAATTGCGTGCGTTGAATCTGAGGCCGGGGGACCTGGAGCGGACTGGACGGCACCCTGCCTTCGGTGCGGTGACCTTATCTCAGCTGCTAGCGACCTGGGCCGCGCATGACTTGACTCATCTGCACCAACTTTCGAGAATCATGGCCCACCAATACCGGGAGGCCGTAGGTCCTTGGACACCGTACCTCGGCGTGATGCAGTGCGCCGGGCACAGCTCTCCTTAGTCAACTAGTCGACTGGAGGTGGACAGTAGCATTCGTACTGACCACCTCCGAAGTCGCGCTTTCTTTACTCCTGCTCGGTCGCGCCCGCCATCGCCGGATCGCTCATGCTGTCTTTTCCCGTTTCGAGGTGGCCTGCAACGCCATATTCAAAACCAGGATCACCATCGAGCGTAATGACAAAGTCATACCAGCCGTAGGTGCGCGAGAGTGGCCAGCTCTTCGACGCCGACCCGCCTACCTCGAGGTCGACCGTAACGGTATCACCCGCATATTTGTCGAGGATCTTCACTTCCGCCGCCTGCGACCCATGATTCGACAGCACGAGTGTGATGCCGTTGCCGTCTTCATGGTAGACCGCTCGGACACTGAGGGCGTCCGACCGGCCGTTCTGAGGGAAGGCGCCTTTGAATGAGCGGAAAAAGCCATTGGGACCGTAGACTGCGAGATCGTAGTCGGAAGGTCCATTCGGAGGAGGGCCCCACGTATCGGAGAGGCGCTTGCTCGGCTCGACCGTGTAGGTTCTGGGCACTGCCGCGCCATTGGCGGAACGCACCTGAAAGACAGCGCCAACCTTGCCTGAGTTCTCAAAGTCGATAAGGAACGCCTCATTCGAGTGAATTGACCCGTGGGCATTCAGGTTATACGGCAGTGCGCGCGCCGGCCGCATCCCTCGCTCTTGCCCCGGCAGCTCCTGATCGGTGGGCGGAACGGGTACGTAGTCCGGATACCGAACGAAACTGGTTGGCACGTCGGAATCAGTGTCCGGCAAATCAACGGAGCGGCGATTCGGAGTGCCGAAGTTGAACGCACTGGTGAGGTCGCCTGCCGCCGTACGCCGCCACGGTGTGATGTTTGTTTCGATCAGATCGTGGTTTTCCCGTGCGAACCGCGCTTCGAGAAAACGAATCAACGAAGTGTGATCGAAAACCTGTGAGTTGACGTAGCCACCTCTGCTCCACGGCGACACCACGATCATGGGCACGCGAACGCCGAGGCCGTAAGGCCCGCTTGCATGGCTGCCGTCCCCCGGGAAGATGTCATTGGTCGTTTCAACGGTCGATAGGCCTTGCGATCGCGATTGAGGCGGCGTTGGAGGCACCATGTGATCGAAAAAGCCGTCATTCTCGTCATAGTTGATGAACAAGACGGTCTTGCTGAAAACCTCTGGGTTCGCGGTCAAAATATCGAGGAACTGCGCCATGTACCACGCGCCGTAGTTCGGCACCCAGTTCGGGTGCTCGGTGTAGGCTTCCGGCGCCACAATCCAGGAGACCTGCGGCAGCTTGCCGCTGTTGACGTCGGCGCGGAACATGTCCAGCAATCCTGCCGGATTGTCCGGATTGGCTAGGTTGGCCGCGATGTTCGTGCCAACTTTTGCGCCATTCGCCAGTGGAGTACCCGGCAGGGCGTTTTGATACTGATGGAAGTACAGCAGGGAGTTGTCCCCGTAGTTGCCGATGTATGGGTCGCCCGTCCAGCCCCAGTAGTCAGGAGCGTCCAACCCGTCCCCGATATCTTGGTATATCTTCCATGAGATTCCGGCCTTCTCGAGGCGCTCAGGATACGTGGACCAGTCGTAGCCGACTTCGGCGTTGGTGATTACGGGGCCGCCGCCCAATCCGTCGTTGCCCAGCCAGCCTGTCCACATGTGATAGCGATTGGGATCGGTCGGTCCGAGCACCGAGCAGTGGTAGGCGTCGCAGACGGTGAACGCGTCGGCGAGCGCGAAGTGGAAGGGCAAATCCTTTCTGGTGAGATACGCCATCGTGGT
>JACXTT010005030.1_pt1 | contig 19350 bp, 20 predicted proteins | sample 9270951 | NCBI WGS metagenome assembly JACXTT01 (sample SAMN15532306, study PRJNA645909) | rock metagenome | isolation source: weathered quartz diorite | place: Puerto Rico | collected 2017-06-21 | reverse complement strand
GTGGTCAACCTGGTGCGCGCCGACGAGGGCGATGCCCTGAAGAAGACCGTGCACTTCAAGGTGCACATCATGGAGATCACCCGGCGCGGCATGGAGAAGCTGGGCATCGCCTGGCAGCAGAGCTTCAACGGGCCGCAGATCGCGTTCGCGGGCAATCCTGTTCACACCGGGCGCTATCGGACGCTGCCGTCCACCGATGCGGCCACCTTCACCGATACCCCGAGCCAGGTGGCCGGCGCCGCCAGCGGTTTCTATCTCGGCATTGCCACGACCATCTTCTCGCGCATCAACCTGGCCATCTCCGACGGCGATGCCTACGTGCTCGCCGCGCCGGAGCTCAACAGCAAGAGCGGCGGGCTGGCCACCTTCCTGGCCGGCGGCGAAGTGCCGATTCCCAAGGCCGGCGCGTTCGGCACCACCGACGTGGACTACAAGCCGTACGGCATCAAGCTCAACATCCGCCCGGCGGTGAACGTCGACAACGTCATCTCCACCACGCTGGAAACCGAGATCAGCCAGATCGATCCGTCGGTGTCGTTCGGCGGCTTCCCGGCCTTCCTGACGCGCCGCACCACCTCCGAGACTTCGATCCGCGCGGGCGAAACGCTGGCGATCTCGGGGCTGGTCAATGCCGATGCATCCAAGGCCGTCGACAAGGTGCCGCTGCTGGGCAGCATCCCCATCCTCGGGCGATTGTTCCGTTCCGACGAATTCCGCAACAACAAGAGCGACCTGGTGATCTTTGTCACCCCCGTGGTCTATGACCCGGTCAGCCCGGAAAACGCCGCGCTGCTGCAGCGTGGTGCGGATGTCGATGCCAACTACCGCCACCGCTTCGGCGAGCCGAGCCCGCTGCCTGCGGCGAATGCCGCGCGCGAGCAGGAAGTGATGGAGCAGAAGCGGCCGCCGCTGCCGCCGCCCGGCGTTGACCCGATGAACGGGGGCTGACCCAGCCATGCTCAATATCCGCCTGCAGCAGCGCAATGGCAGCGCCGAGGTGATCCATGTCAAGGGGCCGGGCTGCACCATCGGCAAGGATCCCGGCTGCGACATCGTCCTCAAGGGCCTGCTGATCGGCAAGGTCCACGCCCGCATCGAAGGACACAACGGCGGCTGGTATATCGAGGATCAGGGCGGCATTGCCTCGACGCTGATCAACGGCGACCCGATCACGCGCTATGGCCCGCTGGCGGCGGCCGACCAGATCGAGATCGGCGGGTTCGTGCTGTCGGTCGTAGCCGAGCCGGGGCGTGCGGGAACGGGCGCGGCGGCGCAGCCATCGCCGCCGCAGCAGAACCACACCCAACCGCAGCAGGATGCTCCGGCGCCTCAGGCGGCGGTGTCGGTGCCCATGCCTGTGCCGCCTCCGTCGCCGCCACGGGAGGCGGTGACCCTGGCGCCATCGCCCCAGGCAAGCGTGCCGGTGCTGCGCGACGCCGTGCCCGCACCCAGGCCGCCGGCGCCTGCGCCGATACCAGCGCCGGTGGCCGCCAGACCTGCGCCGGTGCCGCCGGCCGACGAGGCATTGCGCGCGCCCATCAACTCGCTGCGCGGCGTGGAACTGCGCAAGCAGGCGCACCAGCGCCTGATCGCGGCACTCGACCTGCGCCGCGTGAATGTCGCGCGCATGGACGAGGACGAACTGCGCGAACTGGTGGGCTCGCTGCTGGATGACATCCTGAAGGAGAGCGTGTTCCGCAGCCAGGAGATCCCGCTGGACGCGCTCAAGCAGAGCGTCTTCGACGAAGTGATCGGGCTGGGTCCGCTCGAAGAGCTGCTGGACGATGACGCGGTCTCGGAAATCATGGTCAACTGCCATGACGAGATCTTTGTCGAGCGCGCCGGCAGGCTGACGCGTTCACCAGTGATCTTTACCGACGACCGCGCCGTGCTGGGCGCCATCGAGCGCATCGTCGCGCCGCTGGGCCGGCGCATCGATGAAAGCTCGCCGATGGTCGATGCGCGCCTGCCCGATGGCTCGCGCGTGAACGCGGTGATCCCGCCGCTCGCCCTCAAGGGACCGAACATCACCATCCGGAAGTTCTCGCGCAAGAAGCTCAGGGGCGAAGACCTGGTCGCCTTCGGCTCGCTGTCGCCCGAGATGCTGGAGTTCCTGCGCACCGCCGTGGAGCGGCGCGCGAATATCGTGATCTCCGGCGGCACGGGCTCGGGCAAGACCACGCTGCTGAACGTGCTGTCGAGCTTTATCCCGGACGACGAACGCATCGTCACGGTCGAGGATGCGGCCGAACTGCAGCTGTCGCAGCCCAACCTGGTGTCGCTGGAGGCGCGGCCCCCCAATATGGAAGGCAAGGGCGCGGTGACGATCCGCGACCTGGTCAAGAACTGCCTGCGCATGCGCCCGGACCGCATCGTCGTCGGCGAATGCCGGGGCGGGGAAGCGCTGGACATGCTGCAGGCCATGAACACCGGCCATGACGGCTCGCTGACCACGGCCCACGCCAACTCGCCGCGGGACTGCCTGTCGCGTCTTGAAGTGATGACGCTGATGGCGGGCCTGGACCTGCCGGTGCAGGCCATTCGCGAGCAGGTCTGCTCGGCGGTCGACGTGATCGTGCAGCAGACCCGCTTTTCCTGCGGCTCGCGGCGCGTGACGCATATCACCGAGGTCAGCGGCATGGAAACGGGCGTGGTGCAGCTGCAGGACGTGTTCATGTTCCGCGAGGAAGGCTACGGTGCCGACGGCAAGGTCAAGGGGCGCTATGTCGCCACCTCGTACATCCCGGATTTCTACCAGGACCTGATCCGCCGCGGCATCCAGGTCAATACGGGCATCTTCACCGCCCGCGACGAGTAAGGAGGCGATATGAACCTTGCCCTGGTGCTGTGCGGCGCCTTCCTGATGACCGTGCTGATTGCGTGGGCCGTGCTGTCGCAGGGCAAGCGCTGGTTCGTGCGGCACACGCAGACGCTGGCGACCGAGGTCGAGGCCTCGCTGGCCGATCTCTTTATCTTCATCAATATGCGGCAGGTGGCCGGCATCTCGGTGGTGGCGGTTTTCGCGCTGCCGCTGCTGACCTGGCTGGTGTCGCAGAACGTGTTCTTCGCGGTGCTCAGCATTCCGGTGAGCCTGCTGCTGCCGCGCGCGCTGGTGAAGAAGATGCAGCGCAAGCGCCTGATGGCCGTCGAAGACCAGATGCCCGATGCGCTGCTGATGATGTCGAGCGCGCTGCGCGCCGGCGCCAGCTTCCCGATGGCGCTGGAAAGCGTGGTGGCCGAGTCGCGGCCGCCGATCTCGCAGGAGTTCGACCTGCTGATGCGCGAAGTCCGGCTTGGCGTGGACCTGATGGACGCGCTGCGCAATATGGAAAAGCGCATCCCGGTGCCCGACTTCCTGATGGTGACCGCAGCCATCACGATCTCGCGCGAGGTGGGCGGCAACCTGGCCGAGACGCTGGAGTCGGTGGCGCGCACGCTGCGCGAGAAGCACCAGATGGAAGGCAAGATCCGCGCGCTGACCGCGCAGGGCAAGATGCAGGGCCTGGTGATGACGGGCTTGCCGCTGTTCCTGATCGTGGTGCTGAACCACATGGAGCCGGTGGCGATGGCGCCGCTGTTCAATTCGCCGATCGGCTGGGGCACGCTGTCCGTGATCGCGGTGATGGAGCTGCTTGGCTACAAGGCGATCAGCAAGATCACCCATATCGATGTCTGACCGGGGCCGACCATGATGCTCGTTGTTGCCTTCGCCCTTGCCGCTGGCCTGGTCGGCGTGCTGGCCGCCACCACCATGGCCATGCGCCGCCTCACCGTGGCCGTGCCCGACGAGGCGCGCGACTATCTCGACCCGCTGCCGCCGTCGCTGCACGCGGTCTGGCCGGTGGTGCGCTTCTTCGACCACCATTTCGTCTGGATCACGCCGAAGTCGCTGCGCGCCGCGGTGGACGAGCAGCTGCGCCTGACGGGCATGTCGTTCCTGATGACGGCGCGCCAGTTCCTGTCACTGTCGATCGTTTCGGCGCTGGCGTTCTGCCTGCTGGCGGGCATTGCCATGCTGGGGCTGGGCGCGTTCTCGCCGCTGCTGCTGCTTGCCGCCGGTGCGCTGGGCTTCTTCTATCCGCGCATCTGGCTGCGCGACGTGCGCAAGCGCAACCTGCTGCAGATCACGCGCCACCTGCCGGTGTTTCTGGATTTCCTGACACTGAGCGTGGAGGCCGGCCTGAACATCAACGGCGCCCTGCTGCAGGCGGTTGAGAAGGGGCCGGAGGGCCCGCTGCGGCGCGAGTTCGAGCACGTGCTGCGCGACCTGAAGTCCGGCCTGAGCCGCGCCGATGCGCTGCGCCGCATGGATGACCGCCTGCGCGTGAAGGAGGTCACCAATTTCGTCGGTGCCGTGATCCAGGCGGAACGCATGGGCTCGGGGCTGGCCGCCACGCTGCGCTTCCAGTCGGAGCAGCGGCGCACCGAGCGCTTCCAGCGCGCGGAGAAGCAGGCCATGGAAGCGCCGGTCAAGCTGATCTTTCCGCTGGTGGTGTTCATCTTCCCGGTCACCTTCATCGTGCTCGGCTTCCCGATCGTGATGAAGTTCATGCAGGAAGGGCTGCTGTGAGGCAGGCGCGCCTCTACCTGCGGGCCAGCCACGGAACGCTCGACACCGGCGTGCGCGTCTCGGTGGCCGCCACCGCGCGCGAGCGCATGGCGGGACTGCTCGGCCGCGAATCCATGGCGCCGGATGAGGCCCTGCTGCTGTCCCCGTGTGGCGCGGTACACACCTTTGGCATGCGCATGTCGATCGACGTGGTCTTTCTCGACAAGCGGCAGCGCGTGCTGGCGGTGCACCCGTGGGTCGGGCGCCAGCGTGTGCGCGCCCACTGGCGCGCGCGCCACACGCTCGAGCTTGGCGCGGGGCGCGCGGCGGCGCTGGGGATTGCGCCCGGCCAGACCCTGGAGATGCGGGAGGAGGGACCATGATCCACAAGCCGATGCATGCGGCGCGGCGCGGGGCACGGGGACAGTCCGCGGTGGAATTCCTGATCATCGCGCCGGCGCTGCTGTTGCTGTGCCTGGGCGTGATCCAGTTCGGGCTGCTGTACCAGGCCAAGGCCACGCTCGACCACGCCGCCTTGCAAGCCGCGCGGGAAGGCGCCGTCGACCACGGGCGGCTGGCGAGCATGCGCAAGGGGCTGGCACTGGGGCTGACGCCGCTGTTCGTGCGCTCCGCCGACCGTACCGCGCATGCCACCGGCTATGCCAAGGCCCAGTTCGAAGCCCGCACCCAGGCCAAGATCGACGTGCTGAACCCGACGCCGGCGGCGCTGCAGGATTTCGGACGAAGCGGCTATTACGCCGGCAAGACCACGCGGGAGATCCCCAACGACAGCCTGATGTACCGCGCCACCAGCGCGGGGCCGTCCTCGGGCCTCAATATCCAGGACGCCAACCTGCTGAAGATCCGGGTCACGTACTGCTATGAAATGTTCGTGCCATTTGCCGACCGCACCATCTACTCGCTGGTCAACGGTATCCGCAATTTCGTTGCAACCGGTTCGTACGGTGGCATGGAGGTCCCGACCACGCCCAATTTCTGCACCGGACGGGCCACGCTGGCGTCGGAATGGCGCATCCCGCTCGAGTCCGAGGCGATCGTGCGGATGCAATCGCCGTATCGCGGCAACTGACGGATCCGCAGCCGCTATTTTTGTAAGTATTTGTGAAAATTTGCCGGGATAAGCCCGAAGACACCGATGCCAGAATCGACAAGGTCGACAAAATTGCCGAAGCGGGGTTGTTTGGCGTTGCTGTTGTTGTGTAACCTCGGGTTCGTGCCGCAGCAGGCGCTGGCGGCGATGGAGGTGTCGCGCTCCGAAGGCGTGCAGATCATCACCACGCGGCGAGCGCAGCCGACCGCAGGCAGCGCCGTGCCGGCGTCCGCGCCGCAGGCGTCGACGCCGTCCGGACGCGGTAACGCGCCGGACCTGGCGCAGGCCGCCGTTGCGGGTGCCGCGCAGGCGGCGATTCCGAGCGTGGCGGCCAGCGATGAGCGCGAGCTGGTCAAGCGTGCGCTGGCCGAAGAGCAGCGCGGCATGAACGAGGCGATCGCAAACTACGCGCGCGCCAGCAAGGCCGGCGCCAGCCCGGAAACGCTGGTGCCGCTGGAGCGCGAAGTCCGCGCGCGGCTGCAGAAGATCGACATGCTGATGCGCGCCCCGCATTGAGGCGCGCACCGTACAGGCCGGCATTACAAAAAGAAGAAGGGGAAGTACCTTGAAGGGAATGACGTTTGGACTGACGACCCGCAAGGCCGCCATCGGCCTGGGCGTCGTGGCCTTGCTGGCCATGGCCGGCTGCAAGAAGAAGCCCGAGGACAGCGCCGCTGCGCAAGGCGACGCGCAGTCCGCGCCTGCGGCGGCATCGGCCCAGCCCGCGGCATCGGCGCCGGCAACGCCTGCGCAAACCAATGTTGCCGGCCTGTGGTCCGGCGCGTTCGTGGTCAACCGCGACAAGGAAGACCGCTCGTGGTATCCGCTGCTCAATGAGATTCCGGACCATGCCGGCTTTATGCGCAACGGCAGCCGGCAGGAGCTGGTGATTGCGCTGGCGCAGGCCTCCTCCGTCGACGTGCTGCGCTTCCGCGGCCTGTCCGATGCCGGGGCGCGCAGCAATGCGCGCCATGCCCGCGTCGAAGCCTCCACGGGCGGCACGCAAGGCCCCTGGACCGTGATCTACGATGCGGACCTGCCGGGGCAGGACGGCTACGATACCCGCGTGCCGCTGGCCCAGCCCGTCAAGGCCGGGGCCCTGCGCCTGACGCTTACCGGCAACCGCTGGTCGGGCGACCAGGACGAGGGCCAGATCGGCCTGCAGCAGTTCATGGCCTACGGCAAGCCTGAGGCCGCGGCCGACAAGGTGCGCCAGGTGGGCGGCATCTACCAGTTCCCGGTGGAGTTCGGTTCGTCCGGCTACGTGCTGCTTCACCAGGACGGCGCGGCGGTGGAAGGTTGCTATGTGGAAGGCGACTACAGCAACAAGCAGATGAAGATCACGCAGGTGCTGGGAACGATTTCCGGCGGGCTGGAAAACGGCGCCCTGCTGGCCTTCCGGCGCACCACCGAGGGCGCGCCGGAGAAGGGCGCCATGGCATTCAGCCCGGACGGCAGCCATGCCTACGCCGCGCTGGTGAAGGGCGATGCCCGCACCTTCGACAGCGTGCGCGAAGCCGGCGGCTGGCGCCTGGCGGACCAGGCGCCGCCGTGCTTCCCGAAGGCCGAGGCCGCCCCTGATCCCATCGGCCAGGCGCTGGAAGGCGCGGGCCGCGTGCAACTCTACGGCGTCAACTTCGAAACCGATTCCGACGTGCTGAGCGCGGCGGCCCGGCCCCTGCTGGACCGTGCCGCCAAGGCGGTGCTGGCGCATCCGGACTGGCGCCTGCGCGTCGAGGGGCATACCGACAGCACCGGTGGCGACGCGCGCAACCAGCCGCTGTCCGAACGCCGCGCCACCGCCGTCAGGCGCTACCTGGAAAGCGCCGGCGTTCCCGCCGACCGGCTCGATGCCAAGGGCTATGGCGCCACCCATCCGCTGATGCCCAACGACACGCCGTTCGGCCGCGCGCAGAACCGCCGCGTGGAGCTGGCCAAGCAGTGATGCCAGCGCTTGTGGCCGCGCCGGCGCGCGGTGTGGTGGCGGCAATGCTGCTGGCGGGCGCGGTGCCGGCCGGCGCCGAGATCGTCATGCATGCCGACCGCGGCAGCGGTGTGACCTTCCTTACGTCGCGCAGCGCCGGGACGGCAGAAGTGGCGCCTGCTGCGGCGCTCGCCGCGTTGCCGGCCCGGGCGTTTATCGGGCTGCCAACGCAGCCGGTGGCAAAGGCTGCGGTCGTCACCGCCAAGTCCCCACCCTCTGAGCTGGTTGCCCTCGCGCACCGCGCTGCGCAGGCCGCGGCAGTGGACCCACATCTGCTGATGGCCATGGTGGAGGTGGAGTCAGGCTGGAACCCGCAAGCCACCTCCGTCAAGGGTGCCATCGGCCTGACGCAGCTGATGCCGGCCACGGCACGCATGCTGGGCGTGACCGATGCCTATGATCCGGCCCAGAACCTGCAGGCCGGTGCGTCCTACCTGGGCGGCCTGCTGTCGCGCTTCAACGGCGACACCAGCCTGGCCCTGGCGGCCTACAACGCGGGCGAAGACGCGGTGCTGCGCCACGGGTCGCGCATCCCTCCGTTTGCCGAGACCCAGGCCTACGTGCCCCAGGTGCTGGGCCGCTACGCGCGCTTGCGCGGCGGCCAGGACGACAGCGCCGCGGCGCCCTTGCGCCAGCCGGCGGTGCCGGTGCAGCGAGGCGGCCTGGTCATTGTCTCGTTCCAGAAAACCCCCGCCTCCGTGGTGAAGAAAAAGGAGAAGTCATGAAGTCGTACTGGATTCCGCGTGCCTGCCTGCCGGTCATGCTGGCGCTGGCCGTTGCCGGCTGTGGCAAGGAAGACGGGCGCTCCGCCGCCGCCAGCGATGCCTTGCCGAAAGCCTGCCAGGAAGCCGAAGCCGCGCAACGCGCCTGCACCGAGAACATGGCGGCCAAGCTCGAGAAGTCGGGGCAGGCCGCGGCCGCCCAGACCCTGCGCGACGGGCTGCCCGGCGAGCTGGAATCTATCCGCACGCGCTGGGCCGGCGTTTCCGACAAGGATGGCCTGGCGCAGTCCTGTGCGACGGTGCGCGACAGCTTCCGCGACATGCCGCAATGCAAGGACTGACGCGGGCCCGCCGCAACGACAGCGTGCCGGTGCTTTGCTGAACTGACTAATGGAGAGGCGACAGATGCCGAAGAATTCCGACCGCGCCACCGCGCGTCAATCCCTGGACCGCCGCACGGCGCTTGGCGCAAGCCTGGCCCTGGCTGCCCTGCTGCTGCCGGCAGCCGCTGCGGCCGGCGTCTGCGATGCGCCGTGGATGCATGACGGCGGCGAGATCCGCATGACCATGCAGGGCGGTGCGCCGGGCACGGCGACCATGTCCGTGTCCGGCGTGCGCAAGTCGGGCAAGGGCCAGTGCAATGCCAATATCAGCGTGGTGTCGAATGTGGCCGCGGCCGGCTCGGCCAACGAGACGCGGCTGGACTACACCATGGCGGTGATCGAAGACCGCCTGAGCATCTCGCGCGGCGGCGCGCCGGGCAAGGTCGAGGGCAAGAGCGCCGCCGGCACGGCATCGGGCATGCTCGACAGCAGCGCGGTCGGCACTCTGGCCTACGGCGGCGTCATTGAAGCGGAAGGGCAGCGGCTGCCGGGCGAGTCGCAGACCGTGCGCATGGACCTGCAGATGACCGCCGCCGGCCAGAGCGCCGGCCAGGCCAAGATCCCGTCCGCCAAGGTCACCATCGGCGGCAAGGTCGTCGGCAAGCGCGCGACCATCCCCACCCGCCTTGGCCAGAAATCCTGCTGGCCGGTCCGCTACGAGCGCAGCACGGCCATGGCGCCGGTGACGGTGGCGGGCCACACCGTGTCGGTGCCGCCGGCGACCGCCAGCGTCACGGACTGGTACTGCCCCGACATGGGCCTGGTCATGAAGCAGGAGGTTGTGCAGAACGGCCAGACCGGCACCATCGAGGTGGTCTCGGTCAGATAACCCGGGCATCGTCCGGATCGTCCCCCAGGCTTGTCCGCGAAGGCGATGGCAGCCCCACCGACGCGGGGTGCCGTGCGCTAAAGTTCTCCACGCGGCTGCCGTTGGTTATGGATCGATAACAAGCGGAGCGCCGGCACCCGCCGCGCGGCTCCACAAGACGATTCAGGGGACGCATGACGCATGAGTCGGGTTTGCGCCTGGAACTGGCCGAGCCAGGCGAGCAGGTGCATGCGCGCTACACGCCGCAGCCAGGCAGGCTGCCGCCGGACCAGGCCAGCCTGCGCCAATGCCTGGACAGCCTGGGCTGGGCCGGGGCGCGCCTGGATGCGCGCGCGGTGGCGCAGTTCCTGGCGCAATGCCAGCGGGCCGAGCATGAGATCGATGCCACCATCGGTGCGCTGATCGACGGCGCCTTCGAGCTCGACATCACCGCCGACGGCCTGGCCGTGCGGCTGACGCTGCTGCCAGCCGAAGGCGGCCGCCCGGTCAGCGCGGAGGACATCCGCCGCGCCGTGGCAGAACGCGGCGTGGTGGCGCCGATCCAGACCCTGGCACTGGACGCCGCGCTGGCCGAAGGCAGTTGCGAGCTGCGCACCATTGCCGCCGGCGCCGCGCCGCGCCGGGGTGAGCCGGCGCGCTTCATCAACCTGCTCGAACCGCGCAAGCCGGCGCAGCCTGACGACGAGGCCGGCAAGGTCGACCTGCGCGACCTGGGCAACCTGCTCCTGGTCAGCCCCGGCACGCCGCTGATGCGGCGCGTCCCGGCGGTGCATGGCAATGATGGCATCGACGTATTCGGCAAGCCCGTCGCCGCCGATCCGGTCGATGATCCGCTCTTTGCCGAAGGCCTGACCGGCGCTGCCGCCGATGCCGACGATCCGGAGCTGCTGCGCGCGGTGATCGCAGGATCGCCGGTGGTTGGCGTGCACGGCATCTCGGTCAGCCCCGTGGTGCAGGTGGAATCGGTCGACCTGCACTCAGGCAACGTGGCGTTCGACGGCACGCTGCGCGTGTCGGGCGATATCCGCACCGGCATGTCGGTCAACGTCAGCGGCGACGTGGTGGTCGAGGGCACCATCGAAGCCGCCAGTGTCGAGGCCGGCGGCAATGTCATCGTCAAGGGCGGCATCATCGGCAAGGCCGACACCGGCCGCGCCGAAGGTGGCATCAGCCGCGCCAGCGTGCGCTGCAAGGGCGCGGTGAAGGCGCGCTTTATCGAGAACGCCGTGGTCGAGGCCGGCACCGAGGTCAACGTCGAAAGCGGCATCCGGCAGAGCGACGTTGCTGCCGGCGAGCGCATCGTGGTGGGCGGCACGGGCGCGCAGGGCAGCATCAGCGGCGGCCGCAGCCGTGCCTTGCTGGCGGTGCGCGCCGCGGTGCTGGGCGCACCGGCCGGCACCGCCACCAGCATCCAGGTCGGCCTGAATCCTTTTGCCGACGCACAGCGCGCCGCGCTGGAAGCCGAGCGCCGCCGCATGCTGGCAGAGCAGAACAAGGTCAAGCAGCTGGTGGATTTCTTTGCCAAGCATCCCGAGAAAGCCGTGGGCGACCTGCGCGAGAAGGCGCGCGCGACACTGTTCAAGCTGTCGCGCGATCTGTTCGAGCTGGAGGCACGCCTGACCGAGCTGGGGCAGCAGATGCAGCCGGCCGCCGATGCCGTGATCGACGCCGCGCGCCGCATCCATGGCGGCGTCACGCTGCAGGTAGGCAGCCGCGTGCTCAAAGTGATGGAAGACAAGCCTGGCGGCCAGATCCGCCTGGTCGACGACCGCATTGTCGTCGGCTGAACGCGCGCTGTTATCCGCGGGGATTTGTACTATGCTGCAGTTATGTCCTGGGGTGCCGCAGGATGGGCGAGAGAGCTAGAGTCGGGCAGTGAATGAAGAAGCGGATCAGCACTCTGCGGAAGCGTTACACGGAACCAACTCACGTGGCACTGGAATAACCGGAAGGCCAGCCATCAAGGCTGGCCTTTCTGCTTTCTGTGACGGCCGCCAGGCGAACTACACTGAAGGTGCAACCATTACCCAAAGGAGGTTGCTATGGCTGCCACCTTGATTACCGCGCTGGTCCTGATCGCCCTTGTTGCGTGCGCCGCATTTGTCATCTGGATGTTGCGGGAAAAGAATCCGACGCTGCTGCAGCAGCAGGAGCAGTCGGTGCGTACATGGTTTGACCACATGATCCATCGCCACTGACGCCTGGCGAATCGCTTTCATGCAGCCCGCCGCAACGGCGGGCTTTTTCATGGACTGGGGCTCATGCCGCCCACAAACGCAGTTCATGCAAGCCGCTGCGCTCCACCCGGGTGCCGAGTGCCCGTCCCTCGTCTTCAAACATGGCCTGCAGCCACGCCATATCCACTTCGCGCGCATAGGCCAGACGGAAATGGCTGCGCCGCAACGGCACCAGCCGCAGGTCGGCACTGCCGCCGGCATCGAAGCTGACGAAGGCCATCAGCGCCAGGTCCGGCCGGTAAGCGTCGTAGCCACCGATGCCTTCGTAGTCGTTGATGAAATCGCCGCAGCCATACAGGATCGGCTTGCCGGCATGCAGCTCAATCCCCAGCGGGTGATGCGAGGAATGCCCGTGCACGATGTCGATTTCGCCGCATTCCACCAGCGCGCGGGCGAAGGCGCGTTGCGCGGGGTCGATGTGGTAGCCCCAGTTCGGGCCCCAGTGGATCGATACCACCACGACGTCGCCGGCACGCCTGAACTTGCGCACCTGTGCGGCAATGCGTTCGCGCGAGGCAACGGACCAGTCTTCCAGCAGGTTCACGCCGGAATGCCCGGCGCTGGCACGCCAGGCCGCCGGGGTGCCGGCATTTTCCATGGCGAGGGCCAGCACCACCACGCGGCCGCCGCCGGGCAGCGGCAGCAGTGCGGCGTGCGCTGCGCTCGCCTCGTCGGGGCCGGCGCCGGCATGCGCGATATGCGCCCCGTCGAGCGCTGCCAGCGTATCCGTCAGGCCCGCGCGGCCCCAGTCCATCACATGGTTGTTGGCCAGCACCGCGCAGTCGATGCCGGCGGCCTGCAGGCAGGCGACATTGCCCGGATGCATGCGATAGTGCACCGCCTTGCCGGGCCAGGCGTCGTCGCTGGTGGTGACGGCGGTTTCCAGGTTGACAATGCGCGGCCGCGCAGCGCGGCTTTCCAGTTCCGCCAGGGCATCGCCCCAGGGATATTCCGGCGCGGCGGGGCGCGCGATCGGGCCGGCCTTGTGCTCGGCCAGGCGCACGTAGTCGAGCGCGGAATGCACATACGATTCATGCAGCAGCGGCTGGCTGGGATGCGCGAGGATCTGGTCGATGCCGCGCCCGGTCATCACGTCGCCGCACAGGAACAGGGGAGGGTGGCTGGCTGTGTTCATGGCGCAGACGGACGGCGCGAGGGCGCCGTGCGCTGTTCATTCATGATAGGCCGGCAGGGTGGCGGGGCGGCATGACCGCGTTGCGGCACTTGCCAGGGAGATTGTGCGCGTGGGGCCAGAGCCCCATTTACATTCGGGCGGTGCCTGCCTTAAATGATGTAGTCATCGGTCCTCGTGGCCATTTCCCTGCACCCAGAAGCCGCGCGCCGTCCGATGTTTCCAACCAGCATCGGGAGGCACACTATGGCCCAGCCATCGCAGGAACACATTGAGGCACTCAAGGCGCAGTTGCGCGGGCGCCTGCTGCAGCCGGACGACAGCGGCTACGACGAAGCGCGACGCATCTGGAACGCGATGATCGACCGCCGTCCGCCACTGATCGTGCAGGCCGCGGGCGCTGCCGACGTGATCGCCGCGGTCAACTTCGCGCGCGACCATGGCGTGCTGCTGTCGATACGCGGCGGCGGCCACAATATCGGCGGGCTGGCGATCTGCGAGGACGGCATGGTGCTGGACCTGTCGCAGATGAAATCCGTGCGGATCGATCCCCGCGCGCAATGTGGCTTCGTGGAGCCTGGCGCCACGCTGCGCGATTTCGACCATGAGGCGCAGGCCTTTGGCCTCGCCACGCCGCTGGGCATCAACTCCACCACCGGCGTGGCCGGGCTGACGCTCGGCGGCGGCTTCGGCTGGCTCAGCCGCAAGTTCGGCACCACCGTTGACAACCTGGTGTCGGCACAGGTCGTGACTGCCGACGGCAAGCTGGTGCGCGCCAGCGCCGACGAGAACGCCGACCTGTTCTGGGCGCTGCGCGGCGGCGGCGGCAACTTCGGCGTGGTGACGATGTTCGAGTTCCGGCTGCACCCGGTCGGCCCCGAGGTCTATGGCGGGCTGATCGTCTATCCGCTGGAACAGGCCGCCGCGGTGCTGCCGGCCTACCGTGAACTGTTCAAGTCGATGCCGGACGAGCTGACCGTCTGGGTGGTGCTGCGCCAGGCGCCGCCGCTGCCGTTCCTGCCGCCCGAGGCGCACGGCAAGCCGATCGCGGCACTGGCGATCTGCTATATCGGCCCGCCTGACAAAGGCCCCGAACTGGTCGAGCCGTTGCGCAAGCTCGGCACGCCCTATGGCGAGCATGTCGGTCCCATGCCGCTTACGGCATGGCAGCAGGCGTTCGATCCATTGCTGACGCCGGGCGCTCGCAACTACTGGAAATCGCACAACTTCGCCGGCCTGGACGATGGCCTGATCGCGATGCTGATCGAGCAGATCGGCAAGCTGCCCTCGCCCCAATGCGAGGTCTTTATCGGCGCCATGGGCGGGCAGACCAACCGCGTCGCGCCCGATGCCACCGCCTACGCCAGCCGCGATGCCAACTTCATCATGAACCTGCACGGGCGCTGGGACGCGCCCGCTGACGACGACAAGTGCATCGGCTGGGCCCGTGAAGTGTTCCGCGCGGCAGCGCCCTTCGCACTGGGCAGCGTCTATGTGAACTTCCTGACGCAGGAAGAAACCGACCGCATTGGCGCGGCCTACGGGCCCAACTACGACCGGCTGGTCGAGGTGAAGCGGCGCTACGATCCGGGCAACCTGTTCCGCCACAACCACAACATCAATCCAGCGGCGTAACTGGCGTAACCTGCAGGGACAGTCAGGAAAGCGGGGCAGGGCGGGTGGCCTGCCCCGTTTTCACGCGGCTGCAATGCTGGCATGCGAGTATCGCCGCGACCGCGTTGTATCCACAGGGAGAGCAGATCAGATGAGACCGGGCGAAGCAGAATTGGTGCGGCGCATCCACAACGAGGTGGCCGACTACTACGACGAAGAGATCGAACTGGAACTGGACGACCGCGAAGCCAGCGAGGCCTTCGGCGATCCGGTGCACCTGGACGACGAGGCCGGGCAGGACAGCCGCCGGCACTATTTCCGCGAGCTGTTCCGCCTGCAGGGCGAACTGGTGCGGCTGCAGAGCTGGGTGGCCGCCACCGGGCACAAGATCGTCATCATCTTCGAAGGACGCGACGCCGCCGGCAAGGGCGGCGTGATCAAGCGCATCACGCAGCGCCTGAACCCGCGCGTCTGCCGCGTGGCGGCGCTGCCCGCGCCCAACGACCGCGAACGCACCCAGTGGTACTTCCAGCGCTACGTGGCGCACTTGCCCGCCGCCGGCGAGATCGTGCTGTTCGACCGCAGCTGGTACAACCGCGCCGGCGTCGAGCGCGTGATGGGCTTCTGCTCCGACGACCAGTACGAAGAGTTCTTCCGCTCCGTGCCCGAGTTCGAAAAGATGCTGGTGCGCTCCGGCATCCAGGTGATCAAGTACTGGTTCTCGATCACGCACGACGAACAGCGCCTGCGCTTCCTCAGCCGCATCCACGATCCGCTCAAGCAGTGGAAGCTGAGCCCGATGGACCTGGAATCGCAGCGCCGCTGGGAGGACTACACCAAGGCCAAGGAAATCATGCTCGAGCGCACGCATATTGCCGAAGCGCCGTGGTGGGTGGTGCAGGCCGACGACAAGAAGCGCGCACGGCTGAACTGCATCCATCACCTGCTGAGCCAGGTCCCGTATGCGGAGGTGGAGGTGCCCAGCGTGGTGCTGCCGGGGCGCGAACGGCATGAGGACTACGTGCGGCAACCGGTGCCGAAGGAGATGATCGTGCCGGATGTGTATTGAGGGAACAGACCCTAGGGTTTGCACGGGGTGCGCCATCGTCCCCCTGCGGTAGACGGCTACCTATAATGAAAACAGCCACCTGTAAATCCAAGGGTGGCCGTTATCGTGGAACTGTTAGTTTTTTGGGCGGCCATGCTTGCTGCCTACCTCCTGATGAAGCGTGCCGGCTGCTTCAGCCAGCCGGTGCTTTATCCCGACTTCGATCATCCCTTCCGCTACTGGTGGGCGCAACGGTTGGGGCGCCCGCTGCCACCGCCGGCTTTGCCGGATCACAGACAACAAAAAACCCGGAGAGCGTGACGCTGTCCGGGTTTGTTTGTGTGGGCGATGCCCTGGAATTCTGTGGTAAGAGGGGAATTGGAAACAAGCTGTAGAAGCGCATGATGTGGCAGTTTTCGGCTGGCTGACGCCGATTCATACGCCCACTCATACCCCAAAATTCTCAGGTGCCCCATTTTTCCACAGGCAGGGTGCCGTCGCACCAGCCGCAGGCCGGCGAAGAAAAGCTCCTGGCCGGGGTGGTCAGAGGCCTGAGCCTGAAGTTGTAGAGGCTGGCTCGCGGTTCCACCCAGTCGCAGTATTGGCCACGGTCCAGCGGCGCACATCCCTGCTATCGGAGGGCGGGCGGCCCGCCCCCATGCCCGTCACCTTGCGCGATCCCTACGGCAAGTGCCCTGCAATCCAGCGCGCCACAAAGAACACGCATCCACCGAACAGCGCGAAGCCAATGCCGTAGGAGGCGAAGATGCGCCAGCGGGCAGCGGATCGCCGAACAATCGCCACGATCACCAGGACCAGCCCAGTCAGCAGCAGTAAGGCGGCCAAAAGAAGCGCCACGGCGGCATAGACAACGATGGCCCCCGTGGTCACCTGCTGGCGGGTTATCGGTGTCAGCATGGTAGCGACGGCAAAGGCGAGCCCATCCAGAGCGAGAAGCACGGTTAGGCCGTCAACGATCCGCACCAGTGTGCTTGTGCGCGCCGTCATCGAAGCCCTTCCCCCGCGACATGCTCGGCGAGGGTGACCCATCGCTTCGGGCTGTCTCGCACCACGTGGGCATAGTAGAAATGCCCCTCCCCCTTTCCTGCAAGCATTTGCCGTCCCAGTAACGGCGCCGACTCCACCAGCTCACGCCAGGGCATTCCCGCGTAAATCGGGTCTCCGAACTGCGTCAGGTTGATGACAATGGTTTTTCGGATGTTCTTGTGCCCGCGCAGGTCGGTGAGGAATGCCGCCTCAATGGGCGAGCCCACCAAACCAGGTGGTCGATTACATGGCCAGCGCGCGCATATGACCAGGCGGCTTGCGCTGCCAGCAGCGAGCCGTAGCTATAGCCGATCAGATTGAACTGTGGCGCCTCCGCTGCCATGCCGCTTGCGATCGTCCATTCACTACCGGAACTCTGCTCGATGCCATCCGCTCCGGAATGCTCGTCCGCTCGCGCGATGTTTGGCCCTGGCGGGCAAAGCATCCAATGTCAGTTCAACTATCAGGCGGGGGCTGCGCTCGGAGAGTGCGTCCGGGACAACGGCATCAAATATATGCTGACGACCAACCCGCCGGCGCAACCAACGGAAAAGAAATGATGCGCGCTATCTTGCTGGCGGTAGCCGCTGCCGTATTGAGCGGCTGCGCGATTGTTGACTATGAGAAGTTCGAGGGGGCCAACCAGGCGCAGGTAGGGAGCGGCGGAACCAAGACGGTTGTCGAGGGCGTCGATATATGGAACTACGGCGCACCGCCCCGCCCGTACCGCATCCTCGGGATGGCTACCGCAACGATTGCCAACGGCCCAGCCGGCCCCAGCATGATTAGGTCCAGCATTGCCAACAAGGTCAAGGAAGCCGGCGGCAATGCGGCTATCAACGTTGACACCATCGACTCCGGTGGTGGCGCAGCTATCGGCCAATCCTTCGGCGCTGGTGGCGGATATGCAACGAGCACGGCAGTCTTGATTGGACGAATAACAGCCCGATACCTCATTGTTAGGTACGAAGACTGACCACCGCACCATGTCACCAGCCCGCCCTTCGCGGTGCCCCAATTCTGAATAACAATGGAGGTTGAAATGCGGGCTCTTGCGTGTGCAGCGTTGATACTTTGCGTATGTTCGCTCCCAACTCAAGCAGCCGAGAATTTTGGCGATTGGGTTGCACGATGCCTAGCGGGGAAAGGCGTTGCGCCCAACACATCGGCATTTGATGGGGCGGTCTCCGCCTGTGAAAAGGAAGTTCGCAGCGACGAACTGGCTAATGCATGGGTGCGTTGCCTCATTCGTGACATTTCCGCGATAGATGATGGCGTGTCCCCCGCATCCGACATTGCTACTGCAGTTCAGTTTTCTTGCCAAGCGGAGCAGGCTGCGATGTCCCGAATAGCAGGCAGTGGGTACGAGGACAAGCAGAAAGTCACTTGTGAGGTGGCGATGCGAATAGTGCTCGAATTGCGAGCAGCAAGAAACAACTCAAGAAAGTCGAACAGTAAGTAAGGCCGTCGCAGCAATCGCCAAGCCCACCCTTCGCTGTGATTCAAGTACGCCTGTCCCAAAGGCTGAGCGAAATCAGTCCTCGTGCCCGTGCCGCCCGTGCCGCCCGTGTTCGCCGTGCTCGCGGTGGTCGTGCCTGCGCCATCGCCGCTCGCCTTGGTCGTCGTCATCGTCATAGTCCCGCCCACGCCAAGGAGGCGCATAAACGGGCGCGGGAGCCACGACAACCGGGCGAGGGACATACACTGGTTGCGGCGCTACATAGACCGGCTGGGGCGCAACGTAGACGGGCGCAGGTTCGGCGTAGACGACGCCGGGAATTCCGATGCCAATGTCAACATTTACGTGCGCCTGGGCGGCGGGGGCCATTGCGAGCAGTGCGCCGCTGACCCCTGCAATGAATGCGAAATGCTTCATTTCTTCCTCAACTCTGAACGGCAGTAACTGTACTGGTTCACAGCGGGCACCTTGAAGCTAATTCTGTAATGATTGGTAACCATTGCGCTCGCACGCCGAGTATGGACGTGCTGTGGCACTGGCCTGCTGTTGACGCAATCCGCTTACAAGGCGGTTACATGGAAGCCAGAAAGCAAAAAGCCCAGTACGTTGACTGGGCTAAGTGCTTGATTCTTTTGGTGCCGAAGAGAGGAATCGAACCCCCGACCTTCTCATTACGAATGAGCTGCTCTACCGACTGAGCTACTTCGGCAACATGTTCCGGTGAACTGGAACAGCCCGCAATAGTAGCAGCGTTTTTCCGCCTTGTGAACCCCTTTTGTGTCGCCCGTGCCATCCGGCCGGGGCCAAAAGGAAACGGGGCGCCACCTGGGCGCCCCGACTTATTGCCGCACGGCCGGAATCAGGCCTTGCCTTCGGCTTCCAGGTGGTAGCGGGTGACGCGTTCCACTTCGTTCTTGGAGCCCAGGATCACGGAGACGCGCTGGTGCAGTTTTTCGGGCTGCACGTCCATGATGCGCTGGTGGCCGTTGGTGGCGGAGCCGCCTGCCTGTTCGACCAGCATGGCCATCGGGTTGGCTTCGTACATCAGGCGCAGCTTGCCGGGTTTTTCCGGCTCGCGCTTGTCCCACGGGTACATGAAGACGCCGCCGCGGGTCAGGATGCGGTGCACGTCGGCGACCATCGAGGCGACCCAGCGCATGTTGAAGTTCTTGCCGCGCGGGCCTTCTTCGCCGGCCAGGCATTCGTCGATATAGCGGCGCACGGGCGGGGCCCAG
>JACXTT010005029.1_pt1 | contig 19350 bp, 10 predicted proteins | sample 9270951 | NCBI WGS metagenome assembly JACXTT01 (sample SAMN15532306, study PRJNA645909) | rock metagenome | isolation source: weathered quartz diorite | place: Puerto Rico | collected 2017-06-21 | reverse complement strand
CGGAACCGGAACAGGTCCAAACGGTGCTGGTCAGCGATGGCACATTGCAGGCGCTCAACGTTCCACCGGTATTGGGCCGGTGGCTTCGTGAGGCCGATCAAACACCGGGAGGTCCGGCGCGTGTGATGCTCGGCTACGGCTACTGGCAGCGGCGCTTCGGCGGAGACCGATCGGTCATCGGCCGCGACATTACGGTTGACTCGCGGCCGCGCGAGATCGTCGGCGTCATGCCACCAGGATTCCGGTTCACCAACAACGACGCAGATTTGATCATTCCCGCGACATTCGATCGCAGCCGGCTGATACTGGCGCGATTCGGCTTTCAGGCGATTGCGCGGCTCAAGCCGGGCGTGACGATCGCGGAAGCGAACGCCGATGTGGCGCGCATGGTGCCGATCTGGATGAACTCCTGGTCGAACGGTCCCGGCACCAATTCGCGAAGCTATGAAGCCTGGCGAATCACGCCGGCAGTGCGTCCGCTGAAACAGGACGTGGTCGGCAATGTGGGCAGCGTTCTCTGGGTACTGATGGGAACGATCGGCGCAGTAATGCTGATCGCGTGCGCCAACGTGGCGAATTTGTTGCTGGTGAGAGCCGAGGCGCGACAGCACGAACTAGCGATCCGAGCCGCGCTCGGCGCCGGATGGGGCCGTATTGTCCGCGAACTGCTGATCGAGAGCGTATTGCTCGGGATGATGGGCGGGGCGCTGGGATTGGGGCTGGCGTACGCCGGGCTGCGATTCCTGGTCGCGATCGGTCCCGCGAATCTGCCGCGCTTGGATGAAATTTTGATCGACCCGCGAACGCTCGGGTTCACGGTCGCGATTTCTCTCCTCTCGTCGCTGGTGTTCGGCTTGATCCCAGCGCTGAAGTATGCCGGCCGCCGCATTTCGCTTGCTGCCGGAGGACGCACGTTGAGCCAGAGCCGGGAGCGTCATCGCGCGCGCAATCTGTTGGTAGTGGGACAGGTGGCGCTGGCACTGGTTCTTTTGATTGTTTCGGGGTTGATGATTCGAACGTTCCAGTCGCTGCGCACCTTGGAGCCGGGCTTTGCCAATATGCAGCAGATCCAAACGATGCGAATTTCGATCCCGGTTTTTCTGATCGAGGACCCGGAGCGAACATGTCGAATTCAGAATGACATCGTGGACAGACTGGCGGCCATTCCCGGCGTGACATCGGCGGCGTTCACCAGCGCGCTGCCCATGGAAGGAATCAACGGCAACTGGGACGCCATCCTCGCCGAGGGCGATAAGGTTTCGGCGGGCGTGATTCCTCCTCTGCGGATGTTCAAGACTGTTTCACCCGGGTACTTCAAAACCACGGCCACCAGATTGGTGGCCGGCCGCGATTACACCTGGACCGATTTATATAGCCGCAGACCTGTCGTGATGGTATCGGAGAATCTGGCGCGTGAGCTCTGGGGCAACGCATCCGCGGCGCTCGGCAAGCGGGTCAGAACCGGCGCCGCGAATTGGCGCGAGGTGATCGGCGTTGTTCAGGACGTCCGCGATAACGGAGTGCATGAGGCTGCGCCGGCGATCGTGTACTGGCCTTCGCTTAGTGAGAGTCTTTACGCTCCCGGACAGTGGAGCGTGGCGCGGACAGTGGCATTCACCATCCGCACGGAGAGAGCGGGTACGGAAACTTTTCTGAACCAGTTGCGGCAGGCGGTGTGGTCGGTGAATGCAAGTTTGTCGCTGGCGTCGGAGCGGACGATGCAGGATATTTACGATCAATCGATGGCGCGGACATCATTCACGCTGGTGATGCTGGGGATCGCGGGCGCAATGGCGATGGCGCTCGGTCTGATTGGCATTTACGGCTTGATCTCGTACGCAGTGTCACAGCGGAGGCGCGAGATCGGAATCCGGCTGGCGCTCGGGGCGCAGCCGAGCGGGTTACGGCGAATGTTCGTTCGGTACGGACTCGGGCTGGCGGGGATGGGCGTTGTGATCGGGCTGGGAGCAGCGATGGGACTGACGCGGCTGATGACGGCGCTGCTGTTCGGTGTCAGTCCGCTGGATCCTCTCACCTATCTTGGGGGCGCGCTGGTATTGGTCGCGGCGGCGGCGCTCGCCAGTTATGTACCGGCGCGGCGTGCGGCGGCGGTGGATCCGGTGGAAGCGCTGAAGGCCGAGTAGCGGCGCGGTTAATCTTGTTGCACTGCGATTGTCAACTGACGGTCGCCAGTTCGTAAAGATACTCGACCTGGGAACGGATCGCGCCATCCAGGCCTTGAATTTTCGGATTCTTCGATTCGATCACGTAATATTCGTCAGGCGCGTGCGCTCCGTTGCCGTGGCCGAGTCCGAAGTGCCCGGCGGGCAGGCGCAGCGGATCGCTGGTGAAAACATATCCAGGCCAGGAGCCGGCCAGGCGGGGCCACAACATCGGATCGATGCCATTTCGCTTGTACACATTTTGTGCGGCGCGAATAATGGCGGCATCGGCGGGCGTGCTGGTCGGATCGTAGCCGCCGGTCATGTTGACTTCGATGTCGCCGAAGCCGTGCTTGGCGAGATGCGCTTTCAGCAAGGCGAGAGTCCCGGCAGCAGTCATGTCGGGCACGAGCCGCATGTCGATCTTGGCGACGGCGCGGTGCGGGAGAATGGTCTTGCCGCCGGGTCCGGTGTAACCGCCGACCAATCCTTCGATGTTGATGGTCGGCCGGGAGACGAGAAGTTCGAGCGCTTCGAGCCAGTCGACATCGTGCACCCAATGCGTGATGCCGAGCTGCTGCTTCGCGACGGCTTCGCTCTGACGCTTGGCGGCGTCGCGGATGAGCGCTTTTTCGGCGGCGCTCAGCGGTCGGGCCTTATCGGCGAATCCTGCGACCGCGGGTGTGTGGCCATCGGGACCAACGAGCGTAGCGAGCGCTTGTATGAGATGCCAGGCCGGGCTGTCGATGCGTGCTTCGTTGCTCGAATGCACATCCTGTTTCGGGCCGCGGCCCCATTTCTCGCCGCTCGATACGAGCTCGAGCTCGACCACGCCCTTCGCTCCCAGGTTGATGGACACCGTGCCGTCGAGCGCCTGCGTAGCCATCGGCATGTAGACGCCGGAGCACTTGCGCAGCGCGGCCAGAACTTCGGGCTTGCGGATGATCTGCGGAAAGTGCGGCGAACCGATTTCTTCTTCACCCTCGGCCACGAATACCAGATTCACGGGCAGCTTGCGACCGGCGCTCTTGAAGGCATGCAGCGCGCACAGGAACGCCCCTTGTGGCCCCTTTGTGTTCACAGCGCCGCGGCCGATGAGAACCTTGCCCAGATTCGGCTTGTCGATCAACTTGGCGTCCCACGGCGGTGACGACCACTCGGAAGGATCCACCTGCTTGACGTCGTACATGAAATAGATGCCGACGGTGCGAGAAGCGCCAGCGTCGAGCGTCGCGAATACGCCCGGATGGCCGTCGGTGGAGATTTTCGTGACCGGATTGAATCCGGCTTCGCGCAGCAGGCGCATCTGGAGATCGCAGCCTTCCGTCATTCCGCGATTTTCGGCCGCGATGGATGGCTGGCGAATCCAGTCCTGAATCCGGCGGACGGATTCGTCATGATGCTTCTCGACTTCGGCCTGAACACTTTTGGTATCGGGCGAATCGGCGGCGCGAGCGGACCGGATAGCGGCCAGCGCAGCGGTACTTTGCAGGAATGTGCGGCGATCTAGCGAATGAGAAGACATAGAGGCTCCAATACCGGATCATTATACTGCCGCACGAGAAGGCCGTGACTAAAGATTTACAAATTCGGGCTTGACTTAAAGTTGACTTTAACTCGTAGCGTAGTATTGAAGGAGCTGCACCGATGAAAACTTTATTGATGGCGGCCGCGATTGCGGCGGTGATGAGTACGGCGATAGCCGAGGCAAAGGAAAGCCCGTTCGCGTGCGAGCGCGCGGCACTGTCGCCAAAGGAACGAAAGCGTCATTTCGATGAGCTGGGACCGGCCTTGAAAGCGTTGGGCCAAGGCGTCCGGGAACTGCCGTCCGGGTATGAATTCGATTTTCCGGCCGATGCGGCGACCTATCAGTTGTTGGCCGAGTGGGTGGGCGGTGAACGGCTGTGCTGTCCGTTTTTCGATATCGACCTGAGAGTGGATCGGGAAGGCGGATTGCTGCACCTGCGTCTGACGGGGCGCGAGGGAACGAAGCAATTCATCAAGGTCGATTTCGCGCCGTGGTTCAAAAAGTAAGCGCTACGGAGCGGAGGGGAGCGAGTCGAGCAAGCTCTGCAGTCGTTGGGGCTGGCCCGTATCCTGACGGTCACCGGACGAGTGGGCCTGGACGTCTTGCCAGGTGCGCAGGCTGCGTTGGAGGAGAGTACGCGCTTCGGCTGCGTTGGCTCGGCCTTGGAGCAACGCCACTCGTGCCAGGCCCTCATCGGCGAAAGCGAGTTGCTTGCGAAGTTCGTTGAAGCTGGGAGCGACGCGCAAAGTCGCTTCCCCAAGGGTTCGAGCCTCTTCGAAAAGTGCGGCAGCCTGATCGGGATGGCGCGGCGATACGGCGATCAGCAGGTCGGCGACGGCGTTCAGGCTACGGGTCAGGTCCCAACGAATGAAGGTGTAGGTGGGATCGCGGCTTTCGCGTTCGCGGCGCGCTGCGAGAGCTTTTCGATGCAGTACCAGGGCATCTTCTAAGCGGCCTTGGCCACGTAACGTTTCAGCAAGGCGGAACCAATTGTAGGCCATGTCGCCACCATATTGGATGTTGTGAGGATCGGCGGCTACCAGCGGTTCGAGCAGCCGGATTGCCTCCTGCAGTTCGGCTGCGGACTCATCGTAGTTGCCCATGGCGCGCAAGACCGAGCCGGAACGCGAACGTAATCCGGCGATTTGCCAAACGAGCACTTGATTGCCGGGATTGGATTTTAACGCTGATTCAATGGTGGAGCGCGCGCGTTGCAGCTCCGCGAGCGAACCTGCGTAGTCGGTCTGTTGTTCCAAGGCAAGCGCGTGTTGAGCGAGTGCGCGGGCGAACTCGATGGCATCGCGCCAGTTGCCGGGGGAAAGAGTCAGGGCCTGGCGGAGAAGATCGATACTCCGCGCGCTCATGTGCTCCTCGTCGATGACGTTGTCAGACAAGTGTCCGGCGGTGGCGAGGCCGCGGTAAGCGGAAGCCACGAGGCGCAGAGTTTGCGGATCGTTGGGATTGGCCCTCAGTTGTTGCTCGCCGGTGCTGATAGCGGCGCGAAATTCCGGGACGCTCTCCACGGGGTCGGCAGCCAGAGAAGCGATGTCGATGTGGGCGTCAATGACGAGCCGCTGGAGGGCCGGCGTAGCGGGGCCTTGGCCGGCAGTGGCGAGAGCCTTGCGAAAACTCGCTACGGCGCCCGCGGTATCGCCGAGATTCGCCACAAAAGCGCCGCCCTGGACTCGTCCGACGCGCAGGTAGGCGGTGGCGAGCTCTTCGCGGAGAGCGGCATCGCTGATGTTGTCCTGGCTGAGCCGATCGAGATAACGAAGCGCGGTCTCCACTACCAGCTTTCGCGCAGAGGTAGTACCGGGGATGGCCTGCAAGGAATCCTCGACTTCGAACAATACGGAATGGGCGAACTGCCGGACATCTTCAAAGCGGCGTTGGGCGACGCGAGCCTGCCAGCTACTGACCGCAATTCCAGCCATGAGGAAAGCTAGCGCCAAGAGCGCGAAGGCGGAGGCGAAGGGATAGCGGCTTACGAATTTGCGCGCGCGATAGCCGAACGAGTCGCGGCGGGCGAGAACGGGAAAACCACCACGGTAGCGCTCGATATCCTCGGCGAACTGCTGCACGGAAGCGTAGCGCCGGGCCGGATCCTTGTCGATGGCTCTTAGAAGTATATTGTCGAGATCTCCGCGGAGCGTGCGAGCGGCTTGCGCAGATAGACCTGGTACCAGACTGGGACGCACAGCCTGGCTGTTGAGGACTGCTTGCACGATTTCGTCCAGCCGGCCGGAGCGCAACGGATAAGGCGACTGGCCCGTGAGCACTACATAAGCGACGACACCGGCGGAGTAGACGTCGGACGCGGTAGTCACCGGATCGCCACGCAACTGCTCGGGGCTGGCATAAGCCGGCGTTGCGGGACGGTACAAAGTGCTCATCACGGAATCGCCCAGGAGTTTGGCGACGCCAAAATCGAGCAGTTTCACAGTTCCATCCGCACTGACGAGAATGTTGTCGGGCTTGATGTCGCGATGGATGATCAGGTTTTGATGCGCGTGTGCGATCCCGTCGCAAACCTGCAGCAACAGAGCCAGCCGGCGGCCGATGGATAGACTGTGCTCGGCGCAATAACGATCGATCGGCAGACCCTCGACATAGTCGAGGACAAGATACGGAAATCAGTCCACGGTAGAACCGCCGTCCAGCAAGCGCGTAATGTTGGGATGATCGAGCCGCGCGAGGAATTCGCGCTCACGGTGAAAACGTTGGGGCGCTTGGGGAAACGGGGCAGCTAGAAATTTGACCGCGACCTGCTTCGAGAACGCGCCATCGGTCCGCTCCGCCAGGTAGACGGCGCTCATTCCACCGAACCCGATCAGTCGATCCAGCCTGTATGGGCCGACGGTCCGGCCGGAGAGATCATCGAGTGGCGGCGCCTGAACAGGAAGGTCGGGAAGAAATTCGCCTGGCCGCTCGTGCTCTTCGAGCAGAGCGCTGAGCTCGCGAGAAATGGTTGGATCAACATCGCCGAGGCTATTCAGAAATGCCGGCCGCTCCTCGACCGGGAGATCCAGCGCCTGGCCGAAGAGGTCCTTGACTTTCTCCCAATTGTCTGGAGTCATGCTCACGAATTTCCTGCGATTCTGCCGATTCTATCGCATTGCACTAGAATCAATCATTGGTAGAAATCCAAACATGCCGAAGGAGGCTCCTCAGGGCGATTTGATAAGCGAACTGCGCCAGTCCAGCGGCGCGGCTGCGAATACCCTGATCCCCGTCGTCTACAACGAACTGCGGCGGCTGGCCCATCATTACCTGCGGCACGAGCGCACCGGGCACACCTTGCAAGCCACGGCGCTGGTTCACGAAGTTTACCTGCGGCTGATTCCGCAGGACCAAGCCACGTTGGAAGATCGCGGCAAGTTTGTCGGAATCGCGGCCCATCTGATGCGCGAGATCCTGGTGGACTATGCGCGCTCGCGGCATCGGGACAAACGCGGCGGCAAGGATCAGCAGCGCGTCCCGCTGGAAGAAGATGTGGCGGTGATAGATCCAGACAATTGGAGCCGCTGGGAGGCGCTGGATCAGGCCCTGGAACGGTTGGCGGCGCTCGATCCGCGACAATCGCAGATCGTCGAGCTGAGACATTTTGGCGGGCTGACCGTCGAAGAAACCGCTGAAGTTCTGCATATCTCGCCTAAGACGGTGAAACGCGACTGGAGCCTGGCACGGGCCTGGCTGCGGCGTGAGTTGTCGGTCCAGTCGTCTGTGGACTCCCAATAGTACGCCCATAACCAACCTGCGACAAAGATCGCTAGTACGGGTCATTGACCCCTTTTTCCGTGCGATGTCGCAGTTCTGTTGTGAGCCTCGAAATTGCATGAAGGGCTGTAAGGGAGTCCACTGGCCGGTAGTTTTCTGCGTCGTCGCAGCGCTTCTTTTTGCCGGAGGCGCAGCGGGGCAGATGACACTCACCTTTCCACCGTATCCTGACCTGGTGGTGGGAACCGACTACACTGGCTCCCCGGTGAACATCCTGCAAATTTCAATCAATGTCTCCTACCCGTTTGACCTGGTTAACTCCGGGTGGAATTGCAATATACCGGGGGTCATAATAAACCCGCCGCTTCTGCTCCAGACGAGGACAACCGTCGATCTTTTGGGGACGCCGACGACTCCTGGCACATATCGTTGCCAGTTCCATCTCGATTTGCGGCACCTGTTCGCCGGCCCTATGTTTGAGCCGATCATCGTTCAATCCGCAGATCCGGCATTCACCATTCGTGTCAAAGCCGGACCGCCGCCACCTTCGGAGCTCACCATTTCGCCGGACTCTCCGTTGCCGAATGCGGTCGTGAACCAGGCGTACTCGGCGACGTTCACCGCGTCGGGCGGGAGCGGAGACTACTCGTGGAGCGTATCGGGAGGTGCTCCGCCGGGGCTTGGTTACATTTTCCTCAACCCAAGTCCATCGATCACTCTGTCGGGCAAGCCGACGCAATCGCAGACGAATCCGTACATTTTTACGATAACGGTGACCGATTCAAAGGGGAACAAGTTTTCTAAGCCATACTCGCTGACGGTTACGCCAAGCGCGCCGTTGACGATCACGACGGCGTCGCCGTTGCCGAACGCCAAACTCGGCAAGCCTTACGATGGCGTGCAGTTTGCCGCGACGGGCGGGAGTCCGGAGTATTCGTGGCAACTAGCGGGAGGAACGGCCCTGCCGGCGGGCATGAGTCTGAGTTCTACGGGACTCCTGAGCGGCCCTCCCAAGGAAATACCAACCACCAACCCAGTCGGTTTCGTGGTGCAAGCAACTGATACCGACGGTAAGCAAGCACAGAAAAGCTTCCAACTGAAAGTGGTTCCGGACACTCGAATACACGCGGTGGAAATAACGCAGGCGATCCAGGAATTTCAACCTCTGGATACGCTCAAAGCGGATCTGACGTTGTTCGGCGAGCCGCCGGTACCGATCATCGCGAACAAGCCCGGTGTCATACGCGTTTATATGCTGCCGAGCGTTTCCGTGGTTCCTGTGGAGGTTCGCGTAACGGGAGCCACGTCGGGGAGCAAGAAGATATCCTTGCAACCGCAATGCACTCCCATGCTGGCGCGTGAAAAACTACAAGGTTGCGAGTCAGTTGATTTTGACATCACACCGCCCACGGGTTCGTGGTCAGTGACCGTACAGGTACTGGATGAAGATGGGACTGTGCTCGACAGCGCGCCGCTCACGATCAAGAGCAGAACGACCAGCCAGCTCACCGTTTATGGAGTTAGCGTTTGTATCGCTGACGATAATTGTCAGGGCACCAGCCTACTTCCATCCATCGGCGACATGACAGAGAAGCTCATGCCTACGGCATCGCTTCGTGTAATCGCATCGGCCGATTCGTTCACCCTGGCCACGGCCGGATTCGTCGAAGATTCGTGGTGGGGCAAGGCCGCGCAGATGGCCGATGCGTTTGCGTCGAAGGTTCCCTTAAGCGGCACATTGCGAGTGTACGGGCTGGTTCCTTCTGATGTACGCAACAGATTTGGCCACCAAATCGGTGGGATGGCAGCCGGCATTCCGTCGTCCGGAGCAGTCGGGTTCGTAGACGCCGTGACGATGGCGCACGAAATCGGACATACTCTCGGTTTGAGTCATACTACCAAGCTCACGCCGGCGTTTAATTCTCAAACTAACCTGGGGTGCACCAAGTCCCCCGGTGACTCCACTGATTGGCCGTTCGCGAACAACTTCATTCAAAACTCGCAAGGCGTTCCAGAAGTGGGATTCGATGTGAAGGCGCATTCGCCTGTATCGCCTGATTCGAATTTCGAGCTGATGGGCTATTGCTCCAACAGTTGGATCTCGCCGTTCAGCTACCGCAAGTTGATAAGCGCTTTGAATGGAGATTCGGTGTCGACGTCAGTGACCGCGTCGGCCGCGCCGGAGACGACGCCACAGGCAACTACGGGGAGCTTCTGGACGGTGTCCGGCACAATCAGCGGCTCCACCGTGACGTTCGACCCGTTGTTCCAGATCACGGCGACCGCGGGCAGCACCGGGACGGGGAAGTGGCAGATCCAGGTTCAAAATAATTCAGGCACGCCGCTCTACACGCGGAGTTTCACTCCCAAAACGCCGCCGATGGAAGGAACAACCGGCACGACGGCGCCTCGGCCATCCACGTTCGCGGAACTCATCCCGGTGACAGCGGGCGCAACGAAAATCGTGGTTTTGAATGACGCGGTGGCGCCGGTGGGTACATTGAGCTTCAGCGGAATTTGGCCGCTCGTAACTGTTACTGCTCCATCCGCCGGGGGCACGCTTTCGGGGCGCCGGACGGTCAGTTGGACGATCGCGGATCCTGACAGCAGCAGCTTCAGTTCATTGGTTTTTTACTCGGCGAACAAAGGCGTGACGTGGAACCAGGTGGGAAATGTAACGACGAATTCCATGCAGGTCAATTTCGACTTGCTGCCTGGGTCCACCAACTCGTCGCAGATCATGGTGGTGGTATCGGATGGCCCCCATAGCGCGTCGGCAGTGAGCGGCTTGTTCAGCGTTCCGAAAAAAGTTCCGAGCGCGACGATTTTTGGCCCGGCTCCGAACGCCGTGTTCGTGAAAGGCGACAGGGTTTTCTTCCGCGGAAGCATTTTCGACATCGACGATGGACTCCTGGACGCCTCCAACATGCAGTGGAATTCGAACCTGGATGGTGTGCTGGGAACTGGACCGTCAATCAGCAGCTCAACACTGAGATCCGGCAGCCACATCATCACGATGGTCGGAAAAGACAGCGACGGTAACCAGGTTTCCGCGACCGTGCCGATTACCATCGCGGGCGCAGGTCCGAACCTCATATTGTCGATGTCCGGGCTCAACGCGACGCCAGTGAGCTGTGTGTCGGCCAACATCACTGCGAGCGCCGGCAGCGTGCCGCTAGCGAGCGCCGACTATAGCCTGGACGGAGGCGGCACGTGGACGAGCATCGCGCTGAACGCGCTGCCGTATTCGCTGGCGATCAAGAAAGCGGGCCACATTCACTTGATTGCAAGGGTGTACGATACGGCGGCACAATCGGCGGTCAAAAGCTCACAGTTCACGATTCAACTGGCGTGCGGGGCGACCGCGTCGATGTCGCTGAGCCGTAGCTCGCTCAATTTCGGCTTAGCGGGCGCGAGCGTGACCAGCGCGCAGCCTGTCAACGTCACATTCACAGGGGGCGCGCTTATTCCTTGGACAGCGTCGTCGAATCAGCCGAACATCACGGTGTCGCCATCATCGGGCGTAGGTAACGCCACGCTGAAGGTATCGGCGGGATTAGGACCGCGCGGCGCGGTCACAGTGACCTCCACGGCTGCAACGAATTCGCCCCAGCAAGTGCAGGTGCGCGTAGCCGCGACGTTCTCACCTGTCGCGTTCGGCAGCTTCGATACACCGTCGCAGAATGCAACGGGGATTTCGGGTGCTGTCGCAGTGACGGGTTGGGCGCTCGATCCGGTGGAAGTGAGCAAGGTCGATATATGGCGCGAGCGGATTGGCAACGAGCCGACGAGTCCGAACGGAATGGTATACATTGGCGACGCGGTCTTCGTACCCGGCGCGCGGCCGGACGTGGAGAGCGCAAATCCCAACGTGCCCATGAATTATCGCGCGGGGTGGGGCTACCTGATGCTTACGACGGGCTTGCCGAACAACGGCGGATCGACTGGAGCGGGAAACGGGACGTACACGCTGCATGCCATCGCGCACAATGCCTCGGGTGGGCAAGTGGATCTGGGGACAAAGATCATCACCGTGGATAATGCACATGCTGCGCGTCCCTTCGGCAGCATCGATACCCCGGCGCAGGGCGCCACGGTGTCGGGTAATGCGTATGTCAATTTCGGTTGGGCGCTCACGCAGAAGCCCTACTGCATCCCAGTCGACGGATCGAGCATAACGGTGACGATTGACGGCGTGGTGCAGGGCCATCCTTCGTACAATCAGACACGCAGCGACATTGCAAATTCGTTTCCAGGCTTATGCAATAGCAACGGAGCAATCGGATTCTTTTACATCGACACAACGCAGCTCACCAATGGCATGCATACGATCGGTTGGCTGGTGTATGACAACCAGGGGCGAGGCGACGGAATCGGCAGCCGCTTCTTCAACGTGTTCAATAGCAGCATCGGCAGTGCGGCGGAGCCAGAATCTTCGGAACCTCAGCAGTCTCTCGCGACCGCCGGCGCGCAATCGGCTGAGCAGATCGAAATCGAAGAGCTGGGCCGCATAGAACTGCCAGTGGGAGCGCACTCGGGCTACATGCTGGTTCGGGAAGAGCTGCGGCCGCTGCCGGCAGGATCGACCCTACGGGATGGCGTCTTCTACTGGCAACTCGGGCCAGGATTCCTGGGGTCTTATGAACTGGTGTTCGATCAGGCGGGAAAGGGACCGGCGCCGCACGTGTCACCGTGCGGCCAAAGGAGTATTCAGGGAGGCAGGCAGAGTCGCGATAGTGGGTATGCGATTTTTTTTGCCACCGAGAGTTTTTATTTCACTACCAGACGGATGACTTATGAAACGCCACTTGCAATTGTTGTTCCCGATGCTGTGTGTCGCCATCGCGCTGATCCCGCGGACTGTCACTGCGCAGATCGCTCCGGCGAGCGGTTCTTACGGATTCTTGATTAGCGCGTCGTACAATAACGTGGCCGACAATACCGGAGCCGCGATCCTGGGCGTTGCAAATCTTGATGGGGCAGGAAATGTGAGCGGGTCCTATCGATTGCAACTTGGCTCCAACGGAACTCAACCTGGGCAAGGCGCCAACGGGACCTTCACGGGAACGTACTCCACCAATGCCGATGGTACTGGGACTCTAACCTCGACGTTCGACCAGGGCTTCGGTATTACGTTTGCGACCGTGATCACTGAGGGGGGACAGGGCATGCGATTGGTGGCGACGGACGCGACCTTCGGACTGGGCGGAGGCAGCAATGTATTGCGGGGGCCTGGTCAAACGATTACCGGAAATTTTTCACTCGCGCCTCTACTCGGGAGTCCCGGGGATCTTCCTCTTTCCCTGACGAGCACGAACGGCAACGGAGTGTACACGGCTACGAGCGGCGGCGCTCGCGGAACCGTCCAGTGCGGTGATGGTACTACTCAGAACTGGACCGCCAACGTGGTCAACGCGACGGTCTTAGCGCTTCGGAACGACAGCACTATCTCGGGAGACTATCTCATGGTCCTCTCCATTCAAGGCTGCGGAGATAGCGGACCTCATTTAGAAAAAGTCAGTGGGCAGGTCACCGGAAATGTCGTGCAGAATGCCATCAACGTGGTCATCCTCCATGGGAATGGCCTTTTCATCACCGGAACCGCAAGAGCGATACAGACGAGTTCACTGAACGGTTCTTACGGATACCATCTCGACGGTTCGCCGTTGCCCAGCGAGAACAACGGCGTGCTGAAATTCGATGGCGCAGGAAACGTCACGATGTCACTTACTCTGGTGGGATCGCCCGGCAATAGCGATACACTGCCGGTAACGAACGGAAGCTTGGCTGGCAACTATACGATCGATTCGGACGGCAGCGGCACGATCAATCTATCGCCAGCGTCCGATCAACCGCCTACTCTAACACTGAAGATGGTGATCACTGACCGTGGTTCAACGATCCTCCTGCTACGAACGAATGGGGCCGGGCAAAATATTGTGTTCGGAACGGCGCGGCTGCAGTAGCCGGATTGAGGCAGACGGGAGTGGCTAATTGTTGAGCGCGCCGGCGATGTCGACCAGGTCGCTGAAGACTCCGTAGGCAGTCTGATCGACCGTCGAGGAAATTCCCATGATGCCGATCGTCCCCATCAGGTCGGTGTGCAGCAGGAGCACGTTGGAAGTGCCTTCGCCAGATGCCAACACGTCGGTGTCGTCGATTACTTCGGCACGCACGCGCAAGCGGATTCCCGAAGGCGTAGTGCGTGCGCGGCTGACCAGGCAGACAGTTTTACGCGATTTCGTGAGCTCGAGCACGCGCTCGGGCGTGAGGCGCCCGATGCCACGGCGATCGACATCGAGCGGAGTGACGCGCGCATCCATCAGCACATTGGCGAGCGCGGCTGCCTTGGCGGCGGAATCCCAGCCGTCGATGTCATAGGTCGAATCGGCTTCGGTGATGCCGAGGCGTCGCGCGGCCTCGACACCGTCCTGCATCGACTGGCCATCGCGCATTGCGCCGATGACGACTTTCGAAGTCGAATTCAGCGCGCCCGTAAAGCCGAGCACCTTGACGCCGGGAAGATTATTGCGCACGGAATTGAAGATGGGCACACCGTCCATCACCGTGGATTCGAAGCGGAAGTGAACGTGGGCTTCCGCGGCCCGGTCGCGCAGAGAAGCATAGGCGTGCGCGATGGGGCCTTTATTGGCAGTGACGACGTGGCGGCCGCGCGCGAAGGCGGCTCGAATGTGAGAGAGCGCGGGCTCACCGGTGGCGGGATTGAGCGTCGTGATTTCTACAACGATTTCGGATTTCGCGCGATCGAGAAATTCATCGACGGACGCGGCGGGCGGGCCGAATCGCGGCTGAACCGCGATGCTGCCGGGATCGTACGCCGTGCCGTGGCGAGCGGTGTGGATACCGACGATTTGAAAAGGATGAGCGGCGCGCTGCCGCTCCAGCAAGCGGGCCAACGCACGGCCCACGTTGCCGTACCCGATCAGAGCGATTCGCAAAACTCCATCTTAGCTTACGCACGGAATTGTTCCAGCACGCTACACTGAATATAGTTTTCGAATCGGAAGTTTCTAAGCATACCTGTCTTGCCGCAAAAATACGTCATTGGAATCGATCTTGGTACGACCAACTGCGCCGTGGCCTACGCGCCGACCGGCGGCGATCCGCGCGAGCAGCCGGCGATCTCCCTGCTCGAGATTCCACAACTGGTGAATCCCGGCGAAGTGCGCGACGAAGCGCTGCTGCCTTCCTTCTTGTACATTCCCGGGCCGTCGGATTTTGCAGCGGGCGCGACCGCGCTCCCGTGGGATGAATCGCCGAAGTACGTAGTAGGATCGCTGGCGCAGAAGCGTGGCGCTGAAGTCGCGAGCCGATTGGTCGCGTCGGCGAAATCCTGGCTATCGCATGCCGGCATCGATCGGATGGCACCCGTCCTGCCGCTGAACGCGCCTGCTGGAGCGGAAAAAATTTCGCCGGTCGAAGCGTCGCGAAAATACCTGGAGCACATCCGCGCGTCTTGGGATTCGAAAATGCCGGACGCTCCCTTCGTTGAGCAACAGATCTTCGTGACTGTGCCGGCGTCGTTCGATGCCGTCGCTCGAGAGCTGACTCTGAAAGCAGCCGAGCAGGCCGGCTACAAGAATCTGCTGTTGCTCGAAGAGCCGCAGGCTGCGTTTTACGCCTGGATCGAGCGGCATCCGGACTGGCGCGAGCGCGTGCAGGTCGGCGACTTGATTCTGGTAGTGGACATCGGCGGCGGGACCACAGATTTCACGTTAGTTGCCGTGACGGAATCGGCGGGCGAGCTGCAACTGGAGCGCGTCGCAGTCGGAGAGCACATTCTGCTCGGCGGCGACAACGTCGATCTTGCGCTGGCGCGGCACGTCGAGCAGCAACTGCCGGGCACCAAGCTCGACATGATGCAACTTAATGCTCTCTGGCAGCAGTGCCGTCTCGCAAAGGAGCGGCTGCTCGTCGAGGACAGCAAGAAACGCGAGCATCCGGTGACGATTCTCGGTCGCGGCACTGGCCTGGTGGGTGGCACGATCAAGACCAAGCTGCTGCGCGAAGACGTCGATCGAATTCTGGGCGAAGGTTTTCTGCCAATGGTCTCCAGCCAGGACATGCCGCAGCGGCGGAAGACTGGGTTAGCGGAAATTGGATTGCCGTTCGCCGCCGATGCCGCGATCACGCGTCATATGGCGCGATTCCTGAGACAACAGTCAGCACAATCCGAACACGGCTCGATACGGCGAGGAGCGAGCGGACTGGCCGCGCCTACTCACGTGCTGTTCAACGGCGGAGTACTGCGCGCGAGCCTGGTGCGTCGCAGGATTCTCGATGTGCTGAACGGTTGGTTGAAGGACGAAGGTCTGGAGCCGGCCGCGCCGCTGGTGGGCGAAGATCTGATGCACGCGGTAGCGCGCGGCGCTGCTTACTACGGACTCGCGCGCGATGGCCGAGGCGTGCGGATTCGCGGCGGCGTGCCTCGCACTTATTACGTCGGGATCGAGAGCGCGATGCCGGCCGTGCCGGGGATGCGCGCCCCGGTGAAAGCGCTGACCGTCGCACCGTTCGGAATGGAAGAAGGAACGTCGGTGGCGCTGCGTGAACGCGAGTTCAGCCTGGTGGTCGGGGAGCCGGCGGAGTTTCGCTTTTTCCAATCGGCTATTCGGAAGAATGACGCCGCCGGCGCGATGCTGGACGATGTCGGGGACGATCTGGAAGAGCTGTCGCCTGTGGAGGTGAGCCTTCCGGCCGATGGCAAACCGGGCGAGTTCCTGCCCGTGACGCTTGAGACCGTGGTCACCGAAACGGGCATGCTGCAACTCTGGTCTGTCGCGCGCGACGGGCGGAAGTGGAAGCTCGAATTCAACGTACGCGAGAAGGTTAAGTAAGCGAACTAGAAGTTCAACTGCTCGATCAGCATGTTGAGATTTGCTTCTCGTGCGGCCTTCTGTTTTCGTAAATCGCTCTGACGGTCGCGCATCGTGGCTAGTTGGCCTTCCTGCGTTGCCAACTGTCGTGCGTACTTCTGCACCTGGTCCTGCTGGCCGCTCACCTGATTCAGGCTTTGAATATTCTGACGGACGCGATCCTGGTCGCGCACCATATTGTTGATGTCGCCGTCGAGCTGGCGGATTTGATTATCGAAGTCCGCGATCTGCCGCTTCGCATCGAGGATCTGTTGCAACTGGCGGCGCCCGGCATCGGTTAGCGCCTTGTTCTGCACGTAAGTAAGCAGCACATCGGGAGACAAACTGGAAACAGCCGTGGTGGTATCGAAAACGCGTTCTTCTGTGACCGGGAATTTCTCGGTGGAATCGGGACCGAGCTTCACTTCGAAGCGGTAGGCATTGGCCGTGGTCTCGGCCGGCTTTTGATTGAGCACCTTGTATTCGAGCCGCTGCGGATGCTCGATGACGAGCGTCTTCGGCTTCTGATCTACGTTGCGGATTGTGTAAGTCTTTGTTTCCTGCATGGCCGAGCGGGCCGTTAACATGCCGCGATTGACGTGGATTTCGCGGACAATGTTGCGGGCCGAGTCGAACAACGTGGTGACGCGCGTGCCGAGATCGACTGCATAGCTGATGAGCCGCTTGTCGCCGGCTTTGACCGTGCTCATCAGCGCTTCGCCGGCGTAGCTGGCCGCATCGAATACAGTGATTGGCCCGCCATCGAGCGTCTTGCCGGTGGAGTTGTTCAGCTCCGCAGCGGTCATAGGATGCTCGCCGTAATTTTCCGAGTAGATGAGCAGCTTGCGCGATCCGATTTTTTGCTGCAGAAACGGCAGCATGGCGGATTCGTCTTTTTTCACGGTCACCGGAGTGGAGAAACGATATTCGAAGAGTTCGCCGAGGTCACCCGCGGCAACATTCAAAGCGACGTTGCTGAACCGCTCGCGGGATTCGGCATCGCGTTCATCGAGAAATCCCGCGCTGACACCCTTGCGCAAGGCCATCGCCTGTGCGGGAGGCGGGGGCGCGGGGGCCGCGACCGCAGCAACCTCATTGCGAGCGCCGCCAATTCCCGCTTGATAAACGACCGGCGCCGCGGCACGATCCTCCGCTAATTCCACGGTCTGCCGAGCAACATATTTCGGCTCGTACAATTTACTGATGAACGACACCGGACGCCCCGAGACAACCGCCAATCGAACATTGGTCCAATCGTCGCCGGTCGTATTGTCGATGATGGCCCAGCCCTCCAGCATCGCCTCGGCTTTGTCATCGAAAACCAGACGATAGCTGGATTTCCAGACCGGAGTTGGAAGCATGTAGCTGGCAGCGATCTGGCGTTCTTTGGCATCTGAGGAATCGATGTAGATGCTGCGTTTGTCGCGCGAGCGTGATTGACTGACGATGGTCAAATAGTCCTTGAGCTGCGATTGCAGCTTCGGATCGGAGAAGCGAAGCGAACTGGCAGCAGCGAGATCGAGCGTGCGGAGTTCGCCCGAATCGAGCAGGAGCACCAGGTGTTCGCGTTCGGGATGTTTGTCATCGGCAGCGACCAGGCGGCCGCTGACAACGGCGCCCGCGATGGTCTCTGTACCGTATTTGACTTCGACGCGCGCGCCCTTCATCTGATCGAGAAACAAACTGAGCGAGGCTTGACCGCCGATCTTGAACGGGAAATCGGCGAGCTTCTGCTCGAGCGGCTCGCTTGAATCGTAGCGTAGTCCAGCAACTTTGCCACCGTTGCGATCGTCGAGCGTGAGCGACTTCAGGACATCGTTCATGTCGGATGCCTTGAAATCGAGCCGCGCTGATTCGCCCGGCCGGAGCGTACCGGCACGTTCGAAGTAACCGACGCCGCTCTTATAAAGGATGACCTCCCGGATGGGGATGTCGGCGGCCATCGCGGCAGCCATCGAAACTGCAATCAGCGGAAAGAATCGTTTCATTGAGTCCTCACTAGGGAGATGTCCCGGCTGGCGCGATCCTTTCAGAGGAGCCCGGCACTCCTCTTCACTCTCCCATTACCTTAATGATGACGCGTTTTGGGCGCTGGCCGTCGATGTTCAAATCCACCGGGGCTTGACGAGGCTAAGCCTCGATCTCTGGAGTTATGTTGATGTACTGCCGATGGTTTTTAGTATTGAAGGAAAGATCCTAGGTGTGAGATGGCGTGCGTGTCGATCGTAACGAAGCGCCTCGAAGGGTCGAAGGAATAGGTCGTTTCGGGCAGCGGAAATGGACGTTGGCCAGCGGCCGTGCTTCTTGTAGCAGAATAGTACTTGTTCGAGTGAGAAACAGGAGCATCGGAGTTGAGATCAATAATCATCGGCATAGTGCTCTGGGCGGCATCTCTCGCCCTGGCTCAAGACCGGCCCCCCGACACGAAGGCGCCAGCAGGCGCGAACGAACAGGATCAGACTCAACCAGAGGCCGAGCAGACATACGCTGGACCGACGATTCTCAGCCGGGACAAGAGCCTGATTGGTGAACGAGGCGGCAAGCTACTGGACTTCCGTTATTACGGCGAAGTTACCGGAGTGTACGATTCCGGTTTGACGCCGCTCGCCACGAACACGGCCGGCAATGTGGCTAATTACGGTGACTATGGCGTCGAGGCCGGTTTTGGAGTAATCGGGACGCGCCGGTGGACACACGATAGCGTGAGCCTCGAATATCGGGGGACATACCGGCACTACGCGAGCAACTCCTATTTTGACGGGACCGACCAATTTCTCGACCTCAAGTACAGTCATCGACTGCGCCGGCACATCATTTTGGACCTGAAGGAAACAGTGGGCAGCGTGTCGCTAGCGAATGGAGAATTCGCTTACCTTCCACTCACAAATACCGATCAATTTGCCATCCCGGCCAACGAGCTGTTCGATAACAGAACCAGTTTTTTGCAATCGCGCGTGGATCTTGTATGGCAGAAAAGCGCTCGATTGTCGTTTGGTTTTGGCGGGGAAGGCTTCGTGGTTCGCCGGAGATCGTTCGCGCTGGCGGGGTTGAACGGCTACAGCGCGAG
>JACXTT010005028.1_pt1 | contig 19351 bp, 17 predicted proteins | sample 9270951 | NCBI WGS metagenome assembly JACXTT01 (sample SAMN15532306, study PRJNA645909) | rock metagenome | isolation source: weathered quartz diorite | place: Puerto Rico | collected 2017-06-21 | reverse complement strand
GACGAATCGCGCAGGGGGAATGTGACAGAAGGACGAGCCTGGCCGTCCTGAGTGACTGTGGAACAAAGGACCGCTGACTATCCGCTGATCAGATGTCGATGTCTACAATGATTGGGACATGATCACTCAAACCGGAACCGCACCAATCCTCAAATGCGCCGAGGCGAAGATTTTTGACCCTGTCGATCCAGCGATTGGGGAGAAACACGTAGTCGATATGGTAGGTCGGGCCGTCCTTCGTGCGGTCCCTCCAGTACAGGGTCGGAACGGTCTCTCGACCATGCGGTTCCCGGCGGATGGTATGGTAAGCGCTGACAAGGCCGAGGCCTTCCAGCGTTTCGACCTTGTCCATGTGATTGATGCGCCACCCCGGCTTGTCCCAAATGGCATTGCTGTTTAGGTCGCCGGCAACGATGGCTGGGCGGCCGGCCAGAAACCTCTTGTATCGGGTGAGCGCCGCGTGGAGCGGGCCCGCCTGATTCTTCCGGATGACGCCCCCGCTTGCGTTCTGGGCCCAAACCGCTAGCAGATTGCACTCGACCGGTCCAGAGATGTGAATGGGAGCGATGTATCGGAGCGTCTGATAGTACGGTCTCGACAAGCGCGCCGTGTACCCGTTGAAGGTGAACACAGCCAACCCCTTGTTGGGGTTCCGTCCGATCCAGACCGGATCATGTTCCATCCGATGGAATTTCGCGCGCGCTCGAAAGCGCCCCGGCTCAGCGCATTCACAGACGACCGCGATGTCCGGCTCGGTATCGAGCAGGGCGCCGAACTTGCGATCCAAGGCCATGTTACAGTTCCAGGCGACGACCCTCATGAGGGGGCATGGGCAGCCTTGTCGACGCGCACGCGGTTGTCGTGATAAACTGCGCCGCTGCCCATGTCCGAGTCGCGCCCGTCGACAGTCGCGTTGATCGTCGCGCCCTCTTTCGAGCAGCTCGGCCACCGGCCCTTGGTGCTGGCGACCACGCCGGGCCGGATGCAATCGCTCACGTCCGCGACGGCAAAGAACGCGCCTCGTGCGTTCGCGACCCGCACCTCGTCCCCCGTCGCAATTTGCCGGGGCGTTGCATCGTCGGGATGGATCAGCAGCGTGGCGGCTCCCGATCGCCGCTGTTGCCTCGGCACGTTGGCGAAGATCGAGTTCAGGAAGTAGTGATTGGCTGGGGTCACAAGCGCGAGCGGGTATTCGCGGGCCTGCGCCGTGTCGCGCTGCGACGTCTCGTGCGAGGGCGTGTAGCCCGCCACCGGATCCAATCCAGACTGCGCCATTCGTTCGGAAACGAACTCCAGCTTGCCAGACGGAGTCGGAAAGGCGTCGGCGAACGGCACGAACGGGTCGGGATAGTTCAGCCGCATCCACCCACGAGCCTGCAGCTCCTCGAACGTGATACCGGTCAGTGACGGATGCCCGCTGTCGAGCAGCTGCCGGGCGATCGCCTCGTCGCTGTCGTACAACGCCGGAGTATCGAGGCCCATCGTTCGCGCCAGCCGCCGGAACATCTCCGTCGCAGGCAGGCACTCGCCCAGAGGCGGCACGGCTGGCTCGTTCCAGGCCAGGTACAGATGCCCGTAAGCGGTCAGCAGATCGCGGTGCTCGAGCTGCATCGTAGCCGGCAGGACGATGTCCGCGTAGCATGCGGTGTCGGTCAGAAAGTGCTCGACCACGACGGTGAACAGGTCGTCCCGCGCGAGGCCCTGCAGGGCTTTCGTCTGATGTGGGACGCTCGCCGCCGGATTGCTGGCGTAGACGAACAGTGCTTTGACCGGCGGATCGTCGATCTCGAGCAGTCCCTCACCGAGTCTCTTCATGTCCAGCGCGCGCGTTTCCCGGGGCCGGAGATCATCGCGCGTGAGGGCCGCCCAGTTCAGGCCAAAGAAGCCACGCGTGTCGTAGAAGACGCCGCCGCCCGGGTACCTCCAGTCGCCGGTCACGCCAGGAATGCACGTGATCGTTCGCACCGCCATTCCACCGCCGCCGTGACGTTGAAGGCCGATCCCGATGCGGATCCCTGTCGGCCGCGTCTCGGCGAGTCGCTTGCCCAGTTCGACAATCGATTCAGTCGGCAGCCCCGTAATCGCGGCTGCGCGGGATGGCGGAAAGTCGAGAATCCGCTGGCGAAACGCGTCCCAGCCGACGGTGTGCTCGTCGATGAATTGCCGATCCGCCTTGCCTTCCAGCAGCACGACATGCAGCAGGCCGAGGGCGAGCGCCGCATCTGTTCCGGGTATCGGCGAGAGGTGCCAGTCGCTCGCCGCAGCGGTCCGCGTCCGAATCGGATCAATGGAGACGAGCGGCGCCCCGTTCTTCCGCGCCTCCAGGATCGACCGCCACAGATGGTGATGCGTCGAGAGGACGTTCGCACCCCAAAGGACGATGAGATTCGAGAATCGGAGCGTCTCCGGGTCCATTCCGACGCGATTGTCGCCCAGCGTGTAACCGGTGCCGAATCCGCCTGCGATCGTGCACATCGTGTAGACCGGACGCGACGCGCCGAGCACGTTCCACAGCCGTCGTCCGGCGCCGTAGATGCCTTGAATCAGCCCCATGTTGCCGCTGCCCGGATAGGGCCAGATGGCCTCGGCGCCATGCGTTGCGATCACATCGCCGAGCTCCGCCGCGATCCGCTCCAGCGCCTCGTCCCAGGAAATCCGGGTGAACTTGCCACTCCCCTTCGGTCCGGTTCGGCGCATTGGATACAGCACGCGATCGGACGAGCGAGCGTACGTCAAGTAATCCGCAACCTTGTTGCACAGCGCTCCGCGAGTGTAGGGATGGGCAGGGTCGCCGCGAAGCGCGACCGCTTCGCCGTCCTTGACGGTCACGATCCAACTGCAGGTGTCCGGGCAATCGAGCGGGCACGCGCCGCGGATCTGTCGGTCGCCGAGCCCAGGCGTCACTGGCATCATTGGTTTAGCCGCCTCCCGAAGGACGCCGCAGGATAGACGTAATCCACTCCAATATCGCACAATGCGTGGTCGACTTGCGAGATCCAGATTCCCGAGAGCTGCTAGACCAGTCTCGACGGGCCTCGGAGAACTCGGGGAGCGGCCTGACGAGATGAGCACGCATCTGTCATCCGGCGGTGACGGCGCGCTCGAACGTGTCGAGCAGGTCCATCACCGCCGGGTCCCCGAACGGGAGGACTTGCGTGAAGAGCACCGCGGCGGTCCGGTTCCTTCGATCCACCCAGAAATAGGTGTTGCCAAGGCCGGCCCAGCTAAGGCTTCCGGCGTGGCGCCGGCCGGGCAGGTCCTCCGTGTTGATGAGGAAACTCAATCCCCACGTTTTGCCGATGCCTGGGAAGAACTCTACGTCCGCGGATTGGGTACGGTCAGTGGACTTCAGCGGAGGCACCGCGAGGGCGCCGATGTGGTTGTCCGCCATCATCGCCACGGTCGCCGGCCGCAGCACGTCAACGTCGCCGAACCGGCCGCCGTTGAGCAGCATCCTGAGAAACGTGAGATAGTCGCGCGCCGTCGAATAACACCCGCCGCCGCCGGGCACAAACTCGCGAGGACCGGGCGGCTCCCACGGGACCACCGCAAGGCCGCCGCCCGACGTACGCGCATGCATCAGAGCCAGGCGGTGCCGCTGGTCCGGCCGGAGCTGGTGGCCCGTGTCCGTCATGCCAAGTGGCGCGTAGAGATGTCTGCTGAGGTAGGCGTCGAGCGGATCCCCGCTGACGGCCTCGATGATCCTGCCTACCCAATCGATGCCGATCCCGTACTGCCAACGCTCCCCGGGATCGAACCGAAGCGGGGCGTAGAGCGACGCCAGCCGGCCTGACTTGGTGGGAGGGAGTCCAGCTTGCTCGCTGTATCGGCGAAGATCATCGTCCCACAGGGGGTAGGCGAAGCCGCTCGTATGCGTCAGAAGTTGCCGGAGCGTGATACCCCTCTTCGCGGCCCGGAGGCGGGCAACGCCGGCGGCATCGAACCCGTCAAGCACCTGCGGTGCCCGAAGATAGGGATCAAACCGGTCGAGCGGCTCGTCCAGCCCAATCCTTTCCTGTTCCACAAGCTGCATAGCGGCGGCCGCCACCAGCGGCTTGGTCATCGATGCGATGGCAAAAACCGCATCGAGGCTCATGAGAGTGCGATCCGACGGGCTTCGCCACCCCGCGGCCCCTTCGTATATCACCCGGTCCGAGGTCACCGCAAGCGCGACCACGCCGGGAACGACGCCGGCCGCCACAGCGGCACCGAGCAGACGGTCGATCCTTGCGCGTGCGTCCATCGCCTGCTATCTCTCTAGCGCAGAGCCATCGATGGAACGTGATGGCCGGCAGCGGCGGTCGCCCCCAGGCTGTCCCGATGCACGACCCCGTCCTTCATGACGAACCGCACGGTCTTCAACGCCCCGATATCGGCCAGCGGGTCGCCTTCCACCGCAATGAGATCGGCGTACGCCCCCGCAGCGAGGGTCCCCACCTGCCCCTCCATGCGCAATAACTCGGCGGCGCGGCTTGTTGCCGATCGGATCGCCTCGAGGGGCTTCATGCCGTACGAGACCATGAGGTCGAACTCATCCACCTGCTCGCCGTGCGGAAAGGATCCCACGTCGGTCCCAAAGCATATTTTGGCGCCTGCCTGCAGCCCGAGAGTGAACGCACGGCGGTGCCGGCGCACGAGCTCTCGATCAAAGTCCGAGAATTGTCGCTTGTGGTAGGTGGCCGTCGTAGGAATCCAGAACGTCCCGTGTTCGACGAGGAGCGCGATGACCGATTCATCGAACAGCGGGCCGTGTTCGATGGATCGCGCCCCTCCGAGAATGGCCGCCCGCGCACTGTCGCCACCATACGCGTGGGCAATCACGTCTCTCCGCCAACGTCTTGCCTCATTCACAACGAGCTGCACTTCCTCGAGGTCCATCTGATGGAGCGGCTCCATCGTTTTCCGGTCGACATCGCGCCGGGTGCTCGAAGCATAGATCTTGATCCAGTCCGCGCCGAGTCTCACCTGGCGGCGTACTTGTGCGACGAGCTCGTCGCGCGTGTCGGCCGCACCGCTCATCGAGGGCAGATTGAGTTCGGGATTCACACCTTGAAGGGTCATGTCGCCGGCGGTGATTGTGATCCCGTCGGAGGCGACCTGCATCCTCGGGCCGGGGACCATCCCGCGGGCGATGGCGTCCCTCAGCGCTACGTCGCCGTGCCACGCGCCTTCGTTATCCGTATCGCGAATCCGTGTGAACCCAAGGTCGAGCGCCGTCCGAGCCGCCGCCACTCCTTCGACCATCCGGTACATGAGCGTTTTGAAAACGATGGCCGGCGGCCACACTTGGTCCTCCGGACGGAGGAGCATATGCGTGTGACAATCGATGAGGCCCGGCAACACGGTGTGGTTCCCAAGGTCGATGGCGTGCGCCTCGGCAGGTACAGCCTCGGCCACGGATTGAATTCGATTCCCACGAACCACCACGACGCCGTTGTTGAGCACATCCCCGGTCCGCGGTTCCAAAACTCGCAAGGCCTTCAGGGCGATCGCCACGTCGGGCTGCCGGTGATGACCGTCGGTCACAATGGGGCCTCCTGAGAGAACGAAGTCAGTGCGGCACAACTTGCCGGTCATCCCCGAACGACGCAAGGACGGTATTGTGGGACGTACCAAACCTATCCGAGAGGTGGCCGATCGAAAAGATCCAGACTGAGGAAAGGCGCTCGGCCAGTGGCCGCGGATGTGTGGCGTCTGGCCCATATGGATCTCGCTAAACTGGTACTCCCATTTGGACCAGTATTGCTGCTAGGATTGGACCAGTATGACACGATGGGATTTTGCGTTTGACTCAAATCGGGCGAGCGGCTTGCCCATTTTCCTGCAGGTGGCCATTGCCATCACGAAGGACATACGGCGAGGTCGCTTGCGACCGGGCGCTCAACTCCCGAGTAGCCGAGCGCTGGCGCGACAGCTCGATGTCCATCGTAATACCGTGCTTGCCGCCTATGGGGAACTCATTGCCGAAGGGTGGCTCGTCACCTCTCCCGCCAGAGGCACGTTCGTGTCCGAGGCCATTCCTGAGCCCGGAATTCAAGACAAACGGCTTCCTGCTCAAGGCACGACGGATTGCCCCGGCACCGTAGGCTACGCGATCCGGTCGGCGCCCACCGTGCACCGTCCGGACATGCTCCCCGCGGGGTGCCTCGATCTGGGCAGCAGCAACCCCGATCTCCGTGCGTTTCCGATCGAGGCACTCGGTCGAGCCTACCGCCGAGCGTTAAAGCAGAACTACCCTCATCTGCTCGGTTATGGTGATCCGGAAGGACACGCCGGGTTGAGGGAAGCCATCGCCACCATGCTGTCGGCCACGCGGGGCCTCGCGGCGACCGCTGCGAATGTACTGGTGACCCGCGGCGCGCTCATGGCGACGATGCTCGTTGGCCGGTCCATCGCGGGACCAGGCGATGTGATTGCTGTCGAGGAGGTCGGCTATCGTCCCGGATGGGAGTCGCTTCGGCAAGCCGGCATTCGACTCGTCCCGATCCCAGTCGACCGCCAAGGGGTGCGTGTCAGTGCGTTGCGGAGGTTCACAGACCGGAATCGGCTCCGCGCCGTGTATCTTACCCCACACCACCAATATCCGACTACGGTCACGCTCCCGCCGGGCCGTCGCATGGAGTTGCTTGACCTCGCGGCCACGCGCGGCTTCGCGATCATCGAGGATGACTACGACCATGAATTTCACTATGATGCGAGCCCGATCATGCCCCTGGCGAGTCTCGACCGTCACGGGATCGTGATCTACATCGGAACCCTGTCCAAGGTACTAGCTCCGGGACTGCGCATCGGGTATGTCGTCGCCCCGAAGGCTCTGATCGAGGCGCTGGCAGGGCATCGATCGTTTGTGGACGCCTGCGGCGATCACGTCGTGGAAGCGGCTGTGGCACAATTGCTCAATGACGGTGAGGTTCCCCGACACGTCAACCGCCTTCGTCGCATTTACCGCAAGCGACGCGACGCCATGGTGGAAATACTGCAAACCCAGCTCGGACGCGACATCACGTTCACACCGCCCTCGGGCGGCATGGCGATTTGGGCCACGACCGAGATGGATGTTGACGCGTGGGCTACGTCTGCGCTCTCCCACGGCGTGTCGTTTCACACCGGACGCCGTTATGCGTTCGATGGAAAACCGGCACCGTGCCTCCGGCTCAGCTTTGCCTCTCTGTCCGAACAGCACCTCGAGGAGGCCGTCCGTCGGATGACCTCAGCAATACCGCTTGCGCGCCGCGCACCTCGATTGGCGAACAAGTCCCTCACGAGGTTCACGTAGCATCGCCGACGTAGGCAATGGCGTCCATCTCGATCATCATGCCGTGGACCACTCGCAGATCGCTACCAACCGTGGTACGAGCAGGATACGGCTTGCGGAACCGACGCGCGTAAACCGCATTGTACCTAGCGAACACGCTCGTATCGAATAAGTGAACGCTCACCTTCACGACGTCGTCCAACGTGGCCCCTTCGGATTTGAGAATCGCTTCGATGTTGTCGATGGTGACCTCAGTTTGATCCTCGATCGTTTCGCCCTTCACCGCGCCGTCCGGGCCGATGGGGCCCGACCCGGTCACAAAGATGAAATCACCCGCTCGCCACCCCTTCGAGTACGCCCCGCGCGGCGGTGCACCCTTATCGGTTTGGATGACGTGCTTCCCCACCTCTACCCCCCCTTTTCGCGGGTGAGCCATTTGTCAGTTCTCATTCACCTTTATGGATGAGTAATCGCACACTCCTGGCCGAGGTGGAAGGCCCAGATTCGCGTGCGGTGGTGGACCAGTAGGTGGTGATGGCTTGGAACCGAGTGAAGACAAGCTCGAAAGAGCGAGGGAGGATGCCCTGGGAAAGGAGACGAAATTCACGGGCCATGGCCCGGTCAGTCCTCGTAACTGGGTTTGAGGCGTTCGGAGGGTACACGGTCAACCCGAGCGCGGAGATCGTTAAAGCGCTGGCGGGTCAGGAAATCGCGGGCCTCATCGTGCGGGGTGGCGTCCTCCCCGTCGTCCGCTCGCTCGCCGGCGAGCGCATCACCGAGTTGATTGAACAGCATCGACCTGCTGCGGTGGTGTGCTTCGGCCAGGGCGGTCCCCGCCAGACGGCGCTGCGGATCGAACGGCTGGGGGCCAACGTCCGCGACTATCCCATCGTGGACAACGCCGGCAACCACGCTTCGGGGGAACCGATCATCCCCGGAGCGCCGGCTGCATTCTTCGCGACCCTCCCGTTCACGACGATCCGCGATCGCGTGCGGGCAACAGGGGTGCCGTGCCGGCTCTCGAACTCCGCCGGGACGTTTCTCTGTAATGAGGTGTTGTTCACCACACTCCATTACCTCTCCGCGCGGACCCCATCAACCCCGGCGGGGTTCATCCACGTTCCCCTGCTGCCCGAACAGGTGGCGGCCCTGGACCGGCCCGGTCCGTCGATGGCGCTGGACACGATGGTCTGCGGGACCCGGGCTATCCTGGCAGTGGTCGCCGAGGTCGTGGCGCAAGCACGCCATGGAAGCGCGGCCCCATCGCGGCAGCGGGTCGGCTTGCCCGGGGATTAGCGCACGCGGAACGACGCGATGACCGGGTGGCGGCAGTCCTTTCCCATCCGTGCAGATCAACCCGTGGAGGAGGGAGTGCAATGACATCCAGACCAGGCGGCGCGCTGAGAGTCGGGGGCGCGGCGGCGCTTTGCGTCGTGATGGCGGCGGTGCTGAACGGGGGGCTGGCGGGAGCGCAGTCGCCCGCCCAGTCCCGAGGGCGGTCCCTCGTCATCGTTCAGGCGCAGGATCCTCAGAACTGGGACCCCATCGCCACATTTCTTCTCTCGTGGGGAATGGTGGGGTCAAACATCTTTGATGGCCTGCTTGACCGCGGCCCGGACCTGGTCCTGCGGCCCGGACTTGCCACGAGTTGGAAGTGGGTCGCCACCGATATCCTGCAGTTCAAACTCCGCACGGGGGTGAAGTTCCACGACGGCGAGCCGTTCGACGCGGAGGCCGTCAAGTTTACCTTCGATCGCCTTCTCGGGCCCGAGGGGGCCAAAGGTCCCCAGCAAGGCAACTACAAATCGATCGACCACGTTCAGGTCGTCGACCCGGGCACGGTCAACTTTGTCATGAAGACCGAGGACCCCGTCATCATCACGAAAATGGCCGGCTACGGGGCGATGATCGTTCCCCCGAAGTACGTCCAGGAGCGCGGGAGCGCGTACTTCGGGAGTCACCCGGTGGGGACCGGCCCGTTCAAGTTTGTCGATTACCGGAAGGACGATCACCTGATCCTGGCGGCGAACCACGACTACTGGAACGGGGCGCCCCATCTGTCTGCGATCACCTACCGGTTCGTCCCAGAGGCTGCGACCCGAGTGGCGGAGCTTCAGGCCGGACGCGCGGACATCGCCCAGGGGATCCCGGTGAGCCAGGCCGCGGTGGTGAAAAAGGAGCCCACCTTGACGCTGATGCCCGTGGGGAGTCCCACGGTGATCGAGATCCGCTTCGACCCGTCAAAGCCGCCAGCCGGCGACATCCGGTTTCGCAAGGCCGTGATCGCCGCGATCGATGCCCAGGCGATCATCGACACGATCCTGCAAGGCAACGGCCACCGCGTCTCCACATTTCAGAGCCCGCTCTCGTTCGGAAACGATCCGTCGCTCAAACCTTATGCCTACGATCCCAACCAGACAAAACAACTGCTGGCCGAGGCCGGGGTCAAACCGGGCACGGAACTCACGCTGAGCTTCCCCAGCAACAACGCGGACTTCCGCGAGGCGGCGCAGGCGATGGTCAGCTACCTGCAGGCCGTCGGGCTCAAGCTCGTCCTGCAGCCATTTGAGCAGGTCACCTACTTCAGCGATATCCTCCCGCACGCAAAGACGGGGCAAATCTATGAGTTCGGTTGGGGCGGGTGGACGCTCGACTTCGACAACACCGCTTACCTGCTCTATCACAAAGGAGAGTACTGGAACCCGGTCTTCAGCGACGCCGAGGTGGAGCGCTACCTGACGCAGGAACGGACGACCAATGATCAGGGTGTCCGCCGCAAGGCGTTCTACGCGCTGGACCGCCGCTTGTACGACCTCGCGATCGACTTTCCGCTATGGCAGACGGTGAACCTCTGGGGCATCAACAAGCGGGTGCGAGGGTTCGTCGCCCCGCCAGACGACCGGGTGCGGCTGCTCGCGATCGACATCCAGTAAATCCACAGTGGTTCGGTACGTTGCCGCCAGAACGGGGGGCGCGCTCGCCGTTCTGGCCGTGATCACGCTCTTCGTCGCCTTCGGGGTTCGTCTGACGGGTGACCCGGCGGTTGCTCAGTTTGAGGGAGGGGCTCCGCCGAGCGCCCAGGACATCGCCCGCATCCGGCAGGCGCTCGGCACCGACCGCCCGTTCGTCGTCCAATATGGCGCATTCGTCGCCGACGCCCTCCGCGGCAATTTCGGGACCTCGTTTCGAAGCGGGCAGCCCGTGCTCGCGCTGATCGCCGAGCGAGCCCCGGCCACCCTTGCGCTGGCCGTCGGGGGGATGGTCGTCGCGCTCCTCGCGGCGTTTCCGCTCGGAATGTATGCAGCCACGCACCGAGACGCGCTCGCCGACGTCCTCATCCGGGTCGGGAGCCTGCTCGGCCTGTCGTTTCCCAACTTCTGGCTCGGGATCATGCTGATCCTCATTGTCGCGGTGCGCCTGCGCTGGCTGCCGCCCTCCGGTTACAGTGGGCCCGGATCTCTGATCCTCCCCTGTGGCACTCTCGGCATCATCCTCGCCAGCACGCTCGTGCGCCTGGTTCGGGCCAGCCTGCTCGACACGCTGGGGCAGCCGTACGTCCGCACGGCGAGGGCGAAGGGCCTTCGGGAGCGTGTCGTCATCGGCCGGCACGCGCTACGAAACGCCCTCCTCCCGGTCGTCACCTTCGTCGGCCTGCAGTTCGGCGGGCTGCTCGGCGGGATCGTCATCCTCGAGACCGTGTTTGCCTGGCCGGGGCTCGGCCAGCTCGCGGTGGCGGCCGTCGTCAGCCGCGACTACCCGGTGGTCCAGGGGATCGTCGTCGTCCTCGCGTTCGGGGTGATCGTGATCAACCTCCTCGTAGATATCAGTTACGGGCTGTTGAACCCGCGAGTCCGGGTGGGCGCGTGAGCATGCACTTCGCCGCTCAAGCGGGAGCCGCGGGCGGATTGTCGGCCTGGCGCCGCGGTATAGCCGGCAGGCGGTGGGGACTGGGAATCGGCCTCGTCCTGGTTGTCCTCGCGGCCGCGGCAGCGGTGGGGGCACCCCTCCTAGCTCCTCACAGCCCGCAGGTCGCGGACCTTCGGGCCCGCCTCACCCCGCCCGCCTGGCTCATGCGAGGATCCCCCTATCTCCTCGGAACCGACGCGATCGGACGCGACATGCTGAGCAGAATTATCTATGGGGCGCGGATCTCTCTCGAGGTGGGCGTGGTCTCGGTGCTGCTGTCGAGCCTGGCGGGCACTTCGGTCGGCCTGCTCAGCGGATTTTACAGCGGCTGGTTCGACGAGGTGATGATGCGGACGGCGGACCTGCAGCTCAGCTTCCCATTCATTCTGTTCGCGATCATCGTGATCGCCGTGCTAGGCCCGGGGCTCAACCGGATCATCCTCATCCTGGCGGTCACGCAGTGGGCTCAGTACGCCAGGATCGTGCGCAGCGAGACGCTCGCGGTCCGAGAGACCGATTACATCCAGGCAGCCAAAGCGATCGGGGTGGCGGACGGCCGAATCATCTGGCGGCACGTCCTCCCGAACGCCCTTGGCGCCGTGATGGTCCTCGCCACGTTGAGCATCGCCAACAACATCCTCCTCGAAGCATCGCTGACGTTTCTCGGGCTCGGGGTCGATCCGACCGTCCCCTCGTGGGGCGGCATGCTCGCGGACAGCCGGAACTACATTCAAACGGCCTGGTGGGACTCGACGTTCCCCGGACTGGCGATCATGCTCACCGTGATGGGCTTCAACCTGGTCGGCGACTGGCTGCGGGATCGGCTGAGCCCCGACCTCCGATGACCCGTAGGTGCGACCAGCCAGGAGGCTGTCTTAGAGGGCGCCGCGAGCCGGAGGAAAGGAAACCGTTCTATCGCTCAGCCTCAACGCCGGTCACCTGACCCCACTTCGGAGGTCTCGGCCGCCACAGCCCGCGATCTGAGAGGCGCTGGCCAACCCGGCATGGCCCCCACCCTGCTTTGTTTGGCACTCGCGCTCGTGTTCCGGCTCGCCAGGGCACATGCGGCCGCCGCGACGCCGTAACAGGCCACGCCACTCCAGAACGAGACGGAGATGCCTGCGCTCATCGCCACAGCGACGGCGAGCACCGACGCACAAACCGACGTCGCGCCATTGATGCCCCACAGCCAGGGGGTCGTGGCATCGTCCCTCTCGGAGGCGACCTTCATGCCAAGCGGAAATGCCATTCCCATGAACAGGCCGACCGGGAAGAGGAGCAAGACAGCCACGAGGATCCGTTGCGGCGTGGGTGCCTCTCGAAACGCTCCCAGGGCCCACGGAGTCAGGGCGCCGAAGGCGCACAGGGCGACGAGGATGAGGCCCAGCCGGATCATGGTGGGGCGCGCGGGGCCCGGTTGGACCGTCCGGGTGGATAGGCTGCCGGCGCCACTGGAGACGAGCAAAGCGAAAAGCACAACCGAGAGACCGTAGGTTGGATGACCCAAGAAGATCGTCAGACGTTGCATTTGCGAGATCTCGACCATCATGAACCCTACCCCGATGCTCGCAAAGTAGACGAGCAGCGACCGGTTGCCGCCTGACGCCGCGTGCCGACCGGTCAGGACGAGCGGGCCGATAATGCAGGCAAGCGTGAGCGCGATGAGCACGAGAAGGAGCAGGCCGAGGCTGGACACTGGGCTGGAGCTGACGACCTCCACCGCCTGTGTCCGTCGATCCCGGTTCAAGACGGCCCGGGCCCGCAGGAGGTTGGAGAAGAAGGGGCTGTCATCTGTCGGCGGCGTGAGTTTCAGGGAAAGCGCCCCGGCGACCCGGTCGGGGTTCAGGCCTGATGCCAGCTCCGTAAACATAGGATCGGACGACGATCGAGGGCTGAGCGCCACGTCGAACCGCATGCGGCGGGCGACAGCCTCGAGCGCGGCGAGATCCGTCTCCGAGAACGGCGCCTTGCTGACCAGGATCGTCGCGGCAAAGAAGGAAATGCCCGACTGCTGGTGAGGGAGCGCGGCCTTCACAATGACGAGATGCTCCCGGGGATTCGCGACGCCAAGGCGTTTCAGGGCGGCGGCGGCCAGCGCCGTCGCCTTGTACATTTCTCCCGGGCGGGTGCCCGCGAACCATCGAGATACCGTCAGCACGCCGTCGGGATTGAGCCGCTCAAGGAAGAGCGTCCATGCCTCCACCGTGTACAGCGAGTTCTCCACCAGCATATAGGCGCCCGCGGCGGTGGCGGCGGCCGTATCGATAAGCGACAACTGGATGATATCGTATCGTGTGGGGCTCCTGGCCACGTAGCTTCGGGCCTCATCGTTGATGAAGGTGACACGCGGGTCTCGGTCGAGGTGGCCGGAAAACCTCCCGAACCCCCGGTTGACAGCTCCGAGGATGTTCTTGTTGAGCTCCACCGCGACAACCGACTTCTGCCCGAAGACCAGCGCAGAGAGGATGTCCCGGCCCCCGCCCGCGCCAACCACCAAGACCCTCGCGTCCCTCCGGAGGTAGTGGGCGATGTTCGTGATGTCGTACTTCAGATACTCCAGCCGTCCCACGTTCCCGTCGAAGCCGGTGATGACGGTAAAGGCGTTGACGTCTATGCTCATGCCGAGTTGAGGGACTTTGAGGTCGGGAGGAAGTACGCTGCTCATGCCCCAGCCGTGGGGGGTCAGGGAGATCGGGTAGACGGTGACCCGCGAGAACGAATTCCATTTCTCGTACAAAGGTGGAAGATCGCGGTGGCCCCCCGCCAGGCTCAATCGCAGGATGGCCGACTGGTGGTTCGCCAGGACGCCATTTGTGCTCGCGAAGAGGACCAGCAGGACCGTCGAGGCGAGGGTCACGCGCCTGAGCACGGCGGAGGCTGCGTCGGCCGCGAAGAGGGCTGCCCCGATGCCTGCCAGGGCCGCGATGACGATCACCGCCGTCGGACCGTCGGTCACGTCGAGCACGCAGATCAGGAGCAGGCACCCGGCCGCTGCCCCCGCCAGGTCGACCGCATAGAGGGCGCTGACCTGCTTGGGGAATCGCGTCAACGCCAACGCGACGCACATGCCGCTGAGCGTAAAGGGCACCGATGTCACGATATAGGTCGGGACGAGTACGCCGACCGCAAACTGGCCGCTGTGCAACCGGATGTCCGCATGCGCAACGAAGCTGGCCACGATGGCTCCCGCGAAGAGCAAGGCGCTCCACGCCAGTTGTCGCTTCGCGCCCTCACGAGGGAAGCGTGCGGGAAGCAAGTAGACGAGGAGCGCACCCACGGTCATCCCGAACAGGGCCACCGAAATCGCCATAAAGCCGTAATGGTACCACATGGTCACGCTGAAGATCCGCGTGAGCAGGACTTCGTACATCAACGTGGCGAGGGTGACTAGGAAAAGGCCCCCGTAGGTTCGGCCCGTGGCGGCGGCAGTGCCGTCTTGCATGCGGTATCCTCTCGTGATGGTCAAAGATCCCCCGGTCGCGTTAACTTGGTACTGCCCGCGACCGCAACCCTTCAGACGCCACGCGCGGTGACGGTGATGCTTCATCAGCTGTGCTCCGCTTTCGATGGTGGGACCGGGGATGGGTTCAGCCCCAGAGACGGCGTAGGGGCCTCAAGGTTCGCAACTCTGCGAGGAGCCGGAGCGGGCACCGCCGAAGCGCGCTTGTGTAACCGGCCGATCCGGATGGAGGATGGGGCCTCTCACACCCGAGCGGGCCGACGCGGACGGCTCTCTGGGGCGGTCGTTGACGCCTTCATGCAGCAGGATCTTCTCGCTTTCATTCCTCTCCTGGACGGAGGTCGACCTGTCGCGTTCGCGTCGTCGCGCGTGCGCCGGTGGAGAAGAGGAGATGCCATGAACCTGGACAAGTTTGAACGCCACCCCTTAATGTTTGGTCCGTCGCCCATCCATCCTCTCAAGCGCCTGAGTGAGTACCTGGGTGGCCCTCAGATCTGGGCCAAGCGTGACGACTGCAACAGCGGGTTGGCCTACGGTGGCAACAAGATTCGCAAGCTCGAGTACCTCGTGCCCGATGCTCTCGCGCAAGGGTGCGACACTCTCGTGTCCATCGGGGGCGTGCAGTCTAATCACACGCGTCAGGTGGCCGCGGTTGCCGCGTACGTGGGCCTCGAAGCCTATCTGGTGCAGGAGCATTGGGTGGACTGGCCCGACTCCGTCTACGATCGGGTCGGTAACATTCAACTGAGCCGCATCCTCGGCGCGCACGTCGAGATCAGCCCCGCGGGGTTCAGCATAGGCATCCGCGAGAGCTGGCAGCAAGCCCTTGAAGCAGTCCGCAAACGCGGGGGGAAGCCCTACGCCATCCCGGCCGGTGCTTCCGATCATCCGCTTGGCGGTTTGGGCTTTGCGAACTTCGCTCAAGAAGTCCACCGACAGGAACAGGAGCACGAGGTTTTCTTCGATCACGTCATCGTCTGCAGCGTCACCGGCAGTACGCAGGCCGGCATGATCGTCGGCTTCGCCGCCCAAGATCGTCCTCGTAAGGTGATAGGCATCGACGCATCAGCGAAGCTAGAAGAGACCCGGGCCCAAGTACTCAAGATCGCCCGGAACACCGCCGAGATCGTCGAGTTGGGCCGAGAGATCACCAGCGGTGACGTAATTCTGGAAAACGCCTACGCAGGGGAGCGATACGGCGTCCCCACGCCCGCGACCCTGGAGGCCATCAAACTCACCGCGCGACTCGAGGGCATGATCACGGACCCGGTGTACGAGGGCAAATCCATGGCCGGCCTCATTGACCTTATCGAGCGGCGTGCCATCCCCGAAGCGGCCAAGGTGCTCTACGTCCATTTGGGAGGGGCTCCCGCTCTAAGCGCCTACGGCGCCCTGTTTAAGTAACCCCAGGTGTGATCCGCTTTCTATGAAAACCCCTCGACGGCTCCCCCTGCCCGCGCCTCGGCTAAGGCCCCGCGTTCCCGTCTCCTCGAAGCGTTTCAGCCTCGAGGAGGCCGCGCGGGGCCACCAGCATGGTCCGTTGCTTCCCTTGCGCATCGAAGACAGTGACCCCTGGTCCTTCATCGGCGACTGTGAGCTCGAGGCGCCGAATTCCCGCAGCATCATAGAGTCGCACGCTCGGGGTGCCATCCGTGGCGACTCCGAGCCGCAGGCGGATGTTCCCGTCGGCGTCCACGACCTCGATCTTCCGAACCTGAAGGGCTTCCGGTGAGGCCAGGGACGATGGCGCTGGCCGGATCCAGATCGCCAACGATGCCAAGAGGCATCCGACCGTGAGCCACGCGGCGCCCCACCTGCGCATGCTGCCTCGATCGGGGCCCCCCGGTCGGCTCTCCCCACTTGATGACATGTTCGACCGGCCGGCCGTTGCCGCCTGAGTGAGGCCCTTCGCAAGACACCCCACACGTACCACCCCGCATTCATGGCCTGGGACGCGGATTAGGTTCCCTACGTCGCTGCGTATAGAGTAATCCCGCGTGCCCGCCGGCCACTATGAAGGCGGTCACAGCATAGCCCGCCCATGCGCGCGCAGCGCAGTCTCAGAATTTTCCGTCATAGATCAGTTTATCATGCCAAGCATTCGGGCGAGCCGCCTTGGCAAAACCGCGTTCGTTGATCAATGAGTCCCAGATACGCTTGGAAGATAATTCACTCGCCCCGGCGTATCTTATGCTTGCGAGAAGGCCAAAAGGATCACGAGGCCCATGATTAGCATGGAGCGGGCAGTCGGTGTCCTCTTGACAGCCTGGATGATCGGGACCGCTGCCGGTAGCCCGCTGGCGGCGCAAGCGGTCAACGCCTGCTCTGTCGTGTCGGTCGCCGACATTCAGAGGACTCTCGGCACCGCCGTGAACGGAGAAGGCAAGCCGGTGGACATCGGTATACGGCATTCATGCGACTGGAAAGTGGCGAACGGCGCCAACCTGCGCCTCGCGGTGTTCACCTCGCCCAAGGCAGAGACGTTAACCTCGGAACCGACTTCCGGCCCCCGGGCGTGGGAGCCCCTGACCGCCCTCGGTGAGAAGGCGGGCTACCGACAGTACACCTTCGCCCCGGGGGTTGTGGTCGAGGAAGTCGAGGTCGTGCTTGCTGATCGCGCGTTCTTCGTGCAGGTCACGGGCCACGCCGATCAGATGCTCGCGAAGAACGGGGTGCTTGGTCTCGCGCGCTTGGTGGCGACGCGCCTGCCCTAACGGCGGGGAGGTTGATACTTGCAGTGACGCAACCTCTGCCCACGATCGTCGACGGCGTCTCGCTCGACGGAAGACGCGGATGCCAGTGATGCCGGGAGGGTGTGGAGACTGACCAACGTCGTGGCCCAGGTGATGGCACGACGAGGGCCGACCTGCCGTTGTCGTCGCGCAGATCAGTCCTCCACAGCCCGGCGGAGCCGGCCGAGGGCATCGTCCCACTGTTGCGAGATCGTCTCGAGGTGACGGCGCACGTCCGCCAGGCGCCGCGTCGAGACCTGCCACACGCGCTCTCGCCCGTGCCGCCGGCTCAGCACCAGACCCGCCCGCTCCATCACCCGAAGGTGTTTGGTGATCGCCTGACGGGTGATCGGAAAGCCCTCGGTGAGGCCGGTAATGGACGTCGGTCCATTGTGGCAGAGGCGGGAGACAAGCCGTAGACGAGTCTCGTCACCCAGCACTGCAAACAGCCGCGCCGGCTCCCCCGGCGGCGCCGACGCGGTTGTGCTACTTCGAGTGGGCAAGGTAGGCCTCGATCAATTTCACTTGCGCGCTCCAGCCTCGCTCATTCGCCGCAAACGCCTTCGCCCGGTGTGCGAGCGGGATTCGGTCGAAGCCTGACTCGGTGACGGTCAGCACGATTCCGCCGACAGCGTCGTCGAGCACAAACTCCACCAGCGTCGTTGGTTCGGCGGAGTAATCGATGCCCGGCTCGACGGCGAAGGGGTGCCACCGAAATGAGAACAGGCGCTCCGGTTCCATCCTCTCGACGGTAATGGCGAACGCCGTGCCTTCGTACTCTTTTTGGGCTTTGGCGACTTCGGGGTCGGCGGTCGTGGGGACCACCGCGCCGCGCATGTGGGCGCCCGGCGCGAACGGTCCGTCGAACCTAACCCCAAACCAGCGGCCGAACTCTGCGGAGTCCGCCAGCGCCCGCCAAACCCGGGCTCGCGGGGCACGCAAGAACACTCGCTTTTCGATGCGGTCGGTTACTTCAACGCGATCTGTGCTCACGGGCAACCCCCAGGTTGCAGGATGGTCACAGCGTAGCACATCCGTCGCCGAAGCGCAACCCTGCAGTTGCTGATTACGTGCAGGGCGAGACTCACTTTGGGACAAAGAACAAAACGCCGTGCCCGTCGGATGCAGAACGAGCCGGTGCTCGCAGAAAGCGTCGCCGTTCGCTCGGAGGCGATTAGACAACAGAGCGAGGCTCGAACGCATCGGCCACGCACGGCCGAGCTAACTACCATCTCGAACGGGGGACAAACCGCCGTGGACAAGGTGGTGACGTTCGATTGCTACGGGACGCTTGTTGCTTTCGATCTGGATCGCGTGGTGCGGGCCACGCTCAAGGACCGCCTTCGCATCGATGGCGTCGACGAAGCAGAGTTCTTGCGTGACTTTCGCGTAATGCGCTTTCAGGCCGTGTTGGAAACGTATCGGCCCTACAAGGAGATCCTTGCCGTCAGTTTGGAGCACGCGATGCGGCTGCACGGCCTTTCGTACCGCAGGGAGGACGGCAACGCGCTCGTTGCCGCAGTGCCGACCTTTGGTCCCTTCCCTGAGGTACCCGCCGTCCTCGCACGGATCAAGGAGGAGTATCAGATCGCCATCATCTCGAACACGGACGATGATCTCATTTCCGGCAACATCGAGCGGATCGGCGTCCATTTCGATTACGTCATCACCGCCGAGCAGGCCCGAGCTTACAAGCCTTCGAGAGAGGTGTTCGAATATGCGCTGCATGTGACAGGTCGGACGGGGGCCCAGGTGATCCAGGTCGCCCAGGGCTTTGAGTATGACATCATCCCGACATACGGCTGGGGCATGCGCCGCATCTGGATCAACCGGAGCGGCCGGCGCGGCAGCAGCGCCTTCATGCCGTACGAGGAGATCCCGGACATGTCGCGGCTTCCCGTACTCCTCGACCTCTGATTCCCGGCAACCCCCCGGCGGAACCCCACGCATGGCGCGTAACCGTATCGCGTCGGACCGGTGAGTGCTCTTCCCTACCTG
>JACXTT010005027.1_pt1 | contig 19352 bp, 18 predicted proteins | sample 9270951 | NCBI WGS metagenome assembly JACXTT01 (sample SAMN15532306, study PRJNA645909) | rock metagenome | isolation source: weathered quartz diorite | place: Puerto Rico | collected 2017-06-21 | reverse complement strand
TTTTGCCCGTTCTCACGTTGGACGATGGGGTTCACGATATAGCGCGGCTCGCCGATCATTTGGGGATCGAGCGTTTTGCCCTAATCATGGGGGGCAGCCTCGGCGCCATGCAGGCGCTGCAATGGACCGTGAGTTTCCCGGATCGGATCCGTCATGCCCTGGTGATCGCCGCGGCACCCAGGCTTTCGGCGCAGAACATCGCGTTCAACGAGGTGGCGCGGCAAGCGATCATGACCGACCCCGATTTTCACGGCGGCAATTTCTACGCATACGATGTCGTCCCGCGGCGCGGCTTACGTCTTGCGCGCATGCTTGGACACATCACCTATCTCTCCGACGATGCCATGGCCGAGAAATTTGGCCGCGCGCTGCGCGACGGCGCGCTCAAATTCAACTTCGACGTGGAATTTGAGATCGAGTCATACCTGCGCTACCAGGGAGACAAGTTCTCCGAGTACTTCGACGCTAACACCTACCTGCGCATCACCAAGGCGTTGGATTATTTCGATCCGGCGGCGGAATACGGCGGTGATCTGACCAAAGCGCTGGCGCGTGCACGGGCCGCGTTTCTGGTGGTGTCGTTCACCTCGGACTGGCGATTCTCGCCGGCGCGCTCGCGCCAGATCCTCAAAGCGCTGGTCGACAACCGTCTCGACGTGTCCTACGCCGAAATCGACGCGCCCCACGGGCACGATGCATTTCTCATGGACGACCCGCGCTATCATGAGTTGATACGCGCCTACTTGGATAACATCGACATCGCATGACGCAAACCGGCGTGCAGACGTTGGGATCAGCTCGCGCGAATCAAGGACTTCCCAGCCGACCCGAATTCGACGCTATCGCCGCGTGGATCGAACCGGGGGCGCATGTGCTCGACCTCGGTTGCGGCGACGGCTCGCTGTTGCGTTATCTGAAAGAGACACGCCGGGCCCTGGGATACGGGATAGAGATCGATGATGTCAACGTTCTGGCGAGTGTACGCAACCGTGTGAACGTCCTGCAAAGCGATCTCGAATCCGGATTGGCGGGCTTCGAGTCCGGTTCCTTCGACTACGTGATCTTGTCGCAGACGCTGCAAGCCGTGCGACACACTGAGCAGATTATCGGAGAGATGCTGCGCGTGGGGCGTCAGGCGATCGTTACATTTCCGAACTTCGGCTACTGGGGTCACCGATTGCAGGTGCTGAGGGGTCGTATGCCGGTGTCTCCGACGCTGCCCTACCAGTGGTATGACACGCCCAATGTGCACCTTTTCACGCTTCGCGATTTCGAGAGTTTCTGCGCCAACCACGGGATCCGCATTCTCGAGCGTGTCGTGATGGACCGCGGTCGAATCGTGTCGGTTCTGCACAACCTGCTCGGTTCGCTGGCGGTTTATCGTTTCGATCGGGGCGCGCAGCCATAGTCTCGGACCCGGGCGTGCCTGGCACGCAGGCGCAGGAGACGGTACCGGCCGACAGGCTACCGTCGGTGCGCGAAGTCCTGTTCACGCGGCGCATGCTGATCTGCGTCTTTGCCGGATTCAGCTCGGGGCTGCCGCTCTACGTCCTGCTGACGCTCGTTCCCGGCTGGCTTCGCTCCGAACACGTAGACCTCAAGGCTATCGGGCTGTTCACGCTGATCCAGCTTCCCTATACCTGGAAATTCCTCTGGTCGCCGTTGCTCGATCGCTTTGGCTTTCCCGGGTTGGGCCGGCGACGCGGCTGGATGTTGATCACACAATGCGCCTTACTGTTGGCTATCGCTGCGCTTGGGGGGATGGTCCCGGCGACGGACATGCGCGCGATAGCGGGGTTGGCAGCATTGACGGCGTTCCTGAGCGCGAGTCAGGACATCGTGATCGACGCGTATCGGCGCGAAATTCTGAGCGATGCGGAGCTGGGGCTAGGTACCGCCGTGTATGTCAATGCCTACAAGATCGCGGGGTTGATCCCTGGTTCGTTGTCGCTCGTTCTCGCTGACCACTATCCGTGGCCGATCGTGTTCATCGTCACTGCGTTGTTCATGCTGGCGGGTATCGGCATGACGTTGCTCATCGCGGAGCCGGCCATTCCGTCCGGCGCGCCGCGCACACTGCGCGCTGCTGTAGTCGAACCCTTCGTCGAGTTCATCGGCCGTACCGGCTGGCGCCACGCCGTGCTCGTGCTGGCCTTCATCTTCCTCTACAAGCTCGGCGACAGCATGGCCACTGCGCTTGCAACTCCCTTCTATCTCGATATGGGATTCAGCAAGTCGCAGATTGGGCTCATCGCCAAGAATGCCGGGCTATGGCCGAGCGTGTTCGGCGGTCTCCTCGGCGGGCTGTGGATGGTTAAGCTGGGAATCAACCGGGCGCTGTGGATATTTGGCGCGGCTCAGGCGTTTTCAATACTAGGTTTCGCGCTTCTGTCCCAGCTCCCAGGAGACCGCATCGCGCTGGCCGGCGCGATCGGCTTCGAGGCGTTGGGTGTTGGACTGGGGACGGCAGCGTTCGCAGCGTTCATCGCACGCACCACCAATCCACGCTATACCGCCACCCAATTCGCCTTGTTCACCAGCCTGGCCGCGGTCCCGCGCACGCTGATCAACGCCACCACCGGCTGGATCGTCGAGCACACTGGATGGTTTCATTTCTATTTGTTTTGCACCCTGCTGGCGGTGCCGGGGATGCTGCTCTTATGGTGGGTGGCGCCATGGAACGAAAAGGGCCGCGACTCTTGACTGGCTGTATCCTGTTCGGATGTCCACCAATTGCCCGCACAGCTAGATCGGCGGAGAAAGGTCGTTCCTGTCGAGTCACAAGTCACGTTATCTCATAGTCGTAGTCGATCACCAGAGGCGCGTGATCGCTGAACCGTTTCGCTTTGTAGATCGAGGCCTTGAGCGCTTTGGCCGCGATGCTGGGCGTGGCGATCTGGTAGTCGATGCGCCAACCAACGTTGTTGGCCCAGGCCTTGCCGCGGCTGGACCACCAGGTGTATTGCTCGGGGCGCGGGTCGAGCCGCCGAAACACATCCACATAACCCAGCATATCGAATACGCCCGACAGCCACGCACGCTCCTGCGGGAGGAACCCCGGATTCTTCTGGTTCGTTCGCCAGTTCTTGAGGTCGATTTCCCGGTGTGCGATGTTCCAGTCTCCGCAGATGATGACGTTTCGCCCGCCGGTCGCTAACGCGTGAAGGCGTGGAATGATGCGCTCGAGGAAGCTGAGCTTGATCGCCAGCCGCTGCTCCGAACTCGAGCCCGAGGGTACGTACAAAGACACCAGACTGAGTATTCCGAACCGGGCCTCGAGATAACGGCCTTCGGCGTCTATATCCGGGATTCCGAAGCCCTCTATGATCTGATCCGGCTCCCGGGCGCAGTACAGACCGACGCCGCTATAACCCTTCTTGGAGGCAAAGTGAAAGTATCCATGCAGCGCGTTTGGGTTTCGCATGGTATCCGTGAGATCCGGGGCTTGCGCCTTGATCTCTTGAACGCACATGACATCGGGCCTCTGGCGGGGCAGCCAGCGCAGCAGGCCTTTATTGACGGCTGACCGTATGCCGTTTAGATTCAGCGTGACTATGCGCATAGAGACGTGAATTCGAATTTTCGCCAAGAGTTCATCGCGTTCGCATTGGAGTGTAACGTTCTGCGTTTCGGATCGTTCACTACCAAAGCGGGCCGTCTTTCACCCTACTTTTTCGACGCTGGACTATTCAACGACGGCCAGTCGTTGCGGCGCGTGGGGGAATTCTACGCGCAAGCCATCGTGGACTCGGAAATCGCGTTCGATCAGCTGTTCGGCCCCGCCTACAAAGGCATCCCGCTGGTCACAGCGGCCGCCGTGGCGCTTGCCCAAAATGGGCGCAATGTGCCGATCTGCTTTAACCGCAAAGAGGTGAAGGATCACGGTGAAGGCGGAGCGGTCGTCGGGGCGCCGCTGGCTGGCCGGGTCCTGATCCTGGACGACGTGATTTCGGCCGGAACCTCGGTACGCGAGTCGGTCGACATCATACGTGCGGGCGGAGCGACCCCATGCGGGGTTGTGATTGCGCTGGACCGCATGGAGCGAGGGCAGGGCGCGCTATCAGCGGTGCAGGAAGTGCAGCAGCAATTCCACATGCCGGTAGCCAGTATTGCCACCCTGGACGACTTGACCAGTTACCTGGAGGCGCGCGGAGAAATGGCACGCGAGTTGCAGTGGGTTATGGGTTATCGCCGTCAGTACGGAGTCAAGAAGGATGCAGGCTAACCCTGTGGTCGTTGTCGCTGGGCTGGTGCTCGCGCTGGCCTTAGCTGATGCCGCTGCCGCCGCGAAAATATACAAGTGGACGGATGAAAGGGGCATAACTCACTACGGCGAGGTCATCCCCCCTGAATACAAGGATCAGGCCGCCCAGGAGATGAGTCCGCAAGGCATCACGCTCCGCAAGTTGGACGCCGCGGCCCCAGCGATTACACCGGAACAGCGCAAAGCGGCCGAGGAAAAAGCTGTGCGCGACCGCGACGAAAAGCAACGCGCGTTCGAGCAGCGTCGGCGCGATGTCGCATTGGTGAATACCTATACCAGCGCCCAGGAGATCGACGCGGCGTGCGAGCGAACCCTGCAGCTTCCCAGCCAAGCCATACGAGGGTTGGAGCCCCGGCTCAAGAAGGCGCAAGACAGGCTCGCTGGCCTCGAGCAGCAGACAGGCGCATTGGTCAAGGCCGGGAAGCGGGTGCCCGAAAGCATAGAAGCGGATATCGCAGACCAAAAGATCGAGGTCGACACCATCCGGGCCGAGATCGAACGCAACAAGGCCCAGATCGAGATCATCAAAGCGAAGTACGAGCAAGACAAAAAACGTTACCTCGAAGTGACACAACGCTGAGCGGGAGCTCTCTCGCTTCGAGCACTCGCGTTCGACGCTTCATCCCGAAAGCTTCCTGCGTAGTATCTCGTTGACCTGGGCCGGGTTTGCCTTGCCTCGGCTGGCCTTCATGACCTGACCCACGAAGAAGTTGAAGGCTTTCTCTTTTCCGGCGCGAAACTCCGCGACCTGAGCGGGGTTGGCGGCAAGGATCCCTTCTACGATTTTCTCGATCTCTCCGGTGTCTGAGATCTGTTTCAACCCGCGGCTTTCGATGATGACATCGGCCTCCATCGAGCCGTTCCACATTGCGTCAAATACCTCGCTTGCGCTTTTGCGCGTGATTTTGGCATCTTGGATGTGCTTCAGCAAACGCGCGAGGCTAGCGCTAGTTACAGGAGATTCCGATACGTCGATCCCCGAGCGGTTGAGAGCTGCACTGAACTCACCAAGAACCCAGCTCGCAGCGAGTCTCTGACCTCCGCCCAACGCCCGCACCAATCCCTCGAAGAATTCGGCAAGTTCGCGAGTCGCGGTCAGCGCGGACGCCTCGTACGCGGAAAGGCCAAACTCGCGCTGGAACCGTGCGCGTTTCGCGGCAGGTAACTCGGGGAGCGCCCTACGCACCTGGTCGATCCGAACTGCGCTGACTGTGAGCGGCAGCAGGTCGGGATCCGGGAAATAACGATAGTCGTGAGCGTCTTCTTTCGATCGCATGGAACGCGTCTGGTCGCGGTCTGGATCGTACAGCCTGGTTTCCTGAACGATCTTTCCGCCTTCCTCCAGGATCTCGATTTGACGCCGGGCCTCGTATTCGATTGCACGCTCAAGAAAGCGGAACGAGTTGAGGTTCTTGATCTCGCAGCGCGTTCCGAGGCCGTCGCTGCCGGTTGGACGCACCGAAACGTTGGCATCGCAGCGGAAAGACCCTTCTTGCATGTTGCCGTCGCTGATCTCGATCCAACGTACCAGCGTGTGCAGCGTCTTGGCGTATGCCACCGCCTCCTCAGGGCTGCGCATGTCGGGCTCCGTTACGATTTCCAGCAGTGGGGTGCCGGCCCGGTTGAGGTCGATGCCGCTCAGGTCGCGGTATTGCTCGTGTAACAACTTGCCAGCGTCCTCTTCCAAGTGGGCCCGAGTGAGGCGGACGATTTTTTCGAATTCGCCCATCTGTACCGAGATCCTGCCGCCTTGCACGATCGGCAGCTCGTATTGGCTGATCTGGTAGCCCTTGGGGAGATCCGGGTAGAAATAGTTCTTGCGCGCGAAAACGCAGTGCTGGTTAATGGTTCCGTCGACCGCCAAGCCGAAGCGGATGGCCCGGTCGATCGCGCCTGTGTTTGCTATCGGCAGCACGCCGGGGAGCGCAACATCCACCGCGCAAGCTTGTGTGTTGGCTGCGGCGCCGAATGCCGTCGAAGCACCGGAGAACATTTTGGATACGGTTGACAACTGGGCGTGCGTTTCCAGCCCGATTACGACTTCCCACTGCATAACGGAACCCATCCCCCGCCGACCCGTCCGGATGCTACCCTTCAGCCGCATCCGGCTGGGGTGCGAAGATGCCAATCGGTGGTGCGTTGATACTGGTGTGCGACGCCGAGCAGGCGCGCCTCCTGAAAATAGTTGCCCATGATCTGCAGCCCAACTGGTAGTCCGGTGTCCCCGAAACCGCAGGGAATCGACAGCGCCGGGATACCCGCGAGCGGCGCGGGAACGGTGTAGATGTCGCTGAGATACATCTGTACGGGATCTGCGGCCTTGGCGCCAAGCTGGAATGCCGTGGTTGGCGTAGTGGGACCCATGATTACGTCACAGCGCTCGAACGCCTCGGCAAATTCCTGGGCGATCAGACGACGAACCTTCTGCGCCTGCAGGTAATAAGCGTCGTAGTAGCCGTGCGACAAGACATAGGTGCCAATCAAGATCCGGCGCTTGACCTCGGCCCCGAAGCCCTGTGCTCTGGTTTTCATGTACATGTCGCGCAGGTCGGTATACTCGGGCGCGCGGTAACCATAGCGCACTCCATCGAAGCGGGCTAGATTGCTGGACGCTTCGGCCGCCGCCAACACATAGTAGGCCGGAATGGACAACCGGGTCTGCGGCAGCGTCACCTCGATTACTTTGCAGCCCAACCTTTGAAACTCAGCGACTGCCGTTTCTACAGCTCGGCCAACGTCTGGAGCCAGGCCCTCTCCGAAGAACTCTCGTGGAAGCCCGATGCGCAAGTCTGCGATCGATTGCTCCAAATCACGCCCGTAGTCCTCGCTCGGGCGCTCAAGGCTGGTAGAGTCGCGGGGGTCGAAGCCGGCTACCGCAGTGAGGACCAGCGCCAAGTCGGCAGCAGACTTTGCCATAGGCCCGCACTGATCCAGGCTGGAGGCGAAGGCGACCATCCCGTAACGGGACACCACACCGTAGGTCGGCTTTATTCCCGAGATACCGCACAGAGCTGCCGGCTGCCGGATAGAGCCGCCGGTGTCCGTTCCAAGCGCAGCGGGAACCATCCGGGCGGCAACAGCCGCCGCCGATCCGCCCGAGCTTCCACCAGGTACGGCATTGCGGTCCCAGGGGTTCTTGACCGGGCCGTAGTAGGAGGTCTCGCTGGACGAGCCCATGGCAAACTCGTCCATGTTGGTCTTCCCGAGATTGACTGCCCCGGCCCGATGCAGCTTCTCAACCACGTGCGCATCGTAGGGCGCGACGAAGTTGGAGAGGATCTTCGAGCCGCAGGTGGTGAGCCAGCCCTTGGTACAGAAGATGTCTTTGAGCGCCACTGGGATGCCAGTCAACGCTTGCAATTGGCCACCCGATATGCGGTCGTCCGCTGCCCGGGCCTGAGCCAGGCTCGCCTCCGGGTCCAAGGTGACGAAGGCGTTGAGCCCTGGGTTCAGTCGTTGCGCCCGATCGAGGAACAGCTGGGTCAGCTCGACGCTGGAGATCTGCTTTCCAGCCAGCGCCTGGGCGAGTTCGTTGAGGCCGGCGTTGATCATTGGTTGCCGATGAGAAGCGCTTCAGGTGAGAGCGCTGGAACGGAAGCAAGGCGCTCCCCTGCGTCTCACCCCGTGCGTTTCACTCTATGATCTTCGGTACTAGGTAGAGGCCGGCCGCAACCTGCGGCGCTATGTTTTGGAACAACTCGCGCTGGTTTTCTTCCGTCACCCGGTCTTCGCGCAATCGCAGAGTGACGTCTTGGGCGTGCGACATCGGTTCGACGCTGCGGGTGTCGACAGACTGCAGCGCTTGGATCAAGGCGAAGATGGCCTGCAACTGAGCCAAAACTTGCTGTGCTTCGGTGTCGTTGACCTCGAGGCGCGCAAGTTGCGCGATGCGTTTGACGTCATCCAGAGACAGGGCCATTCGGGTTTCAGTGAGAGGTGGCGGGGGGCGCACAACAGGCCGGCCCGGCGCTTCCAACGTGTTCTTCAAGTAGAGTATTATAACTTTTTCCCCGTTGCACCATTGACTCCACGAGAACAGGAGCTTCATGTTCGGATTCCTTGGCGGTTACTTCTCCAACGATCTCGCCATCGACCTCGGCACGGCCAATACTCTGATCTATGTGCGCGGCAAAGGTATCGTCCTGAACGAGCCTTCGGTCGTTGCCATCCGTCAGGAAGGCGGTCCTAACGGGAAGAAAGTGATCCAAGAAGTGGGCCTGGCGGCGAAGCAGATGCTCGGTCGCACACCCGGGAACATCATCGCTATCCGTCCAATGAAGGATGGCGTGATCGCCGACTTCACGGTGACCGAGCAGATGCTGAAGCAGTTCATCAAGAAGGTGCATGACAACCGCCTGTTCTCCCCCAGTCCCCGCATCGTGATTTGCGTGCCGTGCGGCTCGACGCAGGTGGAACGCCGCGCGATCCGCGAATCGGCTTACGGCGCTGGAGCCCGTAAAGTCGAGTTGATCGAAGAGCCGATGGCGGCGGCGATCGGAGCCGGACTGCCGGTGGAGGAGGCAACCGGCTCGATGGTGGTAGACATCGGCGGCGGGACCACCGAGGTCGGTGTTATTTCCCTGGGCGGGATCGTCTACTCCGGATCGGTCCGGGTGGGCGGCGACAAGTTCGACGAAGCGATCATCAACTATATCCGGCGCAACTACGGAATGCTGATCGGCGAGACCACGGCCGAGGAAATAAAGAAGGAGATCGGTTCGGCGTTCCCGGGCAGCGAGGTGAAGGAAAAGGAGGTCAAGGGCCGCAACTTGGCCGAAGGTATTCCACGCAGCTTCACCATCTCCAGTAACGAAATCTTGGAAGCGCTTACCGAGCCGCTCAATGCTATCGTGAGCGCGGTCAAGTCCGCGCTCGAGCAGACGCCACCCGAGCTCGGCGCTGATATCGCGGAGAAGGGTATGGTACTTACAGGGGGCGGGGCACTGCTCCGCGACATAGACCGCCTGTTGATGGAGGAGACCGGGCTGCCCGTCATCGTGGCCGATGACCCTCTGACCTGCGTCGTGCGCGGCTCGGGGAAGGCCCTGGACAAGATGGACAAGCTTGGCAGTATCTTTACCAGCGACTGAAGGGCCAAGCCTCTCCATCGCGTCGCCGTGATCAACCCCATGCGGTGCCGCACGCTTTTTGCTTGAAGGGCAGGCCCGCTGCCATTCCCCCGTCGACTGTCGTCATCCCATGGAATACTCGCCGCCACCTTTCTTCAAGCGCGGTCCGAGCCTCCTCACCCGATTCACGTTCTTCTCGATCATCTCGGTCGTCCTGCTGGTGGCGGACGCGCGGTTCAACTATCTCCAGGTCCTGCGCCAGAGTATCGCGGCCGTGGTGTACCCCCTGCAGCGGTTGTCGTCGGTGCCGGGCAGCTTGGCCGTTCGCGTCGGCGAGTTCTTCGCAACTCAATCCCAGCTGCAGCGGGAAAACGAACAGCTTCGGCGTCAGGAACTGCTCAATGCCGGTGCCATGCAGCTGGGGAAGTCCCTGGAGAGCGAAAACCAGCACCTGCGCCAGCTGCTCGGGTTACGGGAGCGGTTACCGCGCGAGTTCATTGCCGCAGAGATTCTGTACTCGCATCGCGACCCGTTTACGCGGCGCGTGGTGGTCGACAAGGGTTTTCAGCATGGAGTGAAGGCGGGTCAAGCGGTGGTTGATGAAGCTGGGGTGGTGGGTCAAGTGACGCGCGTTTTCGCCTGGGTGTCGGAGGTGACCTTGGTGACGGACAAGGAGCAGGCGGTGCCGATTCAATCGGTCCGCAGCGGCTTGCGCGGTGTCACGTTCGGCATCGGCTATGACGAGACCCTGGAGCTGCGCTTCATGCCGGTCAATGCCGATATTCAGCACGGTGATCTGCTGGTCACCTCCGGCATCGACGGCACCTATCCGCCGGGGCTGCCGGTGGCGGTCGTGTCGAACATTGAACGCAACGCCGCGTACGCGTTTGCCCGCATCACGTGCACGCCGACGGCTGGCGTAACCAGCTTTAGTCAGGTACTGATCGTGTCAACTACGGACCAGGTCCCGGAAAGACCGATGACCGATGATGAGCCCGGACCCAAGGGCAGGAAGGCGAAGAAGTGAACTTCGACTGGCTGCGGCCGCCGCCCGGTGGCAGGACGCCGCCCCAGGAGATTCTGTTGCCGGTGAAGACGCGCTACATCGCGTTAACCCTGGTCAGTGCCCTGGTGCTGGATCTGTTCGCCCTGCCGGGCGTGCTGCAGCAAATCCGTCCCGACTTCATCGCACTCACCCTCATCTACTGGGTGGTCTACCACCCACGACGAGTGGGGTTCTTTCCCGCGTGGTTTCTCGGTCTGATTATGGATGTGGCGGACGGCAGCCTATTCGGCCAGCATGCGCTGGCCTACGCCGTGCTGATGTACCTGGCCATTTTGCTCCATCGTCGAATCGTAATGTTTGGCATGCGGCACCAGATCGCGCACGTCGCTGCTATCCTCATCGCCTCTCAGCTGATTATGCTGGGCGTGCGACTGATGGCCGGCGCCGATTTTCCGGGCGTGCTGTACTTTGTGTCTAGCCTGGTGGGAGCCGCGATCTGGCCCCTGTTGTTCAACGTGATACGCGGGCCCCTGCGCCCGAGGTTTCACCCGGATGGTGTCTAGATTGCGCACGCTCCGTCGCATGAGTGCGCGCGAGGAGCGAGATCCAATCGTCCTGGGCGGGGGTCGACGAGCAGAGCTGCGCGACCACCAAAAGGAGCTCCACCACTTCCAGGTGCGGTTGGTGGTGTGCGCCGGCGCCGTGCTGGTTGTCTTCTTTCTGTTGCTGATCCGATTCTTCTACCTGCAGGTTCTGCAACACGACTACTACCATACGCTGGCCGAGAACAACCGCATTTCGATCGTTCCCATCATCCCCAACCGCGGCTTGATGCTGGATCGCAACGGGGCGGTGATCGCACACAACTACGCGGCGTACACACTGGAGATTACACCCTCGAAAGCAGGCGATCTGGAGTCGCTGATCAACGAGCTGGCAACTGTGGTGGAAGTAGCGCCCAAAGACCGCAAGCGCTTCCGCAAGCTGCTCGAGGAGGGCCACGACTTCGCCAGCCTACCCATTCGCACGCGGCTGAACGACGTCGAGGTTGCCAGGTTCGCGGCCAACAAGTTCCGCTTCCCGGGAATAGACATCCGCGCACGACTGTTTCGGCATTACCCCAATGGAGAGGTGGCTTCGCACGTGATCGGGTACATCGGCCGCCTTACGCAGAGCGATCTGGACAGGCTGGAAGACGACGGCCTGGCCGCGAACTACACCGGCTCGGATTTCATCGGTAAGGTGGGACTGGAGGGGCGTTACGAAGCCAACTTGCACGGTACTACCGGCTTTGAGGAGGTGGAGACCGACGCGAACGGGCGCGCCGTGCGGACATTGCGCAGCACGCTGCCGGTCTCGGGTAACAACCTGCTGTTGTCGCTGGACGCCCGTTTGCAGGAGGTCGCGGAACGCGCCTTCGGCCAGCGTCGCGGCGCGTTGGTGGCCATCGAACCCGCCACGGGCGGCGTGCTGGCGCTGGTCAGCAAGCCTGGCTATGACCCCAATCTGTTCGTCGACGGCATCGACCCCCAGAGCTGGGAAGCGCTGAACAGTTCACCCGACCACCCCCTCAACAACCGCGCGCTGCAAGGCCTATATCCGCCGGGATCAACGTTCAAGCCCTTTATGGCCCTGGCCGCGCTGGAGCTCGGCAAGCGCAACCCGCACCACGCCATTTACGATCCGGGTTATTTCTTCCTTGGAGGTGGGGGCGGCCATCGCTACCGCGACTGGAAGACTGGTGGCCACGGCATGGTCGACATGCACAAGTCGATCGTGATTTCGTGCGACACGTACTATTACGGTGTGGCACAGGAGCTCGGAATCGACAACATCCACGAGTTCATCGGCAAGTTCGGATTTGGCCGACGCACGGGCATCGACATCGACGGCGAGGTCGGGGGACTGCTGCCATCCCAGGAATGGAAGATGCGGCGCTTCCAGCAGAAGTGGTTTGCGGGCGATACGATTTCGGTAGGCATCGGCCAAGGCTACAATCTAACCACGCCGGTGCAGCTGGCGCAGGCTGTTTCTGTCATCGCCAACCGGGGCAACGTTTTCCGTCCGCACATCGTGCGCCAGATTCAGGACGGTCAGACCAACAAGCTCACCAGCATCGAGATCGAACCGCTTGAAACGATCGCCTTGCATCCGCAAAACCTCGATCTGGTGCGCGATGCCATGGTCGACGTCACCCGCCCGGGCGGCACCGCGGCGGTCGCTGGCGCGGGTGCGCAGTACCGTTTTGCCGGCAAGACCGGTACGGCCCAAGTCGTCGCCATGAAGCAGAACGAAAAGTACGATGAACGCCGTGTCCAGGAGCGCCACCGCGACCACGCTCTGTTTATCGCCTACGCCCCTGCGGACGCCCCGACCATCGCTTTGGCTGTGCTGGTGGAGAATGGCGGTCACGGTGCTTCGGCTGCAGCGCCGCTTGCGCGTGCGGTCATGGACTTCTACCTGCTAGGCAAAGAGCCCCCGGCCAAGCCGGGTGCACGGGAAGAGGACGAGAATGATTAGTCGGCTGCTCGCCTTCCTGGGCCGCCACATCGATCGCCATCTGCTGGCGGCAATTGGTGCGTTGCTGCTGGTTGGACTCATCACCTTGTACAGCGCGTCGGGAGAGAGCGTGAGTCGGATCGGCGCCCAGCTTGCCAATATCGTGGTTGCGCTGGTCGTCATGTGGATCGCCGCCAACATCCGGCCGCACTATTTGCAACGCCTGGCCCTGCCGGTCTATCTGTTCGGTCTGCTGTTGCTGATCGCCGTGTGGCGCTACGGCGAGAGCGTCAACGGCGCGCGCCGCTGGCTGCACGTGGGCGTTACCCGCATTCAGCCGTCGGAACTGATGAAGGTCGCGGTGCCGCTGGCGCTGGCTTGGTACTTCGACCGCTATGAGGCGGTGCTCAAACTGCGCGACTTCGCGGTGGCAGCGGTGATGCTGCTGGTTCCGGTAACGCTGATCGCCAAGCAGCCTGACCTCGGTACCGCGTTGATCATCACCGCGGCCGGCTTCTACGTGATATTCCTAGCCGGCTTGAGCTGGAAAATCCTGGTCGGTCTGACCGCGGCCGGGGCGGTAGGCGTGCCGCTGCTGGTATGGCCGCTGATGCATGACTATCAGCGCCAGCGGATCTTGACGCTGCTCGACCCCAGCCAGGATCCATTGGGCGCCGGGTATCACACGATCCAGGCCACCATCGCGCTGGGATCCGGTGGGTTTTTCGGCAAGGGTTGGCTCAACGGCACGCAGGCACATCTGGACTTCTTGCCCGAGCGCAGCACCGACTTCATCTTTGCGGTGTTCTCGGAAGAGTTCGGATTGTTCGGCAATCTGGTGCTCGTGACGCTGTTTCTATTCGTGATCGGACGCGGGTTGTTCATTACCTTCAACGCTTCCACGTTGTTTACCCGGCTGGTGGCTGGGGCAATCACGCTCACGCTTTTCACTTACGTGTTCGTAAACATGGGGATGGTAAGCGGGGTATTGCCGGTCGTTGGGGTGCCCTTGCCGATGATCAGCTATGGGGGTACCTCCCTGGTGAGCATCTTGTTCGCCTTGGGCATACTGATGAGCATTCACACCCACAAGCGGCTGGTGAAGAGCTAGTGATAGGTGAAGGGTGAGGGGTAAGGCCTGGCGGTTCTTGCATTGGATCTCCTGCGCGCTCGTCGCATGGTGGCGCCGTGGTCCCGGAGGAGTCGCCAACCCTTCCCAAGGGTTACCGCCCCCAGCGCAGGGCGCGCCCCTAGCAATGGTCCTGGGACTGGTCGCGCTCGCTGCGTGCTCTTCCTTGCCACCCCACCCGGAGACCGGCGTGCCGCCGCGCAAACCCGGCGGGTACTATCTCGATGACGGCCCAGGCGCCAATGCGCCCGCTGATCTGGATCGGATACCCAATCCAGAGCCCAGGGTTGAGCCGATCAAGGCATCGACTTCGCGGCCCTACACCGCGTTCGGTCGCACCTACACCCCCATGACCCGGCTTGGCCCGTACCAGGCACGCGGGACGGCGAGTTGGTACGGCAAGCGCTATCACGGCCAGGCCACCGCTTCCGGTGAAACGTACGACATGTATGCCATGACCGCCGCGCATCCGACGCTTCCCATCCCGAGTTACGCACGTGTAACCAGCCTGCGGACCGGCAAATCCGTCGTGGTCCGCATTAACGATCGCGGCCCTTTCCGCGGTGATCGTGTGATCGACCTTTCGTATACGGCTGCCTACAAGCTCGGCATGCTCGGGTCCGGCAGCGACCTGGTGGAAGTGCAGAGCATCGTGCCCGGCGAAGCGCCGTCTGCGAGCAGTGTGGCCCAGGCGCAGAGGCCCACTGAAGCGGCCTCGGATCAAAGCACCGTCGCCGAGGCCCCCGTTGCGCAGGAACCTACCGGCGTGTACGTGCAGCTTGGCGCCTTCACGCTGCGCCAGAACGCTGAGAGCTTCCTAGCTCATATGCGAATCGAAATGAGCTGGCTCGCCGCAGCCATCGGAATGTACGCGCGAGACGGGCTGTACCGGGTCCATGCTGGCCCTTACGCGGACCGGATTCAGGCCGACGCGGTGGCGCGGCGCATCGAGCAGTCGATGGACCTTAAACCCATCTTGATTACACGCTAGCTCGGGGGGCCTTCACGCATGCACTATCTGCTCTGTGGCTCGATTGCTTACGACACGATCATGGTCTTCCGAGATCGATTCCGGAACCATATCCTCCCTGATCAGATCCATATTCTGAATGTCGCGTTTCTGGTTCCCGACATGCGGCGGGAGTTCGGCGGCTGCGCAGGCAACATCGCGTACAACTTGCGCTTGCTGGGCGAGCGGCCGCTCATCATGGCCACCGTCGGCGAAGACTACCAGCCGTACGCGTACCGCCTGGAGCGGCTGAAGCTCCCCCAGACCCACATCCGCCAGGTGAAGGACGCTTTCACTGCGCAAGCTTTCATCACGACAGATCTGGACGACAACCAGATCACCGCGTTCCATCCCGGCGCGATGAACTACTCGCATCTCAACCAGGTCAGCGACGCCAAAGACGTGAGCCTGGGGATCATCGCCCCCGATGGCCGCCAGGGCATGGTCGATCACGCCGCCCAGTTCCACCAGGAGGGCATCCCGTTCATCTTTGATCCTGGACAGGGCATACCGATGTTCAACGGCGAAGAGTTGCTCGAGTTCGTGCGCCTTGCCGACTACGTGGCCGTCAACGACTATGAGGCGCGCCTGCTTCAGGAGAAGACCGGTCAATCGGTTACGGGTCTGGCCAGCATGGTGAAGGCGTTCATCGTGACGCAGGGGGCCGAGGGCTCGCTGATCTATGCCGACGGCAAGATTCTGCATATCCCAAGCGCGAAGCCGCAGGCCGTGCTCGATCCGACCGGCTGTGGCGACGCCTATCGTGCTGGGCTGTTGTATGGTATCGGCCATGGCTGGGATTGGCCCACCACCGGCCGGCTGGCATCGCTCATGGGCGCCATCAAGATCGCCAGCCGGGGTGGCCAGAACCACCAGGTTACGCGAGACGAAGTCGGGACCCGGTTCCAGGAAGCATTCGGGACCTCAATCTGGTAAGCTGGCGACCCCTAGTTGGCTTCAGTGTATAGAAGGGCGCAGTACCGGGGTCCTGTAAGCGGCTAAGGCCTCTGTCAACAGCCTCAGCAGGCACGAGGAGAGCCAGTCAGATCAGTGCCGTGTTGTGGTCGGTCGCCACCCAGCGATACAGCCCCGCATCTCCACCCCGCACGCGGCGGGGAACGGCCCTTCCGCAGGCCCGTTGCGACATCCCGGCCTGGCGACCTTGCAGCGCAGTTCTCGCGGCCGTCGTGAAAGCTTCACTTGTGCTTCGCCCATCCGTCATAGCGGAAACTTAGTGTTCCCTGGTCATATTGAGCTTAGTGGAGCGGAAACATGCTGGAACCTCGGCGCGACCGCCGCCTTGAACCCCAACGCAAACTAGCTGTGCATCTCGCGCGCGGGGAAGCCGAGATTCTGGAAGCCCAGCGGTTACGTTACCGCGTGTTCGCGGAGGAGATGGGCGCGCGGCTGTCGACCGCGAACGAGGGCCTTGACCGCGACCCGTTCGATGCCTGGTGCGAACACGTGCTGGTGACGGAAGAGGACACGGGCGAGGTGGTGGGTACCTATCGGATCCTGCCCGGGGAGATGGCCAAGCGCTGCGGCGGGTTCTATTCGGACCAGGAATTTGACCTGACGCGGCTGAACCATCTGCGTGACCGGGCGGTCGAGATCGGGCGCTCCTGCGTGCATCCGGATCATCGCAGGGGCGGGGTCATCGCACTGCTGTGGTCGGGTGTGCTCGAATACGTGCAGAGGACAGGTTACGAATACATTCTAGGTTGCGCGAGTCTGAGCATGGTCGACGGCGGACACAACGCAGCGGCGGCATTCAAGCAGCTACGCGAGTCGCACCTGAGTCCGGTCGAATATCGGGTGTTCCCGCGCTGCCCGCTGCCCCTGCACGAGCTGAACCAGAACGCGACGCCGTCCATCGCACCGCTGATCAGGGCCTATCTGAGAGTCGGAGCTCATGTGTGCGGGGAGCCGGCCTGGGATCCGGACTTCAATACGGCCGACCTGCTGATGCTGCTACCGCTATCCCGAATGACCGCACGCTACGCGAAACACTTTCTGAGGCATGCGGCCCAGCCGTAGCAAGCTGCGGCCCCACGAGGCTGCCGTCGACAACTCGACCTCAAGCGTCATTCGGCTTTACCGGCTCACCCGGCTGCTGCTGCATATCGTCTATGGCTGCGCTGGTGTGGCTGTTCTGTTTCCCTTTTTCTCTCACAAGCGCCGTCTGTGGGGGATCCAAGTCTGGTCGCGGCAAGTTCTGGGCATCTTGCACCTGCGGCTGGCGGTGCGCGGCTCATTGCCCCTCGGTCACGCGCCGACCCTGATCGTCAGCAACCACGTATCCTGGATCGACATTTGTGTCCTCAACACCGTGCTGCCGCTGCGCTTTGTTGCAAAGTCCGATGTCCGCCGCTGGCCTCTAGTTGGGTTTCTGGTGTCGCGCACCGGTACCATTTTTATCGAGCGCGGAAATCCACTGGACACGCTGCGGACCAACCGTGCCATCGCGCAGGCGCTGAGCCGCGGTGAGCACGTCGCGATGTTTCCTGAGGGGACCAGCACCGATGGCACCGAGGTCAGGCCGTTCCAGCCGTCCCTGTTCCAGCCTGGGCTGGGGGCGGTCGCGCGCGTGGTTGCCGTGGCGTTGCGTTACGTCAACTCGGATGGCAGTGCCAATCTGGACGCGTCTTACGCAGGCGAACGTTCGCTTTGGGAGTCGTTTCGACTGGTCGTGGCACGTCGAACGCTGCATGCCGAATTGATCTTCGCCGGCAGCATCGATGTCAGCGGCAAGACCCGGGGGGACGTTGCGCGGGCGGCTGAATGCGCTACCGCCGATGCTTTGCAGTTGCCTCGTCCCGGCAGGAAAGCCGGAATAGCCGCAGGTCTCCCGGGCGCAGTGCCGACACCTTCCTCACCCGCGGATACCCCTTGCTCAGTCCGATCGCCTTCGGCTTCGGCGTCAGGTACAGGCCTGACCGCCGACTGCGACGACAGCGCTGGTGCTGCTCGTGCGTTTTCGGGCCGCGAACCAGGGCAGGACCTTCTCGGGTAACACTGTGCGACGCGACGCGATGCGGGCCGGGTCGACCCCAAGCTTCATCCGGCTGTACCGGCTGATCAGGCTCCTGCTTCACCTGCTCTATGGCTGTTATTGCGTGGGCGTCTTATTTCCCTTTTTCTCTTGGCAACGTCGCGTTGTGGCCATCAAGCGCTGGTCGCGCCAGCTTCTGCGCATATTGCATGTGCGGCTGACGGTGGCCGGCTCGCTACCTTCCGGTCACGCGCCGACCCTGATTGTCAGCAATCACGTATCCTGGCTCGACATCTGGGTTCTGGACGCTGTGGTGCCTGTGCGTTTTGTGGCAAAGTCCGACATTCGCCGCTGGCCGTTGGTCGGGTTCCTGGTGGTGGGCGCAGGAACCATTTTCGTCGAGCGCGGGAGGCGGCAGGGTACAGCCCGCACCAACCGCGCCATCGTGCAAGCGCTTACCCGGGGCGAATACGTCGCGATGTTTCCCGAGGGCGCCACCACCGACGGCACTACAGTCAAGGCGTTCCATGCATCCCTGTTTCAGCCTGCCTTAGGGGCAGGAGCGCGCGTCGTGGTCGTGGCATTACGCTACGTCAATCGCGACGGCAACGTCAACCTGGATGCCTCTTACGTGGGCGAGCGTTCATTGTGGCAATCGGTTCAGCTCATCCTCGCACATCGATTCCTCCGCGCAGAGTTGACGTTCGCCGCCGCCATCGATGTCACTGGCAAGACCCGACGCGAGATCGCGCGCGCGGCCGAATCCGCTACCGCCGACGCTTTGCGGTTGCCGCGTCCCGGCAGGAAAACTGGAACAGTTGCCGGTCCTCAAGGCGCAGCGCCGACAGCTTTCGTCCCCACAGGCACCCCGTATCCAGACCGATCACGTTTGGCTCTAGCACCAGGCCCAGCGCTGACCAATGGCCGAAGATAAGGGGCGTTGTGCTGCTAGCGCGGCCCGGCACCGCGAACCAGGGCAGGACGCCGGCGGGTAACATGGCGCTGTCGCCCTTGTACCGCAGGAGCATGACGCCCTCACGCGTGCAAACGCGCATCCGGGTCATGGCATTGACGATCACGCGCAAGCGCGCGTAGCCGGTGAGTCGGTTGTTCCAGCGGTCCGGCTCGTTGCCGTACATACGTGCCAGCACTGAAGCGTAGTGCGGTGCGCGCAGCGCGTTCTCTACTTCGTGGGCCAGTTCCTGCGCCTGCGTTACCGTCCAGGACGGCAGCAGCCCGGCATGAACCATCGCGCAACCGCCCTCCGCATGCATCAGCGGGCGCTGACGCAACCAAGCAACAAGCCCGGCGCAATCCGGCGGGTTGAGGGTCCCGTCCAGCCTGTCGTCGGCCCCCAAAACCGGATGCCCTTCTGCCCCCGCTC
>JACXTT010005026.1_pt1 | contig 19355 bp, 15 predicted proteins | sample 9270951 | NCBI WGS metagenome assembly JACXTT01 (sample SAMN15532306, study PRJNA645909) | rock metagenome | isolation source: weathered quartz diorite | place: Puerto Rico | collected 2017-06-21 | reverse complement strand
TTCGTGCTGGCGGCGGTTAGTGTCTCTTAATCAGTAGGTTCTAGGTTCGATTCCTAGGCGGCGCACCAATTTAGCTTGCGAGCGTAGGGTACTCGCCGCGTTTCCAATAAGCCCAAGAGACGCGTCGCGACGCATGCTCTAGACTGCGGCGGTGCCGCTTCCCCTTGGTTCACGCATTAGCCATTATCGCGTGCTCCGCGCGCTCGGCGCGGGCGGCATGGGTGAGGTGTACTGCGCCCATGACGATGCCCTCGACCGAGACATCGCCCTCAAGGTTCTTCCCGAGTCTTTGACCGCCGACCCTACGCCTCGCGCCCGATTGCTGCGCGAGGCTCGCGCCGCGGCAACACTGTCTCATCCCCACATCTGCACCGTGTTCGAGGTCGGCGAGGCCTCCGGGCACGTTTACATCGCCATGGAGCTGGTGGACGGGCGGCCCCTCAGCGACCTCACTGCGGGGAGCCCTCTACCCGTAGAAAGCCTCATGCGCTATGGAGCACAGATCGCTGACGCGCTCGCCCACGCTCACGATCGGGGCGTGATTCATCGGGACCTGAAGACGGCCAATGTCGTGATCACGCCGGATGGTCGGGCAAAGGTATTGGACTTTGGCCTTGCGCGTCGACGGGGAGAGGAAGCACGCCATACGCTCACCGAGGCCGGGGCAATCGTTGGGACGCCAGCGTATCTGGCTCCCGAGGTCATCCGCGGCGAGAAGGCCGACGAGCGGAGCGACTTGTGGGCGCTCGGCATCGTTCTCTACGAGATGGCCAGTGGCACGCCTCCGTTCACCGGACGCACCAGTTATGAGTTGGCCTTTGCCGTAATGAACGACGCGCCGGCCCGGTTGCCGAGTCGCTTTGCGGCGCTGGGAGTAGTGATCACGCGGTGCCTCGCGAAGCAGCCGGGGGAGCGGTATCAGCGCGCCAGCGAAGTCCAGGCCGCGCTCGACGCGATTCGATCCGCCCTGTCGACGGAACCGGTTTCGGTGACGACGGGGTCATCGCGACAAGGCGAGCCAATGCATCAAACGGCGAGGAGCCGGGAGGAGGTCCTACGGCGCCGAAACGTCGCCCTGATCTGGACGGGCACTGTCGCGGGGGTCGTGCTTCTGGGACTCGCCGCTTGGAGCATCCGATCCCATCTGGTGAAGCCGCCAGAAATGAGGTCGGTTCCCAAGGGGTCGATTCTGGTCGCCGATTTCGAGGGTCCCTCGAGTGATCCCGAACTCGCCTCCGCGGCACGGGACCTGGTGTGCGCCGCATTGGATCAATCGGGGATCGTCGCCACGGTTCCGTCGGATCAGATCAAGGACGCGCTTCACGACGCCGGCAAGCCCGAGAGTACGCCCATCACTGCGGACCTGGCCCGAGAGCTGTCGTATCGAAGATCGGTCCGAGCTGTACTCGAGGGCCGAGTGAGCCGGGTCGGAACGGCGTATTCGACGGTCCTACGAGTCGTGGATCCCGAGACGGGCGGCCAGATCCTGACCGTGAGCGACGTGGCCCACGACCAAAGGGGCCTGGTGCAGTCGCTGGAAAGAATGGCCCGTCAACTCCGCCGCGGCCTCGGGGAGCGGGAAGGCGCGATCCGGGCGACACGACCACTCATCGAGGCCGCGACCCCATCCTTCGATGCGTATCGCAAGTATCTCCGTGCAGTACAGCTCAACGATAGCGGAGATATTCGGGGTGCCGTCACTCTTCACCGCGATGCACTGGCAGTCGATCCCGATTTTGCAGCGGCGTGGGGAGGGCTTGGCGTGGCCTTCGCGAACCTGGGGTTGGAGGATTCCGCGGCGGTGTTCTACACGCAGGCCCTGCGCCGTCCGAACCGGCTCACCGATGCACAGAGGCTTGGACTCGAATCGGCATTGGCCAATCACCGGGGAGATCTGGACGGGGCTCTGACCCTCTACGACCGACTCCTTCTCGAGAACATCACGCCCGCGCAGGCAGCCAGCGCGTACCTCCATCGTGGTCACCTGCTCGGTCGAATGGGTCGATGGCAGGAAGCGTTCGAGAGCGTCCAGAGGTCGCGGTCGCTTTGGCCGTTCGGCCCACCGATGAAACCGGTCATTGCTGACATGGAGTTCAGCGTGCTCGTCGCATCGGGCCACCCGGCGGCAGCCGACACCGTAGCAAGGCGGCTCCGAGGAGAGCATCGAACGACGTCGGTACTCACTGCCGCGGTGGCTGCCCATCGGTGGGATGCTGCCGAGTCGCTGGCAACGGCGCTCGCGAGCGATCGGGGCGTGAGCACGGAGGGACGCTGGGGCGGGCTCGTGGCCTTGGCATACGCCCAGGCGTCGAGAGGTGCCTTTGGCCTCGCCGGTGGGTCACTCGCTCGTGCGCGAGCCATGGCAGAGTCCGCGCGCGATTTGCGTTTGATGGACGGCGCCTGGTGGGGACAGCTCGTACTTTCGCTCTCGGCAGGCGTGGCTCCTCCGCCACCACCAACCGGGCTACGGGGTGCAAGCACGATTGGTTCGGTCGATTGGGGATTGTGGGCGGCCGCCGTGGGCGACACGAATGCAGCCGAGCAGTACTTAAGACTGGCGCGGCGGCGACCGATGGAGAGGTCCGTTGTTCCGGGCATCACCTTGCTCGAGGGATGGACCGAGAACGCCTCAGGCCGATGGAATCGAGTCGTCGCAGTGTTCGAGCCCGCTCTCGCGGCAGCCGAATCCCTGGACGCACCAGGTTCCGAGGAGCGCCCCGCGATGCTGTGGCAACTCGCAGGAGCCTTCGAACACCTGGGTGACCTCAGGTCTGCCGCGGCAGCTTACAATAGACTGCTCTCCCCACAAGGAGGCTACGGAGAGCCGACACTTTCCCGGACACTCCTTACGTTGCCGGCCCGTTGCCGCCTTGTCGACATCCATTCAAGACTCGATCAGCTCGACGAGGCGGAGCGCGAGTGGGCGGCAGTGTCCCACGAGGCGACGCAGCCCGACCGGAGGACGCTCACGCTGCTGCGGGATGCGCGGCAGGCACTCACAGCGGCCGAGAAGCGGGCAAGATCCGCGAATCGATGAGGACGAGATACTGGTGCCGTTCGACACAGGCTTGGAACCAGCAGGCATCCAAACGGGACAAGTGGTCCCGTTTTTCGCTCCTTCGTGTCCCCTTCAGTACCCTCCAGTCCCTGTGGACGGACCACGTAACCGCTTTTCGATCTTCAGAATGCGTTGCGCGACAATCGCTTCGAGCGGCGGCGGTTATTGCCTCTTAATCAGTAGGTTGAAGGTTCGATTCCTTCGCGGCGCACCAACTTAGCTGCGGCCTCAGCCCTTCGACGCGGCGAGAGGCGACTCGCGACCATCGCAGGCTCGGCTGCGATGCTCCACCGTCGGTCGTTGACCGCGCAGTCTCTCCGACGCGACCACCTGGACACGGTCGGCAGTCGGCGGATGTTCTGGCGAATTCAGCGCCGCGCCATAGCACTACCTTTAGCGTGGCAGCCTGGCGTTCCGCCACAGCATCGAGTATGCCCGTCCGCTCAAGCGCGCCGGCGGGATCGAAGGAGCGCGAGCAACATCTGCTGCTGCTCGGGGGTCGGCGCGATGTCGCTGGCCTCGCGAAGGATTCTGGGGGTGGCCCGGTAGGATTCGATGAACGCGCGACACAGGGCGCATCCCGCGACGTGGCCCTCGAGCGCGACGCGGACCTCGCCGGGCAGAGTCCCTTCGAGGTAGTCCATCAGCTGCCTCACCCCCGATTCGCATGTGACTGACTTCATGATCTCTCTCCGGCGATGTCGCTCAGGTATCCTCTCAACATCAGGCGTGCACGGTGGACGCGCTGCCTTACGGTGGCGGGTTTGAGCCGCAGCGTCTCGGCGACCTCCTCCGTGGACAGTTCTTCGAGATCACGAAGGACGAAGGCGGCCCGGTAGGGCTCCCCCAGCCGCGCGAGCGCGCGCATCGCGTGCTTCGCGAGCCGCTCGTGATCGATCCGCTCGTCGACTCGCATCGCGACCCGCAGCTCTTCCGGCGTGCCACGGTGGCGGCCCTCACCGTCGAACTCCGGCAGGAAACGCTCGAGCGAGTCCTCGGGGCGGCGTGCCCGTGCTCGCAGGTGCATGAGAGCGGCATTGGTCGCGATCCGATACAACCACGTACCGAATCGCGACTCCCCGCGAAACGTGCCCACGTGCCGGTACACCTGGAGGAACGTCTCCTGCGTGACGTCGAAAGCGTCCTCCTCGTTCCCGGTGAGGCGGCACGCGAGTCGGTAGACGCGAGCCTGATGGCGCGCCACCAGCTCCTCGAATGCTGCCGTGTCGTCGACGGCTCGCGCCGCCAGCGCTTCGTCGGTGCCCGCCACCACCACCTCGGCCATGAGTTCGGGGCCTAGCGGCCGTCATCCGTCCGAATGGCCGCCTTCACCTTCGCCGTAAGCTCCGGGCTGATCTCGGTAACGCCGTGCTCGAGCGCGGCATGCTGCACCACGAGGCGGATCAACTCCTCCTCGGTCGCGGCACTAGTGGTGAACGAGCAGCCCGTAACGACGTCGCCGCATGCGATGTGCTTCTTCATTTCGTACTCCTTTCGGTTGGGGTCACACGGCCGCCCATGGGATGCCGGGAGTGCGCCGGTTGTGACATCAATCCCGGAGCTCCCGGCCCGATCAGCTGGGCCTCCTGCCCGACGCGGATGACTCCGCCACGGATGGCGGCGGCATCGAGCGCGAGCTTTCCACCGAAGCGGCGTACGATGTCGCGAAGCACCTGATGATCCTGCGCCATGGTATCGGGGTCGAAGGTGGTCATCACGCAGCGTGAGCGAAGGCCGTCGAGCTCGATCACGGCGCCCCCGATCGACAGTCTCCGTCCTGGCCACGTGCGCTCGTCGAGCCCCGGCACGTCAGCGATCACGATATTGGGCCGCAGACGCCTTCGATCGTAGCCGAACTCGGAAATCGCTCCATCGGTGGCCACCAGCAGCGGCAGGACGTCGAAGCGCAACCCCGGATGCAGCTCGAGGGACAGAGAAGCCTCGGGGCCAACGATGCGCCGGACATCGTCGAGCACGGAGGCATCGCGCCACGGCCGGCCGTCCACCCGCGGTTCGCCGTCTGGACCAAGCGTCCCGCGATGGCCGAGCAGACGCGGATACCGACGGGCAGTCGCGACGACCCCGTCGGCGTCGTAGACCTGTACGAGCCGGTCCCCGGTGATTCCGAGGGTCGTGAGCTCGGCCGTCTCCAGGGGCTCGCCCGTCATGGACTTGACCGGAAAGCGCCAGATCTCCGAGATGTACACGGCTTCCTCCGAAGCAGGCCAACTGCGTCCGTTGCAGCGGCCCGTTACACAGCGTCGGATGCCGGAAGCGTGCCTCGTGTGACAGGCAGGGCAGTCGACCGGCTCGCCTTTCCACGCATGTGCGCGTGCACCCGGCGACGGGAGTAAGGTACTCGAAGCATTAGACCGGCCTCGCCTCGATGACGCTATCTACGACGCTTGTCGAGATCACCTCCGTGAGCCGGAGGTTCGCGGCACCAAGCAGCTGGGCGTACTCGGACCGCGTCCGCTCGCGACCCCCTGTGATCACGAGCATGTGCAGGTCAGCCATCGTCACTCGCTGTGTCGCGGCCGACGCATCGATGATGTCGGGCATCACTTTCTCCACGATCAGCAACGTCGCGGTGGGACTCATGGCCGCTCGGCAGTTCCGAAGGAGCTTCGCGCACCGTTCGTCGTTCCAGTTGTGCAGAACGTGAGAAAGCACATAGGCATCTCCGCCGCTGGGCACCGATTCGAAGAAGTCGCCGGCGACCAAACGACAGCGGGCCTCCAGGCCGGCCGCGCGGAACCGCTCACGCGTGTGTTCGATCACGGTCGCGCGATCGAGCAGGATGCCTTCTGTATGCGCATGCCCGGAAATGACCGCGGCGAGGAGATCTCCTACACCTCCACCGACGTCGACAACCCGCTCATAAGGGGAGAAGTCCACCGCGGCCACGACGGCGCGGACGAGCTCGACCGCGCTGGCGCTCATCGCCTCGTCATAGATCGCCGCAAGCTCGGGATGCGCGGTCATGTACTCGAACGTCGTCGCTCCGTAGACGTGCTCGAATGCCGTTCGTCCCGTGGTCACGCTGTACGCAAGGGCGCCCCAGACTCGATACGATCGCTCGCCTGCCAGCAGCGCGAGCGGACGGAGTGATCCCGGCACGCCCGAGCGCAGCTTCTCGCCAAGCGAAGTCAATGCGAAAGCGTTTCCATCCTGCTTCGCAACAACGCCGAGGCTCGCGAGCCCGAGCATCAGTCGACTCAGGGCGCTCGAATCCGCGTGCAGCATGTCGGCCAGCTCGGTCACCAAACGTGCCCCGTTACCCAGGGCGTCCGGGACACCGAGTTTGGCCGCCGCGTGCACGCACTGGGCCACTTCGTAGCCGGTGATCAGGGCTCGAAGCTTTGCGCCCTCATCATCGGTCACGCGGCTCCCCCCTCGATGAGCTGGAACGCCAATCGCCGCATCGCCGCTTCGCCTCGCGTCCGGGCTTCGCCCTTGTCGCCCTCGGTCATGGCGAGATGAGCACCGTCCCGAGGATTGTCGAAGACGACCAACAGCGAGAGGCGCCTCATAGCGAAATGCTCCGCAACCGCGAAAGTCGCGGCGGTCTCCATATCGACCGCGAGGTAACCGGCCCGATGCCAAGCGCCGATCTCAGCCTCGCCTTCGGCCAACAGCGCCGCAGTCGTCCAAACACGTCCACGGTGGCGTGACACATCGATCCCATCGTCACGGCATGCCCAGTCGACGAGCTCGGGACTTGCTGCGACATGTTCAAGGCCAGGTAAGTAGCAAGCCGCGGCGCCTTCGCCGCAGCCCGCTTCGGTCGCGACGACGAGATCACCGGCCATGACTCCGTTGCCGAGCGCGCCGCACACGCCGGTTTGAATGACGAGCCGGGTTCCGAGAGCGCCAAAGACATGCGTGATCTCGGAAGCCATTGAACCGCCGTACACCGAGGCGTACCCAACGTCCGTTTCGTCGTGGCGACCGACGAACACATGTTCGAACAACCCATTTGGCGAACCGACATCGATGACGTCCTCGAACAAAGCTCGATGCCGATCGTAGTGCGACTGCAGATTGCGCGTACCGCGGAGGATAAGGACGGGCGGAATCCGGCCTGGATCAAGGTCGAGAAAGGAAAGCCAGTCCTCTCGGGTTAGATCTTTGAGCATTCGGTCCGGACTCCCTCACATGAGTCGCGGTGTAGCTCCGAACTACCCTCGGTAGCTGCCAGAGTGACGGACGCCCTCCCAAGCGCGAATACTAGCGCGGGAGGGTCGCGACAGAGCAGCGCCCGCAAACGGGACAAGTGTTCCCGTTTTTTTGTTCCTTCCCGTCCCCGTGTGTACCCTCCTGTCCCCGTGGACGATCCGCGCAACTCGCCCATCTTCAGAATACGTTGCGCGACAATCACTTCGTGCCGGCGACGGTTATTGTCTCTTAATCAGGCGAACACGGGTCCGAGTGTAGCGGCCTGCCTTTCGCGATTGAGCTGGTCAAGACGACTTTAGTGCCCCGTCCACTCCCGTGGTTGAACAGAACGGCAGGAAACGGACCGCGGCCCTCGGGGCGCCACAGCTGTGCGCGCAACTTGAGCGAGCTGCTCTGAACAACGACCGTTTCAGAGCGGCCGGGCAATCGGCCCTTGGCTCCGACCGCGAAGGTCGAGGCTAGAACCGACGCTAGCAGCAGCACCCAAGTTCTCATTACCGACAGCCTCATAGTGACACGTGGTCGCCAAGCGCGGGGCTCCCAGACCGGGACCAGACCGCGCGACCGGCAACTCCGCCGCGCTCCTCCACGCCGCCATCGCGCTCGATTCTGGCAGCGTGCTCTCAAGTAGCCTCACACTGTGCGGCACCGGGGACATGAACGCGGCCGGCAGCCCGGCAGGCATAGCGCGGCGACGCCGCGCTGCGGGCTTCCGATCTTGACCCGGATGCAATGAGCACCGTAGCGTGCCGTCGGTTCAATCCGAAAGGCAGCCGATGCCCGCAGACACTCTCGGCCGTTTCGAGATCATCGACAAGCTCGGCGAAGGTGGCATGGGCGTGCTCTACCGTGCCCGCGACCCACGCCTTGGCCGGACGGTGGCCATCAAGCTGCTGCGCCCCGACGCGGCGGCCGATCCTGAGCGCACCCGGCGCCTCTTCCAGGAGGCGCGGACTCTTTCGACGCTCAATCACCCCAACATCGTCACCGTGTACGACGTCGGCGAAGACGAGAGCCGCGGCACCTGGATCGCGATGGAGTGCTTGGACGGGGAGAGTCTGCGCGAGCGCGTCGCGCGCGGACCGCTGCCCCTCGCCGAGGCGCTGGGGATCGCGGTGGACATGGCCCGCGGACTAGCGGCGGCCCACGCCGCGGGCGTGGTGCATCGCGATCTCAAGCCGGCCAACGTCATGATCACGCGTAGCGGTCTGGCGAAGGTGCTCGACTTCGGCCTCGCGCGGCGTCCGCCCTCCCTCGAGCCCGGGACCGATTCGGCAGCGCGCACGCTCAGCGTCCCGCTCGCGACCGCCGAACACGCCATCGGCGGAACTCCGGCTTACATGGCTCCCGAGCAGGCTACGGGCCGCGCGGCCGACGCACGTTCGGACGTCTTCTCGTTCGGGGTGACGCTCTACGAGATGATCACCGGCCAGCGGCCGTTCTCGGGCGACACCGATGTCGCGCTGCTCCTTGCGATCCTGAATGCCTCGCCACAGCCGCTCCGGGCTGCGCGCCCCGAGGTTGACGCACGCCTCGAGAAGATCGTGGCCCGCTGTCTCGCGAAGGATCCAGGCGCGCGCTACGCCTCGGCGGCGCCGTTGCTCGCGGACCTGGAAGCTTGCACCGCGACCGAACGGCTCCCAGCGTGGCGGAAGCGTCTACGCACTCCGGCAGGGCTAGCCCTGGTCGGGCTGCTAGTCGCCGCGCTTGTCGCGCTCGGTGTGTGGACGTGGCGCCGCGGCGCCGCAGAGCGGTGGGCGCGGCGAGAAGCGCTGCCCGAGATCCAACGCCTCGTCGAGGCGGACAACCGCCTCAGTGCTTTCCGTCTGGCAGAGAAGGTGCGGCCCATCCTGGCCGGCGATCCGAGCTTCGAGAAGTCGTGGCTCGACATCACGATCGCGCCGGTGACATTGCTGAGCGAGCCCGCCGGCGCGCAGGTTTCCTTCAAACCGTACGTGGAGCCCGACGCCCCGTGGCGAGATCTTGGGACGACGCCACTGGAGGGCATCCAGCTACCGTTCGCGCTGTTGCGCTTCCGGTACGTGAAGCCAGGCTACGCCCCGGTAGAGCTGGCTTTTGCTCCCGGGAGGCTTTCTCGCAAGGGGCCGGTCCGTCTGACTCCTGCGAGCGCGGCGCCGGCCGGAATGGTGTGGGTGCCGGGCGGTCGATTCCAGTTTGGCCGGTCGCCCGAGGTTGCGTTCGGCGATTTCTGGCTCGACCGCTACGAGGTAACGAACCGCGAATTTGCCGCGTTCGTGAATGCCCGCGGTTACCGCCGCCGCGAGCTCTGGAAGCACCCGTTCGCGAGTCACGGAAGGACTCTGTCCTTCGAGGAGGCGATGTCGCGGTTCCGCGACCGGACCGGCCGGCCCGGGCCCTCGACCTGGGAGCTGGGCAGCTTCCCGGAAAGGCGCGCCGATTTTCCGGTGTCCGGCGTGAGCTGGTACGAGGCGGCGGCATACGCCGAGTTCGTCGGCAAGAGCCTGCCCACCGTGCACCACTGGTACTACGCAGCCGACCTGTCGATCTTTTCGGAACTCCTGCGCTTTAGCAATTTCGGTGATCAGGGGCCGAGACCGGTAGGCGCGCGGCCCGACCTCACCGCCTTCGGCAACTACGACATGGCGGGCAACGTGCGCGAATGGGCTTGGAACGCCAACAAGGAGCGCCACTATACACTCGGGGGAGCCTGGAGCGATCCGACCTACCTCTATACGGGCCCCGACATTCTCGACCCCATGGACCGTAACCCGATCCTGGGCCTGCGCTGCGTCCGCTACCAGCAGCCGCCCTCCGATTCATGCCTCGCCGAGATCCGGAACCCGGTGCGGGACTTTTCCAAGGTGCGACCGGTGGACGACCGGACTTTCGAGATCTACCGGCGGATGTTCGAGTACAATCGGGGCGACCTGAGCGCGCGGGTGGACTCTGTGGACGATCGGTTCCCGCAGTGGCGCGCCGAGAAGGCCAGCTTCGCCGCCGCCTACGGCGGCGAGCGCATCGCCGCCTGGCTGCTTCTGCCCAAGAACTCGACACCCCCCTACCAAGCAGTCATCTACTTTCCTCCAGGGAGCGCAGAATGGCTTCTCTCGATCGACCAGGTCGGCCAGCGCGATTTCGGATTCCTGGTCCGCAGTGGGCGGGCCGTACTGTTCCCGGCCTATCAGCAGACCTACCACCGGCGCACGCCGGGCGGCACCGGGCCAAACTTCCTCCGCCAGGTGGTCACGCAGCGCGCGCTGGACGTGCGCCGCGGACTGGACTACCTCGAGAGCCGGAGCGACATCGACCGTTCGCGAATCGCGTTCTATGGCCTGAGCATGGGCGCGGACGAGGGGACAATCGTCGGCGCGGTGGAGCCTCGGCTGCGCACCCTGGTGCTGGTCGCGGCGGGGCTGGGCGAATCGGCGCCGGAAGAGGTGGACGGGTTCAACTACGCCCCACGCGTGCGCATGCCCGTGTTGATGATCAACGGCCGTTACGATTTCGCCCACCCCTTCGACACCAGTCAGCAACCCCTGTTTCGCGCGCTTGGAACGCCGGCGGCGGACAAACGCCGCGTGGTCTTCGACAGCGGCCACGTTCCGCCCTGGCCCGACGTGGTGCGAGAGACGCTCGACTGGCTGGACCGCTACCTCGGGCCGGTGGCGACACGGTGACGGCCCTGCGCCGCCGCCGTCCAATCGCTTGGATATGGATCTCGACGGGGCCATGCTCCCGGCATGACGGGACAACTGGTCCCGTTTTGCGTTCCTTCGCGTCCCCTTGCGTAGCCTCCTGTCCCTGTTGGTAGCCCACGTACTGACTTGTTGGTCAGCAGAATGCGTTGCGCGACAACCGTTTCGTGCTGGCGGCGGTAATTGTCTCTCAAACAGTAGGTTGAAGGTTCGATTCCTTCGCGGCGCACCAACTTAGCTTCAGCGCACGGGCTACTTCCCCGGTTGCGTGACGGTCACCGAGTCACCGATCGAGATGCTCATCAGATCTTCTCCCGCTTCGAGAGGTCCGGAATAGGTCGTCCGCGTGCGAGCAATGATTTCCGGGATCTCCACCGGAGGGACGTCGTCGCTTCTCAGGCGGGAGAAGTGGGTATAGACGGCGAGCCTCGGCTTGATTTGCGCAAAGTCTCTTCCGGCATCCTCGGGGCTGGAATGATGGGTAGCCAGCATGTGGCGCAAATCCGGTCGCTTTTCGAGGAGCTGCGGACGCGCCACGCCCACTTCATGAATTACGACATCCGCGCCTCTCGCGTGCTTGATGAAGTGGACCTCTCGGGGCGATCGCACGCTGCTCGCCGGGCAGCGCGAGACGGCGTCTCTCTATTTGCGGTAGCGCATCTTGAGCGAGCCCCAGGTCGACTGTCTGACGGGCACCGAGGTGTCGACGGCCACCTTCCAGATTCCAAGCGTTCCGGGTCCATCTCGGTCCGAGTCGAAGTAGATCGTCGCCCCGTCTGGAGACCACGCAGGGTAATTGTCCCTGTAGGGACCCGTCGTGATCTGGGTTTTTCCAAACGACTCGCCTCGCGCGTCCACCACCCAAACGTGCACGGAATCCGAGCCGATGGCCTCCACCTCGGAATATGCGATGAAGCGGCCATCGGGAGACCAGGCTGGAAACCAGGCGCCGTGCGGGCTGCTCACGACGAGCTGGGGAGCGCCGCCTGAGCGCGGGACCCTGTAGATGCCGTCGATGGCGATCCATTGACCGTCAGGGGACCACGAGGCGGTCTGTGTTTGGCATCCGCAGGCGACCGTCACGGCCGGTCCGTAGGGGTAATGCACCAGTGTCAACTCCGGTGCCGACACTGCGATCTCGTCCGCCACGGGTGACCATGCGGGATGGTCACAAGCGTGGCTCCCCGATCCTGTGTACACGTGCGTAGTGTCGCCCGTTGTCGCGTTCACCGTGAACAATCGATAGGAATAGTCGCCGAACACGATGAGATCGCCGAGGACCGCGCCGGTGGAAGGCGCCCACGAGTACGACTACGAGAATGAAATATCTGCGGACGAGCGACGCTATCACAGAATGCATGACGGCCTCCTGCGCAGGGCGTTTTCATCGGCTAGGTCCGTCGAGCATGGCTTCAAACCGGATGGAATTCAACAACCCTTACCCGTTCGCCACCGCCAGGTCCAGCCGCCCGTCGCCGATCAGGCCGCGGCGGGCATCCCGCGCGCCCGGCGCGTCGCCGCCGTGAATCCCCACACCACGAGCAGCGTCATCGCTAGGATCGTCGCAAGTGTGACGTTCGCGTACCAGGCGCCGAGGTGGAGCGTGTGGCATTCCTCGTTGAACATCACGAACGTCCAGACCGCTACGGACGCGCCGGCGAGCCCGGATCGGGAAAGGATCAAGGCGAACACGACCGCCTCGGGAATTGCGGCGGGCCACATTGCGGGATTCGCCGGGGCCATGAAGAGACTGGCTAGCACCAGCCAGACAACCCAGCCCCACCGGTCGCGGCGGATCGCGTTCTGCAGGACGACGAGGACCAGGGCGAGGAGCATCGCGATCTGCATGCCATTGACGAGCCCGCGCAGGACCAGCGCGAGCGCGGTCCAACCACCGACCGCGGCAGCCTGGATGTCCCCCCGGATCAGTGTTCTCGTGAACATGCCGCGAGTGCCGCTGATCAGGCTCATGACGACTCCGCCCAGCGTCCCGACCAGCACGTCGCGTCCGACGAGCGGATCCAGCCATCGCGCATCGAGAAGGCGATTCCAAGATGCGAGCCATCCGGGGTGCTTGCGCCGAACGATCGGCTCGAGGGCGAGATAGAAGGACGCGGTCAACGCGGACCAGAACACTGCCCCTCCGAACAAGAGCCCGCTGAGGGATCCGGTCATGTGGATGCTCGGACCGGTGAGGATGCCGAAGCCGAGCGATCCCAGGATCGCGACCACGATGCCGATACGAATCGCGCCACGGGCATCGGCGCGCCCGACGCGCAGATTGCGGCGTGCGAGGACGAGCGAGCCAATGAACAGCAGCGGAATGATCAGCGACAGGAGCGTCGTGCCCACGAGGTCCGATCGCTGGACCGGCCGCAATTCGTAGGGCGGTCCCACGGCGAAGAACGTGACGATGCCGTCGTCCGCGGCCGCCTCGATCTCGCGCGTCCCGTCCCGCGTTCGCACGGTCCATGCGCTTTTCGACGTCACGGGCACGAGCGGCACGTTGCGCGCCGTCACCGGCTGACGCGCAGCGCCCCCGAGGCCGGCGGCGGCAAAGAACGGACCGTAGTCCGCGACGGCGGTGCTCGTGGATTCGCGCGCTGGAGAAATGCGCCGGAACTCGATCAGTCGGCCGTCGAGAGTCCATCGCTGCGCGCTCTCCCCCGGAACTTCCAGCGCGGGGATCGCGAATGGGCTGCGCCGTTCTTCAAGGACGTCGAGCAATGCGGCGGGCGAGCGGCGATACCAGTAGAAGGGATGCGGATCGGCGCCGCCGGCATGGGATGCCAGGGCCGCCGGTGACTCGTAGCCGTCAAGCACGTCATCCGACTCCTTCGAGGTCCCCACGGTGCGTAGGAGCTCGGACGCGCGGTCCCGCATTGCGGCGTACGGCTTGTCGGCCGGACCGAATGGAATGCCGCGGCGGTCGCTCATGGCCAGCACGCCGAAGACGCCGGTGATCACCAGCGCGACGATCGCGATCGCGATTCCGGGTTGGAGGCCGCCGATGCCGCCCGCCGCGGCGACCATCTCGGGCGACGGCGTCTCGCCTGCAGCGAGAGCGACGGCAAGCGGATCGCCGCCGGGCAGCGCGCGCGCTACCGCGAGGGCCGAGTCGGGACGGGCGCCGGGATCGAACTCGAGGCAGCGCAAAATCGCACGCTCGATGATCGGGTCGAGCGTGGGCACGTGCTGCGACGGAGTCGACGGTTGCGAGTCGGGGCGGCGGCTCGATCGATCGGCGCCCTCGAAGGCGCCATGGCCGGTGAAGATCTCGTAGAGGATCAGACCGAGCGAATAGACGTCGCTGCGTACGCCGGGCTTGCCGGCGCGCTGCTCGGGGGCCATGTAAGCCGGTGTTCCGGAGCGTGAGTCCACGCCGTCGATCGAGTCGGCGAGTGCGGCGAGCCCGAAGTCGGTGATACGCATGCGACCGCGGCCGTCCAGCATCACGTTCGATGGTTTGAGATCGCGATGCAGGAGGCCCTGGTCGTGGACCGCGGCGAGCCCGGCGCACAGCTCACGCGCGACCTGCACCGCGCGATCCTCGGGCAACCGGCCGATCCGGCGCAGCAGTGAGCCCAGGTCCTCGCCGTCGACGTACTCCATGGCGATGAAGTGCAGTCCGTCGGACTCGCCGACGTCCCAGACGCGGCAAACGTTGGGGTGCGAAACCTGACGCGCGAGCCGCACTTCGCTCAACAGCAGCTCGAGCCGCTCGGGATCGCGAGCGAGCGAGCGCGGGAGGAACTTGAGCGCCACGGCCTGTCCGAGCTTGGTGTCGTCGGCACGGTAGACCTCGCCCATGCCTCCGCGTCCGAGCGGGGCGACGATGCGGTAGCGACCGCCGAGGACGGTTCCGGGAAGGAAGCGCGCGTCGCCGGGGCGCGCCTTGCGTGGCGGAATCGCGGCGGTCGGCGCTTCATCCGGCGGCGAGATCGTGGCGCCGCAGGCTTCACAGAATCGAGCGTCGTCCCGCACCGGGTGCGAGCAGGAAGCGCAGATTCGGGTCACGCACTCTCCTCCGCCCGCTGGCAACCAAATGGGAGGACCGAACAGCCGCGGGGGTTGACGCGGGGTTCGGCCCGCAGGGTCTGCTCGTGCACTTCTGAGCGTAATCGTTTGAGCAGCCTGCGGCTCAGCGGCTCCAAACGCAACCGCTCCGCCACGCGTGGAATCCCGGCTTGGAAACGGGACGGATGGTCCCGTCTTGCGTCCCTTCCAGTGCCCTTCCGTACCCCATGCAACCATCAGTCTCTTTTAGCGCTTTGCCGTTGGCCACCTATCGGCCGTTCGCTTTAAGCCGTAGCGCAATGAGACTCTCGGTAATGCGAAGCACCTCCTGGATATCGGAGAATGTTGTCGTCGGATCGTTGTTGTAATTCATGAGCCTGTGTTCGTATTTGCGATCTCGCGCAATTTCGTCGATCACGAACCTGGCTTCCTGGAGGGCTGCGCCGCGATGTTCAGCTTTACCACCTACTTCAATAGTTGCGATTTGCAGCGCGCAGTACAAGCTGAAAGTCTTTGCGTCCGGGGGACACTGGCGATTGTCGGCGCGATTCCACTTTGATGGTGAGTTTAGTATCTCACGCGCGCGCTTCACAATCTGCAAGTCCGCCTTCGTTATGGGAGGTCTCACGTTGGAACTATCAGCGGCTGACTGCGGTGGAGTCCGTTGCGCGTGGGCGGACAAAGGCGACAGGAGAACGGCGGCTAGAATGCAGCAGCCGAAACAGATCGTGATCGTCGTCCGCATGTCAATACCTCCAAGCCCGGCTGTGCGCTGGCGATGTCCTGGGGCTCGTCGCTCCAGTGATGGTCTCCCCTTCTGGCGTAGGCGAAATCGCGAACGCTGACGAGCGTCTCCAGGTTCTAGGTTCGATTCCTAGGCGGCGCACCATCCAAACGAACATTTACAGAGGTGCTACGCGTGCCACCCCGTTTTCGTTGGCGCCGTTCGATCTTCGTGCGGCTGCTGAACCAGATTCCGTTCGGCGCGTCCGACCGGGCCGCGACGACGTCTAGCCAGCCGTCCCCATCGAAATCGGCGAACGCGACCCCGTAGATCGTGCCTTTGCCGTCGTTCCAAGGGACTTCGTGCCATGAGAGCGGCGCGTTGCGTCCCGCGCTAGTGTTGTAGAAGACGGAGCCCGGCAGCTCGACCCGGCCCACCACGAGATCCGGTCTGCCGTCCCGATTCAGATCGGCGGTAGCCAGCGCGTACGGTGTATGCGCCGCGCTCGGCACCTTTACGGGCTCAGAGAAATTCCGCCCGCCCTGATTCAGAACCACGAATGCGGCCCGCTTGCGTTCCTCGATGTACGCCAAGTCGAGCTCGCCGTCTCCGTTGAAATCCGCGGCGACTCCAATGCGGGCCCACGTCGCCGATGGGCCGATTTTGGTCAATGCCGGAAAGCGACCCTGCCCATCACTCCAGAGGATCACGCTCTGCCCACCGTCGCGATGCGGAACGAACAAATCGGGCTTACCGTCACCGTCGAAATCCCCCGCCACGATCGACGTCGCCGACTCTGTGGGTAGCGAGTCGCAGACGGTGAAATGCCCCTTGCGATCGTTCAAGCACAAAAAGCTCGGGTGAGGCGCTTCCTGTCCGGCCGCGCGATTCGCAGCTACGATGTCCGGGAATCCGTCGCCGTTCAGATCGCTCAACGTTACGTAGCGCGTGGTCCAAGAGGGCTCGCCGAACGTACCCCCTTCGGTATAGTTCGCTTGGCCGTCGTTGAAGTAGACCCGCTTGCGATCCGGTTCATCGTTGCTCACCACGATGTCCAGATCGCCGTCGCCATCCAGTCCGCGAGCGCGGCCCCCGCCGCAAGAAAAGCCAGCCGTATGAAGAGGCGTATTGGCAATGAGGCCATTTGATCCGTTTTTCGCTCCTTCGCGTCCCCTTGAATACCTTGAAGAGTCGTCTGAGCGACCGGGCCACGGAGCAAGAATCGCGCACTTGGCTCCGCGTGTGAACGTTACCTCGCGTCGCTCACGCCGGGAGCCTCATCGCTCGCAGGACCCCGGCAAATCGCGGATCGGAGCGCAGCGGGGCGAGGAACGGATCCTCCTTGACCCCAAGGAGATAGTCCTCCCTCTCTCGAGCCGAACGATCGAGCCAGCGAAACGCCTCGTCCTTGCGACCGAGCTGCGCGTAGATCACCGCCAGATCGTAAGCGGTCTGATCGCCTCGACTGACTCCATCGACGATTCTCGCGATCATCCTCAGGGCATCGCTCGTGTTGCCGCGTGGGGCCGCGATCACGGCATGGAGCGCCAGGCGCGACCTCAGCGAAATCACGCGGCTCGTCGTGTCGGACGATCCGGTGAGCGCAATGGCCTTTTCCTGGGCGGTCACCGCCTGCTCATAGCGCCCGATCAGCACATACGTGGAAGAGAGGAATCGGTAGGCTTCCGAGAATCCCGGGTCCAGGCGGAGCGCCTCCTCGAATTGGCGAATCGCCTGCTCGTACTGTCCGGCGTAGAGGTCATACCAGCCCATGTGGAGCACCGCGTCCGTGTTGAGCGGATCGATGGCGAGCGCGAGGTGGCTCTGCTCGAGCGACTCCGGCACGCGCCCCAGGCTCATCAGGAGGTGCGAATACTCGTGGTGAGCCTCGAACAGGCTCGGGGACAGCTCGATCGCGCGCTTGAACTCTCGTTCAGCCCCGGCCCAATTCCAGTCCTCACGGAACTCGATATCCGCCTTCGCCGAATGCGCGAGGCCCAGATTCGGGTCGAGGGCCAGCGCGTGCTCGACGAGTTGGCGCGCGCGCGCCACATCCTGATCGCGAGTTCCGAACAGCCCGGGCTCATCCAGGTAGACGAGGCCGGCCGCCGCCCACGCCGGTGCGTACGTGGAATCCTCCCGAATCGCCTGGTCGAGGAACTCGAGCGCCGAGCGGTCGGTCGGTTTCTCCCAGCGCCGATAGGTGTCGAGCCCACGCAGATAGTCTTCATAGGCCCGGGGTGACACCGTGCGCCCGCCCGCGATCTCCCGCTCCTCGCGCGGGGTCAGGCGCCCCCTCACCTCCTTCGCGATCTCGCCCGCCACTTCATCCTGCAGCGCGAGCACGTCGCTGAGATCGCGCTCGTACGTTTGAGCCCAGAGGTTCTCATCGGTCGCGGCCCGGATGAGCTGCGCGGTGATACGGACCCGATCGCCCGAGCGCTGTACGGAGCCTTCGACGATCGCGTCCACCCCGAGCTTTCGGGCGACCTCGGGCAGCGGCAGCGTCGTGGCCTTGAAGCCCATGACAGACGTTCTCGAGATCACCCGCAACGCGCCGATGTGGGCCAGCGTGGTGATCAGTTCCTCGGTCATGCCGTCGGCGAAATACTGCTGATCAGGATCGTGGGAGAAATTGTCGAGCGGAAGCACGGCGAGCGAAGTAATGCGACCGGCGCCGGGACGACCGAGCCACAGCGTCCGAATGCCACCGACGTTTGCGAGCACTCCCACGCCGAGCAGCACCAGCGCGGCCGCGCCCGCCCACAGCCAGAGCCGCGAGCGCCAGGCGATCGGGCCGGTGCGGACCGCAGGCCCCGATCCTGACCGCGGGTCGGCCGCGAGTCCCTCCAGCGCGGCCCGCACCTCCCGCGCGTGCCGGTAGCGCTGGGATGGGTCCTTGGCGAGGCAGCGCGCGATGACCGCGGCGAGCCCGGGTGGGACGCGCGCCGGCAGCGACTCGGGTGGATCGTTGAGGATGGCGGCGCTCCGCTCGAGGGAGGAAGCGCCACGGAACGGATGCCCGCCACTGGCCATTTCGTAGAGCATCACCCCGAGCGACCACACATCGCTGCGCGCGTCGGCCTCACCGCCGCGCAAGACCTCGGGGGCCATGTACGCCGGCGTGCCCACGATCGCGCCGACTTGGCTGAGGGTGCGGGTCCACTCTCCGCTCCCGGCTCGATCCCCTGCGGAGACGCGCTTGGCGAGCCCGAAGTCCAGCACCTTCGCGTGGCCATCCGCGTTGACCATCACGTTGCCGCACTTCAGGTCGCGATGAATGACGCCTCGGTCGTGAGCAAATGCCAGCGCGTCGGCGATCGGGGTTCCGTAGCGGATCACGGTCTCCGGCGGCAACCCGCGCGGGCCGATCAGGGTGTTGAGCGGGCGGCCCTCGACGCACTCCATCGCGATGTACGCGAGCCCCTCGGCGTCCCCGACTTCGTAGATCGTGCAGATGTTGGGGTGATTGAGTTGGGCGGCCACGCGCGCCTCGCGCATCAGCCGGCGGGATGCGCCCTCGTCGCCCATCGCGTCGCGCGGCAGTACCTTGACGGCGATGTCGCGCCCGAGCCGGTCGTCATGGGCCCTGTAAACCTCACCCATCCCGCCTGCCCCGAGCAGGCCACCGATTGCGTAGGGGCCCAGCCGGGTGCCAGGAGCCAGTGGCATCGGATCACTGTAGCGCAGGCGACTCAGG
>JACXTT010005025.1_pt1 | contig 19355 bp, 19 predicted proteins | sample 9270951 | NCBI WGS metagenome assembly JACXTT01 (sample SAMN15532306, study PRJNA645909) | rock metagenome | isolation source: weathered quartz diorite | place: Puerto Rico | collected 2017-06-21 | reverse complement strand
GGCGGGGGGGCTGGGGTCTGACGGTGGATGTGTGGGATCGTGAGGTTCGGCCCCTGGCAACTCGGGGGGTCCTTGCAGCAGACGCGGATGCGGATCAGGCCGTCGTCCGGGTCGACGGTCGTCTTGTCGGCCTTGAACTTGTACTGATGCTTGCAGGACCGACCGCCGAAGAGCGCGTTGCCACAGGTCTTCGTGGGTAGCGGAACCGGCTCGGCGCAGCTGCCGCCGGTGCCGTCGCCCCATGCCCCCGTGATCCGGGCGGCAAATGCCCGCGCCGATTCGTTGTTGTGGACCTGGAGCGGGCAGGATTCGTCCAGCACGTTGCCGCTCTGATCGACGACCCGGAGCGTGACGATGTCGTTGGAGGCGGCGCCCGCCGCGCCCGCGAACACGAGGTCGCGGCAGAACGGCTTGGCCTTGGCCAGCCCCGAACCCGGGGCCAAAGCGACCCAAACGCCGGCGAGGAGGAGGAGCGGGAGCAGACGCGCACGGGTCATGAGTAGCCCTCCCTAGGTAGATCCGGAGCCAGTGCGAGGTCACCCCAATAGTCCCGCGCCAGCGAGGCTGTCAAGGATTTTTCGAGCGCCTCGCGTCACAAAGAAAGCCGAGTCTCGTGCTAGGGCCCAACTTTTTGTTGACAGCCGCGGCGACACCAGACTAAGCAGCTGGAACCACGACACGCTTGGTCACGGAGGGACCCGACCATGCCTTTCCCCTTCCCGCGACGCTTCGTTCTGGCCCTCTCGATCATCGCCGCCTTCGGTGCGCGCACCGCCAGAGCGGGGGATTTCCAGCTTGTGGCGGTTGGTAGGGGAGCCGGACCGGTGACGACGCAGTGCGTCCTCGCCGGGCCCGACAACACGCTCCAGTCGACGGCGGTCGGAGACGACCACGTCAACGGCAACGTCATCGAGACCGGGCCCAACGGCATCTGCGAGACCCCGCTGCTGGGCGACGACGTGCGGCCCCCGAACGGGGTCACGCTCGGCAGCGGCCTCCCCTACGGTGCAATCATCGTCTCGGCACCCAACAACGACGCGATCGATGACGGCATCTGCGACGACACGATCGTGGCGCTAGGGGACGACGTAGTCCGGATCCCGGCCGGCCAAGGGGAGCCCCGTGCCCTCGAGATCCTGACGGGGCCGAATAACGTGATCAACAGCACGCCCGGGGTCGATGACCAACTTTCCGCAGTGATCTGCGCCGGGCCCAACGGCTCGTTCCAGAGCACGGTCGATCCGGGCGACGCACTGGCAGCCGTCGACAACCTCTGCTTCGATCTGTGCGCGTCGGCCGGATGCATCATTCCCGGAGCGGACGGCATCCTCCAGAGCACGGCAGCCGGCGACGACGTGGTCGTTCCATTCGTCTCGACGGGTCCCGACGGCGTGGCCCAGACCACCGCAATCGGCGACGACGTGACGAGGATCGCACCCGGCCGCGGTGAGAAGCAGGCGAAGTGCGTCTCGGCGGGGCCCGATGGGATCGCCCAGACGACCATCTGCGGCAACGGCATCACGGACTTCGAGGAGAACGGCCTTCCTGGCGCCGAATGCGACGACGGCAACAACACGTCCGGCGACGGCTGTAGCGACGTGTGCCGCCCCGAGGTGTGCGGCAACGGCATCATCGATCCCGGCGAAGAGTGTGACGACGGCAACACCCGCAACAACGACGCGTGCGTCCTGGGCTGCCGCAACGCCACCTGCGGCGACGGCTACATCGAGCGCGGCGTCGAGCAGTGCGAGCCGCCCAACACCGCCCAATGCGACGCGAGCTGCCAACGCATCGTCGGGGCGAGCTGCGGCAACGGCAACCTCGATGCGGGCGAGGAATGCGACGACGGCAACACCAGCAGCAACGACGACTGCACCGCCAACTGCACCATCGCCCGCTGCGGCGACGGCTCGCTCCACACCAAGGGGACGGGGCCGTTCGAGGAGTGCGACGACGGCAACCTCCAGTCGGGCGACGGCTGCAGCGCCACCTGCACGATCGAGTGCGGCAACGGCGTGATCGACGGCGCGTGCTCGCAAGGCAACGTCGGAGCGTCGTGCTCAACCGACGCCGAGTGCGATGTCACGCCGGGCGACGGCGTGTGCGTCCACGAGGAGTGCGATCCTGGGGCAGCGCAGCTCTGCACCGGCGACCCCGTCTGCTCGAACGCCTGTCTGTTCGAGACCTGCGGCAACGGCGTCCAGGAGTGCGCGGAAGCCTGCGACCTGGGCGAGCAGAACGGCGTGCCTGGTAGCGGCTGCTCCACCACCTGCACGCGGCTGCTCCCGCCGGCGGAGTCCCGCTCGCGGGAATGCCTCTCGGCCTTCACGGTCGACGAGGCGCCGGACCTGCGGCGGATCAGCCAGATCTGCCATGACGGCGCGTCGTGCGACTTCGACCAGATCCCAGGTCAGTGCACGTTCCGGGTCGGCGTGTGCCTGAACCGCACCGGCGTCACCGGGTGCACGCCCGGCAACATCCAGACCTTCGAGCTCACCAAGGTGAACCTCGCCCATCCCGAGGAAGCCGCCGCGGCGCAGGCGATCACGGCCGCCGTCCTGGGTCTCGCCCCGGGCACGGCCACCGCGCCGGACCGCTGCCGCGAGGGGGCGAAGCGCAAGATCTGCGCGATTCCGAACAACGTGCAGTGCGACAGCGCGCTCGGCAAGGGCGACGGCGTGTGCGACATCGGCGCCGGCGTCGTGTTCGCGCCGCCGCTCGACGTGTCCACGCAGGTGGCGCCCTGTACCGAGCCGGTGGACGTGGTCGTGCCGGCACACGGCCGGCTCCGACTGAGCGTGCGCGTCAAGCAGGCGCCCACCAGCACACGGCCGGGGCGTGACAACGACGTGCTCCGGTTGAGCTGCCGGCCGTGACGCCGCCACGAACCTGTCGCGCGACGTCGACCGCGTAGCCGGAGCCGCGCGCTCGTCGACGTCAGTTCGGCTGCACCCCCGGCCGCATCAGCACGTCGTGCACCCCTCGCGGGGGGGCCTTGACCCGAGCATCGAGTCGTGCATATGCACGACTAGAGAGAGACCCGAGCATGTCTGCTCCGAGGGCCGAACACGATCTCAAGGTCTGCGTCTGCAACAAGACGCGAATAGCGGCGCGCGTGGTGACGCGCATCTACGACGAGGCGTTGAGGCCGGCCCGGCTGCGCGCCACCCAGTTCGCCCTCCTGGTGGCGCTGGGAATCGATGGCGCGATGTCGATCGCGGCACTCGCCAAACTGATGGCGATGGACAGATCGACGCTCACCAGAAACCTCCGTCCGCTAGAAATCGGAGGGCTCGTGGCCCGCGGCGACGAGGGTTGGCGCCGCAGCAAAAGCGTGGAGATCACCGCGAAGGGGCGGGTGCGACTCCGACAGGGGCTGCCGCTCTGGCGATCGGCGCAGAGTGAGATGTTGCGAAAGCTCGGGCCCCCGAGTTGGTCGCGGGTGCACGCCGGCCTGGACCTCCTTGCCGGCATCGGGTGATCGAGGATGCACCAGGTCTGCCAGCGATCGGATCGCCGCAAATCTCGGCATTCAGGAGGCACATCATGACCTAGCGAGGAGCAAAATTTTTTGCGCTCTGTCGTGTATATACACGATCTACCAGAAACACTCTGCCCCACTTCACATGGAGGACCCAGCATGAAGCTCCTCGAGCGATACCGTCTCCAGACAGTTGGCGGCCTGAAGGCCCTTGATGCCGCGGCTGGTCCGGATGGGCCGATCGGCGGCACTCCCCCCCTCGGCATCGCGACCATCAGTGCGGTCGTCGCCGTCGACACGCGCGAATGATGCACCCCGATCTCGACCTCGCCGACATCGCTCCCAACACCCTTCAACGTGGTCGTTCGATCACATCATCCGGCCGTTCGCGGAGAAGTGGTGAGAGCGCCCCAACCCTGGAGGGCTCCGAATGACAGGAACAAGCGATCAGGTGGCCGAGGCGACGCCACCCGCCGGGCGTGTGTCGCGAAGAGAAGACACGCTCCATGCGGCGAGTGGATCTCGGTCGGGCTTTCTCGAATGGGTCACTCGACTCGCACATACGCACAGAAGAAGACTCTACCGCCTGGCGAGGCGAGAAGGGCTGCGAGAAGACGATTCGTTCGACTGCGTCCAAGACGCGCTCCAGACTTTCATCTTGCTGCCACGAGCCCGGCAACTGGTCGAATCGAACGACGATTCGATCAAGCCGCTCTCAGTTTTGGTACGGAACCACGCGCGGAAGCGACGCCGCAGGCACGAGATCGCGAGCCCACACGACTCGGGCGATGAGACCCTCGTTCTCGCCAGGCGGGCCGTGCAGAGTACCGCAGGGCTACGCCGAACGCGGCGTGCCTACGGGTGGGCGAGGACCCACGCCTCGAGTCCCGCTAGCCCGTCTCGCAGCCCGCGCTCCATCCGCCCGCGGAAAAGCCCGGCAATCGGCCCGAGCCACCACGGGAACTCGAACGCCTGACGATAGACGACGCGCGTCGCTGCCCCCGCAGGCTCGAGCGTGATCACCTCGACCAACGCCGACAGCAGCGGAAGGTTCCCGGATTCGACGCGGAACGCGTAGCGCCGCGCGACGTCGAAGGCGATGAGCGTCTCCTCGACCTTGAAGCCCATCACCTCGACGTAGCGCCTCGTACCGACGCCGTACGGCGGAGGCGTCGTGTAGCGCGCGGTTTTCAAGCCGACGAACCATTGCGGCCACACGCTGGCGTCGGCGAAGGCGTTCCACACTCGCTCCGGGGCGGCATGGACCAATACCTCCGCGCGCACGACCACCGGAGCGCGGTCGACGAAGTCGATCGTCTCTTGACGCAGGGAGAATGGCATGGCCGCGCGTCTAGCAGCGCCGCGCGCGCGACGCAATGGACGGGTGCGGGCAGGCCTGGCGCCTCGCTGGACGGGCACCCCCGCCCTTTTCGCCGTCGCCGGCCAGGCGATGGCGTGGTCCGCATCCCCGATCTCGACGTCGGGATGATGCGATCGTGACGATATTCAACCGATGGGTTGACAGAGTATGCCGCGCGTGTGACAAGCGCGTCGTGACGCCGCGTCCTGCCGAGGAAGCCGTTCGCCCCGAAGCACATCGGGGTCCTCGAGAAGGTCGCTCAGTACACGCACCAGAAGGAGAGGGCATGAGCATCGTGAATCACCCAATCGTCTCGCGCGACGAGTGGATCGCCGCACGCGTCGCCTTCCTCGCGAAGGAGAAGGAGTTCACGCGGCTCCGCGACGAGCTCAACCGGCAGCGACGGCAGCTCCCGTGGGAGCGGGTCGACAAGCCCTACGTGTTCGAGGGCCCGCGCGGCAAGACGTCGCTCGTCGAGCTCTTCGGCCCTCGGAGTCAGCTCGCCGTCTATCACTTCATGTTCGCGCCGGACTGGGAAGCGGGATGCAAGCACTGCTCGTTCTGGGCCGACAACTTCGACGGCATCGACGTCCACCTGGCGCATCGCGATGTGAACTTCGTCACGATCTCCCGGGCACCCCTCCCGAAGATCCAGGCGTTCAAGACGCGGATGGGGTGGAGCTTTCCCTGGTTCTCGTCGTTCGGGAGCGACTTCAACTACGACTTCGGTGTGTCGTTCACCGCGGACGCCATGCGCAGCTGCGCTCCGATCTACAACTACACGCAGCCGGAGACTGCGACGGCGGATCGCGAAGGAATGAGCGCCTTCTTCAAGGACCCGGATGGCACCGTCTTCCACACCTACTCGACCTACGCGCGCGGGATCGATCTCCTGAACGGCGCCTACAACTGGCTCGATCTCGTGCCGAAGGGGCGCGACGAGGACCACCTCCAGTTCACGCAATCCTGGGTCCGCTACCACGACGCCTACGACGACTGAGGCGTGCATGATGGGCGACTTCGGAGCGATGACGCTGGCCGCCGAGCGTCACGACGCCCCCGGCGAGCGGACGTTCCTCGCGGCGGCCGCGCTGCTCTTCGTCATGAGCGCGGCGGCCACGCTGTGGTGGTGCGGGTCGATGTCGGGCGGCATGCCGATGCCGGGCGGGTGGACCATGTCGATGGCGTGGATGCGGATGCCCGGACAGACGTGGCACACCGCCGCCGCATCGTTCATGGCGATGTGGGTCCTCATGATGGTCGCCATGATGCTGCCGTCGCTCGTGCCCATGCTGTCGCGCTACCGCCGCGCGGTGCGGGTGCGCGACGAGAGGCGGTTGGCGACGCTCACCGCCGTCCTCGGCGCCGGCTACTTCTTCACGTGGACCGTGTTCGGTGCGGCCGTGTACCCGCTCGGCGTCGTCCTCGCGGCGGCGGAGATGCGCTCGTCGGCGCTCGCGCGCTGCGTACCGGTCGCCACCGGCGTGGTCCTTCTTCTCGCCGGCGGCGTGCAGCTGACGGCGTGGAAGCGACGGGCGCTCGGACACTGCCGCGACGGCGGGTGCGGGCGGTCGCTCGCGGCGGACGGCCGCACTGCCTGGTGGCATGGCGTCGATCTGGGCGCGCACTGCTGGCTGTGCTGCTCCGGGCTCATGGCGGCCATGCTCGTCACCGATACGATGGACGTCCGCACCATGGCGCTGATCGCGACGGCGGTGTCGGTCGAGCGCCTGGCGCCGAAGCCGGAGCTGATCGCGCGCACGACCGGCGTGCTCCTCGTCGCGATCGGCGTCTTCGCGATCGCGCGAGCTGCGCTCGGCTGAGAGGAGAAGAAGCAATGACCCATCACGAGATCGGAACCCGCGAAGAGTGGACCGCCGCCCGCGCGGCGTTGCTCGCGCGCGAGAAGGAGCACACCCGGCTCGGCGACGAGCTGGCCCGGGCGCGCCGCGAGCTGCCGTGGGTCCCGCTCGAGAAGGAGTATCGCTTCCAGACCGAGTCGGGCGAGCAGACCCTCGCCGGGCTGTTCGGCGGCCGCTCGCAGCTCCTCGTCTATCATTTCATGTTCGGCCCGGCGTACACGGCGGGGTGTCCGGTGTGCTCGTCGATCGCCGACAGCGTGAACGGCGTCCTGCCGCACCTGCACGCGCGCGACGTGACGATGCTGTTCGTCTCACGCGCGCCGCTCGGGAAGCTGCTCGCCTACAAGCAGCGCATGGGCTGGCGCGTTCCCTGGGCCTCCTCGGCGGAGAGCGACTTCAACTTCGACTTCGGGGTCTCGCGCTCCGAGAAGGCGACGCGCGCCGCGGTCGCGCCGATGCTCGAAGGCAAGCCACACCCGACCGTCGGTCAAAACTCCAGCGCGAGCGGCACCGACATCGTCGGCTATCTCTCCGAGGGGCCGGGGATCAGCGCGTTCGCGCGCGACGGCAGCACCATCTACCACTGCTACTCGAGCTCGGCGCGCGGCCTCGAGTTCGTGATGGGCTACTACCTGATCCTCGACCGCGCGCCCAAGGGCCGCGACGAGGGCACCTTCCAGACGTGGCTGCGCCGCCACGACGAGTACGGCCGCGAGTGACGCGTGAGGCGTCGAGGTCCGGTGCTTCGACGATGCGCTTCAGCGCCCGACGAGCCCTGCGAGCACGCCGACGAGCCGCTCGGCTTCCACCGGCTTCTCGAGACGAGGGTACTCCCGCAGGTGCGCCGGAAGCAGGTCGGGATCGTCGCCGAAGCCGGTCATGAAGAGGAACGGAATGCCGGCAGCGCGCAGGCGTTCGGCGAGGGTGACGATGCTCGTGCCGTTCAGGTTGACGTCCAGCACGGCGACGTCGGCGCCCGATGCGTCGAGAGCGGCGAAGGCCTGCGTCACGGTCGACGCGATGGCCGTGACCGTGCCGTCGCACCGGGTGAGCAGCGAGCGCGTGGCGTCGGCCAGGACGTAGTTGTCCTCGACGACGAGGATCCGCACGCCACTCAACGAGATCGTCATGCTGGACGAGGGTGGATCGGTACGTCGATCTCGCAGTGCAGCCCGTCGGCCGGGAAGCGAAGGGCCACCTGCCCGCCGGCCTCGTACGCGAGCGCCTCCTCGATCAGGCGCGTCCCGAACCCGCGACGCTTGGGCTCGCCCGTCGGCGGCCCTCCCCGCTCGCTCCAGTTGATCTGCAGACGACCGCCGCCGTCGGCGTCGGCTCGCGCGGAGATCGCCACCTGCCCGGCGGCATTCGAGAGCGCGCCGTACTTGGCGGCGTTCGTGGCGAGCTCGTGCAGCGCCATCCCGAGCGAGCGCACCAGATCGGCCGGCACGACGGTGCCGTCGCAGTCGATGCGAACGCGATCACTCCGGTTGCGGTATGGTCCGACGATCAGCTCGACCAGCTCGCCGACGCGCAGCCCCTCCTGCTGCCTTCCGGCAAGCGAGCCATGGATGCGCGCCAGCGCCTGGATCCGTCCGGCGAACGCCGCGCCGAATTCCTCCATCGTCGTCGACGCATCCTGGGTCTGCTGCGCGATGGACTGCACGGTCGCCAGCGTGTTCTTCACACGATGGTCGAGCTCGCGTGTGGTGAGGCGCAGCGCATGCTCGGTCTTGCGATGCTCCTCGATCTCCTGCTCGAGGCGACGGTTGGCCTCCGTCAGCCTGGCCTCGCGCTGCTCGCGCTCGTGCCCGGCGAGCAGCGCCTCGTCGCGTTGGCGCGTGAAGGCCCGGGAGAGATAGACGGCGGCGATCAGCGTCGGTGCGATGGCACCGACGTCGCGCAGCCAGAAGAGCGGCTGCGGTGAGACCACCGTCACCGTCCAGATTGCCGACACGATGGTCAACGCCATCCCCGACAGGTGCCAGAACGCCCGCCACGGGACGACCACGGCGCCGATCACCGCCATACCCACGAGGATGAGGAGCGGTGTCGTCGCGTCGCTGGCGATGATGCCGACGGCGCCCGTCGCGAAGATCGTGACGCTGTACGCCGCGAAGCCGACGACCAGGTTGAAGGTGTGCCGCCGCGGATCGCGCATCACCCACAGCGCCGCCGCGACGAACGTGAAGTTGACCGCCTGCACGATGCTGAGCAGCGGAAGCGCACCACGGTTGACGACGATCCAGCCGACGAAGACGGCGGCGATCCCGGCGTTGATCAGGCGCATGCCCAAGCGCAGCCGCTCGAGGAACAGCCGGTCGCTTTCCTCGATCAACCAGCCCGGCAGGTCGTCGCGCCGCGCCTGCCCAGCCGCGAAATACGCCACGCGCGCCAGGTATCACAGGAAGGCGCTCCGATGCAGCTACTTGTATGCGACCGCCGCGCGCGCGTTCGGCGTCAGCGGGATCACCTTGGTCTCGCGGAACCCGACCTGCCTGCACCAGCGCGCGAAGTCCGCCCCGGTGAAGTCGAAGGCGTCGCCGAGCTCGACCGCCGAGAGGAGAACCTTGGCCAGCCAGAAGCTCATGCCGTCCTCGAGGATGCGCTGAGGTGTGAGAGACACGACACCTCCGACGCGGCCGTCGCATTGCGCACGACGAACTTCTACAGCCCGTCGATCTCGTGGGTCGCCGCCGTCGCCAGCGCCGCGAGCGCGTCTGCGGCACTCGCGGCGAGATCGCCCTTCGTCTTCGCCCGCTCGATCAGCCCGGCGACGGTCCGGATCGCGTTTCGTGCCTTCACCAGCCGTGGCGCCGCGGGTGGGGTGTGCTTCGCGAGCTGGAGGACCCGCTTGCGCGCCGCGGTGGCGCTCTGCGCGACGCGCTTCAGGAGGCGACGCGCGCCTTTCGTCGCCGGCGGCCCGACGCCGGTCGTGACGGCTGCGAGGTAGCACGCGGCGCGGGCCACTCCCTGTGTTTCCCCGGCACAAGCATCGCTCGGCCTGACTCCGTCGTCTCGCTGCCGCCAATCGACGGACACGCTGGCGCCGTCGTTGGTCACCCGACCGGTGGACCCGCTCGTGACGTCGAGCCACCACACGTTGGCGGCGTCCGCACTCTCGTACAGGGTGTACAGCACGTAGCGACCGTCCGGCGACCACGTGAAGTCGGCGATGGCCCCGTCGATCCCGCCGTGATCGGCGATCAGCAGCACGCGGGGATTCTGAAGGTCCTCGCGATCGTGCAGCATCACGGCTTCGTTCCGCACGGCCCGGCCGCCCACGAAGTGCGAGCCGCCCATCTGCCGGGCGGTGACGAAGTGCCGTCCGTCGGGCGCCCAGGTCGGGAGCCGGTCGCCGTCGATGAGGAGGTCCTGGGGGGCGGGAAGAATGAGGTCTTGCGTCGCGGGGGTGACCGACGGATCGCCCTCCCACACGCCGCGGAGCTCGAAGTTCGGATAGCTCGCCTGCTTGGTGAACAGCAGACGACCGTTGGAGCTCCAGTCGGGCCGGAACCAGCCGTCGAGGTCGTCGCGAGTCACTGCGCCGGTGGTCACGTCGACGAGCGCGACGCGGCACGTGTCGTCTCCGGACTCGCCCCAGTGGTAGCGGTTGCGGGCGCAGATGGTCACGGCGAGGGTTCGTCCGTCCGGGGACCATGCGACGCCCTTGATGATCTGATCGAGCGCCGCACGCGGGGTGTCGAGGCACTGGGGCGGCCGGCAGAACGGCGGTGAGCCGCTCGTCCCTTCGAGACCCTGCGTGGCGAAGATCTCCCGGCGGCCGCTGCCGTCGCGTCCGATCAGGCTGAGCCGCGTGATGCGCGCCTTCAGCAGCGCCGGGACGCTGGCATCGTAGGGGAAGACGTCGTCGTCGACGACGGCGATCGTCGAGCCGTCGGGTGACCAGCGGGGAAGGCGCGGCATGTCGTAGAGCCCGGCGTCGATCGGCAGCGGCTTGGTGCCGTCGGTGTCGAGACGAACGACCGCAAGCCCGTCCTGGTTCGCCGGGTCGCGCTGCAAGAGGACGAGCGGACGCGAGCCGTCGCCAGCAAGGGCGGGGGGCATGGGCTCCGCCTGCGTGTGCACGTCGGCGGCCATCAGGCTCACGTCGTCGACGTAGTAGGCGACGTCGTAGTCGCCGGTGTACTGCACCGCGAAGCGGAGGTACACGTTCTGCCCACGCAACGCTGCGAGATCGTCGGACTGTAGCGCTCCACGAAACGGCATCCAGCCGCGCAGGACGTTGTGCGAGACGACGTCGAAGAGCGGCCATCCGAACGACGGGTCGGTCGAGAGCGAGACGCTCATGTCGGCGACGGAGTTGCCCTCGGGAGGCAGGTCCGGCCCGAGCCGGGAGAACCAGAACGACAGCGTGAGAACGGTGGCGTCCGCGGGGACGGTGACCGGCTGTACGATCACGAATTGCGACGCCGGCACGGATCCACAGCTTCCGTCGGTGAGGCCGCCGACCCGTGCGGCGTGCCGACCGGTACGAACCATGGCCGTGGTCGTGCCCGCGTCCTGGCGGTCGACGATGGTCGCCCCTCCGCAATCGACCCAGGGGGAGCCGTCTTCGAAGCCGCCGGCCTGCAGCAGCTCCTGGGCAAGGGCCTCCCGGGGGGCCAACGGGCTCGGGCACGGGAGAGCGCAGAGGAGCAGCCCGAGGACACCGAATGCGACGTGCGAGCCCGTCGGTCGCTTCCCGACCTGCGCGCCAGGACGGTACCCCCCCCTGCCTACCGCGTCGTGGGGAGAGATCGTTCCAAAGCGGGCCGTCGGAGCGGCTTCGAAGTGTCGGTGATTTGCTGCCATAGGCGACGGGACGTAGCCCGGCCGGCAGCACGAGTCCTGGCGGAACGCAGGTCTTTTTCAGGCGAAACCGAGGGATTCGCAGGAGCCCTGCCGCGCGCGCTCGCGAGGACGCTCCGGCGGCGGAGCGCACCCCCCGGGGGTGGCGCCCATGCGGTAGGTCCGCGCCCGTGGGGAAACGATTCGGTCGACGCGCCTACGGCTCGACGACCACTACCGTCCCGACCTTGACGTGGTTGAAGACCTCGACGACATCCGCGTTCGACATACGCACGCAGCCGTGGCTCACCGCCTGGCCCAGGACCGAGGTCTTCGCGGTGCCGTGGAACCCCACCTGCCAGCCGTGCGCGGAGGCGAAGCCGATCCACCGGAGGCCGAGCGGATTGTTGGGGCCCGGCGGGACGTGTCCGCGGTCGTGCCCCTCAGGGTGCTCGAAGTCGAACGCCAGGAAATCGGGATTCCGGACCATCTCGTTGACCTGGAAGTGGCCCGTCGGGGTGGGGTACTTCGGCCGCCCGATGGCCACCGGATAGCCCTGCGGTGGTTGCTTGGCGCCGTGGTCCATCAGATACAGGCGGCGTTCGTTGAGGCGCAGCAGCAGGAAGGGCTCGTCGGTCGCGCTCGCCGGCGGCTCGGGACGGGGTGCCGCGACGACGCCGCACCCGACGGCGAATGCCACAAGCAGGACGCCCAGGCGGCAGGACCGAGACGGCATGTTCTTGCGGTCGGCACGTAGGCCGGTACGATTGGACGGCATGCGATCGTATGCCAGACTCGCGCCAACTTTGAAATCGACGACTATCCGTGCGAGTCCGCGGGTGCATGCGGCCCGATAGGGCGCTCGCGGGGTCCCGGCTGTCCGAAAATGCACGCTCGCCCCTCCTTCCGGCGAAGGGTTGCCTGCGCGGGGGACGGGCACGCAGGCGAACCGGGACTAGCCACGAAGGGCACGCGGTCGTTGGCCGGCCGCCGCGCCCTCCCCTTAAGGGGCTTCCCGGCATAGGGCAAATCGGAGTATCGAGGCATAGCTCGGCGGGTGCAGGCCCAACGGAAGTTGATCCCAAACACGCTTGTTGCTAGTTGCTAGATTCCTCGGTTTCCCGCTCGGAGCTATGGAGGGCTCGACGATGAGACGATCCGTGGCAGCGACCGTAGCGTCAGTGATGATCGTAGCGCTCTCGGGATGCGCGGCGATGGAAGAGGACCACTCGCGGTGCGTCAGTGTTTGCACCGTCACGGGTGCGCTTCTCGGCGCCACAGCCGGCGGATTGGCCTCCGGGCTGACTCTCGACCATGGCGACGAGAACAACGGCGAGATCGCGGCCGCCACCGGCGGCGGCTTGGCGCTCGGCGGCCTGCTCGGGTGGGGCCTGTCGAACGCGATCTGCAAGGAGCCGGCACCCCCGCCGCCGCCCCCGCCGCCGCCGCACGCTCCGCCGCCGCCGCCTCCTCCGCCACCGACCGAGCGTCGCGGCGGCTGATACGACGCGATCGGCGTGCGCGTGAAGCGCGCACGTCGGTAGAGCACGCCGATACCTCCGAAGTGGGCGGCGAGGCCCCTGGGTCTCGCCGCCTTCGATTCCGGCACGATGGTTCGAGCCGAACGCGCAATCGCGGATCGTCAGCAGCTCTACGATCGGAGGCGAGTGCCGCTCGCAGTGCCCCGCAAGCCGCGCGTCAGGGTGACGCCACCGTCCGGGCGCGTGCAGGCGTCTGCGCCGAGCGCGAGATCACAGAGCCGAACGCACGGCGCGAACGTACACCGCGGTGCGCTTCTGCTCGGCGAACCGTTGAGACGCCGGGTCCCCGCTCGGCGTTGGACGTTCCGATCCGTCTCGATCAGTACTTGCAGCGCACCCGTGTGCTACCGACCTTGCAGGGCGTGTCCGCGCTCTGAAGCGCGAGGCAGGCTCCGTTCTGATCGGCGTTGCCGCCCTGGCCGCGGACCCACAGGCTGTGCATCGGGCCGGTGATCGACGCGGGAACCGTCGGAGCCTTCACCGTTGCCGCGACGTCGATCTTCCACACGCTGGTGTTGGCGAGCCGGACGGTCATGCGGCCGAGGCCGTTCGCCGAGCCCGACGTGCACGCCGGCGGGAAGGCGTTCGAGTAGTTGCGGTACCTGAAGCGCCGGATGCCGATCGCCGTCCAGCCGTCTCGTGGGTCGCACCCGCTGCCGCGCGCACCGGGCGGCACTGCCGTACTTCCGCTCAGGTTCACGAGGACCGAGGGGCCCGCGAGATCGACGACCGCCAGCTGCGCGCCCTCCGTCACCGGGTTGAACGTGACGCCGGCGCGCGGGTCGAGGAGTCCGCGCCCACGGAAGCTCACGGTGCCGCTGCCGTCGGTCCGATGCACCACCGTCACGGCGTGGGCGTTGAGATAGGGCGGGCACTGCGGAGGCGGCGCCGCGAGCGTGCGCGGATCGGCACCGATGATGAGGATCGCCGTGCCGACACCCGAGCCGTCGAACGCCCCGATCGGCAGCGGGTCGAACCCGCCGCTGAACGTCTGTCCGCCGTTCAGGCTGTAGCTCGGCGTAATCGTCTTGGCCGTGTCGTCGTAGTCGAGGGCCAGCACGAACGCGCCGCCGACCGAGGTCGGGTCCACGGGCAGGCTCTGACCGGTGACGGCGCTGAGGTCGCCTTGCACCAGGTGGCTGGACATCGAAAAGCCGACGCCGGCGGGACTGTAGTTCTTGGCTGCGACCGCCGCGTCGAAGTTCGAGAACTCGAGTCCCGCGTAGACCCCCGGCCCGCCCGGGCCGCTCAGGGCGAGCGTCGCATGCACGAAGTGATTCACGCCGAGGGTAGCAGGCTGGAACACGACCTCGACGTGCGCGTCGCCGGCTGCGTCGCGCAGCAGCGCCGACTCGCTCAGCACGTCGCTCTGGTTGAGCGACAGGCCGACCTCCGGGAGGTCGAGCGGCGTGCCGGGGGACATCAGGTGGAGCGCACCGCCGATCTCCTGCACGGTGCCGAAGAGCCCGTGGAAGGGGATGATGAAGCCCCAGATCGCGTCGAGAACGGGCTGGGTATGCTGCTGGAAGGATTCCTCGACGATGTCCGGCGTGCCGTCGTGCGGGCCATGCATGTTCCCGTCGATGGTGACCCGCTCGACGGCGTAGTCGAACGTGCCGCCGATCGCCCCGGCCGAGGGCGGTGCGACGGACCAGAGCACGGTGCAGACGGCGGCGAAGCCGGCGATCGAAGCAGGTGACAAGATCCGCCCAGGCATGGGTCCCCCCCCTCGCGACGGTGACCAGTCGCATCGCACACGGTAGCGGAGACCGTCAACGGGAATCGGGAGGGTCTCGCTCAGCGCTTGAGGGTCGGCCGCGAATCCGGCCGGGTGTAGCACCTTGCTGCCGGTTCCCAGGACCTGCATGTCCGATTCGAGCCGCAACCGCTCCCCCTGGAGCGCATGGAAGACCTCCGGGATGACCCGAAGCCCTGGCTGCGCCGTCCGCAGCGCGGCGAGCGCCTCGGAAGACATCTCGACCAGCTACGCGCCGTTCTCGGCGATCGAGTCGACGACCCGCATCGCCGGCATGGCCGCCACGCCGGGCAGCGACGCCTTCGTCACGACCCCACCCGCGGTGTGCAGGATGGCGTTCAGCGACGCGAGGAAGTCCTTCGCGGCCGGGATGCTGGACCGCAAGTCACGCGGCGGCAGGAGGACGACCCGCTGCGGCGCGGGCGAGCTCACCGTGATGCGTGCGGCCGACGCGCGCCCGCCCGCCCCCGTCGACTTCGCGCGTCGGCGCGCCGTCGGCATGCGCGGGAAGGCCCGCGGCGCTGCGCTCTTCGTCTCGCGTTTCGCTCTTGCCGTCCGCCGGCTCTTCTTCTTGGGCCGTCCGTTCTCCTCGGCAACGATTCAGAAGGCCTTCGTCAGCCCGACCTTCAGCCAGTCGGGCAGGTTCCCTTCCGCCTTGCACGTGTCCAGGAACGTCTCGTCGTCCTTCACGGTCAGCGGGTCGACGTCGATCGGCACGAGCGGCAGCGGGGCCGCCTTGGCGGCGACGAACATCGCAGCCGGCTGCCATCCCGTGCGGTGCCCGGCGTACGACAGCAGCGGACGCTGCGACGTGCCGGGCTCGAGCTCGTCGAGCACGAGCTCGACCTTCGACAGCTGCGGCGCCCCGACGCCGGCCGGCGCGATCGGGGGCGGTGGGTTCGGCAATCCGCCGAAGAACGTCCGCAGGGTCGCCACCGCCTTCGAGAGCGCGAGCGCATCGATGTCGGGGTTCGCACTCGGGTCGTGGTACCGCACACCCCGCCGCTCGCCGGCGACGTCGATGGTGTCGAAGGTCGCGTCGAGCGCCGTCATGAACGACGGCTGCCCGTAGCGCGCGACGCCGTCGATGACTACCAGCGTGACGTCGTCCTCGTGCGCCTTGATGAGCGTGCCGTACGGGTCGGTGTTCTGCTTGCCGATCACGAGGCAGTCGGCGCGCTTCCCGGGCTCGAGCGAGCCTGTGGCTTTGTCCCACTTGAGCATCTTCGCCGGGTTCGTCGTCGCCATCGCGACGACGTCCCGATCGCCGAGACCCAGGTTCTCCTCGGAGGCCACGGTCTGGGCGATCTTGAGCTCGCCGAGCAGGCTCTTGCTGCCCGAGGGAGACCAGTCGGAGCCGAGCGCGATCGCGACGCCGGCCGTGCGGGCGGCGGCGACGTCGGCGGTGTCGCCGTAGAGCAGATAGTTGCTGAACGGCGACCACACCATCGACCCGCCGTGCTGGGCCATGACGGCGAAGTCCTGCGCCTGGAGGGCCGCGCAGTGGATGCCGATCAGCCGGTCGGTGATCGCCCACTTGTTGCCGTTCTCGAGCGCGAGGAAGTGCTGCCGTGCCTTGTCGTCCTTGCCCTCGCTCAGGTGCAGGATCACGACCGCCGAGCCCGAGATGGCCTTGAAGAACTGCTGCCACTCCCTGGCCTCGACGTCGGCGATGTGCGTGCGCGCGGCCGGCAACGCCGCGTCGAGCGGCTGCTCGACGTTGCGGACGACGCCCTTGTAGTAGGTTCGGATCCCGGCGTTGCTGGACAGCGCGACGCCCTGACTGGTGGTGACGCCGCCCACCAGGCACTTGGTCTCGACGTATCGCACGAGCGCGGCGAGCAGATCGGCCCGCTTCGACTTCCCGAGCAGCGCCATCGGCCCGGTCACCAGCTGGTGGTACTGGGGATGGGCCGGCCACGGGTCCCGGTTGGAGTACTTCGCAGGCACCTTCCAGAGCGGAAGCGCGTCGTAGCTGAGATGATTGTGGAGCTCGATCAGGCCCGGGTAGATCGTGCCCTTCGTGTCCACGACCGGAGCGTTCTCGAAGCTCGCCGGCGCGGGCGCGGGCGCGGCCTGCACGGCGACGATCGTGTTGCCCGAGACGTAGACGGCGCCCTTCTCGATGGTCTCGAAGGCGCCGTTCATCGTGACGACGTGCCCGTGCAGGACGAACTTCTCGGCAGTATTGCTCGGCATTGCGACCTCAGATGACTCCGTCAGGGACGACGATCTGGAGCGTCCGCCGCTTGTCGGCCGCCGCCGCGCCCACGCGCTTCGCCCACCCGTCTTCGCCGTTCGTCCACGAGGGTATGCCCGCCGGCAGGTCCAGCGCGCGGATCGGCGGCAGCTCGGCCGGCGTGAAGTCCGCGCCGTACGGCGCCAGCTGCGCTGGCGCGTCCGCCGTGAGCCTCGGACGCAGCGCCGTGATGGCCGTGTTCCACTGCGCGAGCATCGTCTTGATTGCCGCCTTCACGTCCCCATGCGTCGCGGCCGTGGAGCTCTCGGGCCAGGTCGGGTGAAGGACGTGCTGGTAGGGCAGGTTCTTGTGGGCCATTCCCACGTTGGAGCCGATGAAGCGGGTCCGGCGGCGAGCCATTGGTTGCGGTGCGCGACGATCGAGGGCGTGGCCTTGTTCTGCTCACCGCCCGCCTGGCTCGCGACGCTGAACACGAACGTGTTCAGCATGACGTAGCTCTTGGTGATGCCGAGCTTCTTCATGAAGCCCTGCACCCCGTGTCCCGCGGTCCCCACGAGGATGCGCCGCACGAAGGTCTCGTGGGTCGCGGGGTCCTGGCCGATCACGAGCAGCCGCGCGGAGCCGTCGAGTCGACGACCGCGATGGAAGATCGCTCCCCACTCGAGCCGAAAGTCAGCCTTCGGGTACGCCGCCCCGTCATAGTCCCTGCAGAGCGACAGGTAGGGCTCTGACGTGTACCCCGGATCGAAATCGACGGCCATGCGATCCTCCAGGGGGAAGGGCGCGACGTCAGCCTTCCGCCGCCGCGCGCTCGCATCCCGGCGCCATGCAGCGCAAGCAAGGCACGTGCCCGCGAGGGCACTCGCGCGCGCGATTCTGCGAGCCTCATCCTCGGGGGGAAGACGCGCGTACCCGGACGGGTCGGCGCGTCGCTCCGTCTCGGGAAGTGGACGGTGCGTCCGCCTCCTCGGACACGGAAGACACGAACGTCCGGGGCAAGGCGCATGGAACGAGGCTTGCGGGGGGACTCGACCATGCAGACTTCCGATGCGGTCGTCCTCGTCCCCGGCTTCTTGGGGTTCTCGCGGTTCGGGGGCTTCTACTACTTCGCCGACCGGCTGATCGCCGTGCTCCGGGGCCTCTTGGAGGAAGCGATGGCGTCTCCGGTGCCCGTCGTACCCGTCAAGACGCTTCCCACCGACAGCCTGCGGAGCCGGCAACGGGAGCTTCTCCGGAACCTCGCGGGGGTCTGTGAGAAGCTCCCGGACGTTCAGCGGCTGCACCTGATCGGCCACAGCACGGGCGGCGTCGATGCGCAGCTCCTGGCCTGCACGCAGGACATCGACGGCCACGCCTGGGACGACCGGGCGACTCGCGTCCGCGAGACGGTGAAGTCCGTCGTCACGATCTCGGCGCCGCACTACGGGACGGGCCTGGCCGACAGCCGGCTCGCGCGCTGGGGCGAGAACCCGCTCCGCCACCCGACCGCCATCCTCCCGGAGCTGCGCACGTTGCTCGACCTGCTGCTGCTCGTTCCCCGCGATCTGGCCACCACGGCCGGCGTCACGCTCGCCGCGCCGAACGACGTCATCAAGTTCATGTTGCAGATCGCCCACAACCGCGACCTCATCGAGGACCTCAGGCCCGAGCGGATGGAGGCCATTCGCGGCCGGCTCGAATCGGACCCCGGGATCGCGCTCACCTGCTTCGTGACCGGCACCACGCCACGCGACGACCGCGTCCGTCCCAGCGACCCCTTCTTCAAGGACCTGTATCGGCTCACGCGGGGTTCGGGCGCCGTTTCGCCCGCCGTCGCGCGGTGCGACGCCTTCGTTCGCACGCTGGTGCAGGGCGACCCCGAGGTCGTGATCCGGAGCCGGCAGAGCCGCATGCCGCTCGTCGCTCCCACCCTCAACGACGGGGTAGTCAACACCGTCCGCCAGATCGTGAACCCGGGCCGGCGGGAGGAGGTCGGTGGTTTCATCGTCGCCGACCACGCCGACGTGCTGGGACACTACGACCGACAGGACGCGCTCATCGGCGGGAAACCGTACAACGCCGGCCTGTTCCACAGCGGCGCGGGCTTCGGCGACGACGAGTTCTACGGCCTCTACCGTCGGGTCGCCCAGGCGGTCCTGAGGACGATTCCGGGCGCGCCCCGGCCGGAGTGAGCGCCGTCCGCGGATGCGGACACTGCCGGCGAGAATGTCCCCGCCGCCAGACGGACTGTCCACGCTGGCGGAAAAGTATGTTAGCAAGTTTAAAGACACCTGCGGTGGGGGTGGCGGGTATCCTTCGTGCATCGGCAATCGGGCAGTCAATCATCAAATCGCGCAACCAAGGACAGTGGTCGGGCGGGGGGGTCTG
>JACXTT010005024.1_pt1 | contig 19358 bp, 24 predicted proteins | sample 9270951 | NCBI WGS metagenome assembly JACXTT01 (sample SAMN15532306, study PRJNA645909) | rock metagenome | isolation source: weathered quartz diorite | place: Puerto Rico | collected 2017-06-21 | reverse complement strand
AGAAAGAAAAAGGGAGCAGTTTGACCGGAAAGTAGAAGTTGCTTGAACTTGGTTGCAGGTAGCCTTACAGTGCCGAACATCGAGAGTCGCTGCAATCAACTAAAACTCGGACATCCTCCGGACAAGGAACGAGGACGCAATTGCTGGGGAGCGTGATAGAGTTTAGATTAACATTTCGGTTGGCACGTTACTTTGGTGAACCGCCATGGACACCAAGCTCACGATTCTGCATATTGAGGACAGCCCCGCCTACGCGAGCCTTGTTCGCCAATATCTGTCGGAAATTACAGCCTTCTCCTGCCACTGCATCCAGCGCAACACACTAGCGGCCGCGCTTTCAGAAATCGCTCGCCAGATGCCCGACCTCATCCTCCTCGATCCCGGTCTCCCCGATGCCCATGACCTCGAAGCCATTCATCAGTTGCGTGCTTTGGCTCCCGAGGTTCCTCTCGTGCTCCTAACCGGGCACGACGACGAAGAGCTGGCCACCAAGGCCCTGCGAGCCGGGGCTCAGGATTATGTCTGCAAAAACAACGTCGATGACCGATCGCTTGCCCGCGCCTTGCGCTACGCTATGGAGCGCCATCGCGTGCAGTCCAGTCTGCGCACCCTGGCGCTGTTCGATGACCTCACCGGCCTTTACAATCATCGCGGCTTCCGCTTCCTGGCCGAACAGCACCTGAAGCTCATTACTCGGTCGGGCGGCCGCGTGCTGCTCGTCTGCATTGATTTGGACGGGTTGAAGTACATCAACGACCATTTCGGTCACCAGGAGGGCAACCGCGCTCTGGCCGAAGCCGCCGAAATCCTCAAAAGCTGCTTTCGACAATCGGACGTCATCGGGCGGCTAGGCGGCGATGAGTTTGCCGTGCTGGTAACCGACGCCGAAGCCTCCGGCGTCGAAGTCATCCGAACACGTCTTCTGCGGAAACTCAAGGCCGTCAACTCTGTGGCCGAACGTCGTTACGAGCTGTGCGACTCCTTGCACGCGCCGACGCCCTCATGTATGAGGAGAAGCGGAAAAAGCGCGGCAGCCAAGGCGAACAGCCGCTGCTCAACTAGCGTGGGTCCCCCAAAATCCTCGTCTTCCACGACAAAGACCTTGCTCGGCAGGTTACGCAGCTTTTGCGTCTTCGGGCCAAACAATCTAGGTGATGGAGGGAGACTTCCACCGTGGGTTCAGCCAGTGTTGCAGTTGTTCACTGAGCAACTTAAAATTCAACGGTTCAGGCGCGCGCCACTTATCTATTCTATGTAGTTTCAATGAGATCAGTGGATTCGTTGGAACCTAGTAGTCCGCTGAAAACACTCAAACGTGATAAAAACGTGATATTTCTGACGCGAAGCCAAACGCCTTCCGGCCCGATCGCTACACCCCGACGCGACGTTGACTTACATGCCCAGCGCATCTAACATGCCGCCCAATAGCGGGTTTACTTCATGATTGGCCACACACTCGGCCATTACGACATCCTTAAAAAAATAGGCTCGGGGGGGATGGGTGAAGTGTATCTAGCGCGTGACGAGCGCCTGGAGCGCGACGTAGCAATCAAGGTCTTGCCTGCCGGCGCGCTCACCGACCAGGCTGCCCGCACTCGTTTCCGCAAAGAAGCGTTGGCACTGGCCAGGCTCAATCACCCCAACATCGGCGTCGTCTACGACTTCGATACGCAAGACGGGACGGACTTCCTCGTCATGGAGTACGTCGGCGGGACAACGCTGGCCAGTCAGTTAACCAGCGGGGCGTTGCCGGAAAAAGAAGCCGTGAAGCTGGGGCAGCAGGTGGCTGCGGCGCTCGAAGAAGCACACGAACGGGGCGTAATTCATCGCGACCTGAAACCCGGGAACATTCTGGTGACACCAAAGGGGCAGGCCAAGGTTCTCGATTTCGGACTAGCGCGGCTGCTCAAAGACGAGGGTGATGTTGCCGCCACGGAAACCTCCACCGGAATCGAGGCCGGAGCGGGTACGCTGCCGTACATGGCGCCGGAGCAGTTGCGCGGGGACGCGGCTGACGCGCGGACGGACATCCACGCGCTGGGTGCCGTGCTCTACAAGATGGCAACCGGCCAACGAGCCTTCGGGGAAACGTCAGCACCACGACTCATTGATGCGATTCTGAATCGGGCTCCCGTGCCGCCGCGGGCGTTGAACGCACGTATGTCGCAGGAACTTGGGCAGATCATATTGAAATGCCTGGATAAGGACCCGGAACGCCGGTATCAGTCGGCGCGCGAGGTGCGCGTGGACCTGGAGCGGCAGCCAGCGCCGGGAACGACAGCGTTCCCGCAGCGTCATAGCTTCCGAACACGCCGGTGGCAACTGGGCGTAGGTACGATTCTGGCCGTGGCACTCGCCGCTGGCGGCTATGCGGTGTATCGCCGGCACACGCAGCAAGCTGGGCAGCCAACGCTCGAAGCGACGGCGCTGGTAGTCCTGCCCTTCCAAGTGCTCGCGGGTGGCGAGGACCTGAGCTATCTCGGCGTCGGCGTCGCGGACGCACTGATCACGCGACTTGCAAACGTCAGGGAGATCCGCGTGCGTCCGACGAGCGCCGTTCTACGGTACGAGAGCCGGACTGCCGACGTGCAGGAAATCGGTCGCGCGCTGAAAGCAAGCAACGTACTCAGCGGGACGATTCAGAAGGCCGGCGAGCGCTTTCGCGTTCGGGTGCAGTTGGTCCGGGTGGCCGACGGCGCGCCAATCTGGGGCGAAGACTATGACCTGGCCCGCGCGGATCTATTCAGTCTCCAGGACGCTATCGCCGAACGTGCGACCGCCGCACTCAAAGTCCGCGTGACTGCCGAGGAGCAGGCGCGGCTCTCCCGGCGCTACACGGAGAACGCCCTGGCGCACGAAGCTTACTTGAAGGGGCGCGCACACCTGGCACGCTATACGAAGGAGTCGACACTTGCGGCCGTTGCGGACTTCGAGGATGCATTACGGCTGGACCAGAACTACGCCCCGGCGCATGCGGGCCTGGCCATGGCCAGCGCGCAAATGCGCATCCGCTTCTCTCCGCAGGCGGAGTTGCAGAACTGGACCGACCGGGCCGAACGCGAGGCTGGTCTAGCCTTAAAATTGGAACCGCATCTGGCGGAGGCGCACGAGGCTCTCGCGGCGGTCTATCGCAGTATTGAGTTTGACTGGGATCGCACGATCGAAGAAAGCGGGCGGGCGCTCGAACTGAACCAAAACCTGGACATGCCTCACTACTATCGCGCCACGACGTTCTACCACCTGGGCCTCATGGAGCTTGTGAAGCCGGAAGTGGAGGCGGCTCTGGCGGTGAACCCCTCCAATCTCTTCGAGGCGGCACGCCTGCGCGGGGCTACGGCGCTATTCAGCGGCCAGTTTCAAGGAGCAGTAACTTGGTTGGAAGAGGCAGATCGCTTGAGCGCGGGCCCGGTCTCGGACGGGTATCTGTCGCAAGCGTACTACTATCTGGGAGAGCAAACCTTTTCGGCAGTCCGGTCAGCGAGTCGGATGACTCAGTCAAGTTCCTGGTAAACGCTAACCGGAAATCGATTCCCTTACACGGCACGTGAAAAGAGCAGTTAGGTCGGGTGTGATAAAAACGTGATAGTTCTACGTTCAAATCCCGACATAACGAGTACAAACGGTTCAACACCTGGTCGTTGTAGCCCGTAGACGAATATAGTAGAGTCCAAAGTTTTCATAACGCGTCAAAACAATCCCATGTTCTCCGTGAACTCATTGAGGGTCAGACGGTATTGGGCCACACGCTTTTCGCCACAGGGAAGAAGAAGCGAAAAGTCCGCGAACGATTCCCGCCCTCAAACGAAATCAACCCTTCAGTTGCAAGCCGAGGGTGCGTTGATTAGATACCTCTTTCTCCTGGTCTTCTATCGGACTCGGGGGCGCCTCGCTGGTGGCGGGTGCCCGTTTGTGGGACTTCCCTTCATGAGTTGCTCCTCCGTTTTCGTCTGCGCCGCTGTCTTGCGCAACCTCCCGACGGTCATCCACCGATTCTGAAGACTTTGGAGCGCGCTTTTGGCTTCGCGAGTGGCGCTCAATCCAGACGCAGAATCCCAAAAATACTCCCGTTATTGCGAGAACCGCAATCGTAGCTGGTTCCATTGTTTCGCCCTCCTACCTTGATTGACTAAACCCGCCTCTCTACTTGGAGACTCTTCTTGTGTCCTGTGGAGAGGGCTTCCTCCGCGGATCTCTCGTGCAGCAAAGGCGCGGATACGGGTCTAGGTGGCTGCAGAACCCCCCGCGACCGGCACTTCGATTCCGCTCTCCCTTTGGATGGCCTCCTGCACTTCCAGCCATTTTTCCAAATGGGCTTGCTTCCCGAGAACCGACCGCAGCATCCAGGCCATCTTTTCGTGTTCCTGCATGGCCCCGGTAAGAAAATCGGTTGTGCCAATATCACAACGCAGGCTAGCATTGCCTGCCAGAGTCCCGCGCAAGGAACGAAGCAAGACTTCGTGGTCGTCGTGCAAATCTTCGACCATCGCCAGCTCGCTCGGATGCACTCCCGGGCGCTCCTGGAGGCGGGTGCATCTCAGGAACTCCGTCATCGTGCCGAAGACGTTGGCGCCAAACGCGCGGATGCGTTCCCCGATCCGGTCAATCAATTGGTCGAACATGGTGTACTGGCCGGTCACATTCCAGTGGTAATTCTGCGTCTTCGTCGAGAGGAGATATTCATCCGAGACCAAGTTGTTGAGAACCTGGGTGACCTCCCGCTGATTGCTATCTTCTAGTCCGATGTTGATCATGTGTCTGTTCCTTCTTCGTTGTGATATGAGTGCAAATGAATCCTCTTCCGCTGGATCGGGGCATGCTCGACGGCGGATCCTTGTCCGACCTCATTTCTTCATTGAGGTTCCGACGTAATTTTGGATAATCCAATTCATTTCCGCAGTGGGAACGGGTTTCCCCAAATAGTCCATCGCTCCGAGTCCGAGTGCTTGCTGGTAACACAGCATGTCCTTACACCGCGCCACCACGACGAAGGGCGTATGTAAGTTGTAACGAACCAGGTGTCTTATTACCCGAAGCCCCTCAAAAGCTGGGGAGCCTTGATCCACCAGAGCAAAATCGAACTCCTCTCTTTCAATACAGCGCATCGCTGTTTCGACTGACATGCATTTGTGAACTTCGCACCCATGAGCCTCGAAAGGTTCGGCGTTCCGAGCCAGGTCTTCGATGTCTTCATCGAAAATCAGGACTTTGCGCGCCGCGCGGAGCGTTTTGGCCTCCTCTACGTTCTGTTGCGGTCCTTGTCTCATGATTGAGCTCTCAGGTAGAACCTTCTACGGCCAGGGTGGCTGTACCAACTCTCGCCACAAGCAGAGAACCGCCCAAAGGCGCGTCCTAGACAGGAAACCGCACTCGACATTCCCCTAGTGCTCGCCACAGCCACGCAAGTTGAGGCTTCAGCATGAGGGCGCCGGCAACTATAAGAATGGCTCCCGGCACGAACGGGAGAAACAACCCGACGATGCCTCCAATCATGAGAATCCACCCAAGAGCGGCGACGGCGATGCCTTGGAGTGGTTTCTGCGCCTTGGCGATTCCAATCTCTTGCATAGCGAATCTCCCATCCTTCAACTGCTTACCCGCCCGTGTATCGGTATCGTTTCAACTTTCAGTGGTGAGCATAGAAGCGTGAAGTGGGGGAACCGTGACGACCTTTCTCGGAAGGGCGCGCAGGTCTTTCTCTCCTGGTCCCAGGGAACGGTCGATCCCCCCACTCACCTCATCAACAGCTCCTCGGCATCAGTCACCCGCAAGCTCCAACTCCTTTTGCAACTGTTGGAGCTTCTGCTGGGCCTTCTCGTAGTCGAGGAACTTGTCGACCGTCTGCTTCATGTCCGCCGAGCTGTCCGCAATCGTCGTCAGGTGGTCTCTGTAATCAGAGACGAAGAGCCAACGTTGATTTTCCTTAAGGTAAAGGATGGCCGCCTGGGTGCTAGTCGCCACTTGCGCCGCGTGAGAAGTCACCTGGGTGATGGCCTGCTGCTGCCAAGGAAGTACGGCGTGACGTATCCGTTGCAGCTCGGCAGTGCGTTCTCCCACCGCGTTGATGTGGCTCTTAACTCTGTCCAGGTAGCTAGCATGGCTTTGCCAGCTGTATTGGGGGTTCGAGGCGAAGGTCCCCAAGGCCTCCGCATTGGGCCTGAGCCCCGCGGCTTCCGCTTGGATTTGGGCGAGGAGTGTTGAAGCCCGCCCTGACAAGTAACCCGGTGATTCATGTGATGGAACCGGCGGAGAAGCAAAGACCGATCCGGGCCCAAGAAGTGCAATTGATGCAAGAGCTACAATCGTCCGTTTCAAGTTAATTCGCATTCTCGATTCCTCCAGTTTTGGTTTTCTCTGATGTACAAGCTGGCCGACAACTTCCTTACGACTGCCGACCAGCCCGCACCTCAGTGTCGTTTCAACTTTCAGCGGTGAGCATAGAAGGCAAGTTGACCGGCGCCTATCCCAACGGGAGGGTATTTTGAGGCTCAAATATAGCTACGGGCGTATGGGAAGAGAAGGTGACATCAATCCAATCGCTTGGAAGGCGAAGGATGTCGGGCTTTACGACTTTCTGAGTGTCCAATGGGTTCTTGCTCTTCACCCGTACGATCGCAAGAAGTTCTTGCAAACTTGGCAGAAGTGAATTATCCGAAATCTGGTTTCTTACTTGGGGCTTACGTGCACAGAAATGCGTGTGGAGGAGGATTTTCGAGTCAACTCCCGAAACCAGCTTTCATTTCGGAAGACTGGACCACAGCATCTAGCACCGTGCCGAGTGCTTCCGTCAAGTCATCCGACCGCAGTAGAGGTGCACCCACACATCGATTGCCTCGATCGAGCATCTTTAACCATAAAGAGCCGTCCTCGACGCGTGCAGAGAAAAACAGAGTCGCGGGAGATCCTACAAGCAGGTCCAACAGCGGAAAGGCTGTTCGGTCCGTCAGCTGGTACTGGCTAAGCACGAGGTCGAACTGCGTGCACGACACGAGATCGCAAGCATCCCGATAGGACTGCGCCAATTCGCAACGGCAGCCTCGGCTGTCCAACCATCGCAATAGTTGAGGGAAGTTCTCCAGGGCCCCACCCACCAGAAGAACCGATATTAGCTTGGCGCTCATGCTTGTTATCCTCTTCTGGAACGATAGTTAGAGAACTGCGGTTCCTTCGAGGCGGCGCTGCTGTCCGCACTCCCGAAAGGCATTTTGGATGATCCGCCGAAGTTCCCCAGGAATGGGGGGGTAAGCCAAGTAATCAAATGCCCCGGCACGAATGGCTTTCAGATATTCCGGCCACTCGCCTGTCCTTGAGACAACAACTACCAGCACTCTTGTGTGAGACTGGACCACTAATTTCACGATATCCACGTACTTGCCATCGGGCAGGCAGTCATCGCAGAGCACAATGAAAACCTCGTGCCCGGCCAGAGCCATGCCACTCTCGGTCACAGTAGAAGCAAAAACGGGTGCAAGCCCGCACTGCCCAAGGATTTCGCCAAGCTTTCGACGAATTTCCTCATCTGAACTCACCACCAATCCGTTCGGGAGTTTCAAAATCACCTCCTTGTTACGCTGACCGAGGGCATACGCAAATTCGACCTTCTCGTCATTCGCTTTCCGAGTTGCAGGGCCATACGGGATGGTTGTTCCATGGAGCTCACTCATTTGTTTTGTATCCCCTTTAGATCCTGCCGCCGTAGCGGAGTCTCGTCAGAAGTTTGTCGCGTTAGGACCGAGCGCATAGAGGAGAAAAATAGAAGCTAGACACGGCCATAAGCACCTCGTGCGGCATGCCTAGATTGCGGTTGGGAGAGGTCGAGGTCTATCCCAACTGGAGGGTATTTGGGGCCTGAAATTTAGCTATGCTCTCAGCGAACAAACAGAGGCAGCCTACAACAGCTTTCAACTAATGATTCCTTTGCGCACTGCATAGAGGATGAGCTCGGCGGGGTTGTGCAGGTTCAGTTTCTGCAGAATATGACTGCGATGAGTCTCAACGGTGTAGTGACTAATGTTGAGAGCTGTAGCTACTTCTTTGTTCGCCTTCCCTTCGGCTAGGAGTTGCAGGATCTCTCGCTCACGGCTCGTAAGCAAGTCATAGCTATCGACCGCGCCTTTTTGCTTGAGGACGCGGACGTAGTCCTCAGCCAGGATGCGGCTCACTCTAGGGCTAAAAAACGACTTATTTTGCGAGACCGCCTGGATGGCACTGATCAGATCACCTGCAGCTGAGTCCTTAAGCAAATAGCCTCGGGCCCCGGCCTTCAAAGCACGCATTACATACGATTCGTCGGCGTGCATACTGAGGATAACTACCGCGGTGGCCGGAGTCTGACTGACTATCGTTTTGGTAGCCTCGATGCCGTTCAGAACCGGCATGGCCACGTCCATAACCACCACATCAGGTCTGAGCGAGGCGGCGAGTTCAACAGTTTCACGTCCGTTCTCACTTTCGCCTACAACCTCTAGGTTGGGCTGTCGCTCAAGCAAAGCGCGCAACCCTGTCCGTACAACAATGTGGTCGTCAGCCAACAATATCCGCAGCTTCTTCATGCACTCAATTCTCCGGAATCGCTGGATGCGCTTGGGAGTGGGAGATCGACCCGGAGGCGTGTGCCTCGCGTTGGATCTGAATCCAGTTTCCACACACCGCCCAACTGACTCACGCGCTCGTTCATGCCGACTAATCCCAAACCTCGCACACGGCTTGGATCAAAACCCTTCCCGTCATCTTCGATGCTGACGCAGAGGTGATTCGGCTCCTGGCGCACAACGACCCTTACGTTCTTGGCATATGCGTGTTTCGAGCAATTATTCAAAGCTTCTTGGACGATTCTGTACACGCACGTCTTATGCTCTTCCGGCAAGTTGTCCGAAACATTCTCTTCCACCGTATCGACGAACATACCCGTGCGTTTCGAAACTTCGCGCGCCTGCCATTCAAGCGCCGGGACGAGACCCAGGTCATCTAACATCGAGGGGCGCAGCAGCAGGGCCATATTGCGCACTTCGTTGACGCAGTTTTCCGCAAGCGCCTTAATTTTCTGAAGGCCTTGCCGAAAGACACCTTCGTCAATGGACATCTCTGTGAGGTTTTCAACATCCAGAAGTAGGGCGCTCAAAGATTGGCCGACTTCATCATGAAGTTCCCGGGAAATGGCGCGCCGTTCCCGCTCCTCGCTGTCGACGAGACGCTTTGATAGTTCCTTCAACTGACGCTGTGCCTGCAGGCTCTCTTCATATTTCTTTTCAAGGCTGTTCTCGAGTCGCCCGACGTACATGATGGTGCTTGCGGCCAGAATCAATCCAGAGCTGAAAGCAATCGTGGCTACCATCAGCAAACGGCGTCGAAACTGGACAAACACTTCTGTGGTCTTTAGTTCGGCTTCGTTCAGCTCGTCGTTATTCACCGCTCGAACTTCTTTCGTAATCGCCAGGATCTTCGCGTGCTGCCAGAGAATGTCGCCGCGCAGCACGGAATTGCCTAGTTCCTTCTTCTCCTTCGCACCTAATGTGAAAATGGATCCAATCGTCGACCAGTAATTTTCCAGTTCTGCACCGAGATGTTGAAATGGTTCCCTTTTGCCTGCAGGCAGAGACTGAATACATGCATTCAACGTTGCAGTGGTCTCATTGTGAATAGTTTGAAACTCAGTCCGGAGCATTGCCTGTGCGTCCGGGTCTGATTCGATCAGGATGTAGTCGCGCACAATGTTACCCGACTCGTGGAGGCCGGCTCGCACCTGTTCGAGCGTATGTTCGCGATACAGAAAATCTTGCCGAATCTGAGTATTGGCTGTCTGGAATTCTCCCAGAGTGTGCAGCGAATCGATGCATATGATCGCCATCAGAATTAGCAATGCTCCGAAACCGGCAAACAATGCCGCGCGAGACCCCATTCGCCTCCGGCTTTGTACCTGGGAGGCTACCGGCGTATTGGGCTGTTTCTCAGTCATTTGCTCGCACTCCTGTCCGGTAGTTTACTCAGCGTTGCCGTTGCCGGAAAGCTTCTTCGATCAGAGTGCGCCCAGAATGTTTGGTCACGAAGCGAGTAGAACCAAGTATGAAAGAACTGATGCGTAGGACTCGTTATTTACTGACGCGCACGAGAATGGGACCGAGGACTGCCAGAAAGAGCACGTAGACTGCTGACAGCGGTCCAAGTTGCAGCTCGAGGCCAGCACCCAAGTCCGCAATCACAATAGAAAACTCGCCGCATGCCACCAAGGCCATGCCTGCCCGGGAGGCCTGGCACTATGGCGTCTGTCGTTGCACATTCGCGTTCGGACCCGCATCTTCAAGGACCGCTTTGGGGCGACGGTGCGTGGTGTGCGTCGGAGTTGGCGTGGATGACACTCAGATTAAGTGCGAAATTCTTCTCGCGCGCGCACACCGCTTGCGGATGAGGCCTGCGATCTCGTCAGAGACCTTGTCTGTGATGTTTATTTTGTCTAGAGCTTCGATGACAGCTGTGGCCAGCTCGGGAACTCGACGGCGGACAAGCGGTTTGGCAAGGCCCGCATCCCCCGCCAGTTGCTCGAAATCCTTTGGCGTGACTTTATCCGATGAGTATTCGCGCCCGATCCGCATAGCCATGTCGGTGTTCAGTTCGGGGTAGTAGATCGTGCTGATCGCATCGTAGAGCGGCGCTAACCTAATTTCCTTGTCCGGGTACACGAGTGAAAAATTCTTGCCGTGCGCGTCGTTGTTGCCAACGAGATAGTTGAAAATCCCGGCGTCCAGAAGATTCGCAAGGTCAATGACCGGAGCGGTCGAGATGTTGCGCAGCAGGGTAAAGCATTGCTCGAATGACGGCCCACCTTCCTTCTGGTATTTCAGTTCAGAGACGATGTTCAGCGCCTGGCAGAAATCTTCCTGATGAAGGCGCTCGACGCCGGGCGCGCCGTCAATCGTTACGCGCTTGCGGTCGTACCGTTCGACCATTAGATATTCGACATCCTCGACTTTTCTGGTTTCCACTTTCGCTGCGGGAAGATTCATGTGCGCCGCAAGGGTCATGCACAGCGCTTCGTTAAACACTACACCTGCAAAGCGCTCGACCGCGGGCTTGAGGATGTGCGTGCTGGGCGCGCCGCCCAAAGGCAGCGAAACTTCCTCGCCTTCAATACGCACGGCGACTTTGTCCTGTGCGCCAGCCAGCGAAAGGCGAATGCCTTTCTCGCCCGCGAGCAAAGGCCGCTTGGGCAGCTCTCTCAGGATTCCAGCGAGTTCCTTCGCGTCGAGCTTCCGGTAGTGATAATCTCGCTCAGGCAACTCCTGCCCCGCGGGAATAAACGTCACCGCTCCCGCACATTCGCCGCCGATCTGTTCAAGCATGGCGTAGTCGTTGCGCGCGCTGATGCCCAGATTGCGGGCGATGATTTCGCGTTTGCTCTCTTCCGGCAGAATGCCGCCGAAAAATCCCCGGCATTCCTTCGCTGGGAAACGCTCCTTGCGCAGCAGCAGGGATTGCGACAAGGCCGCCGCACCCGGTTTTGCAAGCCAGCTCTCGAGATATTCAAAGGACATCTGGCCGTCGTCGTCCTGGACGAGATGGCCGACCAGCTCTTCATGGAGATAGACATCGAGCGTGCGCGCCATTGTCCTATCCTCGCTTCGTCGCCGCTGGCGGCGGCGTCAGTGTTAGTTGAATGCCGAGAGTCTGCAGGATCGTCAAAACCTTGCCGATTTCGGCGGTTTCTTTGCCCTTCTCAAGTTCTATAATGAATCGTTGGCCAGTGCCCGAGGTCAGGGCGAGCTCCTTTTGCGTCACGCCGAGGCCCTTGCGGGTCTCGCGGACTACCCTGCCAATGTCCTGTGGTGTGTATTTCAAGTCCTTAACCCCATTCAACAAAGTTACCGTACAGGAATATTATAGGGGCTTTTGGAGGCAGAGTCTAACACTATGTTCCCGAACGGGAATATTTGCGATCCTTAGCTTCTGAGAAGACTAAGATGTTCCCGTACGGGAACAGAGTATATTCCCCATCTTCCACGCATTCCTGCCCAAGTTTAACAAAAGAAGCTGGAGGCTTTGAGCTATCCTGTAGGCGTGACCCGCTCGACCTGACCCTAAGGATTACCGGCGCGGACGGAAGCGAAAGCACCGAACACCGTACCGTGGAAATCCCGGGTCACCCCGGCACAGGAGCCGCCGTTTGAAGATTCGGTTGCCATGATCACGGCAGTAGAATCGACGTCCCTCCTCACCACACCGTCGGGTAGCTCTGACTCGGTGAACAGGTATGCCACATATGCCGTTAGCAGCTGCCACTTGCCACGAGCTGATTGGATACTTTCGAGTGGACTTGGGTTTCTCGGGGGGAAAACTGTCACTGAATCTGTGGATGGCCGGTATTCAACGCCGCAAGCCGCGCGAAAACGGCATGGACAACACGATCGCAGCGGGCGCCCATAAATGGGAACGCATTTCTTGCGTTTGTTCCGACACGCGTAAGGAGCCAGCCACGCGCCATCGCGCGGCCACGATGCAGGCGAACCTTTACGTTATCTTCGGTGAGGTCGAGCGCGGTGGCTGTCTCTGAGGTGCTCAGTTCTTCGACGTCTCGCAGCATGACCACGGTGCGGTACTGTTCCGGAAGGTCAAGCAGCGCTTCTTCCAGAAGCTGGCCGAGTTCGGCTCTGGATGCACTTTGCTCCGGGTCAGGCGAAGTCTCCACTATGTTCATACCCAATTCTCCATCATCCTCGGTGACGTCCAGTTGCTGGTTACGTTTGCGCGAGCGGAGGCGGCCCAGCGCTTCGTGGACCGCAATCCGCGTCAACCAAGCCGAAAAGAGTGCGCGTCCCTCGAACTGCTCAAGATGCTGGTAGGCCCGGACGTAGGCATCCTGCATTACATCTTCCGCTTCGGCATCATCGCGCAAAATGGCGCGCGTCACGCGGTAGAGGCGCTGGTTGTAGCGGCGCATGATGATCTCATACAAGGCTGTATCGCCAGCCTTCACCCGGTCGACAATCTCTTGGTCGGTCCAGCCTTCGCAGCTGGCTTTCTCGAGAGTTCCAGTTCCAATCGTTTCCATGGCTCTATAAGTATAGAGCCGGACCTATGGAAAAGGTTACATACCCGCCTTAAGAGAGGTCCCTGAACGATGAGGCGCCGTTCTCAAGCGCGCCGGACTCGGAACTTCTATCCTTATTTACATGCATTCCGAATAGGGGCCAGAAAAGATATCCCTCTTTGGCGGATCTCGGCAGATGCTACGGCATGGTGCGGAGAGAGGGTGGGCCACACGTCGTCTCAGTTGCAGCATTTTCTGGGAATGGCGCGATTTCTGTATCCAATCGCGAGTTCGCCACTCTCTTAGGTAGGGGGCAAGAAATGAAAGACTTTGATAGCCGCCTCAACGTTGGGTGGTGGGCGCTGAGAATCGGTCTGGGAGTTGGACCCTTCATCACCGGCATCGACAAGTATTTCAACAAGCTGGCCGACTGGGGAATGTATCTGAGTCCGCTAGCGACAAAAGTCGTGCCCGTTAGTGCAACAACCTTCATGCATGTCATTGGCGTCGTGGAAATTGTCGCCGGGCTGGTCGTTCTCACCCGCTGGACAAAGCTTGGGAGTTACGTCGTCATGCTCTGGTTGCTCGGCATTGCCGTGAACCTGCTGACAACTGGCATGTTCTACGACCTGGCCATGCGCGACGTGGAGATTGCGATTGGTGCGTTCGCGCTGTCGCAACTAACGGCCGTGCGCGAACAGTACGCAACCGCAAAATAGGAAGCAGGAGCGGTGGTGAGTTCACAGCTTTCATTAACCCAGTAACACTGTTTGTAAAAAATTCAACCGGAGGATGCCATGCGGAAACTTGCTTCGTTTTTTGTACTCTTTGGACTTTGTGCGATGCCTGCTTTTGCGGCTGTCGAGACCTATAAAGATGTGGCCGTGGTGGACGTCAACTGTTCCACGAAGGTGGCTACCGAACCGGACTCCCACGCACGCGCTTGCGCATTAAAGTGTGCAGCGAGTGGTTTCGGCATCGTAACGCAAGACAAGCATTTTCTGAAGTTCGATGCAGAGGGGAATTCAAAGATTGTGGAAGCCCTCAAGGCGTCTGACAAGAAAGACCACCTTCGCGTGGATGTCAGTGGAGACGTGCAGGGCGATACGCTGAAGGTCACTTCGATCAAGCTGCTGTAATTCCGCGAGACCAGCCCACTTGTGCACTGGGGTTTTCCACTCCCTGGTGCACAAGAGGATCAACGATTCTTCCCGACCTAGTCGGTATCGCAGTCAGGGGAACGAATAAAATATCTGAGGAGGCATTGAAATAGTCCTCAGAGTCCAACGGCTGCGTATTTGCAGCCTCCTCGGGAAGAACGAGTTGTGCCAGCTGCCGCTGTTGTCGATTCGAGACGAAGATGCTTGTGAGAGATAGTACGACTTAAATACAGGCTTCGGAATCAGAGGAGCTAACTATGAAGATCTTTCTTGACACCGCCAACCTGGACGAAATCCAACGGGCATCTGACTTTGGCCTGCTCGACGGCATCACCACGAATCCTACGCTGGCCGCCAAGGAAGGCCGGCCGTTCCGCGAGCTGATTCTGAAGGCGTGCGAGATCGTGAAGGATGGGGTGGTAAACGCCGAAGTGGTATCCACTGACACAGAAGGGATGCTGCGCGAAGGACGTGAACTGGCTAGCTGGCACTCGAACATTGTAGTGAAGGTACCGATGACAGCAGCCGGAGTGCGCGCCCTTCACGTGCTGCATGGCGAGGGCATCCGCATCAACGTCACGTTGGTTTTTTCCGCGGCGCAAGCACTTCTGGTCGCCAAGGCGGGAGCCTACTTCGTGAGCCCATTCCTGGGACGGCTGGACGATACGGCGCAGGATGGGCTTGATGTGCTCAGCGAAATTATGGATATTTATCGCGCCTATCAATTCCCCACGCAGGTTTTGGCTGCTAGCCTCCGCCACCCGCTGCACGTTGTCGAGGCGGCAAAAATGGGCGTCCACATTGGCACCATGCCTTTCAAGATATTCGAGCAGCTTTTCAAGCACCCCTTGACGGATGTGGGTCTGGCATCGTTCTTGAAGGATTGGGAAAAAGCGCGGCCCGTACTCGGCGAGATTGTCCTGACCGCCGGGGTGCAGGCGGCAGGGCGCTGAGCTTCGCGAAGCCTTACGGGCTTGCGGCTATCGACATTGGGGAGGCAAAGCGATGCAAACCGTAAAGCTTCTGAGGCGTGAAGAAGTTGCCGAAGGCACGATGTCATTTTATTTTGACAAGCCCGTAGGCTTTCAATTCAAGCCGGGCCAGTATATTGACTTGACGTTGGTCGATCCGCCGGACACGGACGCCGAGGGAAACATTCGAAGCCTTTCTTTGGCTAGTGCTCCCGCAGAAAAGGATTTGATGGTCGCTACGAGGATGCGGGATACAGCGTTCAAGCGAGTTCTAAAGACAATACCACTCGGAAGCCAGCTCAAGATTGACGGACCGTTAGGTTCTTTCACTCTGCACAGTACTGCGTCGCGGCCTGCGGTTTTTCTTGCAGGGGGTATTGGCATCACACCCTTTCGCAGCATGATCGTCAACTCCACTCGCGAGGGCCTTGCCCGTCGCGTCGCGCTGTTCTATTCGAATCGGCGTCCTGAAGATTCTGCTTTTCTTCAAGAGCTTCAGCAGATAGGAAGTGAGAACAAGAACTACCAGATGATTTGCGTCATGACCAAGATGGAGAGATCCACGCACCATTGGCACGGGGAGACCGGATATATAGACAGGGCCATGCTTGCGCGATTCGTCCCGGATGTGGCGGCACCGATCTATTACATCGCCGGTCCACCGGCGATGGTGACTGCAATGAAAGAGACTCTCATAAGCGCTGGGGCGAACGAGGACGATATCCGCTCCGAAGACTTTGCTGGCTATTGAGCGAACCCATGATCCACGCCGTCCTGACGATTGGGCATTCGACGCGCACATGGAAAGCTTTTCTCGGTTTTCTGCGGGCGCACCGCGTCAAGCGCGTCATAGACGTACGCAGTATCCCCCGATCGAGACACAACCCTCAGTTCAACCGGAAGATCCTGTCTACAAAGTTGCGAGCCGCGAGGATTGGCTACGTGCATTTGCGAAAGCTCGGGGGCTTGCGCCACGCACGACGCGATTCGCCGAACATGGGCTGGCGCAATTCCTCATTTCGTGGCTTTGCTGATTATATGCAGACCTCCGAGTTTGAAGAGGGATTACACCGATTGATGAAATTGGCCGGGCAGAAGCGGAGCGCGATTATGTGCGCGGAAGCGGTTCCATGGCGTTGCCACCGTTCGCTCATCGCCGATGCGCTGACTGTACGCGGGATTCAGGTTGACCACATTATGAGCATGAAACGTTCCCAGGTTCATTCGCTTACTTCTTTTGCACATGTGATGGGCAGCCGCATCATTTACCCTCTCGACGAGACCAGCCGCTTGAGGTCCTCGCACGCTGGCCCTAAGTATCGTAGCACGATATAATATCACGGTGACATCGGGATCAGCGCAAGGGATTACCAGTCCTTAAGGAACTGCGGTACCGCATCCGAAGATTTCTCCGAGATGCAGGCGATATAGGGCGCAGGGCGGGCGTTTCACCGCAACCTGGTCCAAGCGATCCGCGCAATTGCAGCTGTGCTGGTCCGCGATGACCCCGCTCGGAGAATTGCAACAGTCGCTACGGGCGAATCATCGGCGGAGTCAGCGGCTGCTGCCGGTGGTAACGTTTGCGGGACCGTCGGACCCCGCGCCCAACTTTTCCTTCTGGTGAGCTGGGGCGGTGGTGCAGGATTCCTCGTCGGTTTTGGCATGTGTCTTTGGCTCTGGGTGCGACGTAGAGAACAGAAGAGTGGTCCTGCGGGCTGATTAGACAGTGGTGGGTCGTTCCCATTTAGGGCTTCGCTGGTTGGATTCCTGCTTTGCTCCGTCCCCCGCACAACTCGACTGCTTCAGTCAGAGCTTTGGCGGCGCGGTTTCTCGATTCTTCATCCAAGAAGACAAAGTGATTCTCAACACGGGCCGGCCTTTGAACCAGGAGCACGAACACTGGAGGCTCAACCTTCGCGCTCCAGGAAGGATGGCCAGTTGCTGGATTCTGTTCATTGAAATACTGCAATCGTGTCAGCACCTGGACCTGCTGGACATCCTTCAAGAGGAATCCAACGTTCGCATCCATTACGACCTTTCCATCGGCAGTGGTTTTCCAATGTAGTTGATTCGGCAAGCGGAGAGATTCGCGATTATGCGACTGGCTTCATCGGAGAACTTATTTGTCCAGTCATGACCATTGTTGCTGTCGTGACCGTGGCTCAGATAAGTTACCGGACCCACAGCATTAAGTCTGTCCTGTAGATATTTCATTAGGGCTTCCAGCCTTGGCCCGTGACCGATAAGCTTGCCTGCCCCCTCGCTCTGCCGTTGTTTCGCGCTCGCCGGACCACCAGAAAGACAAATGGCAAGTGCCGAGCACCCGATAGTGTCTCTGACCATGACCTTCCCTCTAAACAACCAGAAGCTACTCCATGGGGAGGCTCCGCACTGTGCAGCCGAATTTATCACGATTCAACGCTAGTGCCTGGTAAGTCGTGCCGGGCAACTTCTGTACCATTACTCTACTTGTCCGGGTAGCGCGCCGAGCGGCTGAAATACTGCTTGGAACTTGGGCTTGCGCGCCGAATACAGGGCGTATCCCGCTCCCACCAAACCAAAGAGCAGAGAGAGCACGCCGCTACCCTGAATTTCAATTTCCCAGAGGTGTAGCACGACGGCATTCAACAATTTGCCGGAAAACGCAACATGCTCCTGCTTCATGATAATCAGCATGTAGAAGATAGCATCGCCAAAAAGTACACTGGCAATAGTCAGCACCGGGATGATGATTTGTCCGAAGCGCGTTACTTTGCCGGTGCCCCTCAAGACGGCAGCCGCCACGAGGTACCCGATGAGGATCGCTCCGTACAGAAAAATGTAGTTTAGCCCGTAAGCCAGTAGGCCCCAGGCAAGGCCTCCTAGCGCCGCTGCGCCCAGGCCCAACACCAGCCCGTTCGGATAATTCGGAGTGATCATTTCATATTTCTCGGCGGCCTGGTTGAGTTCATGGCGGACTTTTTCCTGGCAGGTCGCGCAGATAAACATGGGCATCCCGTTCAGCAGCGTGAGCGACTGCGTGGATGTCGAAGCGCATTGCTCGCAGCGCCCGTCGAACGCCGTGGTCACGGGCTTGATTGCCGTTCGCAGATCCTCGACCAGCCTGGCCACTTCTTCGGCTTTTGGCTTGGTGAAGGAGTAATTCCATTCCCAGCGTACGAAATCATTTCCGACCGCGCCTAGTTTGCCCTTCTTGATCGCGGCGCTCTTCAGTGCGGATTTCATCAGTTCGGGCTGCTCCAGCTTTTTGAAACGCAAGAGGATTACAAGGTTGGCACCTTGGCCGTTATGGCTGAATCCAATGGCCGTGACGTAGTTGTCGCGAGTGCCCACGGCGCTACCCGATTTCCTGCTCCATGGGCCTTGCTGTGGATAGTGCCGCAAACCCGCCAGGTTCGCGACCTGCTGCAAGTAGTCATTCTCGTTCATGGGGCTGGCCTCCTCCGACCCGCGCACAATCACGCAGGACAATGAGATAGAACAAAGGTGCTGTACCTCCATGCTCGCAAAGGAAATTTGTAATCGGAATAGGACTAAAGGACAGGTGTGACGAATTCACACTGTCCCTTAGCTTCGCCAACATGCACTTAAGGGCTGGAAGCACACAACGGAGGCTTCTCGGGGTTATAATCGCGGCCAATTATGCCTCTCGCTCTAGGTACCAAACTTGGCCCCTATGAAATTTCCGGTCCGCTGGGCGCGGGTGGGATGGGCGAGGTTTACCGCGCGCGAGACACGCGGCTGGACCGCACGGTGGCCATCAAGATTCTACCCGCACAGTTTTCTGCTGATCCTGTTCGCAAGCAACGGTTTGAGCGCGAAGCGAAGACCATTTCCAGTTTGAATCATCCACACATTTGCGTCCTGCATGACGTGGGCCATCAAGATGGAGTGGACTATCTGGTGATGGAGTGCGTGGAGGGGGAGACGCTAGGGAAACGACTGGAAAAAGGACCGCTGCCGCTGGAACAAGTGCTGAAGTACGGTGCACAGATCGCGGATGCGCTAGATAAAGCCCATCGCAGCGGCGTGGTGCACCGGGATTTGAAGCCGGGGAACGTCATGCTGACGGCGACCGGTGCGAAGTTGTTGGATTTTGGCCTGGCCAAGCCCGCCGCTCCGTTGACGAGCGCCGCGATGCTTACGGCTGTGACGCAGGATTCTCCGGTGACGGAGCAAGGGACAATCGTCGGCACATTTCAATACATG
>JACXTT010005023.1_pt1 | contig 19358 bp, 16 predicted proteins | sample 9270951 | NCBI WGS metagenome assembly JACXTT01 (sample SAMN15532306, study PRJNA645909) | rock metagenome | isolation source: weathered quartz diorite | place: Puerto Rico | collected 2017-06-21 | reverse complement strand
GCGTCGCGTTTGGTGCGGGCGTCGGCCACGTGATCCGCCGACACGGACTGCCGGGTGAGGAGCGGTTCGACCCGGGCCACGTAGTCGTTCGCGTAGTCGGCCTCGGCCTGCATCCTGGTCACCGCCGCTTCGGCCGCCGCTCGCTCCTCCTCGGTGCGCGCGAGCTGAGCGGTCGCCGACGCCAGGGTGGCCTCCCGGCGACCGATTTCTGACCCGGCCGATGCGATCGACTTTCCCTGGGCCGCCACTTCCTTGACCGCGAGCGTGAGGTCGGCGCTGGCGCGAGCCAGTCGCGCCTCGTAGGGACGGCAGTCGATCGCGAAGAGGAGATCTCCGGCCTTCACGTGCTGGTTGTCCACGACGTGCAGGTCGACGATGGGCCCGCTGACCTGGGGCGCGATCCCGACGACGTTGGCCCGCACGGCGGCGTCGTCGGTGCGCGGCTGCACGAACTGCAACCGATAAGCGTAGAGGCCGGCCAGCATCCCGGCCGCGATGATCACGACGCCGAGGGTGCGGCCGATGACCCCGCGGGCTGAAGCCGAACGCACGCGGTCGTCCATCGCTCAGGCCCGATAGAGGATGAGCCAGGCCACCACGGTCAGGAACAGGCCGAGGCTCGTGTATACGAGGATGGTCGGACCCAGGTGCGGCTCCAGCCCGACCGCGGAGAGTACGTAGCGCGCGGCAAGGGTGAGCCCGATCCCGAGCAGCATCGAGACCATCCACGCCGGGAAGAACGAGCCGGCGACGTTCAGCACGGGGTCACAGCCCGCGGTGCACAGGACGAGGGCGGCACCGCCCGCCGGGCGGCTCACGTGCCGACTCCGAGATCATCTCTGCGTTCGCCCAGGGCGACCGCGAGCACGGCAAGGAGGGCCGGCAGCACCAGCGCCCAGAGGCCGAGGTGGACTTCGAGGGCGGCCCCGGCCGCGCAGCCGGCCACGAACCCGACGACGCACGGGAAGGTCAGGCTGGCCTGGCGCCGCCGGGCTCGGGCGAGGTCGTCCGGCTCCCCCGACCACCGAGCGAATGCGCACAGGTCAACGATCAGCTGCGTGATGTTCGTGGTCATCACGGCGGTCGAGGGCGCACCCGGAAGGACGAGCTTGACCAACGCATTCTGAGTCGCCATCGCCGCGACGGCGAGCATGCTCACGAGCAGGGCCAGGGGGCGGTCGGTGTCCGCGAAAGGGCCGAACGCAAGCCCGAATCCCAGAGAGCCCGTCAGGAGGCCCGCGTGCAGGACCATCAGTCCCCGGCCCGACCCGTAGCCCGCCCTCTCGACGGCCAAGGACGCGACCGTGACTGCGCCGAGCACTGCAACGAACACCGGCAGCGCCAGGAGCGGCCCGACCCGGCCGGGACCGCCGGTGATGTAGTGTGCGGCCACGACCACCAGATTGCCCGTGACGTGGGCGGTGAACAACCCCCCGAGCGCCAAGAAGCCGATGACGTCGACCGCGCCGGCCGTCGTGCTGAGGACGGCGAGCAGCAGCCAGCTGCCACGAAACCCCACGACCGAGCGCCTCGCGGTCGACAGCTCGCGATCGTTACGGGTGACCGTAGATGTCTCGCCCATCAGGCCGCTTCGCGTGGACGGTTCTCCCCCGCCATCTCCTTGTTGAAGTCGAAATCGGTCGGGGTGGGACCGGTAATCAGTCGGGCCCCGCGGCCGAACGTGAGATCCTCGATGGCCCACTCGACGAAGACCGTGATGCGACTGCGGAACTGAACAAGGTAGGTCAGGTGGACGAACGCCCAGATGAGCCAGGCGGCGAATCCGGAGAGATGCAGACCGAAGGCGTTGGCCACCGCGGCGGCCCGGCCGATCACGGCCAGCTCGCCCTTGTCGAAATACTTGAACGGGGGCAGTGGCGTCCCGCCCTGGACCGTTCTGATGATCGCCCTGGCGGCGTACGTGCCTCCCTGTATGGCGACCTGCGCCACCCCCGGCAACGGCTTGCCGTCGGGACCGGCGGCGAGCGCGAGGTCTCCGACCACGTAGATGTCCGGGTGATTAGGGATCGAGAGGTCGGGATTCACCTTGATGCGTCCGCCCCGGCCCGTCTCCGCCTTGGTACGAATCACCAGCGTGCCTGCGAGCGGGGGCGCCGTCACCCCTCCGGCCCAGATGACGGTCCTGGACGGCAGGCGGTCCGTGGTGCCGTGACGGTCGACCGTGACCCCGTCGTGATCGATCTCCTTCACGAGGACCCCGGTCCTCACCTGCACGCCGAGGCTCGCCAGCGACTGGGCGGCCTTCTTCGCGAGCGGCTCCGGGAAGGTCGTCAACACTCCCGGCCCGCCGTCGAGCAGGATGATCTCGGCATCCTGAGGACGGATCGATCGAAAGTCGTTCTTGAGGGTCTGCCGCGCGATCTCGCCGATGGCGCCGGCCAGCTCCACACCGGTGGCGCCGGCGCCCACGATCACGAACCGCAGCCACGCACGTCGTTCGGCGGGATCGGTGAGTCGCTCGGCCGCCTCGAACGCGTAGAGGATCTTGTGCCGGATGTTCGTGGCCTCTTCGATGCTCTTCATGCCCGGCGCCCACGGTCGCCAGACGTCGTGCCCGTAGTATGACGTCTCGGAGCCCGCGGCGACGATCAGGGAGTCGTACTCGAAGGCCGCGCCGTCGGCCAGCATGATTCGCTTGGCCGCCGGATCGAAATCGACGACCTCTCCCATGAGCACCCTCGTGTTCTTCTGGCGACCCAGTACCGCGCGGATCGGTGCCGCGATCTGACCGGGCGACAGGGAGCCGGTGGCCACCTGGTACAGCAACGGTTGAAACAGATGGTAGTTGCGTCGATCGATGAGGGTCACGGCGACGGGCGCTGACTTCAGCGCCCGCGCCGCGCGGAGGCCACCGAAACCGCCTCCGATGATGACAACCCGGTGTCGACCGGCCATCGGTGTGCTATTGCTTTGAGGGCGCGAACGAAGGATAGGCCGGTGTCCACTGCGTGGCGGCGACGCGCTTGCGCAGCTCGGCGTCACTCGTCTTCGGCGCAACGCCGTCGCGCTGTGCCTGCCGACCGACAGCGATCGCGATGCGAACGGCCACATCCCTCAGCTGCGGCAAGGCGGGCAGCAGCGCCGCCGATGGGTCGCTGAGCGCGGGCGACTCCTCGCCCAGCGCGTTCCCGGCGGCCAGGATCATCGCGTCCGTCACGCGCCGCGCGCGGGAGGCGACGATGCCGAGTCCCATCGCCGGGAAGATGTAGATGTTGTTGCACTGGGAGATGCGAATCTCCCGCCCCCCGAGAGACACCGGCGCGAACGGCGAGCCCGTCGCCACCAGCGCGCGGCCATCCGTCCAGCGAATGAGATCCTCCGCGGTCGCCTCCGACTTCGAGGTCGGATTGGACAGCGGGAAGATGATCGGCCGCTTGACCTTGCGCGCCATCTCGCGCACGATCGCTTCGGTGAACGCGCCGTAGGCCGTCGACAGGCCGATTAGAATGGTCGGGTCGGCCTTCCGGACGACGTCGGCGAGCTCGATGCGGTTGCCCCCGGACGCCCAGGTGCTCACCCCCTCGAGCGGTTGCGCGTACACGCGCTGCTCGGCGGTGAGATCGGTACGGCCCGAGTGCAGCAGGCCGTCCTTGTCGACGAACCAGAAGCGGCGGCGCGCGTCCTCGTCCGACAGTCCCGCCTCTTGCATCGCCGCGCGCAGGAGATCGGCAACGCCGACGCCCGCGGAGCCGGCCCCGAGCATGACGACCCGCTGCTCCTTCAGCGGCGTCCCGGCCACCTTGACCGCGCCGAGAGTTGCGCCGAGGGCGACGGCGGCCGTGCTCTGGATGTCGTCGTTGAACGTCAGGAGCTGATCGCGGTAGCGCTCGAGAAGGGGCCGGGCGTGCGTGCTCGCGAAGTCCTCCCACTGCAGCAACGTGTTCGGCAGCTCCTGCTTCACCGCCTGGACGAACTGATCGACGAAATCGTAGTACGCGTCACCGGTGACCCGCTCGTGGCGCCAGCCGAGGTACTCCGGGTCCTTCAGGCGCTCCACGTTGTTCGTGCCGACGTCGAGGACGACCGGCAGCGTCCGCTCGGGACGGATTCCCCCGATGAGGGTGTAGAGCGAGAGCTTTCCGATCGGGATGCCGAGGCCGCCGGCGCCCTGATCGCCGATGCCCAGGATCCGTTCGCCGTCCGTGACCACGAGAACGTCGATCTCCGGATTCGGACGGTTTCGCAGCTGCGCGCGAATCGAGTCGCGCAGAGGATACGAGATGAAGAGGCCACGCGGGCGCCGGTAGATGTGGCTGAACTGCTGACACCCCAGTGCGACAACCGGCGTGTAGACCATCGGGGTCATCTCCTCGATGTGCTCGAGGAGCAGCTGGTAGAAGAGGACTTCGTTAGTATCCTGCAGGGCGCGAAGATAGATGTGGCGCTCGAGGTCATCCTTCTTGCGCTGATACGCCTCGTAGGCGCGCGCGACTTGCTCCGGGAGGCTCTCGACCTGCGGCGGCAGAAGCCCCTGTAAGGCGAGCGTGCTCCGCTCTTCCTCCGTGAACGCGGTGCCCTTGTTCAACCCCGGGCGGTTCAACAACGCGGTGCCATGCGGTACGTTGGCCTTCATCGCTATGCTCCTTCCTTTCTCATTGTCGGGGACGTTGGAGTGACAGGCGCTACGCGCCTGCGACCTCTGCGCTTTCGTGAGCCGGGCGATCCGGCGCGCCGTGGACGACCAGGGGCTCGCGGTGCCCATGGAACGCCGCCCGGACCACATCGCGGTTGAGCTTCGCGATGAACTCCAGCGGGATTCCCTTCGGGCACACGGCCTCACACTCGCCGTGGTTCGAGCAGCCGCCGAACGCCTCGCGGCGCATGGCGGCCACCATGTTCAGCGTTCGCTCGTCGCGCTCCGGCTGGCCCTGGGGCAGCACGTTGAGGTGGGTGACCTTCGCCGAGGTGAACAGCATGGCCGCGGCGTTGGGGCACGCGGCCACGCAGGCGCCGCAGCCGATGCATGCGGCGGCGTCGAACGCGGTGTCGGCGGCCTCTTTCCCCACGAGGATCGCGTTGGCGTCGGGGGCGCTGCCCGTCGGCGCCGAGATGTAGCCGCCGGCCTGGATGATGCGGTCGAAGGCCGAGCGATCGACGACGAGGTCTCTGACCACCGGGAAGGCGGCGGCGCGCCACGGTTCCAGCGTCACCGCATCGCCGTCCTTGAAGAACCGCATGTGCAGCTGGCACACCGTGGTGTGACGGCGCGGACCGTGCGGCACCCCGTTGATGAGGAAGCCGCACGATCCGCAGATGCCCTCGCGACAATCGTGTTCGAACGCCACCGGCTCCTCGCCGCGCTCGATCAGCTGCTCGTTCAGGACGTCCAGCATCTCGAGGAACGACATGTCGGGCGTCACGCCATCGACCTGATAGCTGACGAATCCACCGACCGCACGCGAATTGTTCTGACGCCAGATTCGGAGTGTGAGTTTCATGGCTACTTGTAGCTCCTCTGGGCGAGGTGGACGTGCTCGAAGGTGAGCGGCTCCTTGCGGAGCGTCGGCGCTTGGCCGGGCCCCGTGTACTCCCACGCCGCGACGTAGCAGAAGTTGGCGTCGTCGCGTTTCGCCTCGCCCTCCGAGGTGTGTCTCTCGATGCGGAAGTGACCGCCGCACGACTCTCTCCGGTGGCGCGCGTCGGTGCACATCAGCTCCCCGAGCTCGAGGAAGTCGGCGACGCGGCCCGCCTTCTCCAGGGACTGGTTCAGCTCTTCCTCCGCGCCCAGGACGCGGACGTTCTTCCAGAACTCGTCGCGCAGCTCCGGGATCTTCGCGAGCGCCCGGCTCAGGCTCTCCTCCGACCGCGCCATGCCGCAGTTGTCCCACATCAGCCGGCCGAGCTCTCGGTGGAACGAATCCACCGTCCGCTTACCGTTTACGTGGAGCAGGGCGTTGGTGCGCTGGCGGATCTCTTCCTCGGCCTCGCGGAACGCGGGGTGCGAGGTATCGACCTGCGGGAGCTCGGCTTTCGCGAGGTAGTCGGGCACGGTGGCGGGCAGGACCCAGTAGCCGTCCGAGAGGCCTTGCATCAGCGCGCTGGCGCCGAGGCGATTGGCCCCCTGATCGGAGAAGTTCGCCTCACCGCCGACGAAGAGCCCCGGGATCGTCGACATCAGGTGGTAGTCGACCCAGAGTCCACCCATCGTGTAGTGGGGCGCCGGGTAGATGCGCATCGGAACCTGGTACGCGTCGTCGCCGGTGATCCGCTCATAGATCTCGAAGAGGTTTCCGTACTTGTCGCGGACGTTGTCCACGCCGAGGCGCTCGATGGCGCTGCGGAAGTCCAGATACACGCCGTGTCCGCCCGGCCCCACGCCACGTCCCTCGTCGCACACCTCCTTGGCGTTTCGTGAGGCGACGTCGCGCGGCACCAGGTTGCCGAAGCTCGGGTAGCGGCGCTCCAGGTAGTAGTCACGGTCGCGGTCCGGGATATCGTTCGCCTTGCGGGTATCGCCCTTCTGCTTCGGGACCCAGATGCGGCCGTCGTTTCGCAGCGACTCGGACATGAGGGTGAGCTTGGACTGGTACTCGCCCGCCTGCGGGATGCAGGTGGGGTGAATCTGCGTGAAACACGGATTGCCGAACAGCGCGCCGCGGCGATGCGCTCGCCAGATGGCGGTGCAGTTCGACGCCTTCGCGTTGGTCGAGAGGTAGAACACGTTGCTGTAGCCACCGGTCGCGAGCACGACCACGTCACCGAGGTGGGATCGGATTGCGCCCGTCCGCAGATCGCGCGTGACGATGCCGCGCGCCGTGCCGTCGATGACGACCAGGTCGAGCATCTCGGTGCGCGGATGCATGGTGACCGAGCCGCCGGCGATCTGGCGCTCCAGCGCCTGATAAGCGCCCAGCAGCAGCTGCTGCCCCGTCTGGCCACGCGCGTAGAATGTCCGCTCGACCTGCACCCCGCCGAAGGATCGCGTCTCGAGCAGGCCGCCGTAGTCGCGCGCGAAGGGCACACCCTGGGCCACGCACTGATCGATGATGTTCACGCTCACCTGGGCCAGGCGGTAGGAGTTGGCCTCGCGGGAGCGGAAGTCACCGCCCTTCACGGTGTCGTAGAAGAGCCGGTGGACGCTGTCGCCATCGTTGCGATAGTTCTTCGCCGCGTTGATGCCGCCCTGGGCCGCGATGGAATGCGCGCGGCGAGGGGTGTCGTGGAACGAGAAGCAGTGCACGTGGTAGCCCTGCTCGCCGAGCGTGGCGGCGGCGGCGGCGCCGGCGAGGCCGGAGCCGACGATCAGGACCGTGTGCTTGCGCCGGTTGGCCGGGTTGACCAGCTTCATCTCGGAGCGACAGCGGTCCCACTTCTGTTCGATCGGGCCGTCGGGGATCCTGGCGTCGAGCACGACCTGCATGGGAGCCTCCCTCAGCGCAACCACCCGGCCAAAACGGCGCCGGGGACGGAAATGAAGCCGACGAACACGGCGAGCGCGACGCCCCGTGACAGACGCCGCAGCGTCGAGGTGGTCCGGGCGCTGTTCCACCCGAGCGTCTGGAGCAGGCTCCAGATCCCGTGATCGAGGTGCAGGCACAGGCACGCCATCGCGATGATGTAGAACAGGGACACGTACCACACCGAGAAGCCCGCCACGACGTTGTGGTAGACGGACAGATCCCTGAACTGGCCGGGCTGGAAGCCGACGACGCCGCCCGTCAGGTGCAGCAAGTGATAGACGATGAAGAGGACCAGGATGACCGCGCTCCAGCGCATGGTGCGCGCCGCGTAGGTCGTCGCGATCGACTCCTTGGTGTCGTACCCGTGCGGGCGCGCGGCCCGGCTCATGCGGGTGAGCTGGACGGCGGCGACGATGTGCAAGGTCACACACGTCAGGAGAACGACGCGGACGATCCACAAGAGCGCGCTATAGGGCAAGAGCGGCTCGCCCATCGCGCGCAGGAAGGCCGCATACGTGTCGATCGCCGCCGCGCCGAGGAAGATCTTCAAGTTGCCGAGCATGTGCGCCACGACGAACCCGATGAGCACGATACCGGTGGCCGCCATCACGACCTTCTTCCCGACCATGGTGCCCCACAACACGGCGATGGGATTGCTGGGCCACAGGGCGCGAGGCTTCCTGATTGCCTCGGACCTCGGCCGACCTGCGACCGTGCCGTCGAGTAACAGCGGTGTCATCGGTTGTCCTCCTCGCCGTCTTCGATGTGAGGAAATGGGGCGAATCGTGCCAGGGGGGGGTGGGCTGAAGCCGTTAGGCACCCACCTTCTCCTTTTTCCACCTTCCGACGTCGCGCGCGGAAGGTAGACGACGCCGGAAACTAGAATTTCGCCGGAACGCGCAAGCGCCCTCGTTCCATGACGATCTCGAGAGAGCAAACGGCTGGCCAGTCGCAACGTATTGGTTCTATTGGGGACCCGGCGCACGTTCGCTGATTTGTCGCGATGGCTCGTGAGAAAGGGACCAACACACGAGTCCGTCGCCGGTGACGCGCCGTGTCGGGCACGCCCGCTTACGAGCTTTGCGTGTCCCCGGGTTGAGGCGCTAAGCGATAGCGCCGCTCCTCAACGCGCGGCAATCAGATGAGTGACGGCGGGGGGCGTGGCCGCGACGTGAAACCGTCGAACGCGATCCTCGACGGCGCGGTCGCTCACGCCGATACGCTCATGCTGCCGCAGATGCTCCACCCAGGACTCCACGACGAAGCTTTCGACGTAACGGCCCTTTGTCCCTGGATCTTGGTAGACGACCCAGTTGACGGCGCCGTCGCGGCGGCGAATCGGCTCGAGGTCGCGGATGGCTTGCCTGAATGCGTCGGCCTGCGATGGATCGATTCGGTATTCGACCTCGACCCGGACTGGGCCATCGTCGGGTGCGGGCATGACATCGAGATGAGGCTCGGGCCAGTGCGCCGACGGGGTGAGATCCAGCGTGGTCACGGCCCGTAACGGCCATCGCCGCATGGCGACAAGCCCCAGGAGCGCGCCGACGGCAGACGACGCGAGCGCAGTCGACGAGCCCACGTGGTCGGCGACGAAGCCCCACCATGCGCTGCCGAGGCCAAGCCCGCCCTGGAACACCAGGAGATAGATGCCGAGCGCGCGGGCGCGAACCCACGCGGGCACCGCGGTCTGAGCGGATCCATTGAGACCGGCCATCATCGCGATCCACGCGACGCCGCCGAGGATCATCGCGAGGCCGAGTCCCGGAATGAACCGCCAGAAAGCGGTCAGCAGGCTCACGACCGCGAACGCGACGGTCGCGAGGCCGATGACCGCGTCGAGCGGCAGCCGGCGCTTCACGCTCGGCAGGAGTGCGGCGCCGGCGATGGCCCCGACCCCGATGCAACCCAGCAGAAGACCGTAGCCGAGGGCACCGAGGCCCAGGTCGCGACGGGTGATCACCGGCAACAGGGCCCAGAACGCGCTCGCACAGACGATGAACAGACCCAGCCGAACGAGCACCGCGACGAGCGGCGGAGCGTGGCGCGCGTAGCGGATGCCGGCTCGCGTCGCGCCGATCACTCGCTCCGAAGGAAGCAGGGCCCGCGGCGCCTCGCGGCGCCAGCGGTACACGACGACGAGCACGGCGACGAATGACACCGCGTTGAGCGCGAACACCAGGGCCGGGCCGGCCGCCGCGACCAGAATGCCGCCGAGGGCGGGCCCGATGGCACGGCCGATGTTCACGGGCAGCGCGTTGAGCGTCACCGCACGGGTGAGCTCGGACGCCGGCACGAGCTCTGACGTGAGGGCCTGCCACGTCGGGGTGTTCATCGCCACGCCGATCCCGAGGGCGAATGTCAATGCGAGGAGCGTGGTGGCCGTCATCAGGCCCAGGAAGGCCAGCACCGCAAGCAGTCCGGCCGCCACGAGCATCCAGCTCTGCGTGACGAGCAGGAGTCGTCGCCGGTCCACGATGTCGGCGACCGCCCCCGCCGGGAGCCCGACGAGAAAGACGGGCAGGCTCGTCGCGCTCTGCACGAGGGCGACCATGAAGGGAGATGGCGAGAGCGACGTCATGGCCCATGCCGCGCTGACGTTCTGCATCCACGTCCCGACGTTGGAGACGAGCGAGGCGATCCACAGCGCGCGGAATACCGGATGCGACAGCGGGGTCCAGGCCGAGTCGGCGGTGCTGCCGTCACCACGCATATTTGAACTCGACGTTGAAATACGTGGAATCATGGCCTCCCGCGCGGCGAATCACGTCACCGATCTGGAAGCGGACGGCTTCGACGGCGGCCGCGAGGTTCGGCGTGATCACCCAGTCGGCTCGGAACTGCGAGTACACCCCGGACCACCGCCCCGCCTTCCCGGCCGTGCCCGAGACGGGGATGTTCGGCTGGACGTAGACGGCGTCCGCCGTCGTTTCCCGCCATTGGAGGCCGGCCGCCACCATCAGGGCCAGGTTGGCGATCGGCTTGACGGTGAGTGAGGGCTTCAGATGAATGAGGTTCACGTAGCCGGTGTAGCCCGCGAGGGTGAAATAGTAGCCGTTCGGAAACAACGGGTTGAACGTGCCGAGCGTGTTGTCGCCGGCCTTGTGATCACCCGACGCGGCATCGATCTGGAGCCCCAGACGCGGCGCCCAGGCCACGTCGGCGATGGTGTACCCGCTGCGGCTGCCGACGGCCCAGGCGCGGATCCTCTTGTCGCCGATGTCGCCAGTCTGGCCCATGGCTTCGAGGTCCCAGTCGAGCCCGCTGCGCGCGCCGGCATATCGGATATCGAAGTTGTGGCGGCGCTCGTCGCCGCGCGCGTCCAGAAAGCGAGTCTTGTCGAGAATGAAGCGCGAGTAGTACGCCGACAGGTCACCGGGGCCGACGTTCTGCCGCTCGACCCTCACGCCTCCGTACTGGAAATGCTCGCTGGAAATGTCGTCGAAGAAATGCTCGTGGCGATATTGAACCGGCATGCTCCAGAACCCGATGAAGCGCCACTCGCGTTGCTCCCAGTCCAGCCACGCCGCGTCGTAGGCCTGCCGGACGTTCGGACCGTCGCGCACCGAGACGAAGCGTTGCAGATCGAACGCCATCTCCTGCCGTCCCACCCGAGCCTTCAACGTCCCGCCCCAGAACGAATCGACGTAGGCGATGAAGGCCAGGCGCAGGTCCAGCGGGTTCTCGTCGACGGGCGTGATGACGGCTTTCCCCGGCGCCCGGACGTCTTCGAGCTCGCCAAAGAGCTGCCAGTGCGCATTCGGCCGAAGGTCGACGTGCCACTGGAGACGGTCCAACAGATAATTGTCGCTCTTGTTGCCCGCGATCCCGAACAAGGGCGCGTCGTTCAGCTCGAAGCGCTCGCGCACGGTGAGACCGAGCGACACGTAGCTCTTCGGATCGTCCAGCGGAAGCGGGATGTATTTCAAGCGGTCGAGCGGCTGGGTTCGCAGGTTCGGGTCGGCCAGCGCCGACCAGTCTTCCAGCCAACGGTAGAACGAATTGATCTTGGGGCGAGCTGCGTCGTCCTCGTCAGCCGCCGCCGTGCTCGTGCTCGCCGCTGCGACGAGGAAGCCGACGACGGCCAGAAGACCGGCGCAGAGCCGCATCATCAGTTGCGGAGTGTCGCATGGATTTCCGCGATGTAGCCACCGGGAAATTGCACCAAGGCCGACCGCCGGTCGGCGGCCGAGTAGGGCTCGACCAGCACGCGAGCCCCCGCGCTCTTTGCCTTGGCCAGAGTCGCGTCCAGGTCGGGCGTCTCGTAGCCGGTCAGCTCTCGCCCGTACGGGTATGGGAGATGGCCGTCCGTCACGAGGACGGCGACGTTGCCGAACGTCGACGCGATGCGGACCCGCCGGTAGGTATCGCCGGGCCGGCCGATCTCGACCCCGGGCGCCTTCACGTCGTCGCCCGTCACTCGGCCGCTCGAGAACGCGACAAAGCTCCGGATGAAGGCGTCGGCGCGGTCGGGCGACACGTACACGCGATTCTCGGGAATAGTTTGGAGCTTGCCGTAGTTCGGCGGCTTCGTGTGCCAGTAGAGTTGCATATTGACGCCGCCCGGCCACTGCACGATGGCATCACGGCCGATCGGATCGTTGAACGGTGCGACGATCACGTCGGCGCCGCTCGCCCGGGCGGCGCCGACGGCGGTATCTAGATCGGTCACCAGATAGCCGGTTCGCTCACTGCCAAACGGATAGGGAATCGGCGTCTTGAATCCGAATACCGAGACCGTGCCCACGGGCGTGAGCACCAGCTGGGACATCGTGCTGCTCGGCGTCGGCGTCACCGTGAAGACGCCTTGCTTCGACGCGCTCCCGCCGAACGTCGCCACGAAGCTTGCCACGAATCGATCGAAGTCTTCCGCGGCGACATAGACGTGGGTGGTGTCGTATTGCGGCCCGACGGGCACCGCGGGCGATCTGAGAGCCGGCCTCGTTTGGGCGCCCGCGCTCGCCGCGCCGGCGAGAAGCATAGTGGCCAGGGCGAGTGCCGTGATCATGCGCATGGGGTATTCCCTAGACAGTTGAGCAGGCCATCATCGGCTGGGGGCCATTTCTGGGGTCGCCTTCTGCTGTTGCTTGACGACCTCCTGGGCCTTGCCGTAACTCTCCATGACTGCGCCATAGTTCGGCGCCACCATGGTGTACAGTTGAGCGAACTGCGCAGCGTCCTTACGGTTCCAGGTCCTCTGCAGCTCGCACAGCACGGCGTTGGCGCTGGTCGGAATGACACCGGCCTGAGTGAAGCGAGCGAGCGTCGTTCTCGACGCCATCTCGCTCGGGTCGCCCGACGCGTCCATGACTGCGTAGACCTTGTAACCGGCTGCCAGTGCGTCCAGTGCCGGGAACATCACGCATACGCTCGTCCATACACCGGCCATGATCAGGGTTTTCCTGCCCGTCTGCTCCACCGCCTTGACGAACGCCTCGTTGTCCCAGGCATTGACCTCTCCCCTGCGGTGGACGAAGACGGCGTGGGGCGCAAACTGCATTATCTCGGGCATGAGAGGACCGTTCGGCCCCTCAGGTTCGGAGGCGGTCTGGACGACCGGAAGGTTCATCAATGTCGCGAGCTTCGCGAGCATCGCGGTGTTGGCCCGCAACTCGCTCACACTGATGTCCTTGACCGTTTGGAACAGCCCCGATTGATGATCGAGCAGCAGGAGCGCCGTATTGGCCGGATTCATCAAGGCGGCGCCGCCGCCCGGCGCGTGTCTGATTCCGTCCTGGATCGAGTTCGGGGCCTGAGTTGATGCCTTCTGATTGCTCATCCGAGTCTCCTTTCAGGTTCACGGCATTGGTCGTCCTTCGCTGCTTCGCGGGCCACGACGTCGTCGCTCAGCTCCTCATACAGCCCAGCAGGCGCAGCCGAGCGCGCCCCAGAGCGATGTGAAGTCGCGGGCGTCTCCCGCGCGGACGCGACGGCAGGCCGAAGCGACTCGACGCGTTTCCGCTTTCGCCGTCGGTCGCTCGCCATCGCCCCAGGCGGCGTAGCCGCCGAAGCGACGCACGGGCGACCAGTCGGGCATGGCCGGCGGCGGCGCGGCCTCGTCGAGATGTGCGAACTCTGAAGCCGCGTGGACGATCTTGCCGCCTATCACGGTGAGATGCGCCGTGATCTCCGGGATCTCGCTTTCGGGGCAGGACAAGTAGTCCCGGTCCGGCACGATCAAATCAGCCAGGTGGCCGATCTCGATTCGCCCCTTCTTGCCTTCCTCGTTCGAGAACCAGGCGACGTGCTCGGTCCACAGCCTGAGCGCGGTCTCGCGGTCTAGGCAGTTGCGCTCCGGATAGAGGCGCAAGCCGCCGACGGTCTTTCCCGTGACGAGCCAGGCCAGCGAGACCCACGGATTGTAGGAGGCCACCCGGGTCGCATCGGTGCCGGCCGACACCGGCAGGCCCAGCGCGAGCATCCGGGCGAAGGGCGGCGTGGCCGACGCCGCCGCGGCGCCGTATCGCTCGACGAAGTACTCGCCCTGGTAGGCCATCCGGTGCTGCACCGCGATGCCACCGCCCAGTGCGGCGATGCGGGCCATCGACCGCTCAGAGATCGTCTCCGCATGGTCGAAGAACCAGTGCAGGCCGTTCAGAGGGACGTCCCGCGCGACGCGCTCGTAGACGTCGAGCGCGCGGCTGATCGTCTCGTCGTAAGTCGCGTGCAGTCGCCATGGCCAGCGGTTCTCAGCCAGAATGCGCACCACGTCCTCGAGCTCGCGTTCCATCTCCGGCGGCATGTCCGGACGCGGCTGGCGGAAATCTTCGAAGTCCGCGGCGGAGAAGACGAGCATCTCGCCGGCGCCGTTGTGGCGAAAGTAGTCGCTCCCCTGCTTGTACGTCGACGTCTTCACCCAGTTGAGGAAATCGGCCTTCTCGCCCTTCGGCTTCTGCGTGAATAGGTTATAGGCGAGGCGGATGGTGAGCTGCCGATCCTCGTCGAGCTTGCGGATGACGGCATAGTCGTCTGGATAATTCTGAAAGCCGCCACCGGCGTCGATGGCGCCCGTCACGCCGAGCCGATTCAGCTCACGCATGAAGTGACGCGTGGAGTTCACCTGATACTCGAACGGCAGCTTCGGTCCTTTGGCCAGCGTCGCGTACAGGATGCCGGCGTTGGGCTTGGCGAGCAGTAGCCCGACGGGAGCACCGCGGGCATCGCGCACGATCTCGCCGCCTGGCGGCTCCGGGGTATCCTTCGTATAGCCGACCGCCCGCAATGCAGCCGCGTTCAGGAGTGCGCGGTCGTAGAGATGGAGCAGGAACACGGGAGTGTCGGGAGCGAGCGCGTTGATCTCCTGGAGCGTCGGCAACCGCTTCTCCGCGAACTGGTGCTCGGTGAAGCCGCCAACCACGCGCACCCACTGCGGCGGAGGCGTGACGGCGATCTGCCGCTTCAGCATCTCCATGGCATCGGCGAGCGAGCGCACGCCGTCCCAGCGCAGTTCCATGTTGAAATTGAGCCCGCCGCGGATGATGTGAAGGTGATTGTCGATCAATCCGGGCAGGACGCGGCGTCCCTTCAGATCGATGACTCGCGTCGCTGAACCGGCCAGCGACATCACATCCGCGTCCCCACCGACACGAACGAACTTGCCGTCTCGAATCGCGACCGCGGTCGCGGCCGGATTCGAACGGTCGAGCGTCGTCACTCGGCCGTTGTGCAGGATCAGCTCGGCCCCGTTGCTCGCGCCGCTCATGACCGCACCTCCCCGGCATCGGCGATTGTGTTCGAAGCGGGCCGTTCCGCATGGCGGCCCGGCAGCGCGCCGAAGACATGCTGACGACACCGCATCTGCTGCCAGGCGGTGCTGATCGCGCTGCCCGCGATCATCTGGCGCCCCACCGGGATGATTTGCTCACCGAGCAGGATACCCAGCAGGCCGATCAGCGCGATCACCGGAGGAGCCGGAGACCGGACGTCGAGCAGGCCGTAGACGACGCCGACCAGGAGGCCGACGCCGAATGACACGAGGTAGACCTTCATGAGCGTCCTCTTTTTCCTGGTTGCTAGTGGGTCTCGGAGAGACTACTCCTCGACAAGGCAAAGTGGCGGCCAAATGTAAGTCGTTGGTTCTATTGCCGGCTAAGCGCGCGGTCGCGAATTTCTCACGACGGCTCGCGAGAAGTGATTGAAGGCTGGCGGAGCCGGGCTGCGGTCCTGGCGGTCCTTCCTCGGCAGCGGCCTCATCTGGCCGTCTCGTGCTGCTGGGCTGTCCACTGGGCGTCGGTCAGGCTCCAACCTCCCCCCAGCGCCTTGTACAGGCGAACATAGGTGAGGAGGCGGTCCTGGCGAATCTGCGCGAGGGTGATCTGCGCGGGATAGAGCTGCTGCTCGGCCTCGAGCACCTCGAAGTAGCTGGCCAGCCCCTGGCGATAACGATCCGTCGCGTGGTCCACCGCGTCCGCGAGGGCCCGCACCGCCGTGGCCTGCCCGGCTTCGGCGTCGGTCAGCTTGGCCAGCGCCGTGAGGGCGTCGGAAACTTCGCGCAGCGCGATGAGGACCGCCTGCTCGTACTGAAGCCGAACCTGCTCCCACTGGGCGATGGACGCGCGATAGCTTCCGAGGGTGCGTCCCGCGTTGAACAACGGCCCGCTGAACATGCCGGCGACCGCCCAGATCGTGGCCGCGCCGCCGGTGAGCGCCGACACCTCGGGACTGGCCGTGCCGAACAGCGTCGTGAGGCTCAGCTTGGGAAAGAACTCCGCCTTCGCGACGCCGATCCGGGCATTGGCCGCGACCAGCTGTTGCTCGGCTTGCCGCAGATCCGGGCGTCGCTCGAGCAAGGCCGATGGAAGCCCCGCCGGTACCGCGGGCGCCACCGGCTGCTGGTACATCGGCTGGCCGCGCGGAATCGGACCGGGCGCCTTACCCAGCAGGATGCGGATCTGGTTCTCCCTGGCCACGATATCGCGCTCGAGCTGGGGAATGGTGGCCTGCGCCACGCCGAGCGCGCCGAGCGCGCGCGACGTCTCGAGCTTCGACGCGATACCGTGATTGAGGCGATCCAGAAACAGATCGTACGTCCCCTGAAACGCCTGCGTACTGTCCCGGGCGATCTGCAGCTGCACGTCGAGCGCGAGCAGCTGGAAGTACGCCTGGGCCACGTCACCGACGAGCGTCAGCCACACCCCGCGCCGCGCATCCTCGGTGGAGAGCAGCGTGGCGCGGGCCGCTTCGTTCGAACGGCGGATGCGACCCCAGATGTCGAGCTCCCACGACATACTCAACGTGGCGGCATAGAAGTTGCTGGCCTCGGGCGACGGTCCGAGGGGTACCCCGAGGATGCCGGGGGGGATCTTGCCTCTCGACACGCTGCCGCCATAGTCGAGGGAGGGGAAGTAGTCCGATCGCGCCACCCCGAGATTCGCGCGGGCCTCCTGCACCCTCGCCGCGGCGATGCGGACGTCATAGTTGCTGCGCAGGGCGTCCTGGATCAGACCCTTCAGGGTCGGATCCTGGAACGCCTCCCACCATGGCACGTCGGCGAGCGAGGCCGCGTCGGCTGTGGCCTGGCCCCGAAACGTCTCGGGTCTCGCCACCGCGGGCCGCTCGTAGTCCGGCCCGATGGCGCACCCGCTCAACAGGGCGGCCACCACGAGACTGGAAGCGATCCTCACCGAGCGCGTCATCGAGGCGAAAGATGCGCTTCCAGTCGCTTTCTCAGGAACAGCCGCGCGCGATGCACCCGCGTCATGACATCGTCGACGGTGAGGTCGAGGATCGCCGCGATGTCCCCCGGCGCGAGCCCCTCGACGTCGCGCAGCAGCACGATGGCGCGGTAGTCGTCGGGCAGCTCATCGATGGCGGCGCGGAGCATGATCCGCAGCTCGATCTGGCGCGCCGGGTCGTCCAACCTCAGCGACCAGTCGGCGACCGGCGCGACATGGCGGCCGTGGGCATCGAACTCGGGAAGCAGCGTGTCCAACGAGACATCGCCGCCGCGGGCGCGACGCCGCCGACAACACTGATAGGCCGCGATTTCAGGGTTCTCGGTCAATGCAGACCTCTGCGGACGAGTCGTAGCCGCCGGTCACAGGTACTGGCCAGTGGTGACTACCCTCTCCGTGTTGCGCTGCGGTTGACGAGTGTGGCCGACCAGCGACTTGACGGCGACGATGCGCTCGCCCTTCCGGCCGGCGATCTTCGCCCAGTCGTCCGGGTTGCTCGTGTTCGGCAGGTCCTCGTTCTCCTTGAACTCCTCGCGCACCGCGGCCACCAGATCGTCGGTGACGAGACCCTTCTCCCCGCCGCCGATGCAGCGCTTGAGGGCGAGTTTCTTCGCGCGCCGCACCACCGACTCGATCATCGCGCCCGAGACGAAGTCGCCGAAGCGGAGGACTTCCTTCTCCCCGTTGGCATACGAAACCTCGAGGAACTCCGTGGTCTCGCCGCGCTCGAACACCGCGTCCAGCGCGGACGCGATCATCGCGTCGACGGCCCCGGCGACGCCACCGTGCCGTCGTGTGTCCGCCGCCGCGATGGGTAGGTCGTGCGTCAGGTACTTCTGGAAGATGTCGCGGGCGGCCGCACGATCGGGCCGGTCGATCTTGATCTTCACGTCCAGGCGGCCGGGCCGCAGGATCGCGGGATCGATCAGGTCCGGGCGGTTCGACGCGCCGATGACCACCACGTTGCGCAGCCCTTCGACGCCGTCGACCTCGGTGAGAAACTGCGGGACGATCGTCGACTCGACGTCCGAGGAGATGCCGGTCCCGCGCGTCCTGAAGAGCGCGTCCATCTCGTCGAGGAAGATCACCACTGGCACGTCGTCGGCCGCCTTTTCCTTGGCCTTCTGAAAGACCTCACGAATCTTGCGCTCGGTCTCGCCGACATACTTGTTCAGCAGCTCCGGGCCCTTCACGTTGAGGAAGTACGCGGCGACCTTTTCGCCGCGCTCCTTCGAGACCTTCTCGGCGAGGCTGTTGGCCACCGCCTTGGCGATCATCGTCTTGCCGCATCCGGGCGGACCGTAGAGCAGCACGCCCTTGGACGGGCGGAGCTTGTGCTCCTTGTAGTGGTCGGGGTAGAGGTACGGCAGCTCCACCGCATCCTGGATCGCCTCGATCTGCAGGCTCAGACCGCCGACGTCGCGGTACGCGATGTCGGGCACTTCTTCGAGTCCCAGCTCTTCGGCCTCGGTCTTCGGCAGGCGCTCGAGGAGGTATCCCGATCTCGGATCCATCAGGATGTGGTCGCCCGGCTTCAACTGAACCGCACGGAGCGGATCGGCGATGATTCCGATCTTCTGGTCGTCCGCGCGCAGGGTGACGACCGCGCGGTCGTCGTCTAGTTTCGTCTCGAGCACGACGACGTCGCCCTGGATCTCGTAGCCCGCCGTCGCGACGACGTTGAGGGCCTCGTTCAACAGAAGATCCTGGCCCGGGCGCAGCGACTCGACCTTGATCGTCGGGTGGAGCCTCACCCGCACCTTCCGTCCCTGCGTCAGGATGTCGACCGTGTCGTCGTCGTGAGCCGAGAGGTACACGCCGTAGGTCGACGGCGGCGCCGACAGCTTGTCGACCTCTCCGCGCAGCGCCACGATCTCGGTGCGCGCTTCGTGGAGGGTGCGCCGGAGGGTGTCGTTCTGTCTGACCGCATTTACGAGGCGCGGGTCGATATCGCACCCCGCGTGGTCGACGGTCTCGAACTCGATCGTTAGGGCGGTTGTCTCCAGCGGCGTCATGGGTGTCCTCCTCTTACTGCAGGTCCCCGGCTCGGTCGCTCGATCCGTCCATGATCTCCTCCGGGAGGTCGAGCACGATGTGGCATCGACCTCTGGGGACGGCATACAGCAAGGGGAGGGCCAAGCCTAAGCAGCGGTTTCCATTGGAGACCGCGATCCCGCTCGGGAATTTCTCACGACGCGTCACGACCCCACCCCCGCCTTGAAGCGCCGCTTGTCGATCTGCAGCGCCTTGATCTTCGACTCCA
>JACXTT010005022.1_pt1 | contig 19359 bp, 18 predicted proteins | sample 9270951 | NCBI WGS metagenome assembly JACXTT01 (sample SAMN15532306, study PRJNA645909) | rock metagenome | isolation source: weathered quartz diorite | place: Puerto Rico | collected 2017-06-21 | reverse complement strand
GCGTTCAGCTCGCGCGCCGTACGACGCAGCACCCGGGCGCGCGGGTCCTCGGCGCGGTAGACGCGGTGGCCGAAGCCCATCAGCCGGTCGCCGTCGTCGAGCAGCTTCTTGACGTACGCCGTCGCGTCGCCGGTCTTCTCGACGTCCTCGATCATGCTCAGCACCCGGGCCGGAGCACCGCCGTGCAGCGGACCGCTCATCGCACCGACAGCACCGGACAGGGCCGCACAGGCGTCGGCCCCGGTCGAGGTGATCACCCGGGCGGTGAAGGTCGAGGCGTTCATGCCGTGCTCGGCGGCCGAGGACCAGTAGGCGTCGATGGCCTTGACGTGCTGGGGGTCGGGCTCGCCCTGCCAGCGGATCATGAACCGCTCGGCGATCGTCGAGGCCTTGTCGACCTCCTTCTGCGGGACCATCGGCTGACCGACGCCGCGCGCGGCCTGACCGACGAAGGAGAGCACCATCACGGCCGCGCGACCGAGGTCCTCGCGGACCTGGGTGTCGTCGATGTCGTAGGTCTGCTGGATGCCCCACGCCGGTGCCAGCATCGCGATCGCGCTCTGCACGTCGACGCGGATGTCACCGGAGTGCACGGGGAGCGGGTACGGCTCAGCCGGCGGCAGGCCGGGATCGTAGGCGCCGTCGACCAGGAGACCCCAGACCTTCTCGAAGGGGATGCGCCCGACGATCTCCTCGATGTCGACTCCGCGGTAGCGGAGCGCAGAGCCTTCCTTGTCGGGCTCGGCGATCTCCGATTCGAAAGCGATGACGCCTTCGAGCCCGTGGTGTACCTCAGTCATCTCGTGAACTCCTTCGTTCAGGTCCATGGCCACGACGAACGGGTTGCGCTCGTCCGCGACGTCAAACGCATTCTGCCGTATCGCGGAACAGGTTCTAATCTGGCTCCATGGATCCGGTCACGCCCGACCTTGCCACCCTGCGCGAGGAGTACGAACTGGGCGGTCTCGACGAGTCCGATCTGACTGCTGATCCGCTGGACCTGTTCACGACGTGGTTCGAGATCGCCCGGCAGGCAGGGGTCACCGAACCCAATGCCATGGTGCTCTCGACCGTCGACGCGACCGGTGCGCCGTCCTCGCGCACCGTGCTGCTCAAGGGTTTCGACCAGCGCGGCTTCGTGTTCTTCACCAATCACGAGTCGCGCAAGGGGGTCGCGCTGGCCGACAACCCGCGGTGCGCGCTGCTCTTCGGTTGGTACGGACTGCAGCGCCAGGTGCGGATCGAAGGCACTGCGGCGATCGTGCGGCGGTCGGAGACCGAGGAGTACTTCGCCACCCGTCCGCGGGACTCCCAGGTCGGCGCCTGGGCGTCGGCCCAGTCGCGCGCGGTCGCGTCCCGGGAGGCCCTGGACGCGACGTACGACGAGATCCAGGCCTACTACCTGGGCCAGGACATCCCGGCCCCGCCGCACTGGGGTGGTTACCGGGTGCGGCCGAGCTCGATCGAGTTCTGGCAGGGCAGGCGGGGGCGGATGCACGACCGGCTCGTCTACCGGCGTACCGGCCAGACGTGGAGCACGCAGCGGCTTGCTCCCTGATTCCGAAAAGCATTTGTGAGTGAGCGCTCACTCACATACCCTGTCCGGGTGTCTCCTCGTGCCCCGTCTCTGCCGCCCGGTGAGCGCCGTGAGGCGCTGATCGAAGCGACGCTGCCGCTGCTGCGCCAGTACGGCCGCGCTGTCACCACCCGCCAGATCGCCGAGGCCGCCGGGGTCGCAGAAGGCACCATCTTCCGGGCCTTCAACTCCAAGGACGAGCTCGTCGACGAGGCGGTGATCCACGCCTTCCGCTCAGGGACCTTCGTCAAGCAGCTCGAGGAGGTCGACCCGGGCTTGCCGCTGCGCGAGCGGCTGATCGCGATCACCCAGCGGCTCCAGGAGCGCTACATCTCGTCCTTCGAGCTGATCACGGCGATGGGTGCCGTGGGGCCTCCCGCCGCGGTCAAGTCCGATGCCCGGCACCAGGACTGGCGCAAGCACGTCGACCTGGCGATCGCCGCCCTCGTCGAGCCGGACGCTGCACTGCTCCGGGTGCCGCCCGCCAGGCTCGTCAACGTCCTGCGGCTGCTCACCCTGGGCGGCAGCAACACGCACATGTCCAACGGCGACCTGATGACGCCCGAGGAGATCGTCGACATCGTGCTCGTCGGTCTGCTCGCTCCCGCAAAGACCACCTCGAGGAAGAAGCCCTGATGCTCATCCGCTTGATCTCCGAACACCTGCGCCCCTACCGAGGTGCGCTGGCGATCGTGGTCGGCCTGCAGTTCGTCGGGACCGGCGCCATGCTCTACCTGCCGAGCCTCAACGCGGACATCATCGACAACGGCGTCATCACCGGGGACACCGGCTACATCCTGCGCCACGGCGGCCTGATGCTCGCGATCTCGTTGCTGCAGATCACCTGCTCGATCATCGCCGTCTGGTTCTCGGCCCGTACGGCGATGGCCTTCGGTCGCGACGTCCGGGCCCGGATGTTCCACCAGGTCGGCGGTTTCTCGGCCCGCGAGGTCCAGCACTTCGGGGCGCCGTCGCTGATCACCCGCGAGACCAACGACGTCCAGCAGGTCCAGATGCTGGTGCTGCTCGGCGGCACCCTGATGGTCTCCGCGCCGATCATGATGGTCGGAGGCATCGTGATGGCCGTGCGGGTCAACGCCGGGTTGTCCTGGCTGGTCGCCCTGGTGGTGCCGGTGCTCGCCGTCTCGATCGGCTTCATCGTGACCCGGATGGTGCCCAGCTTCCGGCTCATGCAGGAGCGCATCGACGAGGTCAACCGGTTGCTGCGCGAGCAGATCACCGGCGTCCGGGTGGTGCGGGCGTTCGTGCGCGAGGAGCGCGAGACCGCACGGTTCGCGACGGCCAACACCGACCTCACCGACGTGTCGATCCGCGCCGGACGCTGGCAGGCCGGGATGTTCCCGACCGTGATGCTCGTCGCGAACGTCGCGTCCGTCGCGGTGCTCTGGTTCGGCGGTCACCGGGTGCAGAGCGGGCAGATGCAGATCGGCGACCTGACGGCGTACCTCTCCTACCTGATGCAGATCGTGATGAGCGTGATGATGGCGACCTTCATGCTGATGATGGTTCCGCGTTCGGCCGTCTGCGCGGACCGGATCGTCGAGGTGCTCGAGACCGACTCCTCGGTGGTCCTGCCCGAGGTCGGCGTCACGTCCTTCCACGAGCCCGGCGTGCTGCGCTTCGAGGACGTCGGCTTCACCTACCCGGGCGCCGAGGTCGGGGTCGTTCGTGGTGCGTCCTTCGAAGCCCGCCCAGGACAGACCGTCGCGATCATCGGCTCCACCGGCGCCGGCAAGTCGACGATGGTCAACCTGGTTCCGCGGCTCTTCGACGCGACGGCCGGCCGCGTGCTCGTCGGCGGGGTCGACGTACGCGACCTCGATGCCGAGGCGTTGTGGTCCCAGCTCGGACTGGTGCCGCAGAAGGGCTTCCTGTTCATGGGCACCGTGGCCAGCAACCTGCGGTACGGCAAGCCGGACGCGACCGACGAGGAGATGTGGGAAGCCCTGGAGGTCGCCCAGGGCCGCGACTTCGTCGCGGCGATGCCCGACGGCCTGGACTCGCCGATCGCCCAGGGCGGTACGAACGTCAGCGGCGGTCAGCGGCAGCGGCTCGCGATTGCGCGTGCCCTGATCCGCAAGCCGTCGATCTACCTGTTCGACGACTCGTTCTCGGCCCTCGACCTGGCCACCGATGCCCGGCTGCGCGCCGCCCTCAAGCCGGTGACGGCGGACGCAACCGTCGTGATCGTCGCGCAGCGGGTCTCCACGATTCGCGACGCCGACCTGATCCTGGTCGTCGAGGACGGCGAGATCGTCGGGCGCGGCACGCACTACGAACTCCTCGACACCTGCCAGACCTACCAGGAGATCGTGGCGTCCCAGATGAGCGCGGAGGAGGCGGCATGAGTGAAGCACCAGGCGGAAAGCTCAAGGAGACCGAGCGCGTCATCGCCGGTCCCGGTGCCGGTCCGGGACGCGGTCCGTTCGGCGGCGGCATGGTCGGTCAGAAGGCGTCGACCTTCAAGCCGTCGGCCAAGCGGCTGCTCGGGCGGATGCGGCCCTACCGGATCAAGGCGAGCGCCGTCCTGGCGCTGACGGTCGCCAGCGTGGTGCTGAGCGCGATCGGACCGCGGATCCTGGGCAGGGCGACCGACCTGATCTTTGCGGGCCTGATCGGGGGCAAGCTGCCGGCCGACGTCACCAAGGCCCAGGCGGTCGAGCACCTCCGGGCGACCGGTCAGGGCAAGGTCGCCTCGATGGTGTCGTCGATGGACGTGCATCCCGGTCTGGGCGTGGAGTTCGACAAGGTCGGTCGCGTCCTGCTGGTGGTGCTGGGGATCTACGTCCTCGGCTCGGCGCTGGCCTGGCTCGCCGGCTACATCCTCAACGACGTGGTGCAGGGCACCATCCTGACGATGCGGTCCGACGTCGAGGACAAGGTCAACCGGCTGCCGCTGAGCTATTTCGACTCCCAGCCCCGTGGGGAGCTGCTCAGCCGGGTGACCAACGACATCGACAACGTCAGCCAGTCGCTGCAGCAGACGATGAGCCAGCTGCTGACCTCGGTGCTCACCGTGTTCGCGGTGCTCTCGATGATGATCTGGATCTCGCCTCTGCTGGCCCTCGTCGCCGTGATCACGGTGCCGGTCTCGATGCTGGTCACCGGCCGGGTCATGAAGCGCTCGCAGGGGATGTTCGTCCAGCAGTGGCGTCGTACCGGGCGGTTGAACTCGCACATCGAGGAGACCTTCTCGGGTCACTCGCTGGTCAAGGTGTTCGGTCGGCTGTCGGACTCCGAGCAGGTCTTCGAGGTGGAGAACGAGGCGTTGTACAAGGCTTCGTTCTCGGCGCAGTTCGTGAGCGGCCTGATCATGCCGATCATGATGTTCATCGGCAACATCAACTACGTCGCGGTCGCCGTCCTCGGCGGCTTGCGGGTGGCGAGCGGATCGTTGTCCCTGGGCGACGTCCAGGCGTTCATCCAGTACACCCGCCAGTTCACCCAGCCACTGTCGCAGGTGGCGTCGATGGCCAACCTGCTCCAGTCGGGTGTGGCCTCGGCCGAGCGTGTCTTCGAGCTGCTCGATGCCCCCGAGGAGCCGGTTGAGGGTCACACCGCCGCCGCGGCGGAGGGCCTGCGACGGGGTGAGGTCCGGTTCGAGGGCGTGACGTTCTCCTACCTGGCCGACAAGCCCCTGATCCGCGACCTCTCGCTGGTCGCCGATCCCGGGCACACGGTCGCCATCGTCGGTCCGACCGGTGCCGGCAAGACCACGCTGGTCAACCTGGTGATGCGGTTCTACGACGTCCAGGGCGGAAGGATCACGCTCGACGGTGTGGACATCGCCGACATGCCACGCTCGGCCCTGCGGTCCCAGACCGGCATGGTGCTGCAGGACACCTGGCTGTTCGAGGGCACCATCAGGGACAACATCGCGTACGGCAATCCGGACGCGACACCGGAGCAGATCCTCGATGCCGCGCGTGCGACGTTCGTCGACCGGTTCGTGCACTCGCTGCCCGAGGGCTACGACACCGTCATCGACGAGGAGGGGTCGAACCTGTCGGCCGGTGAACGCCAGCTGGTGACCATCGCGCGTGCCTTCCTCTCCGATCCGGCGCTGCTGATCCTGGACGAGGCGACGAGCTCGGTCGACACCCGCACCGAGCTGCTGGTGCAGAAGGCGATGGCCGCCTTGCGCACCGACCGCACCTCGTTCGTGATCGCGCACCGGCTCTCCACGATCCGGGACGCCGACCTGATCCTGGTGATGGAGGACGGAGCCATCGTCGAGCAGGGCACCCATGACGAGCTGCTCGTCGCCGACGGTGCGTACGCGCGTCTCTACAACGCCCAGTTCGCGGCTGCACTCGCCGGCTGAGAAACCCGTTGTCCGGCGCTGGGTCGCGACGTACGTTGGTCGCACACAGGAAGGAGGTGGTCCGAGAAATGCATTCTTCTAGGACGAGTGAGGTGGCTGCTAGCTAGCAGCGCCCAACCCCTTCGGGGGTCAGCCGGCGGCTGCCGGCGAATCCAAAGCAGCCACCCGACCCGCAGGCGCACCGGTAGTCCACCGGTCCGGGCCCTTCCGGCCCACGCCTGCGGGTCGCTGCTTTGCCGGCCCTATGTGACGCCGCTCATAAAAGTTGCACAACACAACTAACTAGTTGCATACTGCAACCATGACTCAGATCGTTGAACCGCCTGCCGTCCAGGCCGGCCCGATGTCGCACCGGGAGATCCTCGGCGCGCTCCGCGGCCTTCTTCTTGCCATGTTCGTCGCGATGCTCTCGAGCACGGTCGTCGACAACGCCCTGCCGCGGATGGTCTCGGACCTGCACGGCACCCAGTCCGGCTACACCTGGATCGTCGTGGCGACCCTGCTGGCGATGACCGCCTCGACGCCGATCTGGGGCAAGCTCTCGGACCAGTTCGACAAGAAGACGTTGGTGCAGACGGCTCTCGGTATCTACGTCGCCGGCTCGGTGCTCGCCTCGGTCGCCCAGTCAATGGGTGTCCTGATCGGCGCGCGCGCCATCCAGGGCCTCGGTGTCGGTGGCGTCACCGCCCTGGTCCAGGTCGTGATCGCCTCGATGGTGCCGCCGCGCGAGCGCGGTCGCTACTCGGGCTACATCGGCGCGGTCCTCGCGACGGCCACGAACAGCGGCCCGCTTCTCAGGTTCGTCCTGGGCCACCTTCCACTGCTCGGCTGGCGGTCCTGCTTCTTCGTCGGCATCCCGGTGGCGGTCGCTGCCTTCGCCGTCCTGCAGAAGACCCTGCACCTGCCGGTCGTGAAGCGCGACGTCAAGGTCGACTACCTCGGCGCCACCCTGATCGTCGGCGGTGTCTCGACCCTGCTGATCTGGGTCTCGCTGGCCGGCAACCAGTTCGCCTGGGGCTCGATGACCAGCTACGCGCTGGTCGTCCTCGGCCTGGCGATCCTGGCGGTGGCGGTGACCGTCGAGACGCGGATCGCGGCCGAGCCGATCATCCCGCCGCACCTGTTCCGCGACCGCACCACGGTGCTCGCCACGGTGGCGAGCGTCTTCGTCGGCGTCGCCCTCTTCGGTGCCACCGTCTACCTCTCGCAGTACTTCCAGATCGCCCGCGGCATGACCCCGACGCACGCCGGCCTCATGTCGATCGCGATGGTCGGTGGCCTGTTGGTCTCGAGCATCATCTCGGGGCGGATCATCTCGAAGACCGGCCGCTGGAAGAACCTGCTCGTCGGCGGCATGGTGCTCGTCGTGCTCGGCATCTTCCTGCTCAGCTTCATCGACGAGTCGACGCCGCTGCTCGAGGTGGCGCTGTTCCAGGCCATCCTGGGCGTCGGGCTCGGCGCGACCATGCAGAACATGATCCTGGCCGTCCAGAACAACGCCGCGCCTGCCGACCTCGGCACCTCGAGCGCCGTCGTCTCGTTCTTCCGGTCGATGGGTGGTTCGATCGGGGTCTCGGCGCTCGGCGCGCTGCTGGCGTCCCGCGTGGCCAGCTCGGTGCACAGCGGTCTGGTGCACGCCGGCATCGCGACCACCGGTCAGCAGAGCCACCAGATCCCCAACGTGCGCAGCCTGCCGCCGGCGGTCCGGCCGATCTACGAGCACGCCTTCGGTACGTCGATCGGGCAGCTGTTCCTGGTCTCCACCGTCTTCGCGGTCGCTGCCCTGGTCGCCGTGCTGTTCATCAAGGAGGTCCCGCTGCGCACCACCCTCGGCAGTGAAGCGGCCGTCGAGCCGGAGCTGATGGGATGATGCTGCTCGTGGACGAAGCAGTGCCCGCCGATGCAGTGCGCGACGAGGCGATACGTGGCCTCGAGCACGAGATCGGGCGCCTGCTCCGCCGGGTACGACGCGGTCTGGCCGAGCGTGCCAACCAGGTCGACCCGGCGCTGAGTGCGACGTCGTACCCGATGCTCGCGACGCTGGCCGAGTTCGGGCCGCACCGCGCCGCCGACCTGGCGGACATGTTCGCCCTCGACAAGGGCGGCGTCAGCCGGATCGTCCACCAGCTCGTCGACCTCGGCCTGGTCGAGCGCACCCCCGACCCCAAGGACGGCCGCGCGTCGATCCTGGCGGCGACGCCCTTGGCGCACGAGCGCCTGCTGGCGATGGTCGGTCAGCGACGTCAGGAGTTCGGTGCGCAGATGGCGGGGTGGGAGCCGGACGAGATCCGGGAGCTGACCGTCGCCCTTGCGAGACTCAATTCCACGATTTCGGACTAAAACCGACATTTGCCGTAGGATGCTCCGGTGGGAGCAGGGACGGATTTCGAGGTCGACACAGGTGCAGGCAGCCTGCTCGACGCCGTCCTGCTGATCAGCTCGGGCCTTGATCTCCGCGGATCCCTCGAGCGCCTGGTCCAGGCGTCGTGCGCCCTGACCGGCGCCCGATACGGCGTCCTGGGGCTGCTGGACTCCGACGGCATCGTGGCCGACTACGTCATCCACGGTCTCGACCACGTGGCGGCGTCCGAGATCGGATCCTTCCCGACCTGCCAGGGCGTGCTCGGCGTCGTCATCGAGGAGCCGCAGCCGCTACGCCTGACCAACGTCGCGGACCACGCGCGGTCGATGGGCTTCCCGCCGAACCACCCGCCGATGACCTCGTTCCTCGGTGTCCCGGTCCGGGTCGAGGGCAAGATCTACGGCAACCTGTACCTGACCGAGAAGGCCGCCGGCGAGCAGTTCACCGAGACCGACGAGGAGATGCTCGAGGTCCTCGCGCAGGTGGCCGGACACGTGATCGCCAGGGCGCGGACCGTTGCCGAGACCGAGCAGCGGATGCGGTGGCTCGAGGCAGGCATGGCGATGTCCGATGCGCTCGAGGACTCGCACGATCCGCTCGATGCCCTGGCTCAGGTGGTCGCGCACCTGCGCCGGGTGAGCGGCGCCGTGGCTGTCGGCGTGGTGCACACCGACGGCAGCGTGCTCGACCTCGTCGCCAGCGGCCGGCAGGTGGGGTCCGAGATCGACCCCACCGCTCTCGCCGAACGTTGGGGAGCGACGGTCAACGCAGCGTGGTTGCAGGGCCGCACGGCACTGGCCCCGCGGAACGACGGGATCACCCGGGTCGTCGTACCGATGCCGTCTCGGCTGCTCCCCGGCCAGTTCCTGCTGGTGGCACTCGACGACGCGACCCTGGGCGTCGACGGGCCGCCGCTCGACCTGCTCGCGGCGTTCGCGGACCAGGCCTCGCTTGCGCTGGACCGGACCCAGGCGCTGGCCGAACGCCAGGAGCACATGCTGACCGCCGATCGTGACCGGATCGCGCGCGACCTGCACGACTCGGTGATCCAGCGGCTGTTCGCCACAGGGCTCCAGTTGCAGGGCTTGCGGCGCATCGTGGTCCTCGACGAGGTGCGTGGCCGGCTCGACGAGGCCGTCGGTGAGCTGAACACCACGATCCGCGACATCCGATCGACCATCTTCGAGCTCCGGCACGACGACGGGACCTCGCTGAAGGCCGAGATCCGCGCCCTGGTCAAGGAGTACGTGCCGGTCCTCGGTTTCACCCCCTTCGTGCGGATCCGCGGCCCGGTCGACGTCGCCGTCTCCGACGAGCTCGCCCAGCAGCTGACGGCGTCACTGCGCGAAGCCCTGTCCAACGTCGCCCGGCACGCCGAGGCGGACGCCACCATCGTCGAGGTCGAGGCTGGAGGGGACCGGCTGCTGCTTCGCGTCTCCGACAACGGTCGCGGTATCGGCGACGCCGTCAGCGAGAGCGGGCTGCGCAACGTACGCCGGCGCGCGACCGATCTGGGTGGCCTCTTCCGGATCGTTCCCGAGGATCCTCACGGGACCCTGCTGGAGTGGCAGGTCCCGCTTACCGGTTGACGCCTCAGGCCTCGGGGAGCCAGACCTTCTTGGCGACCAGCAGTCCGTCGCCGACGGGGAGCAGGACCGGGACCAGTGACTCGTGCTCGCCGACGACCCGGCACAGCTCGCGGATCGCGATGGTGTCGGGGTCGCGCTGGGCCGGGTCGGCGACGCGGTCGTGCCACAGCGCGTTGTCGAAGACCACCACCCCGCCGGGACGGAGCAGTCGCAGTGCCTCGGCCAGGTATTCGGGGTACTCCTGCTTGTCGCCATCGGCGAAGACGACGTCGTAGTGGCCGTCGGTGAGCCGGGGCAGCACCTCCAGCGCTGCGCCGGGGATCAGGCGGACCCGTTGCGACGCGATGCCGGCCTCGGTGAACGTCTCCTTGGCGAGGCGCTGGTGCTCGGCCTCGGTGTCGACCGACGTCAGCACGCCGTCCGGACGCATGCCACGCATCATCCACAGGCCGGAGACGCCGGTGCCGGTGCCGATCTCGACAACGGCGCGGGCGTCGAGGACCGAGGTCAGGAAACGGAGGGCAGCGCCGCCGCCGGAACCGATCGGCACCACGCCGACCTCCTCGGCGCGGGCACGTGCATTCGCCAGGACCGTGTCCTCGGCGACGTACTCCTCGGAGTAGGTCCAGCTCGCGGGCTTCGGTGCGGTGACGATGACGTCCTCCTCAGTACGGCGGCTGGGGGCCACGATGGGTGGACTGTACCGCTGAGCGCACCCCCGAACGAGGGAACACTTCGGGGTCGGTCGCCGTTCTTCTGGTGAGGCCCGCACCCCGAGGGCGCCTCACGATTGCTTGCTGACCCTCAGTACGGTCTCAGCAGGCTCTCACCTTGAGTTCCTAGCGTGGAGGTCCCAGCACCGATGGTCCGTATCTCGAGTACGCACCGCAGCAAGGAGCCCGCCATGAGCCAGCCCACTCCCGAGGCCGTTGCGGCCGGGGTGCCCAGCTGGGAGCAGATCGTCGAGGACCACTCCGCTCGGGTCTACCGGCTCGCCTACCGGCTGACCGGCAACCCGCACGATGCCGAGGACCTGACCCAGGAGGTCTTCGTCCGGGTCTTCCGCTCGCTGCACACCTACACGCCTGGCACGTTCGAGGGCTGGATCCACCGGATCACCACGAACCTGTTCCTCGACCAGGCCCGTCGCAAGAGCAAGATCCGTTTCGACGCGCTGCCCGAGGACGCCGACAACCGGCTCCCGAGCCCGGTCGCCACCCCGGACGTGGCCTACCTGAACCAGATGTTCGACGCCGACATCGAGGCTGCGCTGGCCGCACTTCCGCCGGACTTCCGTGCGGCTGTGGTGCTCTGCGACGTCGAGGGCCTGACCTACGAGGAGATCGCCGACGTCCTCGACCTCAAGATGGGCACGGTGCGCTCGCGGATCCACCGCGGTCGTTCGATGCTGCGCAAGGCGCTGGCGCACCGCGCGCCGACGCCCGGCCGGGTCCGCGTCGCCGGCCCCCAGCTCGCAGGGCGGGTCTAAGTGATCCTCAAGCTCCACGGCCACATCGGGTCGAGCGCTTCGGCCCTCGTCGATGGGCAGCTGTCCCCGGCCGAGGAGGAGCGTGCGTGGAGCCACGTCCTCGGCTGCCCCGGCTGCCGCCGGCTCGTCGAGCGCGAGGGGTGGATCAAGCAGCGCCTCGCCGGGCTCGGTGCGCCGTCGCCGTTGGCTGCCCCGGCCGGCCTGCTCGGTGCCCTGTACGACGTCGATGCCTGGGCGATCGTCGACGAGATCGAGCGTCGGTCCGCCCGTCGTCGGGCCGCGACCGCACTCGTCGGTGCCGGCTCGGTCGGTCTGGCCGTGATGGCGATGATGACCGTGACCTCGGGTCCGGTCGGTCGCGGCGAGGTCCCCGGAAGGCCGGGACCGGCCATGATCGGCGGCGCCACGGCGGTGCGCAACGACCCGGGGACGGGATTCACCGCGGACATCCAGAACGCCGCTTTCGGCGGTAGGTCAAGATAGGCGTGTGAGCGACACCGAGAACGACGGCGTACCGGAGGAGTCGGCCCCGAGCGAGGGGCCCGTGGGTACGGAGTCGACGAGCACGGGCGACGAACCGACCACCCCCTACGGGGCCCAGCCTCCTTCGCCGACCCCGCCACCGCCTGCGTACGGCAGTCCCGTCTACGGCTCGACCTCGGCCTACGGCCAGCAGAGCTACCAGCCGCCCAGCTACGGCGCTCCGGCACCCGGTGTCCAACCGCCCAACCCGTACGCCGCCGTGCACACGGCCGCGCACCCCAGTCCGTCCCGCTGGATCTGGCCGGCCGTGGCCGCGATCGCCCTGGTCGTCGGTCTGATCGGTGGCGCGGTGGGTGGATCGCTCGTCGCGAACGACTCCAGCACCAGCTCGAGCGCGACCCCCGACCTCGGGATCCTCAAGCTCCAGCAGCAGTCGGCACCGCCGCTGCCGGCCGCCAACCAGAGCATCCCCGCCGTGGCGGCGAAGGTGCTCCCGAGCACCGTGCAGATCGTGGCGGAGTACGACCACCGCGCCCAGGGAGCGACCGGGTCCGGCTTCGTCCTGGACCACCAGGGCCACGTGATCACCAACAACCACGTCGTCGCGCAGGCGGCCGCCGACAACGGGCCGATCGACGTGATCGACCAGAGCGGTCGGCACATGAAGGCCACGGTGATCGGGCGCAGCACGGTCTACGACATCGCCGTCCTCAAGGTCAACGGCGCCCAGGACCTGCCTCCGGTGGCGATCGGCTCGGCCACCCGGATGCGGATCGGCGAGACCGTGGTCGCGTTCGGCTCTCCGCTGGGCCTTCAGGCAACCGTGACCAGCGGCATCATCAGTGCGAAGCGTCGACCGGTCACGACCGGGGACGGCGGCGATGCGTCCTACATCAGCGCGGTGCAGACCGATGCGGCGATCAACCCCGGCAACTCCGGCGGTCCGTTGGTGGACCTGCAGGGCCAGGTGATCGGGGTGAACTCGGCGATCGCGACGGTGGGCTCGTCGAGCTCCAGCACGCAATCGGCCAACATCGGCGTCAGCTTCGCGATCCCGATCGAGCAGGTGCTGGTCACCGCCAACCAGATCCTGACGACGGGCAAGGCCGAGTACCCCGTGATGGGCGTGACAGTCCGGGGCAATGCCGCCGGCACCGGCGCCGTCGTCAAGGCCATCACCGCGGGCACGCCGGCCGCGTCGTCCGCCCTTCGGATCGGTGACCTGATCACCAAGGTCGACGGGCTTCCGGTGACGGGATCGATCGACGTGGTCGTCGCCGTCCGGACCCACCAGCCCGGTGAGAAGGCGACGCTGACCATTCAGCGCGGCGGCAAGACCTTCGATCTCAGCATCGGCCTGATCGGCAAGTCCGGCTAAGCGCCGCCATACGCGGCACCTGGACTTCGTTGTCGTCGATCGACGTCCGCTCCGCTAGCGCTCCGCAAAAGGACGCCTTCACTCCTCCGCCTTGCCATGCACCACGTCTGACGACGCTTAGTAGCTAGGTCGCCTCGCTGTCGTACGGCGGCTTCTCGTCCGGTCCCAGTGCGGGGCCACCGCGCAGGGCGGTCGCCTTCTCGGCTTCCGCGGCGTCGTCAGCCTCCATCGCCTCGAGGATGTGCTTGCGGATCGCCGTCCGCGGGTCGAGGTCGGTGAGCTTGAGGTCGGCGTACTCGGGACCGAGCTCCTTGCGCAGGTCTTGCTGCGCCGACTCGGCGAACTCGCGGAGCCGGCGCACCATCCTGCCGGCCTGGCGGGCGTAGTCGGGAAGCCTGTCGGGACCGAAGACGATGAGCGCGACGACCAGGATCACCGCCAGCTCGGGCAACCCGACACCAAACATGGGGCGAGTCTAGATCGTCGGGGGTAGGCCTAGAACTTCGAGGACGGCGTCAGGCCCAGCTGCATCCCGGCGAGCCCGCGGCCACGGCCCGACAGCTCGCGCGCCATCGACCGAAGGGCCTGCGCGGCCGGCGACGTCGGGTCCGACTCGACCACCGGCTTGCCGGCATCCCCGCCTTCGCGCAGCGAGATGTCGAGCGGGATGTCGGCGAGCACCGGGACGTCGTACCCGAAGCGCTGGCTCAACGTCTGGGCGACGCGGGCGCCACCGCCGGAACCGAAGATCTCCAGGCGGTGCTCCGTGCCCTCCGCCGTGCAGTGCGGGCAGGGCAGGTAGCTCATGTTCTCGACGACACCGATCACGCGCTGGTGCATCATCGACGCCATCGTGCCGGCGCGCTCGGCCACCTCGGCCGCGGCCTCCTGGGGAGTGGTCACGACGATCACCTCCGCGCTCGGCAGATGCTGGCCCAGCGAGATCGCGACGTCGCCGGTCCCCGGCGGGAGGTCGAGCAGCAGCGCGTCCAGGTCGCCCCAGTAGACGTCGGCGAGCATCTGCACCAGGGCGCGGTCGAGCATCGGTCCGCGCCAGGCGACGACCTGGTCACGACGGGGCTTGAGCATCCCGATCGAGATCACCGAGACACCGCTCGCTGTCGGGACCGGCATGATCAGGTCGTCGACCTGGGTGGGTCGGACGTCGGCGATGCCGAACATCGCCGGGATCGAGTGGCCGTAGATGTCGGCATCGATCACGCCGACCTTGAGGCCTTCGGCTGCCAGCCCGAGCGCCAAGTTGACGGTGACCGAGGACTTGCCGACCCCGCCCTTACCCGACGCGATCGCATAGACCTTGGTCAGCGAGTCCGGGCGCCCGAACGGGATCTCACGCTGGGCCTGACCCCCGGACAGCACGTCCTTGAGGCCGGCACGCTGCTCGGCGGTCATCACGCCGAGCTCGAGGTCGACCGCGGTCACGCCGGCGACGGCGGAGACAGCTGCGGTGACATCGCGGGTGATCGTGTCCTTCAGCGGGCAGCCGGCGACGGTGAGGAGCACGTTCACGGCGACCTTGCCGGTGTCGTCGATCTCGACGGATTCGACCATGCCGAGCTCGGTGATCGGGCGCTTGATCTCGGGGTCGTTCACGGTCGCCAGGGCAGCCTGGATCTGCTCGAGGACAGGGGATTGCATGGATCAAGCCTACGTCGTGGCGGATGTCGACCTTGCCGCTGGTCGGGTCAGGACCGATGATCCTCGTCACCCGGGGAGCTTGCCTCCAGGTCGGGATTGGTCTCGCCTTCCTCGCGCTGGCCGAGCTCGGCGAGCAGGCCACGGAGCTCGGAGCGCAGGAAGTCGCGGGTGGCGACCTCACCGAGGGCCATCCGCAGCGAGGCGACCTCGCGGGCCAGGAACTCCATGTCGGCGTGCCCGCGGGCGTTCGCCTGGCGGTCCTGCTCGGTCATCACCCGGTCGCGTACTTCCTGCCGGTTCTGCGCGAGCAGGATCAGGGGGGCGGCGTACGACGCCTGCAGGCTGAGCATCAGGGTGAGGAAGATGAAGGGGTAGCTGTCGAACCGGATGCCCTTCGGTACGACGACGTTCCAGCCGATCCAGATGACCACGAAGAGCGTCATGTAGATCAGGAAGCGGGCCGTCCCCATGAACCGGGCGAACTGCTCGGCGAACGAGCCGAACCGGTCCTGGTCGGCGGCCGGCCGGCGCACCAGGGATCGGCCGACGATCGATCGGCGTACTTCCTGCGGCTGGTCCAGGCGCACGCGAGCACGGTCCTCGGACTTCTTGTCGGCCGCCTTCTTCTCGGCGACACGCTTGTCCATCGGCCGCCGCTCGGGCTTGCGGGCTTCGGGGGTCATCACGGCTACACCTGGCCGATCTTGCGGTCGCGCCAGCCGTCGGGAAGCAGGTGGTCGAGCAGGTCGTCGACGGTCACGGTGCCGATCAGTCGGCCCTCGTCGTCGACCACCGGGGCGGCGACCAGGTTGTACGTCGCCAGGAACGTCGCGACGTCCTCGAGGGTGGCATCGGCGTGCAGGTAGTCCAGACCCGTGTCGAGGACACCGGCCACCAGCTCCGAGGGCGGCTCGCGCAGCAGCCGCTGGATGTGCGCGACGCCGATCAGCTTGCCGGTCGGGGTCTCCAGCGGCGGACGGCAGACGTAGACCAGCGCCGCGAGCGACGGCGTCAGCTCTTCGCTGCGGACCCGGGCGAGCGCCTCGGCGACGGTCGCGTCCGGGGAGAGGATCACCGGCTCGGGCGTCATCATGCCGCCGGCGGTCTCCTCGCCGTACGACAGCAGTCGCCGGACGTCGGCGGCCTCGTCGGGCTCCATCAGCTCGAGCAGCCGGGCAGCGGTCTCCGGTGGCAGGTCGGCGATCAGGTCGGCAGCGTCGTCGGGTGACATCTCCTCGAGCACGTCGGCGGCGCGCTCCTGGCTCAGGTAGGCCAGGATCTCGACCTGGTCCTCCTCGGGCAGCTCCTCGAGGACCTCGGCCAACCGCTCGTCGTCGAGTGCGGCGACGACCTCGCTGCGGCGCTCCGGCGGAAGCTCGTGGATCACGTTGGCCGCATCCGCGGGCTTCAGGTCGGCGAGCGCCGCGATCAGGTGCGTGGTGCCCTGGTTGGCCTCGCGCACGTGCAGTCCGTCGACGTCGGCCCACTCGACGACGTGGGTCTGGCCGTGGCGGCGGAAGCCCTTGGAGTGTTCCTGCAGAGCGACCCGCGACAGCACCCAGTCGCGCGTCCGGGCCTGCTCCATCGCGACGTCGAAGACCATGCCCTCCACGCCGCTGCTCTTGACCTTGACCTTGCGATCGAGCATCTGCCCGATGACCAGGGTCTCGGCGGCGCGCAGCTCGAAGCGGCGCATGTTGAGCAGGCCGGTGGTGATCACCTGGCCGGAGTCGATGTTGGTCACCCGGGTCATCGGCGCGAAGATCCGCCGGCGACCGAAGACCTCGACCACCAGACCGACCACGCGGGGCTGGCGCACGTCCGCCCGGAGCACCACCACGACGTCGCGGACCTTGCCGACCTGGTCTCCGCGGGGGTCGAACACCGGCAGCCCGGCGAGCCGGGCTGCGAAGATGCGGGTCGGTGTCGTGCTCACGAGATTCAAGCCTACGGGGCATTGGCCACTGGATATGTGCAGGATGAGCGCATGGCCGACACGTTTCTCGACTACGACGTCGTGGATGTCTTCGCCGAAGCACCGTTTGCCGGCAACCAGCTGGCCGTCGTCCACGGCGCCGAGGGGCTCGACGACGCGGCGATGCTCGCGATCGCGCGCGAGTTCAACTACTCCGAGACGACGTTCCCGACGCCGGCCGGTCCGGGGCGCTACCGCAACAGGATCTTCACCACGTCGGGTGAGCTCCCGTTCGCCGGACACCCGACCCTGGGGACGGCGTGGGTGCTGCGTGAGCGCGGCGACCTGACCGACGTCGAGGTCGTCCAGGACTGCGCGGCCGGAGAGATCGGTGTGCGGTTCAGCGAGGGTGCCGTCGAGCTGAGTGCGGCACCACGCGACCTGGCCGGCCCGTTGACTTCCGAGCAGGTGGTTCCCGTGCTCGCAGAGCTCGGGTTGAGCGAGCAGGACCGGGACCGCGACGCGTGGGTGGCCGGGACCGGGCTGGGTTTCCTGCACCTGCCGGTCACCGACGACGCCGTCGGTCGAGCAGTGGCCGGGCGGCGCCACGTCCGCGATCTCGCCGATCTGCCGGCCACCAGGGATCCGCTGGACGGCATCAACCTGTACTCCACCTCCGCCGGTCATCCGCTCGCGGTGCACAGCCGGGTCTTCGTTCTGGGCATCGAGGACCCGGCCACCGGCAGCGCGGCCACCGGCCTCGGGCTGGCCCTGGTCGCCCGTGGTCTGCTCGCCGACGGCGAGGGCTACCGCATCAGGCAGGGCCTCGAGCTGGGGAGGCCCTCGTTGCTCCTCGGCAGCGTCGACGTCGCCGACGGTACGGCGACCCGGGTGCGGGTGGCAGGCCAGGTGCAGGCGATCGCCCACGGGTCGATCCGGACACCGTGAACCGGATCGACCTGCGCACCGTGGCGCTTCTCGCGGTCGGCGTCGGCGCGGTCTCGCTGGCCGCTCCGCTGATGGCGTCGCTGGCCGTTCCGGCCCTCGCGATCGCGTTCTGGCGCAACGGGTTGGCGACCGTCGCGATCGCACCCGTCGCAGCCATACGGGACCGGGCCGAGATCGGTGCGCTGAGCCGCCGCCAGGTCGGCACGGTCGTGCTGGCCGGGTGCTGCCTGGCCGCACACTTCGGGTTCTGGATCACCTCCCTGGGGATGACCTCGGTGGCCTCGAGCACGGCCTTCGTGTCCCTGCAGGTGCTCTGGGTCCTCGGCTTTGACCTGGCCCGGGGTGCGACGGTACGGCGCCGGGTCGTGGGCGGGGTCGTGCTGGCCACGGCTGGGGCGCTGGTGGTCTCCGGGGTCGACGTCACGATCTCGACACGTGCCCTGGCCGGCGACGGGCTGGCGCTGGCCGGGTCGCTCGGTGTTGCGGCGTACGCCGTCATCGGTGGTCGTGCCCGCCAGACGATGAGCACCACGACCTACACCCTGGGTTGCTACGGGACAGCCGCCGCCGTGCTGCTCGTCGCGACCCTGGTGAGCGGGCAGGCGCTCACCGGCTACGACTCCGGTCAGTGGGTGCGCCTGGGCATCCTGGCGGCGACCGCGCAGCTGCTCGGGCACTCGGTCTTCAACCACCTGCTGGACCGGGTCTCGCCGATGGTGGTGTCGCTGACCATCCTGCTCGAGATCCCCGGAGCTTCGTTGATCGCAGCCGCCTGGCTGGGTCAGGTGCCCGGTCTCGCCGCCATCATCGGGTTGGTGCTGATCCTGATCGGGATGGCCGTGGTGATCTCCTCGACCCCGCCCTCACTGGAGGTCCCGGCGAGCTGACCAGTCGGCACGCGTCATCACGAAGTGCTGCGACGGGGTGGCGTACCAGCGCTCGACGATGCCGCGGTGCTCCATCCGGATCTTGCGGCACACCGACATCGAGCGCTCGTTGGTCACGTCGGTGACGGCGTGGATCTCGCTCAGTCCGCCGTCGAAGCCGCGTCGCAGGATCGCGGTCGCCGCTTCGGGTGCGTACCCGTGGCCCCAGGCGTCCGGGTGCAAGTGCCAGCCGATCTCGACCTCGCCGTCGCCGTTGGGCAGGGGCACCAGCAGCACCGACCCGATGTTCCGTCCGTCCAGCGGGCCTCCGTCGGCGACCTCGACCGCCCAGAACCCGCACGGCGGGTCGTCGCGCAGCAGCCAAGTGCCGATCCGCTCGCGGGCTTCGTCGAGGTCCTTCATCAGCGCGGGCTCGTCGTCGTCGCCGAGCCACTGGACGACCTCGATCCGGCTCAGGATGTCCAGCGCCACCGGGGCGTCGTCGATCTGCCAGTCGCGGATCCGCAGGCGTTCGGTGGTGTCGATCAGCACACCTGAACTGTTGCACGGACAGCCGCTGGCCTGCGGGTTTGTAGGATGACGCGGGTCGCTCGCCGGGCGACGTGCTTGAAGGGAGCGCTCGTGGCCATCCAGGTCGTCATCCTCGCCGCTGGTCTGGGTACGCGCCTCGGCAAGCCGCACCCCAAGCCGCTGACCCAGCTGACCTCGGGCGAGAGCATCATGCGCCG